>Ga0302278_10001421_pt1 | contig 29312 bp, 18 predicted proteins | sample III_Bog_N3_2_FD_194543 | JGI IMG/M metagenome (GOLD analysis project Ga0302278, IMG submission 194543) | Peat permafrost microbial communities from Stordalen Mire near Abisko, Sweden - III_Bog_N3_2 | ecosystem: Environmental > Terrestrial > Soil > Wetlands > Peat | place: Sweden: Abisko... | reverse complement strand
GAGGGGGATGACGACTTTCTTCCTCTTGGCACGCTGCCACGCGAATAGTTGGCAGTTCGGATGATGGGCAAAGCCAAGATCGACGGTGTCTTCGCCGACATCTACGCGGTCTCGTGGGTGAGTCACCTGCGGAGGTCCCTGGCGGCAGAGGCGCTTTTGAGCGACTCATCAAACGAAGCAAGGTGACTCAGATGGCATCACGCACGCTTGCCGAAAACGTACAATGCTTCGGCGAAGAATTCGCTACCCTAGCCGCTCCCTGCTTTCCGCTTTGAGTAGACTTGGCGGAATCCACCTCGGCATTCCGCGGCTCCAAAAAGTTAAGCCAACGGGATTATTGAACAGTAAGGCCCAAGTTGACGGATCCGGTGACCTGGTGCGTGGAAGGTGGGGGAGGTTGGGTGGAGGTGGTGCCTGTGCCCCCGCCGCCGCAACCGGTAGCTGCCGAACTTGAGCGTGCTCAGGTCGGGACTCAGTTCAGCCAGAATCATATCCTCCTGATAGCCTGTTTCAGGCGAACCACCCAGATTTTGCCCAATGGAAATCAGTGGATTCTGCATCGGAAAGCTCTCGTCCCAGGCCGAGCCGCCTAGAATGACATCTTCCTGAGCATCGAGCGCAATTGCGCCGAGGTTGACCATTGAACCAATACTGGTGCTGGCCATTACCTCTGTCGCCTTTGGATCCAACTTCATGACCGTATGGCCAGTGGCAATCAACCAGGTCCCCTTGCTGTCCACCGCGAGCGCATTGGCCACATAGGTAGAGGGCAGATAGGTAGCCAGTTGGACGGCAGATGCTGTGGAATTCAACTGCAGTAGAAACCCGGCGGACCAATCGGTTGAATTGGGGTTAGGCATTTGGGGCGCAAGGACGCCAGGCGTCGTCGGCAATCCCAACCCGGCCGCGCCTGCCACAGCGGCATTTCCGGCTTGATCCACCACAATTCCATATGGGATGAATGTGCCCGTCCCATATTCAGTACCGTCGTCCGGCACATTGCCGGGAACCAGCGTCGAATAAGCGAGTTTGCCCGTTGGATCGACTTTCATCACAAACAGTTCGTCGGCATTGGCCGCCATGGCGGTGCCAAGTGTTCCCGGTGTGATTTGAAAGTTCTGGTCATCAGTCTGCCCGGCCAAATAGGCGTTGCCGCTGGTATCGACCGTCAATACCGGATAGCCCGTTCCCGAGTTTAGGTAAAAGCCCAGCATCCCCCCAATCAATCCCGCGTAATTCAGCGCAGATCCATCCGCCTTCACCGAAGCGATAAAGAAATCAGAATCACCGATGCCAACCACGGGAGAAATCACCACGCCGGCATGAGGAAAGTCATTGGACGAGGAGGTGCCCGCAACGATCACATTGCCCGATGCATCCACGCAGACCGCATTCGCAGTGTTCCCGTCGGAGCCTCCCAGGAAGGTGGAAAAAATCAGATCCTTGCCCGTGGGGTCGAACTTGCTGATGAAAGCATCCTCCTCCCCATTAAGCGATGGCTGCAAAGCCTGAGCCATGGGAAAATCCGCGGACCAGGTGTTGCCGGTCACCACAATATCGCCGGACGCATCCGTTGTCACGGCGCTGATCTGATCCCCGGTCGAACCCGCCAGATACGTCGCGAAGACCAGGACAGGATCGATGACGAGAGGGCGGCCATGATCGTAGCCGCCCAATTCAAAACCTATGGAGCCATCGGCGTTTATTCTGTACGAAGAACTCACCGTCTGTCTTCCGCCATTGATCGTCTGGTACGCAACCGGCTTGCGCAGCACTAGAACTCCGTTTGTCGCATGCACAAGTAGGTTACCGTCTGGATTCAGCTCTTTCTTGTTCGCACCATTGATCGAGAGAGCAATCTGCGCTGGGTCGGCCCCGGCATCAACTTGGAAATCATGCTCCAGTTCTTCGCCGTTTCCGTAAAAGGTTAGTGAGATTCCGCGGTAGAGCTGCTTGTATTCCACAGTCCCGTACAGCGGGAGATTGCGTATCCAGCGCGCGGGTCTGACTCATGAACTGTGGCGCTTGGCGGAGGAGGATGCGAACAGCTATCAGGTGGTCGGGGACATTCCAGAGATTCACGGTGACGCACACACGACTCGCGGCGATGTTACGCAGGATCGCGTTGTTGCCGCTGCCGGCAAGCTGATCGGCTGGTGGCGTCGAGCATAATTCCAATGACAGGAAGAATGAGAAGGGAGAAGTGTCGGAGAAACTGGCCGCAAGGGCTCTCTATGAGGCGGGCCAGGCAAGGACGGCAGGGAATCGCCGGGCTTTCGTGCCGCAAACGCTGACCTTTTCGGCACAAGTGTTCTTTTCTCGCTGCACTCTACCTCAGAAGCGGTACAATTACCGGGATTCCTGGCCAAAGATTTCAGATTCAAGGGGTAGAGTCATGCGTTCTCGTCCTATTGCATTTCTGCTTGCGGTTCTCTCGTTCAGTTTTGGCGTGGCATTAACGGCACACGCCAGCCAGGCCCCGCACTCGCCCAAGACGGTCGCGTCCGCCACCGATGTGCTGCTCGATGGCAGCGACTGGCGCATGGGCTCCTTTGACTTCGATGCGGGCATCAAGGCCGGGGCCGAGAAACCGAACTTCGACGACAGCGCCTTCAAGGCCGTCACCGTTCCCGGCGATACGCAACTCCAGGCCGGCTTTACCGGTGTCGATCGCTGGTTCGAAACCAAGGAACTGATCGCAGTCAATGCGCATGAATGGTGGTACCGCAAACACTTCCACGCCAGCCCCAAAGTTGCCGGCACCGTGAATGAACTCGCCTTCGACGGCGCGGATTATTTCGTTACCGTCTGGCTCAACGGCCAACTCCTCGGGTCGCACGAGGGCACATTCACTGCCTTCTCCTTCGACGTCACAGACAAACTTCACTACGGCGCAGACAATGTTCTGGCCGTTGTCGTCTCCCATCCCTGGGTGCCCAAAGGCCGCGGCCTGCTTGAGTACATGAACGGCGACTTCAGCATGGCTTATCCCGGCAACCTGGCCGAGCTCAAAAGGCCGCCGTACTTTATTGATGTGGCCTGGGATGCGCTTCCCGCGCAGGGCAATGCAGCCTTCGACATGGGCATCTGGCGCAGCGTTCACCTGCGCACCTCCAGCCCCATCACGATCGACGACGTGCAGGTGGAAACCAAATCTCTTAATGCCGACGGCAGCGCGACCCTGCATCTCGCCGTCACGCTGAAAAACGCAAACTTGCTGCCTGCCACGCGCACGGTCACGCTCAAACTGACGCCGGACAACTTTACTGGAACAGGGCAGGATTTGCCTTCGCTCACCATCACCGCCGTACCCGGCCTCAGCAAATCCGAAGCCACCATCCATGTGCCGCATGCACAGCTCTGGTGGAGCTGGGACCACGGCCCGCAAAATCTGTACCGCCTGGAAGCGGCCACGGCGGCGAGCAAGGGCGAGTGGGGAGACCGGCGTGCCGTCACCTTCGGCATCCGCACCATCACGCGCGACGCAAAGATGGCCTATTGGCTCAACGGCAAGAAGATCTTTATCAAGGCCTCATGGTTTGCCATCGAAGATTTCTACCGCGCCACGCCGACAGCGGAGAGTTACGACCGCGACCTGCGTCTCTACCGCGACGGCAACTTCAACCTGCTGGTCAATTTCACCGTGGTCGAGAAGCCCGAGTTCTATGACCTCTGCGACCGCCTGGGAATCCTGGTAGTCGCAGAGCTGCCGTTTCTCCAATTCGGCCCACAGCAGATCATCGATCGGGACAGCCCGCGCCGTGAGCCCTACATGAAGCAGGCGCGGCTTCAGGTCTCCGAAATCGTAACCGCTCTGCGCAACCATCCCTCCATCGTCGAGTGGGCGCCGCTGGCTGAAGCACATGAGAAAGCCGGCGAGTGGAGCAACGGAGTCGACCAGAAGAGCTACGACGAATTCATGGCCGACATGAAAACCATCATCACCGATCTTGCGCCCGGGAGCATCTTCCATCCCAGCCTCTGCGACCTGGGAGAACAGCACTACTGGACTGCGGCAGCGGGCATGATCTGGCAGCGCGAACCCTACCAGGCGCTCTTCGACGCCAAGACCGGATTCGTCTCCGAGTACGGCGGCATTTCGCTCTCCTCCTACGAAAACATCGGCAAATATCTCACTCCGGCGCAGCAGTGGGGCGTCAAGACCCCCCTGCCGCAATGGTTCGACCTGCCCATCGACACCACGGCCTACGCGTACCTCACCAGCTTCGATTCGCCCGGCCTCTTCAGCATGTTCTATCGCACCGAGCATTGGATCGACCGCGATCCGCGCTCGCTGCCGGAGCTGGTGAGCGATACGCAGCTCTATCAGGGGCTGATTCTGAATTACGCCGCGCAGGCTTTCCGGCGCAAGAAGTACGACCCGGTCAACGGCATCCGCTCGTGGAACTTCCTCGAGCTCGGCCCCGGCTTCCGCTTCGCCATTGTGGACTATGACCGCGTGCCCAAGACCGCCTATTGGTTGATGAAGCGGTCGCAAGCCCCCGTCGCGTTGAGCTTTGCCTACAAGGACGCGCTGGAGTCGCAACTGGCTGGCAGCCAATGGTCGGCGCCCGTCTGGCTCATCAACGACACAGACAAGGAGATTCGCGGAACAGTGCACGCTGAGCTGGTTGCGCCAAGCGGCGATAGAGTTGCCGCCACAGACTTTCCCGTGTCGATCGCCGCGGACGGCAAGGGCGCGGTGGGTGATTTCTCGGTGACGTTGCCGCAAACCGCCGGCGTGTACGTGCTGCGCGCCACGCTCACCGGCTCCGGCACGGCCACGGAAACCAGTTTCGTCAAAGTGGTTGCGCCCGCATTCATCGCTTCGCATCGTGTGCTGCTCATCGCGCAGTCAAAAGCCGCTGCGCCTATCGCAAGCATGCTGCGCGCCATGGGCCTCATCGTCGATGTCTACGACCAGAACTCGCTCGATGAGATGAGCCGCGACCTGGCCGATGGAGCCCGGCTCCACGCAAAGTATGACGCCATCTGGGTCGGCAGCTTTGAGGCGCTGGCCAAGGTGCTTCCGCAGGAGTCCGCGAAGGGCATTGCAGAAGCCGTGAAGGCCGGAACCGGCTTCATCATCACCGGCGGAGAAGGAAGCTTCCACGGCGGATTGGGCCACGCATCTGTGGTCGAGGGTACCGCACTCGATCCAATTCTGCCGGTGGAGATTCAAGGCCGCTCCGACTTGATTTATGGCGCCCACGGCATGGACGATGCCCTGACCACCGAGAATCCCATTCGCGAGATCGCTGCAGGATCGGATGCCACGGGGAACGGCGCCTCGCCGGACGGATATGCGCTGCTGCGCCATTACGGAGTGGAGGCCTTCAACCTGGTTGGCGCGCGCACCGGAACGCATGTCGAGCTCACCATCGACAAGCAGCCGCTGCTCGTGACCGGCATCTTCGGAGCCGGCCGCACCGCGGCATTTGCCGGCTTCACACCCACGGAAGATGAATCGAGCGCGCTTCCAATGGATGAATACATGATCGCTGAGCCGCGGATGCGCGCTTACTTCCTGCTCTTCGCGGACCTGCTAGCCGACGTAATGCCTGGAACTCCGCGCCGCTCGCCCGGTCTGCTCGCGCAACACGAGAAGCCGCTTTTCCAAATGCTCAAGGAAGAGCCGGAGACGGAGCTGCAAGCTGCCAAACTGGATGCGGCTCTGACCGCCGCGGGCGGTGGCGCACGCTGCCGTGTTCGCATCGTGAACCACGGCGGCTACGCTCACCTCGTGCATATGCGCTTCGAGTGGCCGCAGACCGGGGTCACGCCGTACCTGGCCGAATTGAGCGACAACGACTTCGAAATGCTTCCCAATGAGTCCAGGGAGATTGAACTCATGTGGCGCATCAAAGGCGCCAGCCAGCAAGCCACGGGAAGCCTGATCGTCAACGCGGCCAACGCGCCGGAGGTGCGGCTGGCCTTCTGAGGGCGCAACTCCCAATCGACCCTCGTCCTCAGATCCCCTGTCGCGCGGTCCGCGATATGTCCGCGCCACGGCGGTTGGGTGTGCTGTTCATGGGGCCTTTGCTCTTGCCCAAGTTTCCCGCACTCTGTTTGGGGCTCTCCTCTCTGGGACGTTTTCTCGTCGTCTCACCGGACGGCGCCGTCGATGATTCGGCTTTGCGACTGAAGTCTTTTGACCGAGACTTGAATCAGAAACCCGGATCTCGCTACCTTTGCGGCGCTCAACAGTACGATGCGGAACAGGCGGAATCTACCTTCCCGCTTCCGCTGCCAGCTTGAGCGCTCTGGTCATGGCTTCGGTGCGGCTCTGCTTCAGGGCCGGCAAATTCAAGCCCCCGGGCAGCCATCTCTCCGGGGAGTAACGCAGCAAGTGGTCCTCCAGTTGGCTGTCAAAGACAGGGCCGATTCGAGTGACGGCGGCCAGGGCCTGGGGCAGAATCCGGTGGAAGCGGGCGATCTCCGCCTGTGCGGTCTCCGGGTGGTAGCCGAGGCGGTCTCCGGTTTGCATGGCGTCAACCAGAATGTCCGGCGGCCCGGAGACGGGTGAGGTCGCCTGCAGTGCGTCATAGATGCCGCGCAGCCGGGTCATGGCTCCGGCAAAGCCATCCAGCTCGTCATCGTGCTGCATGGTCTCGCCGGCGCGGCGCACCTCGACAGTCACTTTGGTGGCAACGCTTGAAGTTGGCACCGGAATGACGGTGGTTAGCGTGTTGCCTTCGTAGCTCCAACCCTTCATGTCGCCGTGGGCCTGTTGCAGAACCACGCCGTTGATTTTGACCTCGACGGGCGGCCAGTCGGCGGGCAAGCGCAACTCATAAGCGCGAGCTTTCAACATACCGGGATAGCTGCCTTCCACCGGCCCAATTTCAACCTTCAAATACGCCATAGTCCGCGTGGCCTTGACCGGGGTGCGGGCAAAGATGCCGCGCTGATAATCCACCGAGACGCCGGAATCCTCGTAGACCGAATAGCTGGAAGTTCTGCTCCTCAAGTCGTCGAAGTCGCGCTGCAGCGGCCAAACGTTGACGATCAGCGGGTCCACCGGCTTTTCTCCGGTGTGGAGCATGGGCGGCTGCATGGGGACAATGGCGCCGGGGCGCAGGTAGACGGGTATCTGCTCGATTGAAAAGCTGCGCTCGAAGGATGCCGGGCCGGTCAGGTGCTTGCCGGTCGGCCACTCGATCCACTCGCCCGGCGGCAGCCAGAGCTTCTCCGTGGCCAGTCCCGAATCCTTGTCGGCGGGCGCGGTCACGGGCGCCACCAGCATCTGATCGCCAAAGATATACTCGTCCTTGCTCTGGTAAGCCTGCTCTTCCTCCGGCCAATCGTAGTAGAGCGGGTGCAGGAAGGCTACGCCCGTGTCATAGGTTCTGCGCGCCTCGGTATACAGATACGGCTGCAGCGCATAGCGGAGCTGATATACGGAGCGCAGAACTGAGGAATACGGCTCGGGATAGGCCCACGGGCGGCGCTCGCTGTCGGGATTCTTGGTGGTGTGGGTGCGCAGAATCGGGCTGAAAGCGCCAAACTGCACCCAGCGCGTGTAAAGTTCCGGATCGACGGAGCCGGGCAAGTGGCCGCCGATGTCATGGCTCCAATAGGCGTAGCCCAAGTTGGCTGCCGTGGCCGTGAACCAGGGCTGAAAAGCCAGCGAATCCCAGACTGAGATGGCGTCGCCTGAAAAACCGATCTGATAGCGGTGATTGCCCAGCCCGCCCCAGCGGTGAAAGAGCAGGGGGCGCTTGCCTTCGCGCTGCTGATCGGTGAAGTGAACGTAGTTCAGCCACCAGGTGGGGTTGACGCCGGCCAGCTTTGTATCCGCTTGCTGCTGCCAGTCGAGCCACCAGAAGTCGATGCCCTGCCTTTCCAGCGGATGGTGCAGCAGGTTCATGTAGTTGGTGGCGAACTTTTTGTCGGTGATGTCAAAGGGCACGTATTTGCGGGTCGCCGGATCAATGCCCATGGCCCGCGCCATGGCTGGATAAGCCGTCTCCCAGGGCTGCACGCCGGAGGCCGGATGCAGATTCAGCGTCGCCTTCAGCCCCTCGGCATGAAGCTTGGCCAGGAACTGATCGGGATCGGGAAAAAGCAGCTTGTTCCAGCTATAACCGGTCCAGCCGAGCAACTGGCCAGACTGGTCCACTTCTCCGGCGGCCTCAAGCTGACCTTGACTGGTGTGCCAGTCCATGTCGATGACCAAGACATCCAGGGGCGTGTCATTTTCGCGGAAGCCGCGCACCAGTTCATTCAGTTCCTGGTCTGTATAGGCCCAGTAGCGCGACCACCACGCTCCGAATGCGAAGCGCGGCGGCAGCGGGATGCGCCCGGCGACGCGCACAAAATCTCTCAGCGCCATGCGGTATTCGTGCCCGTAGGCGAAGAAGTACCAGTCCTGGCGCTGGCCTTCGGGGCGCTCCATCACCCACGGCCAGGGACTGTTTTCACCATCGCGAAAGGTGAAGTCGGCCGAGTCGAAGAGCGGCCGCGTGGAATCGTCCACCAGCGCCCAGCCGGAACGGGAGATCAGCCCCTGCCCCAGCGGTTCATGGGTCTTGTCGCCCAGCGCTCCGTCCAGGGTGCGAGTGGCGCCTTGCAGGTTGTCGGAGTCGGCCATGCCAGGATGCCACACCACAGGCTTGCCGTCCACCGTGAGCTCAATGGTCAGGTTGTTGGCAGTAAACCGCCCGTCGCCTGTGGGTACATAGGTAAGCGTGAGCACATCTCTGAGCGGAGATTGCAGATATGTGTCGATAACAACGGCGCTGCCGCTTACGGACCGGGTGACCGTGTACTTCGGCACCGGCATCCGCCGATTCAAGAAGACTAACGAAGCATGATCCTCGAATTTGCCGTCAGCAGACCACTCCATGCGGATCAATTCGGGGGTGAGGACGGTGAATCGCGCGTGTCCCAGCGTGACAACGGCTCTGGAGTCGGCTACGGGATTGTAGAAACCGTCGACTTGTCCATGCTGGGTGGTTGCTGTGGCCGGAGCAGGGAACTGAGCCAGCAGCGATCCGCCAAGCGAGACTGCAACTGCGATTGCGGCAAGATGTCCAGGGAAACTTCGCATCAGCATGTCAGCCTACCCATCACCGAAAGCCTACCACCGGAAGCCTGAATTCTGGCGGGTGGCACCGGTCCAGGTGAGATTTTCAGACCAGTTGAGGGTGCCCCTGGTCCCTCGCTGTCAAGTGCCGGGAGATGGTTTACAGCCTCGCTTTTGGGCGCCTGGGACAGTATGGATTCCGATGGCGCATTGGCGCTTAAATCGGTTTGGAAGGACTGGGGCGATCCTTGCCGTCTGCTGGGTGCTGATCGCCATACCCTACGCCTTCGGCAACCGCGTCGCGAAGACGGCCAACACAGTCACCACGCAATATCTCGTCGAGGACGACGTAAACCCCACCGGCTACCCGCAAGTCATCGAGGAGTTATCTGGCCCCATCGGCGCGTGAGTCGTCACGCGCACGTATATTTACGGCCTCCAGCGCATCAGCAAGAATCTAAGTCCGTCTCTCACCGGCAACAACGTCTGGACGCCGAGCTTCTACGTCTACGACGGCGCGGGCAGCTATCGGCCCAGGCTCCAGAGTCGCCCGCTTCGGCGCCTCTGAAGCCGGTTTTGCGCTGAGTTGGGCGTTCAGCAACTTCCCCGCAAGATCTCTGAGACGGCAGGTAGACTTCTTGATACACTGGACTTTCCGCTCAGGGGGAGGCGCATGCTCCACGATCTGAAAGAATTGATTGGGTCTTCCGTGATCGCCATAGACGGCGAAATGGGAAAGGTCCGTAATTTTCTCTTTGACGACCTTTCATGGACGGTCCTTTATCTGGTGGTTGACGTCGGAATCTGGGGTGAACACCGCGCTGTGGTTCTTCCGATTGCAGCGGTCGAACGTCCGGATTGGGAGGGGAGGGCCTTCCATCTCCGTTTGACGAAGGAGCAACTCCGCGACAGTCCTGATGTTGACACGGAGAAGCCGGTCTCCCGCCAGCAAGCGATTGCGATGGAAGAATACTTCGGGAAGTTGGCCATGTGGGTTTACAAGGAGTTGGAGCCGGGGGTTCCAATGCCGACCGGAAGGAAATACCCGGTTCATACCAAAGAGGATCCGCATCTCCGTAGCGCCTGGAACTTGATTGGTTACAAGGTGTGGGCCACGGACGGAGAGATTGGGAACCTGGAGGGTTTCATCATGGACGAGTCCTCCTGGCATCTCGGCTACCTGGACGTGAAAGCTGGTGATTGGCTTCTCAACCGCTTTGTACTGGTTCCTACCCGCTGGGTAAGATCTGTTTTCTGGGACGATTGTCGAATAAACCTGCATCACAGCAAAGAGGGGATTTCAGGCCGATTTGCGGGCTAAGAAGGGAAGACGCCAGGACAATGGCGTCTCGATGAGACTGGTTCGCTGTTCCCGGCCGGGATGCGCCAGCGGCCTTCAATCCGGTAGTTGGCGGCGCAAAGAAGCGTTGCCCATATCTATATATTTGAAGTTCAGGAAGAAGTGCGGAGCCAGGCCTTCGATCCGCGGGAGGAGCATGTTGCACGATCTTGAAACCTTGATCGGATCTTCCGTGTTTGCAACAGACGGCGAGATAGGGAGCGTGCGCAACTTTCTTTTTGACGACCGTTCATGGAAAATCCGCTATTTGGTCGTCGAAGTCGGCCGCTGGCTCGACCGCCGAGAGGTGGTTCTTGCGGTTGCGTCTGTCGAACCGCCTGATTGGGAGAAGCGCTCCTTCCATGTCAAATGCACGAAGGAGCAAGTGCGCAACAGTCCGGATGTCAACACGGAAAAGCCCGTGACTCTCCAGCAGGAGATTGCGATGCTGGAATACTATGATGTGCTGGCTTATTGGCTCGACAGCGGGTTTGCCATCGAAACTTCCATGCCGGCGGGAACGGATTATGGGGTGAGTCCGCGGGAGGACCGGGATCTCCGCAGCGCGTTGGACTTGCGCGGCTATGAGGTCTGGGCCACGGACGGTGAGATCGGACGCCTTGACGGCCTCATCATGGATGAGGCTTCCTGGTACCTTGGCTACATGAGCGTCAAGGCCGGCGGCTGGCTCCACAGCCGGTCGGTGCTGATTCCCACTCGCCGGGTGAAATCCGTCTCATGGGCCAACCGCAGGGTGAGTTTGCAAGAGGCCAAGGAAGGAACCTAGGCGATCAGAGGCCCGGCGGTTTATCCGAAGCGTCCCAGCCAGTTGTTTGCACCGCGTCCCAACCGAATGAGCAGAGTCGGAGCGCGCGCCCCTGCGGCGGATTCCGGGGATGGTTCAGGCGGGCTCGCCGGATCCCCTGAACCAGGCGACAGCGGCGCCTACCAGGGGGGCATGATCCTTGAGCGCGGAGGGCAGCAGGCGGATATTCAAGTCCTCGAGATAGCTTTGGGCGGCGGGCACAAACAGGTGCGCGGAGCGGGAAATGCCTCCGCCCAGCACCACCACCTGCGGAGCGAATTCAGCAAGAAGCATGTGCAGCGCCTGACCGAGATGGCGGCCAAAATCCGCGAAGACCTCGCGGGCTGCCGAATCGGTTACCGCCGCTCCGGCAATCCCGGCCACATCGCGCAGTCTTCCGGTCCGCTTTTGATAGTTACCCTGGATGGCGCGTGTCGAGAGGGAATCCTCGACGATTCCGCCTTCGTAAGGGATATTCCAGATCTCCCCGCCGGGAGAGACGCCGGGGCCCTCGGTGACCATGCGGCCATCGACGGCAAAGGCCGAGCCGATGCCGGTTCCCAGGGTGATGCCAACGGCTCGCGGGACGCCGCGAGCCGCGCCGGCGCCGACTTCGCCCAGCAGGAAGGCTCCGGCATCGTGAAGGAAGCGCACCTGGCCGGGTTGCCAGCCAAAGCGGTCAGCCAGCGCCTGGCGCAGGTCCACGTCGTAGAGGTAGGGCAGCTTGTGGCGCATCAGGCTGATGCCAGCCGCGAAATCGAAGGGGCCGGGCACGGCGATTTCAGCCCCCGAAGGGACTTCAAAGCCGATCGAAGCCTGAACGCCGAGAGAGTGAAGCAGGCCGACGAAGGCATCAGGGGTCTGCTCGGCGGGGTAATGAGCGCTTGCGACAGGTCCGAGCCGATAGCCGTCATCCAGGCAAACCGCGCAGGCGACATGGCTGCCCCCCACATCGTAAACAAGGACAGACTTCGCAAAATCGGCGGTCATGGATACCTCACGGAGCATGGGATCTCACTGGTAGCATACACCCCGAATTATCGAACCGGCTGGAGAGAGTGAAAACCGGAGCGGGACAAAAAGAGCCCTGTCCCTCGACCCCGAGCGCACCGGCGAAAACCTGCCGGCGGGCGGCTGCTAGTGGATGACAACCGGCGTGCGGTGTTTGCAGCCGCAGGAGCGGCGCAGCACAATCTCCACCGGCAGGACGATCCGGTTTCCGGTCTGGGGCAGCTCGCCGCGGGCGATGCGGTCAAAGAGCAGATTGGTGGCGACGCGGCCCATCTCCTGTGTTGGCTGGCGCACCACGGTGAGCGGCGGCGAGGTGAGGTCGGAGAGATCGAAGTCGTCAAAGCTGGCCAGTGCAAGATCGCCGGGAATCTTCACGCCGAGGTGCAGGAGAGCGGCCAGCACATGGCGCGTTGCCAGGGTGTTCGATGCAAAGATGGCCGTCGGCGGCTCCGGCGAATGCAGCTTGGCTTCGACAGCCCGCAGGGTGTCTTCCTGCGATTCACAGCCGAAGAATGCATTCACCTTGAAGCCCGCCTCCAGCATCGTCCGGCGATAGCCCAGAAAGCGGGCGTTGATGGTATACAGAGCCCGGTTGAATCCCATGAAGGCGATGCGCTGGTGGCCGTGCTCGATGAGATGCTCGACCATGCGGTGCGCTCCCGCCGTGTTCTGCACCAGCACCACATCGAGTGCCGGGTCCTGGACAGGACGGTCAAAGAGCACCACCGGGGTTTTGCCAAACAAGGTCCGCGTGAGCCGCGAGTGGCGGAAGCTGGCGGGGATGGCCACCAGGCCGTCCACATGCCACTGGAGCATCTGCTCCACCTCGGCATATTCGGTCTCCGGATCCTCGTTTGAGGTCGTGATGATGACGGAGTAGCCGTGCTCCTTGGCGACCGCCGTCACGGCATGGGCGCAATTGGCAAAGAAGGAATCGTAGAGGTAGGGAATGATGAGACCGATGGTGCGGCTGCGCTGGCCGCGGAAGGCGCGGGCCAGCTCGTTGGGGCGATAGTGGAGCTTGTCGATAGCGGATTGCACAAGGCGCGCCGTCTCTTCCGATACCTTCGCCGTGCCGCTGAGCACGCGTGAAACGGTCATTGTGCCGACGCCAGCCAGGCGGGCCACGTCGTTCATGGTAGGTTTTCGATGCACGTGCCCTGCTCCATCCTGCTCTGCGGCGGCTTAAGGCGCGCCCTGGAGCGCAGACTGATTCCCGCCTTATGGTACTGCCTGAAGGCTCTTTTCAGAAACGGCCATCCGACGGTGGCTGATCGTGTTCCGGCGCGCTGCGCGGAGTTCCGGCGGCAAGCCGGCCTCCGGGAACGAGCCTTCAGTACGCGGCAATGCCAGTGAGCTTCTGGCCCAGGATCAGCGTGTGGATGTCGTGCGTGCCCTCGTAGGTGATGACGGATTCCAGATTCATCATGTGGCGCATGATCGGATAGTCCTCCGTAATCCCGTTTGCCCCGAGGATGTCGCGGGCCAGCCGGGCGCATTCCAGGGCCATCCAGACGTTGTTTCGCTTGGCCATCGAGATGTGTTCGTGGCCAACCGTGCCCGCATCCTTGAGGCGGCCCACGTGGAGCGAGAGCAACTGGGCCTTGGAGATTTCGTTCGCCATCCACACCAGCTTTTCCTGGACAATTTGGTGGCTGGCGATGGGCTGATTGCGAAACTGCTTGCGGGATTTGGCGTACTGGAGGGCGTTTGAGTAGCAGTCCATGGCCGCGCCTATGGCTCCCCAACTAATGCCGTAGCGAGCCTGGTTGAGGCACATCAGCGGACCCTTGAGGCCGGCTGCGCCGGGAAAGATGGCCGAGGCGGGGACGTGGACATCCTGCAAGGACAGGCCACTGGTGATGGACGCGCGCAGGCTCCACTTGCCGTGGATTTCGTAGGCGGTGAAGCCGGGACGGTCGGTCTCGACCAGGAAGCCGCGGACTGACTCGTTTCCCGGAAATCCGTCTTCGTCTTCTACCTTGGCCCAGATGACGGCCACATCGGCGATGTTGCCCGAGGTGATCCACATCTTTTCGCCGTTGAGGACGTACTCATCGCCGGATTTGCGGGCGGTGGTGGTCATGCCGCCGGGGTTGGAGCCGAAGCCGGGCTCGGTGAGGCCAAAGCAGCCCAGCTTTTCGCCGCTCGCCATGGCCGGGAGCCAGGTCTTCTTCTGCTCGTCGGAGCCGAAGGTGTAGATGGGGTACATCACCAGGCCGGACTGCACGCTGACAAAGCTGCGAAAGCCAGAGTCGCCGCGCTCCAGCTCCTGCATCACCAGGCCGTACTCGACGTTGGACATTCCGGCGCAGCCGTAGCCCTCGAGGTTGGCGCCGAAGAAGCCCAGTTCGCCCATCACCGGAATCAGCTCGCGCGGGAAGCGCTCCATGCGAAAGCACTCCTCAATGATGGGGACGAGGTTGTCCTCGACAAAGTCGCGCGCCGTCTTCCGGACCAGCAGTTCGTCCTCGCTGAAGCTGGAGTCGAGGTGAAGAAAATCGAAGCCCTGAAACTTGAAGCCCATAATCGCACCTGCCGTTCTTTCAAAAAACCAAAACAGGCAAGGGTAGCAGATGGACGAGGCACTAGGGAATAGGGAGCGGGAGAGGGAATCGGGAATACCTTGTGGTTCGTGGTCTCCCACCCTTTTCGCAAGAAGCGCGGAAAGGATGGGGCACGGAGGTTTTACGGCCGGGAAAGAGTGAAAGAAGCCGGGAACGATTGAGAATAGGGCGCTGCGCTATTGGCGAAGCGGGAGTTCGACAGGCCTGGAGAAGCCATTTTTGTGATTGTTGTACCAGTAAACCGCGCACGACGCGCGATCTGGTGGGTCTTCCCACGAGGAGCCGTCCTCGAAGAGGACGCTGGTCAGCACAAAGGCGCTTCCTCCGCCGTGTTCGAAGTCGAGATCCGAGCGATACCATGAGAGGGTTTTGGCCGCGCCCGGATTTACCCGCTTGTTCCAGCCAAATTCTCGCAGTGGCCGTGTGTCGTCAAAACCCCAGTGAAGCCACTTCCAGTGTTCTGTGGCGTCTGCGACCGCGGCGTAAAAGGTCATTCCCGTAATCTTCTTTCCGCTCACGTTCTTTACGCGAATGCTCACGCCATTGAACCCGCCGGCGTCGAAGTTCACGAAGCTCACCGGGCAACCGGATGACGCGGCGTCTGATTGCGCGAGAACAGTGAGGGGAGGCAAAAAGGCAGCGATTGCTACGAGAGAAACCCAATGGCACTTCATCGTACTGAAACCTCCTTGAGCAGCTTCGGGGCGATTGTGCCGTGGCGAAGAGCACGGGGGCGTTTTCCTGTAGAAGAAAAGCTACGTGAAAAGATCGGCCCCATTGCAGTAACCCTGAGAATGGGAGTAAGTTGCGGTTCGATTCTAGCGGACCGGTCTTTTCCGCTTCAAACAGCGGATTCCGCGTCGGCATCCTGCGCCGGACGCAAGGGGTCTCTTGGCTAATGCCGCTGCTTCTTGCCCTACTCCAGAAACTCGCGCACGTAAGGATTCTCGCTCCTGACCAGCTCATGCAGCGAGCCGTCGAAGATGAGGCGGCCTTCTTCGAGCATGAGGAAGGTCGTGCCGGGGTCGGTCTGGCCTTTGGGCAGCGGAACCATGCGCCCCAATGCGGGATCGAAGCGGTGGTTGCAGAGCAGGAAGGCGTCCTGGAGGCGATGGGTGACCAGCAGCGAGGGGGTATGGTAGACGTCGCGCTCTTTGACGATCAGCTCGATGATGGTCGTCGAGGTGATGGGGTCGAGGCCGCCGGTGGGCGAGTCATAGAGCAAAAGTTCGGGCTGGCGGATGAAGGCTCTGGCGATGGCCACGCGGCGGCGCATTCCGCCCGAGAGGCTGGCCGGATAGAGATCGAAGGTCTCCTCCAACTCGACAAAGGAGAGAGCATCGCGGACGCGGCGGTCGATTTCGGCATCGGGAACCCGTTCCTGGATGAGCTGGTAGGCGACGTTGTCGCGGACGGTGAGCGAATCGAAGAGCGCACCCTCCTGAAAGACCATCCCGGCGCGGGTGCGCAGAGGGAAGAGCTGCTCTTCAGGCAAACGGGCGATCTCTTCGCCGAAGAGCCGGATGCTGCCCTGGTCAGGACGCAGAAGGCCGTTGGCGAGCTTGAGCAGGACGCTTTTGCCCACCCCGGCCGGGCCGAGCAGAACGCGCGTCTCTCCCGGCGCAACCGAGAAGCTGACCTCCTCCAGCACCGGCGGGCCGTCGAAGGCGATGGAGACATTGCGAAAGGCCAGAACCGGGCCAGCCTCCGATGCCGGGGCCGGGTTCTGACCGGATTGGGCGAAGGCTGAGTTCACATCCATCCGGAGAAGAGAGTGAGAAGAAGCTGGGTGATGAGGAAATCGACGAAGATGATGAGCACCGAGGCGGTGACCACGGCCTGAATGGTGGAGCGTCCCACGCCCTGGGTTCCGCCCGTGGTTCTCATGCCATAGAAGCAGCCGACGGAGCTGAGGATGTAGCCGAAAAAGAGCGGCTTCACCAGCCCCTGAACGATGTCGGGCAAGCGCAGGTGTTCCCAGGCCATGTTCAGGTACTGGGTCCCGTTCTGGTGGTTCATGAGGACGGTGACGAGGCCGCCGCCGGCGATGCCGCAGGCGTCGGCGACGATGGTGAGGAAGAAGAGCATCACAATGGTGGAGAAGATGCGCGGAGTGACCAGCTTGCGCACGGGGTCCACGCCCAGGGCGCGCATGGCGTCGATCTGCTCTGTGACAACCATGGACCCGAGCTCGCTGGCCATCGAGCTGGCATTGCGGCCGGAGACCATGACGCCGGTCAGAACCGGGCCCAGTTCGCGGATCATGGTGAGCGAGACAAACTGGCCGGTGATGGCTGTGGCGCCGAACTGAGCCAGTGTGGCTGAGGATTGCAGCGCCAGCACGCCGCCGGTCGAGAGTCCCGAGAGCACAACGATGGGCAGGGAGCCGAAGCCGATGATGTCGGACTGAACCAGAAACTCCGGCCAGTAGATCGGAGGCCGGAAGAGATTCGTCACCGCGCGCCAGGCGAAGAAGGAGTAATCCTGCACGGTGAGGACAAGGTTCTTGGCGGTCTTCTCGATCGTTTGTATCGCCATTGCGTATGCCGGCCCCAAGGAATGACGGGTTGCGCCGTGCTCCTCGACAGGATAGCGCATTACAGGGGCCGGGGGTCAGGGAACAGGGAATAGGGCGGGATGAGGCCGGGAGGGTTGCAGGATAAACTTGGCTTGGAAAGCGAGCGGCGGTTGACCTCAGCAGCGGCGGAAAAACTGGACAGATTCTTTGACGGCTTTGCGGCGGCTGCGCGCCCGGTGTTGCTGCTGGACTACGACGGGACGCTGGCGCGTTTCCGGGTGGATCGCTTCACGGCGCGGCCATGGGCTGGAGTGCGTGAGCTGCTCCAGCGGATTCAGCGTCAGGGGCGCACGGGATTGGAGACCCGCATGGCGGTGATCACAGGGAGGCCGGCGGCGGAGATCGCGCCAATGCTGCGGCTTGACTCGCCACTGGAGGTCTGGGGCCTCCATGGAGCTGAGCGGCTCTATCCCGACGGGCGGCGCGAACTGGAGCAGGCTCCGGCGGCGACGCAGGCCAGGCTCGACGAGCTGCGGGAGCATCTGAAGCGCGACAGCCTCGGCGGCCTCTTCGAGGACAAGGCCAATGGAGTGGTGATGCACTGGCGCGGAGCTTCGAAGCGCAAGGCGGACGAGATCGAGCGGCGCACGCGGGAGTTCTTCGAGCCGCTCGCGCGGATGGAGGGGCTGGCGCTCCTGGATTTCGATGCCGGGCTGGAGTTGCGCGTGGGACGCAACAAAGGCGGAGCGGTCGAGGCGATTCTGGCCGAAGAAGCCTCGGCTGGGCGGGCGGTTTCCAAGGTCGCTTGCCCTGTTGCGTATCTGGGCGACGATCTGAGCGATGAAGCGGCCTTTGGCGCGGTGAACAAGGTCGGCCCGCGCGGCCTGAGCGTGCTGGTCCGGCGGAAGTGGCGCGAGACGACTGCGGAGGTTTGGCTGCGTCCGCCGGGAGAGTTGCTGGGGTTTCTGGAGCGGTGGGTGGGGGCAGGGAATAGGGAATAGGAAACTGAAAGGCCTCGCCAGCAGAAAAGCGGAGTGCCCGGATCAGGCTGATGAGGGTTGGTGGTTTCCCAGGTCTCAGAAACCGGACCTGGGTGCTTAGCAAGATTTAGACCCAGCGGATCCGTTATTCAGTCGAAGCCGATAATTCTTAAAGTGCCAGCGCTCTTCTGATATAAATGTGATCAGAGACCCACTAGCCTATGAAACGCGCTCTTTCTTGCCTGCTGGCTGTCGCCCTGACAGCCTTGGTCGCAAAGGCCGACTCGCTGTCGGGAACGCTGACTGTGGACAACGCCTTTACGGCGTATCTCAGCACGTCCTCGACCGTGACCGGAGCGCAGATCGCGAGCGGGGATAATTGGAATACCACATCCTCGTTCTCGGGAGTGTCACTTACGCCTGGAACGACGTATTTTCTCCAGATTGACGCCATCAATTTTGCGGATGGGACAGATGGTGGGTACCAATGGGGCGCGATCCTGGGAGACTTTAGTCTGAGCGGTACATCGTTCGAGTTTTCTAACGGGTCGCAGAGCTTGCTTACAGAAACCACAGACTGGACCTACTCCTACACCGGCTTTGGCCAGGCATTCCTGACTCCTCATAGCCAAGGCGCCAACGGCGTAGACCCGTGGGGCACTGTCCCGGGCATCTCTGGAGACGCCCTATGGATTTGGGATACCAATATCGACTACGGCCCTGAAGTTTACTTCGAAACGGAGATCACGCCGTTGGCCGGTCCGGGCGCTGCAACTCCGGAGCCGGAATCGTTGGTCCTTTTTGGTTCCGGGCTCCTGGCGTTCGCTGGCATCGTGGCGCGGCGCAGGCGCGCGGCCAGAGCATAGTTTCATCCAGCTTGCGGGCCACCGGTTTCCCGACAGCTTCTGCCCGAAGACCGGGCTGAGGTTCGTGGATTCCCAAATCTAAGAATCGAGACTTGGGCATCCGGCGATGAGGCGGCCTCTCGCGCGGCGAACGGTGTCGGCCCGCGCGGCCCTAGCGTGCCGGTCCGGCGGAAGCGGCGCGAGACGGCTGCGGAAATCTGGCTGCGCCCGCCGGGAGAGTTGTTGGGGTTTCTTGAAAGGTGGGCGGAACAGGGAACCGAAAGGCGCCCTCAGCGTCGAGAATCCGCCCTGAGTAGCGGGGCGGGCGGAAGAGACTGGCGGCTGCGCGCCGGACGCTCGGACAATTGTCTTCGAATTCGGGTCGATCCGCCGTCCTGGAAAACTCCAGCTCTATCTCATTGATTTAACTGGTGTTAATCGACAGGGGAATTCGATCCTTAGATTTGGGGTGAATATTGTTGAACTGATTGCCGATGTTCCCAGCTAGGAGTAATATCAGGTGGCAGTTCCGCTACAGGCGGCGGGGCTGTTCGAAACGAAGGGCCGTTCGCGAAGATGCGAAGCAGGACGAGCAGTTGCGCAAACCAGGGGCGAGTTCCGTGGGCCTTGCCGTCGTACTGTCTGTTGATACTCCTACTCCTTCCATCTCTCGTCTTCTCGCAGGCGAGCGGTCCTTCCGGTCCCCATCTCACCTTGCGCACAGTGCTGGATATCTTCAGCTTGACCAAAGCCGAGGCGAGGAACGGGTACCCCGTTGACCTTGAAGCCGTCGTGACCTATTCCGATCCGGAGTGGGGCCATTTGTTTGTGCGCGATCAAACCGGCTCAATGTTCATTGACGTTCGCGGCACAAGCACTGCCTATCCATTGGGCACACGTGTGCGCGTGCGCGCCGTGACGGGTGCGAATGATAACAACATCCTCGTGGCTCAGGCCAAGGTGACTGTTCTGGGCCCGGGCCCCGGCCCCGATCCCGATCAGGTGAGCATCGCCGAACTGGCCAGCGGAGTGGAGGAAAGCCATTTTGTAACCACCAAAGGCGAGCTGCGCCCCTGCGACCGCGACTTCAATCGCATCTGCTACCGCCTCTACGATGGGGAAAAATGGGCCTGGGTCTTTGTACCCCAGCCGGACAGCCCGGACGCGCAAAGCCTTATCGGCGCCACTGTACAGGTGACTGGCGTCGCTGCCCACTACGTCGATGCCGCGAACAAACGCGTCGACGCGGAACTGTTCGTTTACAGCCTAAAGGAAATCAAAGTTGAAGAGCCTTCGCGGGCGCCCGAGTCCGTCGTGCCCCCACGCACGTTGCGTACGGTGCAAGATCTCTTTCGCCTGAGCAGGACCGAAGCCGCGCATTCCTATCCAATCGAGCTTGAGGCCGTGGTAACTTACTCCGATCCGGAGTGGGGTCTTTTGTTTGTACAGGATCAAACCGGCGTCACCTTCATCGACATGCACGGGACAGGCAAAAAATACCCCTTAGGCGAGCGCGTTCGCGTGCGCGGCATTTCTGTTGCGAAAGATAACGGTCCGGCCCTTGCTCAGCCAAAGATCCTTGTGCTGGGCCGCGGGGTGCTCCCCAATCCGGAGCAGAGAACCATCGCCGAGCTCGACGCCGGAGCGGCGGAAAGTCATCGGGTGATCACCGAAGGCGTGCTGCACCCGTGTGACAACGATTGGTCCCGCGTCTGTTTTCGCATCCACGATGGGGAGAATCTAGCATGGTTGGTCGTTCCCCAGCCGGAGGATCCTGCCGCGCACAGCCTGATCGGCGCCAAAGTGAAGGCGATAGGCGTCGTTGGCCAGCACGTCGACGACACAAAGAAGCGCGTGGCAGCGCAAATCTTTCTCAATTCTCTTGACGATATTAAAGTTGAAGAGCCCCCGTTGCCGGATTCCTTTTCCTCAGCGCCGACGCCGATTCAGGACATTCACGCCTCAGACGCGGACCAGCGCTTCGTGCGCCAGATTCACCTTCGCGGCACGGTGACGTGGCAGTCTCCGGGGCGGTTCTCCATTCGGGATAGTTCGGGGATGCTGATTGTGGGGACCTCAATGGCTGTCACCGTCCGGACGGGGAGTACTGTGGACGTGATCGGGTTCCTGAGCCATGGGCCGTTTGGCCTGGAGTTGTCGGATTCCGCCGTCCATCTAGCCGCAGTCCAACTGAACGCCGGCGGCGTCGCGCCCCTTGAAGTAACCGCCGCGGAGGTGGTCAAGCGCTCGCTGAACGGAAGGCGGGTGCATCTGAGGGGGCGGCTGATCAGCCAGAGCACCAATGCCACAGAGTTCGTCTATCAACTCCAGGAGGGGGACCAGCGCTTTATCGCTGTTCTGCTGCGCAGCGACGCCGCACGCGAAACGGTCGGCTTCGCGCGCGATTCCTTTCTTGAGTTGACCGGTTTCGCAGTGATCCGGAGCGCGACGCCGGAGTGGCCAGCGTCGCTCTTGATTCTGGTTGATTCGCCGGCCGATATGGTGGTCCAGGGAGGGCCCGGCTGGCTGACGCTGAGGCGTGGACTGGCGATTTTGGGCGGCACGGCCTTTTGTGTGATCGCGACGTTCGTCTGGGTTGCGCTGCTGCGGCGAACCGTCCGCCAGCAGACCGCAACCATTCGCGCGCGGCTGGAGAGTGAGTTGCGCCTGGAGACAAAGTACCGGCGGCTCTTCGAGCGCAACCTGGCGGCGGTCTTCACCTGGCGGCCCGACGGCGCCATCGTTGACTGCAATATGGCGTTTGTGAGATTGCTTGGGTTCAAGTCGCGCGAGGATCTGATCGGCCGTTCTTATTGGGACTTCCAGGTCGACCCCGCTCACAGGGAGCAATTGTGCGCTGCGCTTCAAAAAGAGGAAGCATTGAGTAATCGCGATGCAAGCCTGCGCCGGAACGATGGCGTCACCGTTCACGTGCTCAAGAACATCACCCCCGTGCAGACCCCGGAGGGCATGGTCTATGAGACGACCGCCATCGATGTGACCCAGCTCAGGCAGAATCAGGCGGAGTTGGAGAGAGCGAAGGACGCGGCCGTGTACGAGTCGCTCAACGATCCTCTCACCGGCCTGCCCAACCGCAAGCTGCTGTCGGATACGCTATCTTCCCTTCTGGTTGAGGCGCAAAAAGAAGCCACCACCCTTGCGCTGCTCTATATCGATCTGGATGGATTCAAGCTGGTCAATGACAGTCTCGGTCACGCCGTTGGCGATGCGCTTCTGGTGCAATTGGCCGCTCGCCTGCGGTCGTGGATTCGCGCGGGAGATATGCTGGCTCGCCTTGGCGGCGATGAGTTCATGGTGATCATGAACAAGCTCCATGCCAGGGAAGACGCGGTGCTGCTGGCGGAAAACCTGCTGAAATCAATTTCGGATCCTTTTGAAGTGAAAGGGCACATGCTTGCCATTGGGGCGAGCATCGGCATCAGCGTCTTTCCAGAGGACGCGACGGATGCCGAGGAACTGATGCAGCAAGCCGACAGCGCCATGTACATCGGCAGGCGCGAAGGCAGGAATCGTGTCACCTGTTTCACCTCCGAAATCGGTTCCCAGGTGCATGAACGGTTGACCCTGGAGCATCTGCTGCGAGGCGCGGTCGCACGGCACGAGATTTCTGTGCACTATCAGCCGGAGTTCGAACTGGCGGATCGCCGCTTGACCCGTTTCGAAGCGCTGGCCCGCTGGACTCACCCGACTCTCGGCCAAATCCCTCCGGTCAAGTTCATCCCCATCGCCGAAGAGAGCGGAATGATCTGGGCTCTGGGCGCCTACATTATGGAGCAGGCCTGCACCGAAGCCGTCCGGTGGCAGAAGATGATGCCCTACCCGGTCCAGGTCGCAGTCAACGCTTCCAGCTTCCAGTTTCGCCGCAAGGGGTTTGTGGAAGAGGTGAGCGCCATCCTCGAGCGCACTGGGCTCCGGCCCGAACTGCTGCAAATTGAAATTACCGAGTCGGCGATGCTGGGAGCGGCTCAGCAAGCGGCCGAGACCATCCATCGTTTCCGGGGGATGGGCGTCAGCATGGCCATCGACGATTTCGGCACCGGCTATTCCAACCTGAGTTATCTGCCCTCGTTGTCCTTCGACACCCTGAAGATCGACGGTTCCTTTGTGAGGAACCTGAACGCGCAACCGGAGAGCGAATCCATGATCCGCACCCTCATCACCCTGGCCCATGAGATCGGAATGCGGGTGATCGTCGAGGGCGTGGAAAAGCAGGAGCAACTGGAGATCGTCGAGGCCCTGGGCGCCAACGAAGTCCAGGGATACCTGACAGGCCGTCCCACGCCGAACCCCGTGAGAGATTTCCTCAGTCCAGCGGCAAGCGCCGGCGAAGAACCCTCCGAGGAAGAACAGGCACCCCTTGCCAGCCAGCCGCAATGAACGGCGCTGGGCTTTCTACTCTCTGCTCTTCTTCTTGATCTCGATGCTGAGGCGCTTGATTTTCTGGTTCAACGTGGAGAGGGGAATGTGGAACTGCTCGGCGGCTTCGGTCTGGTTGCCGTTGCAGCGCTCCATCTTCTCGATGATGATGCGGCGCTCGAATTCTTCGGTGATGTCGAAGAGGGAGGCGTTGGGGTTGTGGGCCAGCAGCGCGTCCTGGAAACTGCGGCCGGTGATGTGGCCGGGGAGCAGGTCGGAGCCGATCACCGGCCCCGAGGAGAGCACGACGCCGCGCTCGATGACGTTTTCGAGTTCGCGGACATTGCCGGGCCACTCATAATCGATCAGGGCGCGCATGGCGTCGGCGGAGAGCTTGCGCGGGGCGAGGGCGTTCTCCTTGGAGTAGAACTCGAGGAAATGCTGGGCCAGCAGGGGAATGTCTTCGCGGCGGGCGCGCAGCGGGGGCAGGTCCACGGTGATGACGTTGAGGCGGTAGAAGAGGTCTTCGCGAAATTGCCCGTCGCGCACCGCCTGGCGAAGGTCGATGTTGGTGGCGGCGATGATGCGCACGTCCACCTGGATCTCCTGCACGCCGCCCAGATGCATGAAGCGGCGGTCCTGCAGGACGCGCAGAATCTTGGCCTGGGTATCCATGCCCATGGTCACGATCTCGTCCATGAAGAGCGTGCCGCCGTTGGCGACTTCAAAGAGGCCTTTCTTGCTGGCGATGGCCGAGGTGAATGCCCCCTTGACGTGGCCGAAGAGCGTGGATTCCAGCAGCTCCGAGGGCATGGCGCCGGTGTTGATCGGGACAAAGGGCTTGTCTTTGCGCGGCGAGTTGGCGTGGATGGCCTTGGCGATAAGCTCCTTGCCGGTCCCGCTTTCTCCCTGAATGAGAACCGTGGAGCGGCTGGGCGCCACCTGGGAGATGAGGTCGAAGACCTTCAGCATGGTCTCGCTCTTGCCCACGATGTTGGAGAAGTTGTACCGCTGCTTGAGGGTGCGCTTGAGCTGAAGGTTCTCTTCCTCGGCCTTGTGGCGGGCGACGGCGGAGCGAATGTCGGCCAGCAGCTTCTCGTTGTCCCAGGGCTTCTGGACGAAGTTTTCCGCGCCGGCGTGGATGGCATCGACGACGTTGTCCACGGTGCCATAGGCGGTGATCATGATGACCGGCATCTCGGGCTGGCGCTCCTTGATCAGGGGCAGCAGTTCGAGGCCGCTCTGGCCGGGCAGGTTCAGGTCCAGCAGCAGCAGGTCGAAGCTCTCCGTATCCAGAATCCGCATTCCTTCGACACCGTCGACGGCCAGCGTGACCGCGTAGCCCTCCAGGGTAAGCAGCACTTCGAGCGACTCGCGGATGGATGCCTCGTCGTCGATGACAAGGATGCTGGCCAGGCCAGCGGGCAGAGCGGAGTTGCCGTTGACGGCGGTTGCGGATGCGGGCAGATTCAAAGGCAGTTCGACCTCAGGCATGAACGGAATTCCTCAACAGGGGAAACTCAAGGTGGAAGGTGGTGCCGGCGCCGACGGCGCTTTCGACATGAATCTTGCCGGCGTGCTCCTGGATGATGCCGTAGGAGACGGAAAGTCCCAGGCCTGTGCCGCGGCGGTCGCCGGCTTTGGGCATGGTCTTGGTGGTGAAGAAGGGATCGTAGATGCGCTTCAGGTGTTCGGGAGCGATGCCGGAGCCGGAGTCGCCGATGACCGCTTCGACGTGGCTGTTGGCCTGCGTGGCCACACGCAGTTGGCCGCCGCCGGGCATGGCCTCCTTGGCGTTCAGCAGCAGATTGAGAAAAACCTGCTGCAGTTTGCCGGGGTTGCCGTGGATCAGCGGCAGCTCATCGACCAGGTCCAGATCCACGACGATCTTTGCCGTCTTGAATTGGTGCTCCAGCAGGGAGAGCGTGTCGCGGATGACCTGGTTGAGATCGGTCTCGCGGAATTCAGTCGTCGAGGTGCGCGAAAAATTCAGCAGGCCATTGGCGATTTCGGCAGCGCGGAAGCTCTGCTGGGTAATCTTGTCCAGCACCGGGCCAAGGCGGGCGTCGCCCTTGAGCTGCTTTGAGAGCATCTGCGCGTAGGAGGAGATGACGGCCAGCGGCGTGTTGATCTCATGCGCCACGCCCGCGGCTAACAGGCCGATGGAGCTGAGCTTGTCGGCCTGCGCCAGTTGGGTTTCCAGAGAGACGCGCTCGGTGATGTCGTCGACCAAAATGATGCGGCCGACCGATATGAAATCCCTCGAGAGCAGGGGAGCGATGGCGATGTTGGCGGTGCGCTGCTCGCCAGCGCGGGTGGTCAGACGAAACTTGTAAAGGTGATGAACTCCCTGCTCGTTGCGAAAACTGTCCATTGCGTCTATGAAGTCCGAGGGGAAGACGGCACGAAGCTCCTGGCCGACGGCTTCGGCGCGGCTGAGGGCATACATGGCCTCCATCTGCGCGTTCCAGCTCTCGATGCGGTCGTCCAGATCGAGAGCCAGGATGCCAACGTTGATTGATTCGACGATGTTCTCGTTGAACTCCTTGAGCCGCTCGAATTCGCCGATCTTTTCTTCCAGGCGGGCGTAGAGGCTGGCATTCTGCAAGGCGATGCCGATGTAGGAAGCGAGGGATTCAAGCAGTTCGACATCTTCGCTCGAAAGGAAGTCGCCGCCGATGGTGCGGCCCAGGCCGATGACGGCGATGGTGCGCGGGGTAGCGGCTCCGTCCGGACCCTGGCTGACGGCCACCCGGCAGGGAAGATAGTAGTTCAGATCGAGCAAAGCGGCGGTGCGCTGCTGGGCGGCGGGCAGATGCAGGGCAGCCTGAGCGTTTTCCAAAAAGATGTGCGAGTGGTCTGTTGCGTTGTCGAAGTCCAGGAAGCCCAGATCGAGGGAGCTATATCCACTCGCTTCCTGTCCCAGCCAGCCTTTTGCGGCTCTGGTTTCGGCAGGCAGCCCGTGGGAGGCGGCCAAGCGCAGGCGGCCGGAACCCTGAGCCATGAAAAGGGCCACGCGCGCCACCAGCAGGGCATTCGGCAGCCGCTCGACGATGGACTCCAGCAGGGCATTGAGATCGGTCTCCGAGCTGAGGCCGCGGCCGAACTCGATCAGCGCCTTGCGATAGTCATAGCGATGGCGGTCAAAGACCTTATCGACCCAGCCCTGAATCCTGCGCTTGAGCGGCTCGAAGAAGGCCGCCACCAGCACAATGGCGATGCCTTCGCCCCAGTCCCGGACCGACTCCGGCAAGCGATAGTGGGCCAGCCCGGCGGCTCCGGCTATGGCGCCGAAGTACGCCGCCAGGATCAGCCCGGTGGCCACCGTATACGCCACGCCGCGCTTGAAGATCAGGTCCGTGTCCATCAGCCGGTAGCGGATGATGGCCCAGCAAAAAGTAAGCGGCAGGAAGACGATGGAAAAGTTTGCCAGATTGATGAACAGGGCGGGCAGTTGAACGTCGAAGAGAAAGGGTATGGCGAAGAAGAGCGCAAAGGGCCCCACCGCCAGCCAGGCGCCGCGATAGAGCCACTTCAACTGCTGGCGCAGCAGCGGCGTGTCCGCGCGGCGGTAGCTGAGCAGGAAGAGCGTCGCCGCCCCGACGTAGAAAATGGCGTCGTAGGCGGTGCCAACCCGGTCCAGGTTGTGCTTGAGCAGCGCCGTGGCCTGCCAATAATTGATGGCATAGATCCACAGGCCGAGCACCCCGATGCCGGGCGCATAGATCAGCGGCAGCAGCCAGCGGCGGCGGAGCTTCTTGAGGCGGTCCTCGGGGAAGCTCAGGGCAAAGTGCAGAAACAGAGCCGGCTGCAAAGATTCGGCCGCCACATTCAGCCAGTAGACGGTCCAGTCCAGGCGGCCTTGCCAGCCGTGCTCGACCATCATGCCCGTGTATTTGAGCGCGTAAAGGGCGAAGGAGACCAGGCAAAAGAGATAGAAGTGAGTGGCGCGCGGCGCCGTCCAGCGCCGGAAGAGCACGTAGATACCGATAGCCAGGTAGATGAGTCCAATCAGGCGCTGGCCGAGCGCCAGACTCCGGTCCAGCGGCTCTGGAATCACCTCGACCGGTCTGCCCAGCAGAATGCCGTCGCGGCTGATCCGGTAGTAGATCTGGAAGTAACTGCCGGAGCGCTTGAGAGCATGAGCCAGCTCCGCCTCGCGCACGACGGGGGTGTAGACGGGGATGTATTTGGCCTCGGAGGGCAGGGAAAGAGGCTCCGTCCCGGTCTGCTGGCCGGCTTCCGCCGGTAGTTCCTTGACGCCCTCGAGCAGGTTATGCGGCTCAGTCCCGGAGCGCAAACGTGGTTCGACACCTTCGACGGGCGGGACGCTCACCCCCGTCAGCAGGTCGCGCTCCCGAATGCCTGCCCGCTCTCCCGGACTGTTGGGGAGCACCTTGTCGGCCACCAGTCCTCTGCCATCAGCCGCCTCGCGCCACCAGACGCCGTCGTCGGGAGGTTGCGGCGCGTGGCGCTCTTGCCAGAAGTTGAGACCGGCAAGCACGACAAGACCCACCGTGGCCAAGGCCAGCAGCGTCGCCTGCAACCGGTTGATGACACTCTTCTCCATGAGGGGAATGCCCAATGCCAATCTGATTTATAGCACGTTGCTTGCCATGTGGAAAGAACTCGACAAACCCTTCAATGAGAGGGGCAATTCGTTGAGAATACGCGAGATAGAGACGCATAGTTCCGGAAAAGGTCAACCGGATCTTGGCGGCCCCGGAGAAAAAATACAAGAAGTGGCAGGTTGCCTACAGAGAAAGGGATGCACCTACTGAAATCCGTAGCAGCCGAAACTCCAGCAGAACCCGCGCGATTTCCCCCTGCTGCGGCGCTGCGGCTTCTCCTGCGGACTTGCCGCCGGAGCAGGTCCGCTTTCAATTTATTTCGATGAGATCCCACGCTGGGAGCGTTGCCGGGCGTAGACTCTATGTGCCGCCGTTTCCGATGCGCGGGCGTGCTGAACTCTGAATTCTGCTCCTCGTCCGGCTTCGCAAACGGCCAACCATCAGGGCCCAGTCCGCACTGGCGTGGAGAGGCGACCCCCCGCACCGGCAAAACCGTTCACTCTTCACAAGCTCCCTCGGTTATCTCCAACCATGCTCCACCCAGCGAGGTTCCATTATGATGCCCTCCGTTACGTTGCTTTCCAGCAAGCTCCAGTCCCTGCGTCTGCGTTTTGCCCTGTTGATGGTTCTTCTCGCCGGCCTGCTGCTGCCCTCGGCTGCGCGGGCGCAGGTGAGCTTTACCGGGACTCCTCCGAGCGTGAACTTTGGCTCGCAGGCCATCGGTTCGCCCAGCGCGGCGAAAACGCTGAACTTCTCCATCTCCTCCGGCGCGACGGTGGGCAGCATTGCTGTGCTGACCCAGGGCGCGCCGAACCTGGACTTTGGCAATGCGGCGGGGAGCACCTGCACGACGAAGACCTACACCACGGCCACCAACTGCACAGTGAACGTGACTTTCACGCCCAAGGCGGCGGGGTTGCGCATGGGCGCGGTGGTCTTCTTTTCCGGGGCCAACAACACGGGGACGGTGCTGGCCAATGTGCCCGTCTATGGAGTTGGAACCGGGGCGCAGATCGCGTATGGTCCCGGCACGGCCATTGCCATCTCCCCGACGGTGAATGGCGAAGGATTGAACAATCCCACGTACTTGGCGGTGGACGGGGCGGGCGATCTGTTCATCGCGGACACCTTTAACAATCGCGTGGTCGAGGTTCCCACCGGCGGCGGCGCACCGATTGCCATCTCCCCGACGGTGAATGGCGAAGGATTGAACAATCCCACGTTCTTGGCGGTGGACGGGGCGGGCGATCTGTTCATCATGGATTTTGTCA
>Ga0302278_10001417_pt1 | contig 29341 bp, 23 predicted proteins | sample III_Bog_N3_2_FD_194543 | JGI IMG/M metagenome (GOLD analysis project Ga0302278, IMG submission 194543) | Peat permafrost microbial communities from Stordalen Mire near Abisko, Sweden - III_Bog_N3_2 | ecosystem: Environmental > Terrestrial > Soil > Wetlands > Peat | place: Sweden: Abisko... | reverse complement strand
CCGCGCCCGCCGCGAGATTTTTTACAACTGCGTCTTGCTCGCGCCGCGTGCGAAAACGCGAGAGCAGTTCCACGCGAATCGGGTAATCCGCCATGCGCTCGCGGAAATTATTAAAATGCTGCTGCGCGAGAACCGTCGTCGGCACAAGAATCGCCACTTGTTTTCCATCCATCACGCACTTGAACGCGGCGCGAATCGCCACTTCAGTTTTTCCAAAACCGACGTCGCCGCAAATCAAACGATCCATCGGCTTCGCGCGTTCTTGATCCGCCTTCGTTTCCGCAATCGCCGTAACTTGATCGCGCGTTTCCTCGTAAATAAAGGAGCTTTCAAATTCGCGCTGCCATTGCGTGTCCACTTTACACGGATGTCCGGCCTGCGTTTCGCGCACGGCCTGGATGCGTAACATTTCCGCCGCGATGTCGCGCACGGCGCGTTCCGTTTGTTCTTTCGCCTTCGCCCAGCGCGTGCCGCCAAGTTGATTCAGCGGCGGATTCGACTTGCCCGCGCCAACATATTTGCTGACGAGATGCGCCTCGCTGACGGGCACGTAAAGTTTCGGCGATTCCTCGCCGGAATTTTGCGGCGCGAATTCAATGACGAGACATTCGGTGGCGACGGACGGCGGGTTGTCGTTGGCCGGGAGATGGCGGCTGTGACCCACCGGCATCAGTTTCAACCCGCGATAACGCCCGATGCCGTGCTGCAAATGCACAACCAGATCGCCTTCCTCCAAATCGGTGAAATCAATGTCCAACGCGGAACGCGCAGCCAGCGCGTGCACGGATTTCTGGCGGCGCGGGCGCTGGATTTTGTAGCGCCCGAAAATTTCCGCATCGGTGACAACGACGAGTTTCGCCTCGTCACAAATGAAGCCGCGCGCGAGCGAGCCGGTTTGAACCACCAGCCTTGCTTCCGCCGTAAAACCGTGTTCCTTCCAAATCTCCTCGAAACGCTGCCGCTCGCCGTCGTTGTTGCAAAAGACGTGGACGGCGTAATCCTGCCGCAGCCAGCGATGAAGCTGCTGGAAAAACTCGCGGCGCTGAGCTTCGGCGATCTGCGGTTCCGGCGCGCGTTCGGCCAGCGGACGAAAGGCATCCAAGTTTTCAAATTGCGGACCGGTGGGGCGAGCGTCCGCGCGAGCCGCTGATTCCAAAGAACGGTCACCTTCCAAAAACGGCTCGTCAGAGGCCTCGTCCCACCGGCTTCCAGCTTGGGTTTCATCATCGGCCAATTCGACCGAGGTGAAACCGCGCTGATTTAATTCAACCAGGAAATCCGGCCACGAAATGAAAAATGGATCGTCCTTCGGAACCTGTTGTTCGTAGGCATCGGTGTGGACGGCGAGCGATTCCGGTTCGCAAAGCAGAAAAACTGTTTCGCGGGGCAAATAATCCAGCAGCGTGGCAAGTGACGGGTGGCGAGTGACATGATTTTGTTTGTTCGCCGCCGCAGCCTCTTCTTGCCATTTATCACTTGTCACTTGCCACTGCTTCAAGATTCCCAGTTCGCCGGCGGGCGGCAAAACCACCGAGGAAATTTCCCCGCGCGAAACTTGCGTGAGCAGATCGAACTCCCGCAATGATTCCAGTTCGTCGCCAAAAAACTCCAGCCGCACCGGCCATGGGCTCGTCGGCGGAAAAACGTCCACGATGCCGCCGCGCAAGGCGATTTCGCCCTTCTGCGAAACCTGCGCTTCCGGCTCGTAGCCCTGTGCCTCCAGCCATTCAATCAGGTCGAGCGGCGCGATTTTGCTGCCGCGCTCAAACGTGCGCGTCCGTTCCTGAATCTCGCCGGGCGGAAAGGTTTTTTGCAGTAGCGCCGTCACGCTGGTGACAATCCGTGGCGAATGGCGAGTGGCGAATGGCGATTTTCCAGGAAGCGTGATGAGCGTTTGCAACCGGTCGCTGATGATGTCGGCGTGCGGCAGCTTGTCCTCGTGCGGCAGAGTTTCCCAAGCGGGATAAAACAGCGGCACGGTGCCCAGCCACGTTTCCAAATCCTGCTGGAAACTTTCCTGCGTCTTGAGATTTTCGGTGATGACGACGACCGGCCTTTGCGGAAAAAGTTTTTGCACCAGTGCGGCGAAAAACGGCTGCGCGGACGGGTCAATGCCGGAAAAAGCCAGCGCTCCGCCAGCCTCCAGTCGCCGCGCGAGCGCTTGCACAGCGGGAGTTTTGACGAGGTCAGCGAACAGGTTGCTCGTCGCCTTTGCTGGTGAATCCTGCGGCAAGCGCGGAAACCTTCGCAGCGAACCGCCGCCGCGTCAAGCCGCCCGCCGCACGTTTGAGTTTGACCGCCGCCGGAACGTCCCCACAATTCCGCGCCATGACGATGGCCGAATTCTGGATGATGCTGCCGTTCGCGCTGCTGCTCGGCGCGATGGCGGCCACGCCCGTCTTTGCGCCGCGCTGGTGGCTGCGGCATTACGCCAAAGTCGCGCTCGGACTCGGCGCGGTCACGGCCGGCTATTATCTGCTGGCCTTGCACGACACGCGCAGCCTCGCGGAGGCGGCGCACGAATACGTCAGCTTCATCGCGCTGGTCGGCTCGCTGTTCGTCGTGTCCGGCGGCATCCACATCGGCACCAAGGGCGAGGCCACCCCGCTGACGAACGTCGCCTTCCTGCTCACCGGCGCAATCATCGCCAATGTCCTCGGCACCACCGGCGCGGCAATGCTGCTCATCCGCCCGTGGATCCAGATGAACAAGTCTCGCATCGCGGCGCATCACGTCGTTTTTTTTATTTTCCTCGTGGCGAACGTCGGCGGCTGCTTGACGCCTATCGGCGACCCGCCGCTGTTCCTCGGCTACCTGCAAGGCATCCCGTTCTGGTGGGTGGCGCAAAACTGCTGGCCAATGTGGCTGCTCGGCGTCGGGCTGCTGCTGGCCATCTTTTATTTTGTAGATCAAAGAAATTTCCTCCGCCCACCGCCCACCGCGCGCGCGGATAACCCTGCGGACAATACCTGGAAAATTGAGGGGCTGCCCAATTTGTTTTTTCTCGCCGTGATTCTCGCGGCCGTGTTTGTGGAAAAACCGCCGTTCCTGCGCGAAGGGCTGATGCTGGCGGCGGCGGCCGGCTCGTATTTCACCACCAAAAAATCCGTCCACGCGGCCAACCAGTTCAATTTTCATCCGGTGCAGGAAGTGGCGATTCTCTTTGCCGGGCTGTTCACCACCATGATGCCGGCCTTGGACTGGCTGGACCAGAGCAGCCAGTCGCTGCTCGGCCAGAACCCGTCGCCGGCAGTTTTCTACTGGGGCACCGGCCTCCTGTCCAGCGCGCTGGACAACGCGCCGACCTACCTTGGCTTTCTGACCGCGCTGCACGGCACCGCCGGCACGGAAACCATCCAGCCGCTGCTGGCCGGCCACGCGCGGCACCTACTGGCCATCAGCATCGCCTCGGTATTTTTCGGCGCGGCCACCTACATTGGCAACGGCCCGAACTTCATGGTCAAGGCCATCGCCGAGCAGAACGCCGTGCCGGTTCCGTCGTTCGTCGAGTTCATCCTGAAATACTCCCTGCCCTGCCTGCTGCCGGTGCTGGCCATTGTCTGGCTGGTTTTTTTCCGGGGTTGAAATCCGGTTACAATTTTGAAACAATTCCCCGTGCCGGTCGTCTGCCCAAGGCGTAGGGTCGAGGGAATTCAAAGTGCGCATACTTTACAACATCCTGTTCCTGTTTTTTTTCGCGGTGGCATCGCCGTATTATTTCTGGCGGATGCGGCGGCGCGGCGGCTGGCGGGCGGGCTTCGGCCAGCGGTTTTCCATTTATGATTCCCCGCTCAAGCAGGCGCTCACCAACCGGCACGTCATCTGGCTGCACGCCGTCAGCGTCGGCGAGGTGAACCTCTGCACCCAGCTCATCAGCGCGCTGGAGCCGCGCGTGCCCAACGTCAAAATCGTCGTCTCCTGCACCACCTCCACCGGCATGGCGGAGCTGCGCCGCCGGCTGCCGACGCGCATCAGCAAGATTTATTATCCGATTGACCGCCGCAAATATGTCCGCCGCGCGCTGTCCACCATCAATCCGCAGGCCATCATCCTCGTCGAGGCGGAAATCTGGCCGAACTTTTTATGGCGCGCGGCCGGTTTGAAAATTCCGGTCTTCCTGGCCAACGCGCGGCTCTCCGACCGCTCATATCCGCGCTACAAAAAATTCGCCTTTTTGTTCCGGCCGCTGTTCCGCTCGTTCGCCGGCGTCGGCTGCCAGAACGAGGAGGACGCCGTGCGGCTGCGCGCCGTCGGCTGCCAGGAAAACGCGGTGCGGGTGGTGGGCAACCTCAAGTTTGACGCGGCCAAGCTCACCGAGATCAGCACGCTCGACGTGCGCGGAATGCTCCGCCAGCTTGGCGTGCCGGATGACGCCCTGATTCTGGTCGCCGGCAGCACGCATGACGGCGAGGAGATTATTCTGGCCGACATGGCGCGGCGGCTGCGGGAAAAATTCCCGAAGCTGTTCCTGGTTTTGGTGCCGCGCCATTTCGAGCGCTGCAAGGATATCGGGCAGACGCTGAAGGCGCGCGGCGTGAAATTTGCCTTCCGCAGCGAAATTTTTGCCGGCACGCACCTGCCACCGGCCGGGCTGGACTGCCTGCTGGTCAACTCGACGGGCGAGCTGAAATTTTTCTACGAACCGGCCACCGTGGTGTTCGTCGGCAAAAGCCTCACGGCCATCGGCGGGCAGAACCCGGTCGAGCCGGCGGCACAGGGCAAGGCGGTCGTGTTCGGCCCGAACATGCAGAATTTTACCGACATCACCCGCTCCTTGCTCCGCCAAAACGCCGCCGTGCAGGTGAACAGCCCGGAAGAGCTGGAGCGCGCCCTCGGCGAGCTGCTGGCGGACGCGCCGCGCCGCGCCGCGCTGGGCCGCGCCGCGCTGGCGCTGGTCGCCGAAAACCTCGGGGCGGTGGAGCGCACGGTGGAGATGATCCTGCCGCACCTCGAACGCCGGGGCATTTTGGTGGAGAAAAAAAAGTGAGCGGACGGCGTTTCGCCGCTTGACGAAGCCGCCGGCAGTTTTCATATTCGCAGCCCACCGGATTTTTGTCCGCGCCGGTGGCGCCATGCCGAAACTCAGATCCAAGAAATCTTCCGCGCCCGTGCCGCCGGCGGTGCCGGCCGCCGCCGCGCCGGCGGACCGCGCCACGGAGCTGGCCGCGAAAATCCGGGAGCTGATCCACCTCGCCAAGGAACAGGGGCATCTCACCTTCGACGACATCAGCGAGGCGCTGCCGGAATCGCTGTCCACGCCGGAGGGGCTGGACGAGATTTTGGCCAAGCTCCGCGAGCTGGAGATTGAAATCACGGACCACGCGGAGGCGGGCAAGGAGCCGGATGAAGAGGAAATTGAATCCCGCCATCTCGACGCGCTGGACGACCCGGTGCGGATGTATCTCAAGCAGATGGGCGCGGTGCCGCTGCTGACGCGCGAGCAGGAGGTGGAGATTTCCAAGCGGATTGAAAAGGCGGACAACGAGCTGCGCGCGGTGGTCTACAACTTCGGTTTCGCGGGCAAGGAGCACATTGCGCTGGCGGAAAAACTTTTGGCGGAGCCGCCGCGCGAACGTTTTGACCGCGTAGTCATTGACAAGCACGTCGCCAGCCGCGAGACGCATTTGCAGACTTTGCGGAAACTGGTGGCGCAGGCGCACGAGCTGGACGCGGAGGTGGACCGGCATTTTAATCTTTGGCGCGCGGCGCACCAGTCCGCCAAGCGCAACCGCGAGCACGACGAGTTTCTTAAGCGCGACAAAAAGTTGCAGGCGCTGTTCCCCAAATTCTGCTTCAAGCAGAAGGTGAACGAGGAGATCGCGCTGGTGGCGGAGAACATCCACGAGAAATTGCAATACACGCTGCGGGCGCTGGCCGACGCGCAGGGCCAGCGGGAATCCTCGGCGCAAAAGCACCTGGTCGAGGCGGAGCGGCAGAAGCTGCGCGCGCTGGAGGAATTTGTGCGGATGCCGGCGGCGGATTTTCTGCCGGCGTTCGACCGGCTGCGCGACGCGGCGACGCGGTCATTGCAGGCCAAGACGGAAATGGTGGAGGCCAATTTGCGCCTTGTCATTTCCATCGCGAAAAAATACACGAACCGCGGGCTGTCATTCCTTGATTTGATCCAGGAGGGCAACATCGGCTTGATGAAGGCGGTGGAGAAGTTCGAATACCAGCGCGGCTACAAGTTTTCGACCTATTCGACGTGGTGGATCCGGCAGGCGATTACCCGCTGCATCGCGGACCAGGCGCGGACCATCCGCATCCCGGTCCACATGATTGACATCATCAACAAGCTGCTGCGGGCGCAGAAAAAACTTTTTCAGGAGCTGGGCCGCGAGGCGACGCCGGAGGAAATTTCCGATGAGATGCAATTGCCGGTTTCCCGCATCAGCGCAGTGCTGCGGATGGCGCAGCAGCCGGTGTCGTTGCAAACGCCGGTGGGCGACGGCGACGAGGCGAGCTTCGGCGATTTCATCGAGGATAAAGCGGCGGACAATCCGCTGGACATCACGAGCTTCAGTTTGTTGAAGTCGCGGATGGGCGATGTGCTGTGCAGCCTGACGGATCGCGAGCGGCAGGTGCTGGAGTTGCGCTTCGGCCTCGGCGACGGCAACGCGCGCACGCTGGAAGAAGTCGGCCAGCAATTCCGCGTAACGCGCGAGCGCATCCGGCAAATCGAGGCGAAGGCGCTGCGGAAGATGCGGCATCCGACGCGGCTCAAGCAGTTGGACGGTTTTCTGGACGCCGAGGAGTTGAAGTTGAACGGCGACTGAACCCCGCTGTTTCAACGGGAACTTTTTCCCGCCGCCGCCGGCAGCCTTTTTTATTGAAAGCACCCCGCTTTGGTGCAATTGTGTGAGACTGCAATTTCCGCCGCGTGTCCGCGCCGGGTTGCCGGAATATTTTTACATGAAAACATTTTGCCGCCGGGTGTTGGTCCGTTTGTTACTGCTGGGTCTCGCCATCGTCCTGACCGGCGCGGTGGCCACCGCCAAGCCGACCGTGTCCATCGCCAACCTGAAGGCGGGACAAAGTTTCACCAACGCCGCGTTCACCGTCAGCGGCGCGGCGGCCAGCAGCGCCGGGATTTCCAACGTGCTCTTTTCGCTGAACCAGGGCGCCTGGAGCGGCACGACCAGCAGCAACCAGTGGACCAACTGGACGGCCGCCGTCACCTGGATTCCGGGAACCAACACTTTTTCCGTTGCGGCCGTGGACAACAGCGGCAGTTTTTCAGCCACCAACACGGTGAAGGTGTTTTACTCCGTGATCACCGCCCTGACCGTCGTCATCAACGGCAACGGCAGCGTCAGCCCGAATTACAACGGACAGCCGCTGGTCATCGGCAAGGGCTATTCCATGAAGGCGGCGGCGGGCAAGGGCACCCAAAAGGGCTATGGTTTCAGGAACTGGACGGACGGCAACAACAACGTCCTCACCACCGCCGCCACCGTGAAGTTTCTCATGGCCTCGAACCTCACGTTCGCCGCCAACTTCGGTTACACGGGCAAGCCAACGATTAGCGTAACCAGCACGACCACCAACAGCGACGGGTATCCGGCGGATTTCGTTATCCATGGCACCACGTCGGGCACCGTCGCGGTGACGAATGTGTATTATCAGCTTAATGGCAGCCTCTGGACGAACGCCAGCAGCAGCAACCATTGGGCAAACTGGACGGCCAATGTGCGGCTGGCGCCCGGCGGCAACACGTTCAACGCCTACGCCCTGAACGCCAGCAACAATCCTTCCACGACTTTTGTCGTCCAACTGGTTTACAGTAGCGCGCCGGCCAGCTTGGCCGGACAATTCGCCGTTGTGACCGATGTGAGCAATACGCCGCTCTTCACGGTCGCCCTCGGCAAAAGCACTTTCAGCCAGGTTTCGCCGGACACCAACAACCTCAGCGGCGTGGGCACCTACACTTACACCCCGAACGGCGGCGCCGGCACCTTGCGGTTCCGGTATACCGCCCCGCCCAGCGTCGTCAACAAGGCCGAGAACTTCGGCATGGCGTTTTTTACGCCCAGCCTGGCGTTGGTCGGCATCACCAACTCCACCCGAACGAACTCCGCCTATATGCAGTTCAGCGCCGCCTCCAACTTCGCCCCCGCCAGCGTGTCCGGCCAGCTGGTCTGGTCCATCGGCAGCCAGGGTGGCGGCAGCGGCACGCTGTATCAGAAGACGACCTATACCGCGACTGATCTGATTTCCGGCGAGACCAACTCCGGCAGCTACACCTACACGCAATACAGCCCGGTCGGTTCGCTGTTCAAGCTGACCGGCACCAACGGCACGGCCTACATTCTCGCCAATTTTGAGGCCACCAACTATGGCGCTTATTCCGAGTCGGACTACACCGCCGCCGGCCTGACCAACGGCACGGACACGGGACGGTTTTTCTTCGACACGCAGGTGGCCGGCGGCGACGCCCCGCTCACGGTCAGCAACCAGAACCTGCAAATTACCTCTGTGGACGGCAGCTTCAACGTGCAGTTCGGCGCGGACACCTACGGTCAGGCCTCACTGAATACCAACTTTGACAACGCCGTGGGCAATTACACCTACGACCGCACCGCCACCAACATCGGCCAGCTCAACCTCACCGCCACCGCCCCGCCGAACCAGGCCGGCACCAACAGCGCCGCGCGGCTCATTTTCGTCAGCCCCAACACCGGCCTGTTCACCAACGGCGACGGCACGTTGAGCTCGTTTGTGCTGACCACGGTCACCAATTACGCGCCGGCCAGCCTCACGAACCTTTCTTTCCCCATCGGCTTCTATGCCAACATCCAATTCACCAATGACGGCAGTTTCGTTTACACCGTCTACAACAACCCCTTCTTCCCGAATACCTATTCTGGAAACTACACCTATACGAATTTCAGTCCCGGCACCGCCATGGTTCAATTGAGCTACCTTTACTCCAACACCGTCGTCGGCACCGACTGGTTGCAGCTCAACTTCACTACCACCAACTCCGGCAACGTTTTTTGGAGCCAGTATGATACCAACGGCAATTACGTTGATATCTACTTCCGTGGCGCCTTCCACGCCTACTGAACCGGCGCTGATAATTGGCCGAGGCGCCCGCCGGCGCATCCAATCCTGAAGCCAGCCTGACCACTAACCCGTTCTGGCGATACCGCCGGCCGGCCAAAAGGAATAGCCTTTGGCAATTATCGCGTGGCGCTGGCCGGGCGGAGTTTGCTAACCTGCCGCCACCATCATTTTATGAAACAATACCTCCCGCTCGGTAAATTTTCCTTCGGCATGGGCGACCGCTTCGGCCATCAGGGCAAGGCGCAGCTTGCCGCCTGCGTGCTGGCCACGAAACTCGGCGCGGAATTCATCCCCGTCTGGAACAAGTCCAACCGCGAACACACCTTCATCGGCACCGAGCCGGCCAGCCTCCGCGCCGAGGCCGACCACGCCGTGGCCGCGCTCGGCTGGAAAAAACCCTACCATGTGGACGCCGACCACATCCGCCTCGAAACCGTGGACCGCTTCATCGCGCCGTCGGATTTCTTCACGATTGACGTGGCCGACTCCATCGCCAAGCCGGCGGCGGCGGCGGACGTGCAGGCGTTCGTTGACCGGCATCCCGAACTCGCCGGCCAGGTTTCCATCCCGCACATCGGCCGGCCGTTTGAAATCACCCGCGCCGAGGTGGAGCGCGTGGCGAACAAGTTTTTGCTCGCGGTGCAGGACGCTGGGAAAATTTACCGGCACATCGTCGCCGCCAAGGGCGCGGCGAATTTCATCACGGAAGTCTCGATGGACGAAACTGACAGCCCGCAGACGCCGCCGGAACTTTTGATTATTCTCGCCGCGCTGGCGGATGAAAAAATCCCGCTCCAGACCATCGCGCCGAAGTTCACCGGCCGGTTCAATAAGGGCGTGGATTACGTCGGCGACGTGAAACAGTTCGAGCAGGAGTTCAACGAAGACCTCGCGGTCATCGCGTTCGCCATCCAGAAATACGGCCTGCCGCCGACGCTTAAGTTGAGCGTGCATTCCGGGAGCGACAAGTTTTCCATCTACGAGCCGATGCGCAAGGCGCTCAAAAAATTCGGCGCGGGCGTCCACATCAAGACCGCCGGCACGACCTGGCTGGAAGAACTCATCGGCCTCGCGGAAGCGGGCGGCGACGGCCTGGAAATCGCGAAAGAGATTTACGCCTACGCCATCGAACATGTGGACGAATTCTGCGCGCCGTATGCCAGCGTCATTGACATTGATAAAAAGAAATTGCCACCGGCATCAGCCGTCAACGGCTGGAGTTCCCAACAGTTCACCGATGCGCTGCGGCACGACCAGAAGAATCCGGCGTTCAACCCGAGTTTCCGGCAGCTGCTCCACGTCAGCTTCAAGGTGGCGGCGAAGAAGGGCGACCGCTATTACGCCGCGCTGAAAAAGCACGAGGCCGTCATCGCCAAGAACGTCACGGAAAATCTTTTCGAGCGGCACATGAAACCGCTACTTTTGGGGAAATAAATTATGGCCTTCATCCACGAAGATTTCCTGCTGGGCAGCAAGCCCGCGCGCCGGCTCTACCACAAGTTTGCGGCGGACGAACCGATTTTTGACTATCACTGCCACATTTCACCGAAGGACATCGCGGAAAACCGGCAGTTCAAAAACCTGTTCGAAATCTGGCTGGAAGGTGACCATTACAAATGGCGCGCAATGCGCAGCAACGGCGTCGCGGAAAAATTTGTCACCGGCAGCGCCACGCCGGAGCAGAAGTTCAACGCGTGGGCGAAAACCGTGCCGCAGACGCTGCGCAATCCGCTTTATCATTGGACGCACCTCGAACTGAAACGCTATTTCGGCATCACGGATTTGCTGGACGAAAAGACCGCCGCGAAAATCTGGAAGCAGGCGAATGCGAAGCTCGCGACGCCGGCGTTCACCACCCACGGCCTGCTGAAAAAAATGAAGGTGAAGGTTGTCTGCACCACGGACGACCCAGCGGACAACCTGGAACACCACCGCGCCTTCGCGAAAACGAATCATCCGACGAAGATGCTGCCGGCGTTCCGCCCGGACAAGGCGCTGACGGTCAGCTCGCCGGCGGGCTTCAACAAGTGGGTGGAACAGCTCGCGTCCGCCGCCAACGTGGACATCAACGGCTTCAGCGCGTTCATCAGCGCGCTGGAAAAACGGCACGAGTATTTTCATTCGCAGGGCTGCCGCCTGTCCGACCACGGCCTGAACCATTGCTTCGCGGATTTTTGCAGCGAGAAAGTTGCCGCCGCCATTTTCGACAAGGCGCGGGCGGGCGCGGAGGTTTCGCCGCTGGAACATGCGCAGTTCGCCTCGTTCATGATGGTGTTCTTCGGCCACCTCGACGCCAAGCGCGGCTGGACGAAGCAGCTTCACCTCGGCGCGCTGCGCAACAACAACGACCGCCTGCTCAAGCAGCTCGGGCCGGACACGGGCTTTGATTCCATTGGCGATTTCCCGCAGGCGGCCTCGCTGGCGGCGTATTTGAACAAGCTGGATTCCGAAAACCTGCTGCCGAAAACCGTCATCTACAATCTGAACCCGGCGGACAATTATGTCTTCGCCACGATGATCGGAAATTTTCAGGACGGCACGGTTCCCGGCAAGATTCAATACGGCAGCGGCTGGTGGTTTCTCGACCAGAAGGAAGGCATGGAGTGGCAGCTCAACGCGCTCTCGAACCTCGGCCTGCTGTCGCGCTTCATCGGCATGATCACCGACTCGCGCTCGTTCATGAGCTATCCGCGCCACGAATATTTCCGCCGCACGCTCTGCAATCTCATCGGCCGCGACATCAAGAACGGCCTGATTCCCAACGATGAGGAGCTGGTCGGCGCGATGGTCAAAAACATCTGCTACGCGAATGCGAAAAAGTTCATGGCGTTCCCCGGCGTGAAATGAACAGCGTGAAAGCCGCCGCGCTTGTTTTATTATGCCTGACGCTGGCGGCCCGCGCCGCCGCGCCGGAATGGGCGCAGATGCCGGAAATCCTTGCGCGCATCGTGGCACCGAAGTTTCCCACGCGCGATTTCGACATCGCCAAATTCGGCGCGGTGGCGGATGGACGGACGGATTCTTCCAAGGCGATCCGCAACGCGATTGACGCGTGCGCGCAGGCGGGCGGCGGGCGCGTGACGGTTCCCGCCGGGGAATTCTTGACGGGCGCAATCCATTTGCAGGGCAATGTGGAATTGCATCTGGAAACCAATTCTGTCTTGAAATTCAGCACCAATCCAAACGACTATATGCCCGCCGTGTTCACGCGCTTCGAGGGCACGGAATGTTTCAATTTTTCACCGCTGATCTATGCGCTTGGCCAGACCAATGTCGCGGTCACGGGCGCGGGGACGCTGGACGGGCAGGCCGACAAATCCAACTGGCTCGCGTGGGGAAAATCCTCGGCGCGCAAGCGGCTGGCCAAGCTGGCCGAGGACAACGTGCCGGCGGACAAACGCCAGTTTGGCAAAGCGGATCACCTGCGCCCGGACTTCATCGAGTTCAACCGCTGCCAAAACGTGCTGGTCGAAGGCGTGAAAATCCGCCGCTCGCCGATGTGGGAAATTCATCCCCTGCTCTGCACCAATGTCATTGTGCGCGGCGTGGACATCCATTCCCACGGCGCGAACAACGACGGCTGCGATCCCGAAAGCTGCCGCGACGTCCTGATTGAAAACTGCCTCTTCGACACCGGCGACGACTGCATCGCGATCAAATCCGGCCGCAACGCCGACGGCCGCCGCGTGAACGTGCCGGCGGAAAACATCGTCATCCGCAACTGCACCATGCGCGACGGCCACGGCGGCGTGACGGTCGGCAGCGAGATTTCCGGCGGTTGCCGCAACGTGTTCGTGGAGAACTGCACGATGGACAGCCCGAACCTGAACTGCGTGCTGCGCCTGAAATCAAACGCCATGCGCGGCGGCACACTGCAAAATATTTTCATGCGAAACGTGAGCGTCGGACTGGTGAAGAATTCCGTTTTGCAAATTGATTTTCTTTACGAGGAGGGCGCACAGGGAAATTTCAAGCCGGTCGCGCGCAATGTGATAATGGAAAACATCACCGTCGCGCAGACGCCGCGCGTGGTGGATGTGCGCGGTTTTCCGTCGGCGGAAATCAGCGGCGTGCGGATCTGCAACTCAACTTTCAAGAAAATCAAGAAGCCGGACCAGGTGATTGATGCCGATGTGAAGCTGGTGGATTGCGTGCTGGAACCCGCAAACTAAAACCGGTCACGGAATCCAGCCGCCGAGGACTTTTTCCACGGTGATTTCTTTTGCCGCGGCCACGTTCAACTGCTTCGCCCAGCCCGCCCGTTTCGCCGAATTCGCGCCGGTGCCGGTGCTGTTGAATTCCGCGTAGCGCGCCGTCGTGCGGGCTTCCGGTTTTTCCCAGTCGTTCCAGCCTTCGGGCCGGACGACCCCGAACATTTCGCAGTCCAGATAAACCGTGCTGGCGTAAACCCGCCACGGGCGGCCGAGAAATGTTTTTGCGCCGGGCACACCGGAAATATTGCAATGCGAGAAAATAAAGCCGAACGGCACATCCGCCGGCGTCGAGGCGGCGGCGACAAAACCGTTGCCAACACAGTTGATTTTGCATTTTTCAAACCACGCCGTGGCCGCGCCGAAAATGAAGTCCACCGCGCCGGTAATTTCGCAGCCTTCAAAATACTGCCGGCCACGGTTCAGTAAAATCGTGTCCTGCCAGCCGAGGAAGCGGCAGTTGCGGAAGCTGGCGCGGTCGCCATCCACGCGGAGGGCCAGCGCCTGGCCGACCGCGCCGGCGGAGTTTTCAAACGTGAGGTTCTCCGCCGCAAAATCGTCCGCGTCCACCGTCGTCGAAGGCGTCTTGAATGTGCCGATGGGCTTGCCGTCGGCATTCGTCATGCCGGCGTAAAGGTTAAAGGTGAGGATGGTGTTCGTCGCGTTTCCACCAACGAGTCGGAAGAATCTTTTTTCGCGCTGGACATAAATCAGTTCGCGGTAAGTGCCGGGCGCGATGTGGATGACGACGGGATTTTCGCGGCTGCCGGACGGCACGGCCATGATGGCGTCCTGCACCGACTTGAACGGCGCGCTGCCGTCGGCGGCGACAAAAAGGTTCGTCTGCGCCGACAAGGCGCCGGCCAGGAGCAGCGGCCCGGCCATGCCGGCGAAAAAATTAGGGCTCATGCGGGAAAAACTAGCGAATTCGGAACCGGGCGGCCACTGCGAAATGATTGGGGTCAATTGCCATTGCTGAAGGATGGCGAGCTTTTGCTCGGTGGAAACGCGGCTCCGACGACCGCTTTTAACCGTTGGACTTTGGTGCATTTGCATAAGGTTAAACAGGCCTTTCAAACTGTCCAAATCTCAACTGGGGCAGACCATTCTCGCCAAAGACATCAAGGGCAGAGATTTTTTGAAGGCTAGGCAAGCGAACGAGTGTTGAGGAAATTGATCGGCAGCGGGAATTTGATGCTGCCGTGACCAGGATCAGGCCGGCGCTCCAATCCATTTACAAAGCCAAGGAACTGGCTTTGGGGTTGGCTGATGAATTTACCCTCCGCCCACAACAGAAGCTGGTTTTTGCGGCGGTTGAGCAGATCATGACTTTTGACAACAACATCAGCACCTAGGAAAACACACTCCTATCAGAATTGCGGATGAAATTTAGGTTGTGAACTGATGACGACGACGATGATTGAACCTGCGAGAACATTATGAAAGAGAACACTGAAAAGCTAACGAGTGATTTTTCCAAGATCATGACCGCCGCTTGTGTCCGTCGTGGGTTCTTGGAAAAACTTCACTCCGGCATCACACCCGTTACCAAGAACGGTGATTATTCCGATGTCAAAGTGATTGATGCTGAGGGACGGGAAATTCCTTGGAACCAGGTCTCACGCATCAATCAGGGAGAAATGAAAACATTGATCACTGGAATTGTTGACCGCATCCACACCTTTTTGCGCCGAACGTTTTTATGCTCGTTTAGTGATCAGGATTTTAATCGGGCGTTTGCCCGTCGCCACTGACGATTCAATGGCAGGACGAAATGCTCCGGTGGTTTGGCGAATCATTCGACATGATTTTTTCGGCGGTGGACCAGCAGCAGCTTACGAATCCCTGGCAGCGTTCCAATCAGGTCATCGCCTCGATTGACTACGCCAAACAAGACGACGTGCGCGAGCGCGTCTGGCAGCAGCGTTGGGATTTGGTCATCATTGACGAGGCGCACAAGTGCAGCGCCTACACCAAAAGCTCATCCGGGCGCGGTGATGAAGTGGCGAAGACCAAGCGTTACCAGCTTGCCGAACATCTCACCGCGCAACCCGCCGGCCACGTCGTTTTACTCACGGCCACGCCGCACCACGGCGACGACGACCGTTTCGCCCATTTCATCCGGCTGCTTGATCCTGATTTATTTCCCGAACCGCACCGGCTCGCCGGCAAGTCCGGCGAAATCCGGCGCGACATTCTGCGCTTGGGGCCGGAATGTCCGTGGGCGTTGCGGCGGTTGAAGGAAGATTTGAAAGACATGGAAGGCCGTCGCCTGTTTCCCGACCGGCACGCGCACACCATCGCGTTTCGGTTGAACCGCGAGGAATACGACCTCTACAAAGCCGTCACCGCTTACATCAATGAATTTCTGCCGCAGGCCAGCGGCAGGAAAAAGCAGAGCGTCGCGCTCATCCGCACCGTTTTGCAACGCCGGCTTGCCAGTTCCACGCTGGCAATTTTTGAATCCATCCGGCGGCGACTCGAAAAACAGCAGGCCATCCTGACCGAGTTGGAAGATTTGCCGCCCGCGCAGCGCGCCCGCCGGCTGGCTCAATTGCAAGGCCACCTGACCGACGCCGAGCAGGACGAGGACGACCTCGACGAATCCGAGCGCGACCACCTGACCGACGAGTTCACCGCCGCGCTTGAACTGGATCAGCTTCGTTCGGAAATCGCCGCCTTGCAGGAATTGCTTTCCCGCGCCCGCCGCGTGCGCGATCTGGCAAACGATTCCAAGTTGGCCGCGCTTCAACTTTGTCTGGCGCGGGCCGAGTTCAAGGAATTGACCGACGGACGCGGCAAGCTGCTCATCTTTACCGAGCATCGCGACACGTTGAAACACTTGCGCCTGCATTTGGAAAAATGGGGCTACACCGTGACGGAAATTCACGGCGGCATGAATCCGCACGAGCGCAAGCGCGCCCAGGAAGATTTTCGCACCGCGAAACAAATTTGCGTCGCCACCGAAGCGGCGGGCGAAGGCATCAACCTTCAATTCTGCCGGTTGGTGTATAAAGACCCGAAGGAGATCGCGCTCAAGTCGGCGGACGTGATTCTGGTTTGCAAGCGCACAGGCCGGGTGCTTTACGAAGGCTCGGCGGGCGACGAGGGGTGAGGTTATGAAATTCACCGTCGAGCGTATTGCCCTGCAACGAATGGTCGAGCAGTTGAAGATCGAGCGCGGCGTGAAAGGGCAGAGCCAGCGCATGATGCGGCTCTCGGCGTGCGCGGCGCGCGTGTTCGTGGAGGCCAACGGCGTGGCGGCAGGCATCGAGGCGCTGGTGCTGGAAGATGGCGCGTGCAATGTGCCGCGAATGAAATTCCTGAAAGTCCTGCGGACGTTTCATCCCAAACAAAACATCACGCTGGCGGCGGATGCGAGCGGTTTGCAAATCGAGGGCTTTGTGATGAAGGCGACGCACTTTTCCCCCGTGGCCGTCGCGCCGGGCGAGTTTCAAGTGTTCCCGGTGACGGATGCCTGGCTCGCGCCGCCGGAGACGACCAAGCCGACGCCACCGCCGGAAAGCCGCTGGCTCAAATCGCGCTGGTGGGAATGACGCGCGGGGCATTTTTTGTTTCAAACCGTTACGGAAAATGCGCGCGGGAAAATGTTTCAAATCAATTCAGTCAGCGCACCTTCAAGATTTCACTCTGGCGACAGCGGGAAACCAATAATTGCCCGGTCATTTCCTCTGCGGGCTGCGTTGCTTGACAGGGTTTTCTGCCGTTGTTAAATTTGCTTAAATGCAGCCATCTCACAAAGGTTTTTTGAATGAGGCCCAGCGGTCGGAATACCTCAACGACGCAGCATATGATTGGGGATGCGATTGGGTCGTCCGAAATCTTCCACGCGTTCGAGCTTTGGTTCCCGAAACAAAAATTGACGCTGACGGTTTTGTAATTGAAGGCGAAGACCGAAGCCGTCTCTTCGCTTTAAGGCAAATCGCGGCGCGACAAGACGCAAGTATGTATGGCCTGAGTGGGCCTGTTGTCGGATTCATTGACGTAGCAATAGTCGAAGAATCCATGCGTGAGAGAAAATTCAGTATCGAGGGCAATGGAATTAAATGGGCTGTCGCCGTATTCGTGCGCCCTACTATTCCTCACATTGGAAGTTTTCTCCGAGAAATTGAACGATGTCGGCATGGGCACATCAAAGACAATCGCGCTAGTGTTGTTGGTGGCTACCATGAAGATTTTGTAAGCCCAAAGAACCTAACCATTGTCATCATTACAAAAGGCGTTGAACATCGAGACACAATCACCAGCCAAGGATTCATATTTTTCTCATGCCCCGAAGCTTTCAACAAGCCCTCAACTTCTGCTCCTTCACAGTCTGTGCTCATGAAACGCTAAACCGGCATGGCGCTGACAGGTCAGCAGCAAATGCTGTTCGCCGGTCGTTTCATCAAAGCCGCTGGTCAGGGCTAGACGATATGTGCCGCACTTGAGGCACTTCACGTCGAACCGCCGGAAGGGACTTTCGGGCGGGGTGCGGGGCGGTTCATCGTCCTCGCGGCGGATAAAATATCGGGCACTGTTCACGCCGCCGATGTTATCCTGGCCGGTTGGAAATCCGCAGTCCATCCGAACGAGCGCGAGTAACACCACTTAAAGATGGATGCCCGTTTTGGTAGCCATAGGGAAAAAGGAGCAGGCGGGGCAATCTGGCCCCCCATAAACAAGGCCCGCGAATACCCGCACTAAAAGTAGCAGGATATAAAATGAAGGACAGCCTGCCAGATGGGTTAGTGCGGGGAGAAAGTTTTTCCAAAAGGGCTGCGATTGTGACCTGCAACTGTGTGAAACGCCTTCAGGGAAAAGTAGCACCCCATAAACGAAGGCGACGACTACCCGCACAAAAGTAGCCGGCTATAAAATGAAGACCAGCCCGCTGGATGGGTTAGGTCGCGGAGAAAGTTTTCCCAAAAGGGCGTCGGCCCGGCCTTGGGGATCGGGCAAAGTGCCGCCGGGGAAAACTGCGCCAGGTGGAAAAAGGGGCTAAATCTCGTGCTGGCGGGAAAGTTGGACGACCGCAAAGAAAGCCATTGACCCAGCAGAACCCATTCAGCGCCGGGAAGATTGGCGCAAAAAGGGCGTTTGCGGTTGTCACGGTCGTCACGATTGTCACAAGGAGAGAAGAAGAATTATGATTGTTCTATCTCTCTCAAAAGTGAGTTTTCCAGAATCAGCCGGTGACAACCGTGACATTCGTGACAATCGAGGCGGGCGGTTGTCACGGTCGTCACCGATTGTCACGGGGTTGTCATGGCGAGCAACTGACGCGGAAATCAGCGGCAGGAGGCGGCAATCAGGCCGGTTGTCACGGTTGGCGCGATTGTCACGGGGCAAGGGCGGAAATCGCGTTTCAGAGACAGGCGCAATTCCGACAGGGCGGGAACGCATCGCGCAGCTTGTCGAAGGCGATCTCGTAGGCGAACGCGGTCGAGAGAATGGGATGCGCCGGTCTGCGCCCGAAGCCGATGATCCGGCACAATTCGGGCTTGAATTCGCTCACCCAGATTTCATCCGCGCAAAAACGGCGGCTTTGGCCGTCATCTTTGATGGATTGAATCTCGTTCAGCATCGGTTGAAGCCGTGGCTCAAGTTCAGCCAGGTCTGCCCAGGTGGGCGGTGTGGTCTTGGTGTTCATTTGTATTTCCTTTCTCTTGGTTTCTTTTGGTTCATTCCGGCACTGGATTCTTGACGGCCCGGTAAATGCGCGTGGTCTTGCCACCGCCGCTGGGCGTCACATTCTCGCCGACGAGCAGGCCGTCGGCTTCCATCTGTGCCAGTAGCGCCTTGGCAGCGTCCGCCGTGGCTGTGATACGAGCGCGGTGAACTTCGCGCGCCGTGGTGAAGTCCTGGGACTTGGGCGATGATGCAAGGCATCGCGGCGCGGGCGGTCATTTCATCTTTGCGGGCGAGTTTGTATTCCAATTCACCGCGCAACCGTTCGCGCTCCATCAGGTCGCCAGACTTTGCGGCCTTGCGTTCGAGGGTGGCGATTTCCTTGTCGAGCACGCGGATTTCAGATTGAAGCTGCGGTGATGTTTTCTGACGCCACGTTTCGAGCAGGCGTGCCTGGTGATCCACCAGCGGCGCGGCGATAAGCCGGAACGTCTCGGACTTGCCACTGCCGGACTCCGCACTGGCGAGCAAATAGAGATTGGCGCGCGTGACACGGTTCGGCCCGCTGGTGACTTCCAAGCCCGCACCGATGGCGGCGGACACCACGCCCAGCGCGCCCACGGCAGGCAAGGCGAGCGGGACGCGCTCGGTTCGTGACACGGCGGCGATGATGGTCGCCATTGCCAGCGGCAGGGCGTCCAACGGAAACGGCGCGGACTCTGGCTCGTCCGATTCTTCGGGCAACGTGATGGCAGGTTTTGAAACTTTTCGCGGCGGCGCGGCGTGGAGATCGGGTTCGTTTGAAACGGTGACGGATTGCGCGGCGGCGATGGTAGCTTCGATTTCCGGGCGGGTTGCGCCCGCGCGTGTCCAGTCGTTCGCATCCTTGTGCGGCGACGGCGTGACGACCTGAACACATTTGCAACCGCAATGCGCGGCGACGGCAGCCAGCCACTTCGCGCCGGCGCGAATTCCAGTTTTGGGATTCGGCTTGTCGTTCTGTCCAAACGCACAGACGACGGCATCCGGGGCGCACAGGCCCGCGAGTAATCTGCTGTTTTCAGCTCCGCGCGTGATGATGGTAGCCGTATCGCCGGGCGTGGTGACGTGCCAGCCAAGTTTATCCGCAACGGCGCAATAATCCCATTGAGACTCGAAGGCGAAAATGGTTTTGGCCGTCACCATGTCGCCGATGATGAGCGGAGAGATTCTTGCGCCGATGTCTTCCAGCTTTTGGAAATAACGCCAGCTTCCATCTTCTTTGCGGCGGTAGTGACAAGCAATGACTTTGCCCTGGGCATCGTGAACGGGAAAAGCGATTCGTTCGCCGGAAAACAGGCCGATGAGATTTTGCGCGTGCAGCCATTCAACAAATTCGGGTGTGTAGCCGCGCCACTCGGCGAGTTTGGCGCGGTGTTCCGGCGTCAGCGCGGCAACGCACGATTGCCAGTCGAACGGCGGTTGAACGGATGGAGACGGATTGGAACTCGACGGCGGCGCGGGCGGAGGCGGGACATCAGCGAGGCGGATGTATTCGCGGCAAGCGTCGGTGTTGCTCAAGCCGCGATGCTTGGCGAAAAAGTCAATGGCGTCGCCCTGGCCGCAACCGGCAAAACATTTCCAGCGTTCCTCACCGTCGTCGCCGATGTAGAGGCTGAAACTGGCGGATGAATCCTCGTGAAACGGACACCGCGCAGATTTTTTGGCGCAGTCGCCGAAACCGAGTTGCGCCATGAGCGCGGACAGTGGCAGACGTTGCTTGGCCTGCGCGAGCAAGTCTTGGTTCACTGTGCGTCTCCCGGCTGATTCTTTGCCGTCTGCGTTTCCATGAAACGAACAAACTCCGATTCACGGCAGAAAATTTTCGCGCCGACCTGGAGCGTGGGTAGTCCATTCTTGCGCCAACGCCATGCGGTTGTGCGTGAAATTCCATAGCGCCGGAGGAAAAAATCCAGCGGCATTGGGCAGTCTTTGGGATCGTAAGCTTGAGTCATAAAATTCACCTCCCTTCCGAGCCTAGAGCGTGAACGGTCAGATGCTCGCGGATGTGTTGGAGGATTTCCCGGCGGGGAAACCGCACCATTTTTGCGGTGAGTTTGACGAAGCTAATCCGCCGCTGGCGCATCATGTTGTCAACGGAGCGAATTGAAACTCCGAGGAGTTGCGCGGCCTCCGCCTTCGTCAACAGTTCCGGCTCGATTTGTGCCGCCGAGCCGGGGGCGGGATTTTCGATTTCAGGCATATTTCCAACGCGGTGCTGCAAGTGCGGTGCGTTGGATGCGTGTTAATTGCTTCGCCGGTTACGACCGGCTATCCAATGCGTTCCGTTGGTTGCATTGCTGCGTTGGTGCGACTATCGGGGGACGACGATGCGGTTGCCAGAAATGCGCCCGAACACGCGAGGTATATCCGGGCACTTGATTTTGAAAATTTGTTCGGGTGCGAAAAGAGGATTGGAAAAGTCAGTCCTGTCCCAATTCTTTCCGAACGTCCTTCATTGCCCGGCCATAACGCGTGGCAAAAGAGTTTTTGCCGTCCGCGTCTTTTTCGAGTGCCGTCCGCGTTTTCTTGAGATACCGCGCGGCCAAAATCATTCTCTCCTTTTTGGTGAGGTCACGAACCGAGTGGTCAACGTCATTGCCGAGTTCCGGCAGCAAACGCATACGCTGCTCCCGCGTGAGATTTCGCATGTGTGGGAAGTTCGAGCGTTCAAAGTTGCGGAATTTAGCCTCGTCCGATGCGTCGCGGCGAATATGACTAAACATTGTTTTCAGTGCGTGGCGCAAATGTTCCCAACCTTTGCGGCGCTGCTTGGCACGCATAGCAGCGTCGTGAGCCAGACGCAGTAAAGGGCCGCGCAATTCATCACGGAAAATGACCGCGTGAAGAACTCGCCACAACGCACGGGCTTCTTTGTTTGACTGCAACTTTTCCAAACCAAGATGACCGCGCACCAAATCGCGGCGCTTGTCCGTGTTGAAATGATTTTCCAAGTCAAATTCCATGCCGGCGGGAATCTGCGGCCATGATTCGAGCAAGTTCTGAACGAAGGCTGCCAGCTTTTCCGGGCCGTCCTTGGGTTTGCAAAGCCGACGAACGGCGTAGTAAAAAGCGTGTTGAAGCCGACGAACGCGGAGTGGAGTAAAAAAAGCCGCTGGTTCGCTTACTCGCCGTTTGATCTCGGCTTGGAGCATTGCAGAAAACTCGCGCAATTTCGGCTCTGTCTCACGGAAGGCTTTTAAGATCGGTGACTCAATCGGCAGTGACCTGGTGGCCTTGTCGAATTGTGTGAGGCCACGCTGCACCGCGAATAGTTGTGACAATTCCGGCGAAACCCCGCGCGAAATCTCAAAAGAACCAAATTCGCTAATCACGGAACCCAAGACCAACCGCATATTTGGATCGTGCGGGTATAACTTGTAGGGCAGATTCGTTCCGGGCTGCTCAAAAATGTGCTGCTCGTTGGCAAAATGATTGCACCACGGCGATGCTTTGAACGCCGGGGCGTGTTCCGGCTGTCGGCCCGCGCGTGTCAGAAAAAAATCCAGTTCGTTCTCAATATGGTCACGAGTCGTCTTGAAATTGAACTTGCGAGCCTTTGCGTCAACGGCGGAAATTTGTTTGGCGGTGGGGAATCTGGGCAATTTGACAGCAAGCTGCTTGATTGCCTTTTCCATCCGGTCAAAATTTTTCCAGTCAGCCTTGCTGTGAAGTTCACGCACCGACTCCCTGTAAATTTGTGTCCAATGGCTCGTGAGCCAATTTGCAAACCACTGCCGGAGGTTTGCATTTCGGTCAAGCCAGTCAAAACCGCCGAGCGGGTATTCTGGATTCTGCGTCACAACTCCCATGTTATTCGCGCGTGTAAATTTCGCAATATGCGTGACAGCGCGAAACCATGCGCCGACAGCCTAGCCTGATTCCTGGCCGCGAGCATTGATGCGGAAATGTTGGGCGAGATAGGCGTCCACTTCGGCTTTGGGGAAGCGGACGATTTTGGACGTGAGTTTGATAAACGGCAGGCGACGCTGCCGCATGAGATTGTCAATCGTCCGTCGGCTGACGTTCAAACGCCGGGCAACCTGCGACTTGGTTTCGTAATCCGGCGTGGTTAAAAATTCTGGCAGTTCCGAATTCATGTTCGCTCCTCATTTTTTAGCCGGATTCTGTCACGGCGTCGCCGGATGAAGGTGTGCGACGCGCACATGATGGATTGGTTCGGTGACGCCAAAGGTTCACGCGCCGGAAGCCTAGAGGCAAAATCCCGGCGGCGGCGGGCGGGTCAATTTGGAGCGCAGCAGGGTGAAGGGGCGAGCAAGAGATTGACGCGACCGCCGCCGCCATACAATCGAACCGGCTTCCGCGCGTCATTTCCCCGGACAGGTCGTGGACTGAACGCGGACGCCGGATGAGGCTCTTGCGCGGCGATTCCGCGTCTGAACCGCGATCATTTCGCGGACGGAAAAAATTAGCTTGGAAAGGGGTAACGCGTGCCTTGGATAAAACTGTGAGATTTGAGGTCGAGCCGGCTGGCGTCGAGATCAGAGATGGACTTGGGCAAAACCGCGCGGTGGACACGGCTTGAATCATTTTGGCGCGGCTGTTCAGGAAATGTCTGGCTGACCGTCGCGGTTTGAAATCGAACGGCTACCGTGCGTCATGTCCCCGGATTGGTCGTGGACTGAATACGGACGCGGACTGGCGGTGGACGCTGTGCGACTGTGGACTGATTGCGGGTGCGGACAATTCGCGGCTGCGGCTGTGGTCGTGGACTGGACACGATCACGGACTGACTGCGGGCGGGACTCGGACGCAGACTGGTTGCGGACTGGACGCGGCCACGGTCACGGCGCGGATGCGGACTGGCTGCGGACAGGACGACAATGCGGACATCGGCGTGGATTTTGCGCGGCTTGTGCCCGGTCAACGCGCGGACATTGCGCGGACGCAAAAACCTCATTTTGATGAGGAGTAAGGCTTGTCCTGGGTAAAAATACCGAATGGAGACGGCATTTCAGTTCCGCTGGATTGTCCATGCGTCGCCAGCTTCGCGACGGATGCCAGCGACTTTTGCATCGCTCGATGCCGTCATCGTGACAGTCGGCACGGTCGCGGATGACTTGGGCGGCATGACACCAAACCATTCTTTTGCTTCGTCCTCGGTGGTGAGTTCGCGGTAGTGCCGGAAGATCATCTGCGGACTGTTGCCAGCTTCGAGCGAAGTTTTCGCGGCGTCTTGGGTGATGGCGAGGCGGTAACTGCAAAAGGAATGACGCAGGCCGTTGCGCTTCCATTTGAACTTGGTTTTGATGCCGGCGATGGTGCGGGCCTGATTCACGGCGGCGGTAAGGTCGTAATAAACGCCCTTGTCGCCCGAACGGACAACGACGTGGCCTTCATCCTTGGCGCGCGGTTGCAGCCAAGAAACGGCGGCGTCAGACAGCGGCACGAGGCGACGTTGCGCGGTCTTGGCGTTGTCGGCGGTGACTTCAACAAACCGGCGCTTGAGGTTCACGTCGCGCCAGTCGAGCCGGAGAATTTCCGCGCTCCGCAGACCGCAGAACCCGCCAAAAATCAGCCACGGAATCAGCGAGGCCGGAGCGGTGGCGAATAGTTCGCGCAGTTCGGCAGGCGTGAAAATCAGCGTGGGGCTGGCCGTGACTTCGGGGCGTTCCACCGCTTCGATTTCGTCGAGCAGGTCGCGCGGGGCGTATTTGCGGCGCACGGCGAAATGCAGCAGGGCGCTGACATGGCGGAGTTCGTTGAGCTTGGTGCGGTTGCTGGTGGTCAGGCCGTCGAGCCATGTTTGCAGCATCTTGCCGGTAACATGGGCGACCGGGATTTGAAACAAGTTGCCAAACCGTGTCATACGCAGGCGGATGTCGCGCAGATGGGCTTCGCTCTTGGACGCCTTCTCCTTGGCCGCGATGTATTCGGCGACGAGTTGCGGTAAGGTGCGGGATTCGCGGACGGTGTGGTTGCGGCGGACAAAATCGGTGACGGCTTCGCGGAGTGACACGCCCGGCGGCAGGAGCTTCATCACCTCGGCGTATTCGGCCACGGCGAGATTCAACTGGCGACCGAGCGGACGCAGGGTGTCGAGGGCTTGCAGGTAGTTTGCCCGATCCAATGACGTGAGGCGAAGCACCTGGCCTTCACCGTTGGCGAGTTTGGTCGCGGCGAGTTCGGCTTCCTGCTTGGCTTCCTCCAAGTCCGAGAAGCGTTTCTTGACCCGTTTCGCGCCGTCGTAGTAAGCGAGGGTGAATTGGTGGTAGTTCGTTCCGTTGACGCGGTTCTTGCCCGCGTAAATTTTGACGGTGACATTGCCGCGCTTGGTGACGAGCGGCTTTCCGGGGCTGGGCGACGATTGCGTTTTCATACGCAATAATGTCCCCAATCTGTCCCCAAAAGTCAAGCACTATCAAAAAACACCATAAAACAATGGCGGAAGGGGTGGGATTCGAACCCACGGTAGCCTTGCGACTACTTCTGATTTCGAGTCAGGTGCCTTTAACCACTCAGCCACCCTTCCACTACGTTGATTTTGTTATGTGAAATGCCGGTTATTTCATTTCGCAACTTGCGTTTTCTATACTGCTGTTCTATACTATGTGCATGAAGACCAATTCATCAGATAATACAGAACCGCGCTGGCAAAAAACGCCAGTGGCGAACCTAGTCCGCCACGTTCAATCAAGCAACTATTATGCGCGAATACGCGTTCGCGGCAAGCTCATTTGGAAATCGCTCAAAACCGACCGAATCAGCGTCGCCAAATTGCGGCTTGGCGATTTCCACAAAGAGGAGCGGCAACGTGCTGCCGCCCAGACAGCGGTTGCGCGGGGAAAAATGACTTTTGCCGATGCCCTGCAAACTTACCGCGAGCGGCTAACCGGCGACCAGTCGCTCAAAGAGCGAAGCAAAGCATACCGGGAGGAACGGATTACGGCTTTGCTGAAATCCTGGCCCGATCTCAATCAGATGGATGTCGCCCAAATCTCTAAAGCCGATGGCTTGGCCTGGGCCGCGCGATTCGGGAAAACCGCCAGCCCGTCGGCCTTTAATAATACCATCGGGACATTTCGGCTGGTTTTGGACATCGCGGTTGAAGCCGGTGCGCGTTACGACAATCCCGCCGTCCACCTCAAACGGAAAAAAATTCGGCTGAAGCAATTGCAGCTTCCGAGTCAAAAGCAGTTCGTTGAATTGATAAACACAATCAGGAACGGGGATGGCGGCTGGGCGGAACGCTGCGCCGATCTCGTGGAATTTTTGGCATACAGCGGATGCCGAAAAGGTGAAGCCGCACGCGTTAATGGTCGGGACTGTGATTTTGTAAAAGGCGAAATCACAGTTTTGGGCGATCCTGCCACCGGCACAAAGAATTGGGAAATTCGCCGCGTCCCCATGATACCCGATATGCGCCGGTTGTTGCAACGGCTGCAAAAAGATCGTGGTGAAACAGAATTTTCAAGCAAACCAGTCATGCTTGTCCACGAGTGTCAGGGTGCGATTGATACGGCCTGCACTAAACTGAGCATCGTCCGCATCACGCATCACGATTTGCGACACCTGTTCGCCACTCGTTGCATTGAATCCGGCGTTGATATACCGACCGTCAGTCGCTGGCTCGGCCACAAAGATGGCGGCGCGCTGGCGATGAAAGTTTATGGGCATCTGCGCGACAGTCATTCTACTGCGATGGCGCAAAAAGTTCGCTTCGTTGAGGGTGAATAATGAGAGTGCGCAACCATTAGACAAATTTCAGCCGATAATCAGATGCGTAAATTTTGGGTTTCTGGTTTGCCGTCCAAACATTTGTTTCGGCCAGGCTTGCTTTATAAATGACTGGCATCAAACCCGGCAGCCTTTAATCATCTAAAGTTATTATTGTTCGTGCCCAGTGAGATGGCTGCGAAACACTTCGATCAGCCCGCGCTTGGTCACTCCAGCCAATTGCTCGCCGACAAGCACAGTCATCGCGTGCCGGACGCTCGTCTGCAACAACTCCCAGGGACGAAAAGCCAAGGTCAAACTGAAAACGGTTATGCGGCAGTTTTCCGGAGCCGAGCAATAAATTTTGCGCGTAGCCGACACCCATTGCGCCTACAACCGTCGTCAGATAGCCGACGGTAAGTTCTGGCGGAGGTGTTCCGCCCCAATACTGTTCTCCGTCCACCCCTCGTTGTTCGGCTTCCGCTGCCGCTGCTGCTCTGAACTGGCGTTCAGCATCAGTGGCGGTCTCATACCGGATTCCTTCCACACTGATTCTGCCCCTGCACCAGGGACAGGGAAGCCCAGGTCCATAACGCCCAATCTCACCAATTTGTTCCCGGAGAATTCCATTTTCAGCGCGCATTTGCACCGCAAAGTCGAGAACGGGCACAAGATAATGCGAAGCCATATCACCCAAAGCCGCCCGCGCATAATTGGAATCAGTGCAACCAAGAATTAAATCGCAACGAACCAATTCATCCAGCACAACTTCGTCGAGGAGATCGCCCACAAATCCAGTCACTTTGGTAGTGGGGCTGACTTCCCTGACCAGCCTGGATGCGAGCGCGACTTTTGTTGGAGCAGGGTTTGCGGAAAGGTCGGCATGCCGGCTCGCGTGGTTGCGCTGATGCCCGGACGATTTGAAATGTCCGGGATCAACCAGCACAAGCTCGCCAACTTCGGCACGCGCCAGCAAATGAATTGCCGGACTACCCGTGCCACTGCATCCCACAACTCCAATCACCGAGTTACGGAGTCGCTGCGGAGCACCTGTGCCAAGAAGTTGGGCGAGGCGTTCTTGCGTCTCATCATTCGCTGCGGGTTCGCGAGTCGTGCTAAATTGTTCATATCCCAAGCACGCCTTTTCACGTGATAATTGTTCGCCGACGACGAGGCAGTTTTTCACCGGTAGCCAGACTCCTCGGTCGAATACGCGACCATTAAAAGACAACTCACGGTTCGAGTCACGAGAAACAATGAGACTGGCATACGGGCGTCCATTGCCAAATCGCTCGAACTCTTCGGCGAAGTAGGAATCCATGTCATCATCGGCATGGCTGGCAAATGGTGCGCAGTCTTGAGGATGCGAGTGAATCACGCCGACGGCGAGTTCATCTGACTCAAGTGCTGCCAATGCCCGGCGGATGTAGGCAGGGCGAAATTCCACGAGCGGGCTACTGCGGTCGAGGTCGCCGGATTCCGGTTTCACAGCATCAACCCATGTAATCAGGATGCCCCATCGCGTTCGCCGGAAGCCAAACCGGAAGAACGTGCCCCATTCGCTGTCTGGATAGCGATGAAACAGCAGGCGGAACAAGTTTTCCCGGTCGGCTTCAGTGATGCGCCACAGAGCTTCGCGGCCGTCTTGGATTGTGCGAATTGATTTCATTAGATTCGTGCGCGTTGAATCCACGACAGAACTTCTGTGTAGTAGGTATGCAAACCGTGCCGGTCTTTATTCCAAGGAGGACCGCCGCCGCCATTGTGCGGATGGTAACTCACCAACTGCCAGGTGCGGCCTAGCGCCTGAATCATTTGACCTTGTGGCGAGCCTTCAACCCGGCCAAGCAGGGGAGAACCGGCTGGCAAATATGCTCCATCGAGCATCACGCCGGGATATGCGGACGGAATCGAAACCAAAACATCCGTCTCGGCAAGATGCGGATAACCTTTGCGCGCCGGCAGCCGATGATAAACAGCACAAGCGACTGGCGATTCAACGAAAGTCACATCGCCTCCGTTGTCACGCAACGCGCCGACCTCCCGTTGAATGCGCGTAGGCTCAAAGCCGCCAACGACGTTCGTGCGAATTACCGTGAATTCTTCGCAGCCCTTGATTTCAAGTGTTTCATTTAGGCCGACCGGAATCCACTCTTGCCCTTTGCGGCGGGTGACTTCAGTTTTGTCGGGCTGTGGGCTTACGAGGCTGGCGATTTCACGGCCAGTCATGCGTTCTTTCACGCCGTCAGCTTCACCAAACGTCTGTTTATTGACGATGATGGTAAGGCCGATTTCAGCGCGGCGTGTGTAGAAAACAGGACCGGCAGGAAACTTCACGATGTCATCAAGTCCGATGACAGTATCGTTGGGTGATTCATAGTCACGGAATAGCCGCACTGACAGCGCAAAACCGAAGAGTTCGCGAAGTGTTCGCCCGGATTGATGAGGATTGAGAGTTTGTTCCGCACGGTCGTTAATGACAAATGCGAGTTTCGGCGGCGCTACACAGCCGCTTGCAGGCTTCACTTCACAACGCGGCAGTGTATAAAATACATTGCCTTCGGCCAGGTTGATCTGCGCCTCGTCATCAAGTGGAATGTCATTTGGCGAACCAAGGTCGCGCACAAGCGTCAATTCGGTTGGTTCTCCCGCTTCCTCCTTGATCAGCCGCGCAGTTGCGTGCTGTGGTAGGAGCACAAGAGAGTCGTTCACCACGG
>Ga0302278_10001412_pt1 | contig 29387 bp, 23 predicted proteins | sample III_Bog_N3_2_FD_194543 | JGI IMG/M metagenome (GOLD analysis project Ga0302278, IMG submission 194543) | Peat permafrost microbial communities from Stordalen Mire near Abisko, Sweden - III_Bog_N3_2 | ecosystem: Environmental > Terrestrial > Soil > Wetlands > Peat | place: Sweden: Abisko... | reverse complement strand
GGAGACGACGACCGCCAGTGCGCATTTTCAGAGCCGGAGCGGGCGTCAACGGCGCAAGTGGGTGAAGGTGTCCACCCTTGTGTTGTGCGGGAGTTTGCTGCCGCTGAGTCTGGTATTGGATTGGGGGCCGGGCAACGACAAGCGCCAGGCCAAGGAGTTGATGACCAAGGCTAGTGCCGCGACATTGCCGGCAAAGTTGTATGCGGACGCGGGCTATGATGCCGAGTGGGTGCATGACCAGTGCCGGTTGGACTGGGGCACGGAAAGTGTGATCAAACCAGCCAAACAACGGGCGGATGGAACCCGCAGTGGATTTTGGCGAAGCCGGATGAGCGAGAAATATCTGGCCCGGAAAGGTTATGGTTCACGGTGGGCGGTGGAATCCTTTTTCAGCGGGCTGAAACGGACGATGGGTTCGACCCTGACCTCCCGCAAACCCAGCCAACTACTGGCCGAAGCCGCCTTCAAGGTGCTGGCTTACACCCTCCGGCGTTAGCCGAACCAATACAGTCACGGATGTTTTCAACAGAGCATCAGCAAATCATTTGAAAAATTGTATTATTATATGATATATACAATTGACTGGGTGTTGTCTGGTCTGCGACGTGAGCATTTCCGCCGCCCTCGTTCTTTGGCATATCTGATTTTATGGCTACCGGCTGATGCCTCGCCGCCGCTCCCTCTCCGGCCCGCGCCAGCGGGCGGGAGAGGGTGGCCGCAGGCCGGGTGAGGTAGGGCCAACGCTTGGTGCCCGGCACCCATTCAATTGGGGAAAATCCAATTTTGATCACGGCAAATAATCTCTGATAATCTTTGATAATGCGACTGGCGCATTCCCAGCCACTACGCGTTGTCCATCGTCACCGATCCGCGCGCAGCGTCCTGGAGTGCGGCGGCCCTCCACCGCTTTGGCCGGCTGGCTTGGTAAAATAATGATCCAGCTCGGCGCCTACAAAATGACGTAGCAGCGGGCGTCAGCCCACTCCAACTAAAAAAATCAATTTCAGTCATCTTTGGTCACTTTCGCCGGGAGTTGGGCCGTTGCCGGACGGTCCGGCTCCCTCTCCGGCCCGCGGTAGCGGGAGAGAGGGTGGCCGTAGGCCCGGTGAGGTAGGTCGATACCCGGTGCCGGACGGATTGGCTGAGGCCGAATCCCTTGAAACTTTACCACCCAAAAAAAACCAAAGTGGTAAACGGTAAAGTTCTGGATGCTCTATCAAGTACTTACAAAAGTTGACCCGCTGCTTGGTAAAGAAACTGGTCCAGTTATTTTCGTTATCCGCAAGTGTCAAGAGCCTCTGACGGTTTCCCAATCCGAGTTCCAACTATTTGCCTCTGAGGTAAATACATGGCTCCATGGCACCTTTTGTCCATTTTCGGCATTTTTAAAATGGGGTGACAAAAAGGGACAAAAGGTGACAAAAAGTGACATCACCGTTCAATTTATCCAGGGTGCCCGTCCGGAAGGGTTGGTAAGTAACGGTAAAGTTCCGGATGATCAATCAGGCATTTGCAAAAATTGGCCCGCTGCCTGGTAAAGTTTTGGTTAAGCCGGCGCATTGGCCGAAAAGCGGTGGCGATCGGTGGCGAGTATTGGTGTTTTTTGGCGGTGCTTCAGCGAAGGCGCAGGTTTGAAAAAACCTGCCCCATTTGGCGGGGAGAGTGAGTCCAAGCCGCCGGCCTTTTGTAAACTTGTCAAAGACATAATCCCAACCCGCTGCGGTAAATCGTTGCCAAGCGGAGAGGCACAGGCAGAATATCAGCATGAATTTCCGCGACAAACTCATAGCTTGGGAAGAATTGCCAGTCTGGCGAAGCCGGTGCCGCGCGAGCGGCAAAAAGCTGGTCGTCACCAACGGCTGCTTTGACCTGCTGCACCTCGGCCATGTCACCTACCTGGAACACGCCCGCAATTTCGGCGATGCGCTGCTACTCGGCGTGAACGGCGACGCGGCGGTGCGCGGCCTGAAAGGCGCGGGCCGCCCGGTCAATACCGAGACCGACCGCGCCGCCGTGCTGGCCGCACTCCAAAGCGTGGACGGCGTCTGCATCTTCTCGGACCCGATGGCCACGAAATTTCTCGACGCCGCGCAGCCGGACCTCTACGTCAAGGGCGGCGATTACACGCTGGAAACATTGAACCAGGACGAACGCCGTGCGGTGGAGTCGGCCGGCGGGAAGATTATCCTGGTGCCGTTCGTCCCGGGCAAGTCCACGACCTCGCTGCTGGAAAAGATTTCGCGCCTGTAATTTTCCACGATCGCCCCATGCGTTTTCTGATGCTTAACTGGCGCGACCCGCGCAATCCGCTGGCCGGTGGCGCGGAACGGGTGACCCTCGCCTACCTCAAAGCGCTGGTGGAACGCGGCCACGAGGTGGTGTGGTTCGCGAATGATTTTCCGGGCGCAGCCCGGGAGGAAATGTACGAGGGCGTCCGCCTCGTGCGCGGCGGCGGCAAGGGCACGTCCGTGCTGAAGGCCATCCGTTGGTACCGACGGCAGCCGCGCTTCGACCTGGTGATCGACCAGCACCACGGCATCCCGTGGTACACGCCGTGGTGGTGCCAAACGAACTGCGTCTCGTACGTCCACGAAGTGCTGGGGCCGATTTGGAATTCGTTTTATTCGTGGCCGGTGAGCACACTCGGCCGATGGCAGGAGAGGTGGACGCATTGGCTTTACCGCCGGGTGCCGTTCTGGACGGCCTGTCAGTCCACGCGGGACGGCCTGGCGGCGCATGGCATCCGGTCCATCCAGATCATCCCCTACGGCGTGGACACGGTGGCGTTGCCGGCGCTGGACGAGAAACCGCTGGATCTGCCGTTGCGACTGGTAGTTGTCTCGCGGCTTGCGCCGAATAAACGAATCGATCATGCCATCCGCGTGATGAAATGTCTGGCGGACAAAAAAGTGCCGGCTCAGTTGACTGTTGTCGGCACGGGTGGGACGGAGCCGCTGCTGCGCGGATTGGTGAAGGAGTTTCAGCTGGAAAACCAGGTGACGTTCACCGGCGTGCTGGCGGAGCCGGAGAAGGACGCGGAGTTGCGGCGTGCGCATTTTTTGCTCCACACTTCGCTGCGCGAAGGCTGGGGCCTGAACGTCATCGAGGCGAACGCGATGGGCACCACAACCGTCGTCTACCCGGTGGCCGGCCTTGTGGAATCGACGCTGCACGACATTACCGGCATCGTCGCGACCGCCGAGACGCCGGCGGCCATCGCCGAGGCGCTGGTGGGCACCTTACCGCAGCCGGAAAAATACCAAACCTACCGCGTCAATGCTTGGGAACGTGCGAAGACCTTTCATTGGAGCCGGGTTTTGGCCGTGTCGAGCGCGTGGCTGGAGGCGCAGGCGGCTCGCCAGTGATCAGGCCGGCGTGTTTTCGAGCGCCGCCAAGGTCATCTCGGTGATGAGCTGTCGGAAGTCGGCGGTGGGACGCCAGCCGAGGATTTTCTCCGCCTTCGCGGGATTGCCGACGAGCTGCGAAGGATCGTCCGGGCGCAGGAAGCGTGGATCCACCTTCACATGCTCCCGCCAGTTCAGGCCGACGGCGGCAAAGGCCATTTCCACAACCTCCTGCACGGAATGCAATTTGCCCGTGGCCAGCACAAAATCCTCGGGCGTCTCCTGCTGGAGCATCAGCCACATGGCCTGGACATATTCCCGGGCGGCACCCCAGTCGCGCCGCGAGGCGAGGTTGCCCAGAAAGACTTCCCGCTGGCGGCCCTGCTTGATGGCGGCGGCGGCGCAACAGATTTTCTGCGTGACAAAATTATCGCCTCGGCGCGGCGATTCGTGGTTGTAGAGAATGCCGTTGACGGCGAACAGTCCGAATGTCTGGCGCTGAATGGCGACCATCTGTGTGGCAAACGCCTTGGCACAGCCGTAAGGCGTTGCCGGCCGAAACGGCGTCTGCTCATCCTGCGGGCTGGTTTCGGGCCGGCCAAAAATCTCGCTGGAGGAGGCGTTGAAAAAACGCGGCGGCTGCGGCAGGGTGCGGAGGACCTCCAGCAGGCGGAGCGTGCCGATGGCGATGGCTTCGCAAGTGGCCTCGGCCTGCTCGAAACTCAATCCGACATGGCTCTGGGCGCCTAGATGATATATTTCGGCTGGAGCGGTTCCGGTCAGGATGCGGCGGACGGATACCGGATCATTCAAGTCCGCACGATGCAGCACGAGTCGGGAATTGAAAGTTTGCAGTCGTTTCAGGCTACTGCCCTCACGCACGATGCCGTGAACTTCGTAATCCTTGGCCAGCAGCCATTCGGCCAGGTACGAACCGTCCTGCCCGGCAATGCCGGTGATGAGCGCGCGACGCATGGGTCAGGCGACGACTCGGATGCGGCCTTCGCGGTGCGCCTTGAGCAGTTCAATGTCGGCCTCGACCATCAGCTTGACCAGTTCCTTGAAGGTCGTCTTCGGTTTCCAGCGCAGTTGCTTCTCCGCCTTGCGGCCGTCGCCAATGAGCAGATCCACTTCCGCCGGCCGCAGATAACGAGGGTCAAACACAACATGTTTCTGCCAGTCCAAGCCGGCGAGGCTGAACGCCTCCTCCAGAAATTCCCGCACCGAATGCGTCTCGCCCGTGGCGATCACGTAGTCGTCTGGCTGATCCTGCTGCAGCATCAACCACATCGCCTCGACATATTCCTTGGCGTAACCCCAGTCGCGCTTGGCATCGAGGTTGCCAAGCGACACCTTGTCCTGCAAACCGGCGAGTATATGCGCCACGGCCAGGGTGATTTTGCGGGTGACAAACGCCTCGCCGCGCCGGGGCGATTCATGGTTGAACAAAATGCCGTTGCTCGCGTGCAGTCCGTAGGATTCGCGGTAGTTCACCGTCGCCCAGTAGGCGCAAACCTTGGCCACGGCATACGGGCTGCGCGGATGAAACGGTGTCTCCTCAGTCTGCGGCACATGATGCACCTTGCCGTACATCTCGCTCGACGAGGCCTGGTAAAACCGCGGCTTCAATCCCGAGGCGTGGATGGCTTCGAGCAGCCGCAGCGTGCCGGTCGCCGTCACGTCCATGGTGTATTCGGGAATGTCAAAACTAACCCGAACATGGCTTTGGGCGGCCAGATTGTAAATCTCATCCGGCTTGACCTGCTCCAGCAACCGGCTCAACGAACTCAAATCCGCCAGATCAGAGTAATGCAAAAAAAGGCGTTTCTCGTGCTGCTTCTGATCCGCATAGATCGCGTCCAGCCGGCCGCGGTTGAACGTGCTGGCGCGGCGCACGATGCCATGCACCTCGTAGCCTTTGGCCAGCAGCAGCTCCGCAAGATAGGAACCGTCCTGGCCCGTGATGCCGGTGATCAACGTTTTTTTGCTCATAATTAGATCGCAGATTCAGGAAAGCATGGCATCGTCCCGCCAATTTACAAACTGAATCCCGCCGCCTTTGCGTCGGCGGCAAACATCTTCACCGTATCGAGTGAGAGTTCGCCAAGATCCATGCCGGACATCTTCATCGCTTTGCCCAAAATGTCGTGCGGCACGGTGACGATATGGCAGCCGCAGTCGTTCGCCTGGAAAATGTTCAGCACCTCGCGGACGCTGGCCCAGAGCAACTCGGCGTGCGGCAGGTCTTTCAAAATCTTTTTGCTCTCGGCCATGATGGCGACCGGATCAACGCCCGTGTCGGCGATGCGCCCGGCAAAAACCGAAACAACGGCGGGCACCTGGGGATTCAACGCGGCGGCCACGCCCTTGACTTGTTCCAGTGTGAGCAAAGCCGTGACATTGAGCTTCACGCCTTGGCCGGCTAGCTCCTTGATGAGCGGCAGGGAGGATTCATTGCGCGTGTTGGTGATCGGAATCTTGACGTAAACATTCTTGCCCCAGCCGTTGATCTTCAAGCCCTGGCGTTTCATCTCCGGAAACTCGTCGGAAAAAACTTCCAGTGACAGCGGCTTGACCGTGATGGTCTGCAAAATGTCGCGGGCGAATGCTTCGAAATCCGTCAAGCCCGCCTTGCGCATGAGCGTCGGATTCGTCGTCAGGCCTTGGATGAGCGGATTGGCGTTCAATTCCAACATGCCTTTCTTGTCCGCGCCATCGGCAAAAATTTTTACAGCCAAGTCTTTGAGTATGCGTTTCATAAATGTTCAGGATGAGCGAGTATTATGTCGGCGGCCCCGGCCAGATTACGAGCCGAAAAATCGGGTTTCTGCTTCAATGCCTCGGCATAGCCCCGGTCGATGAAAACGGTCCGGCAGCCGGCGGCCTGGCCGCAATCGACATCGCGCCAGCGGTCACCGACCATCCAACTGTGCGCGAGGTCGATGCCAAGTTCCTTTGCGGCCCGGAGCAACATGCCCGGCTTCGGCTTGCGACAGTCGCAATCGGAAAGCCCTTTGCCGGCGTGAAAACAGACCTCGACGCGGTCAATCGGCAACCACGCAGTCATATGCGCGTGGATTTGTTCAACCGCCTCCTGCGGCAAGGTGCCGCGGCCCACATCCGGTTGGTTGGTGGCGACCACCAGGATAAAACCCGCGGCTTTCAATCTGGCGCACGCGTCGTAAACGTCCGGCAGAATTTCAAACTCGTTCAGATTGGTCGGCGGATACGGCTTGCGGTCGCGTTCCAAAGCGCGGTTGATGACCCCGTCGCGGTCGAGAAATACGGCGCGTTTAAATTCGGAATTTACTTCGTGCTCTCCCATTTGGTCTGGGTGACTTTCAGCTTGGGATGCGACACGAGCAAATGCCAGACCACCGCCTGAAACGCCTCGCTGTGCGGCGTGACGTGGGTCGGATTCACCGTGGGTACGATCACGCAAGCCGTCGCCGCCTGCGCGGTGTAGCCGCCGTCACGGCCAATAATGCCGATGACCGAAGCGCCGACTTGCTTGGCCAGCTGGATGGCATTGACAAGATTTGGGCTGACGTTTTTTTCGAGGTTGCCGCCGCCGACGGACAAAACCAGCAGCCCGTCTTTGACGTTCAGGCGGCTGCCCTTGAGCCATTCGGCAAAAATCGTGGGCCAGCCGTCGTCGTTGGTGCGCGCGGTCAGTTCGGAGACATTATCGGTCGGCGCATAGGCCTCGAAGCCGCAAATTTTACGGAAATCGTTCACGGCATGGCCAGCGTTGCCCGCACTCCCGCCGACGCCGAGAATGAATAGGCGACCACCGCGTTCGCGGATGGCGGCAAGTTCGTCCGCGCATTTTTCAATGGCGGCTTCGTTGAGCTGCGCCGTGACCTGCTGGACTTCGGCCAGAAATTGTTTGGTAAAGCTCATGGAAATTTCAAATTACGGATTCTGAATGATGATTGAAAGCAAAGATTATCGGGGTTTTAAAATCGTTTCCAGCTCCGCCAAGCCCGCCGGCGATCCCATTTCATAAAAGCGTTCGCGCACTTCGTAGCCCGCGAGTTGCTTTTCGCGAACAAGTTTGCCCATGACTTCGGCCAGGTCGAAAACTTGGTCGGCGGCATAGGCGTCGAATACCGACGACTTGAACAGGCTCAAGCCGTAGTCAATGTGCCGCATCTCCGGCAGCATCGCTTTCTTGTCATAGACCACGATTTCACCATCGCGAAAAACTACATTGCTCGCGTCATATCGGCCGTCATTGCGATAAACTGTCATCAAGGCCAGCTTGCCGCTGCGCTGAAAAGTTTCCGCCACCGGCGCATAAGGAATTGGCAGATACGAATCGCCGTAGAGGATGAAAAACTCCTCGCCCAGCTTGGGTAACGCACGCTTGATTGCGCCGCCGGTGCCGAGGAGTTTTTCGCCGTCGAAGGAATATTCCAGCTTGATGCCGCAGGCTTCATTGCCAAAATCGCGTTGGATCATCTCGCCGAGATATCCGATGCATAAAACCGCTTGCCGAATACCGCGCACATGCAGCATTTCGAGCTGGTGCGCCAGAAACGGCCGGCCCGCGACAGGCACGAGCGACTTGGGGATTTTTTCCGTGATGGGCCGCAGCCGCGTGGCGAGTCCGCCGGCGAGAATTGCCACGGGAATTGCCGGCGGTTCGCTCACGAGATGACGAGCTTGGTCCCTTCGAAATCAAATCGAAAACGGACTTCTTTCAAGCCGACCGAGCGCATCGCATGGCGCAGTTTTGGCTTGTCCTCCGTGTAAAACATCAGGAAGCCACCGCCGCCAGCACCGATGAGCTTGCCGCCGAGGGCGCCGCTGACCATCGCCAGGTCATACCATTCGTTAATCTTGGGATTGCTCATCCCGCCGCTGCGCTGTTTTTTGCGCTGCCAGTGGACGTCCATCAGCCGCGCGAATTCGGCCAAATTGCCGCTTTCGAGCGCCACCTGGCTTTGCAGGCCGAGATCCTTGACGAAATGCAGGTTTTCCATCATGGCCTTGTCATCGGATTTTGATTTGGTGTCCTGCTCCTTCAAAATCGCCGAAGCGCTGCGCGAATAGCCGGTGAAAAACAACAGCAGGTTGTCCTCCAGATTGTCCCGCGTCTCGTCGGAAACTTTGAGCGGCCACGCCTCGACCTTGCCGCCGGGCAGGAATTTAAAACAGGTCAAGCCGCCGTAGGCCGCGATGTATTGATCCTGTTTGCCGATCGGTTCTTTCAACCGGTTTAATTCGATGTCGCAGGCCTGTTCGGCAAGTTCAGCCGGATGAATCAAATCCTTTTTACGGGCATGCAGCGCCTTGAGCAAGGCGGTGGTGAAACTGCCCGACGAGCCCAGGCCGGTGCCGGACGGAATGTCGGCCATGGAAGTCAACTCCAGTCCGCGCCCATCCATTTCCAGCGCGGCAAACGATTCGCGGATGATGGGATGCTCGACTTTCGCGGCACACTCGACGCGCTCCAGACGCGAGTATTTCACGATGAGGTCGGGCGTGAAATTCTCGTGCAGCGTGATGTAAACATACTTGTCGATCGCGGCCGCGATGAGGAAGCCGCCAAATTTTTCGTAATACGACGGCAAATCGGTGCCGCCGCCGCCGAGCGTGACGCGCAAGGGTGAACGGGCAATAATCATAGGTTGGTGTCTCTGCTTTTCAGGTAAATCTCCTCGACAATCTGCAATGCCGAACGGGCTTCCGCAAGTCCGGCGTCGGGCTTTCGCTTCAGCCGGACATCCTGCTCAAACTGGCTCATCTCGACGCGCCACGATTCGTCCGGACCGGGGAATTCATAAACTTTTGTGTCCGGAATCCCCATTTCCGGCTTCATCTGATAATGGAAAAGTTTCTCGACGCCATAACTGCCGCCCAGTCCTTCGATGTGCAGCTTCGCGTGCTTCCCGTAAATCTCAAACGAAAACAGATTTTTCCATTCCGTGCAACTGACGTGCAGCCACGCCGTCTGGTTGCTGGCCGTCCGTAAGCTCAAAAACGAGTTGTCGTCCACCGGCATCTTCCAAAAATACGTCGCCGCATGCCCGTCAATTTTTTTGAATCCGCCCAGAAACCAGCCGGCGAGATCAATCAAGTGGATGCCCTGGTCAATCAGTTCGCCACCGCCGGAAAGCGCCGGATTCGCCCGCCATTCCTGGTCATAGCCGATGCGGCCGCCGTGGCCATAACGCCCGCGGATGAACATCAGTTCACCCATCACGCCGGAAGCAAAAATCTCCCGCGCCTGACGAAAGGCCGGATGGTAACGGTGGTTGAAACCGACCCGCACACAGACGCCATGTTTTTCCTCGAGAGCAATCAATTCGTCAAGTTGCCGGACCGAAATACCAGCGGGCTTTTCCACGATGACGGATTTCCCGGCGCGGATGGCGGTGGCGGCAATCTCCGCGAGCGCGGAATTGATCGTGGCGACAACGACCGCATCTACCTGCGGGTCGACCACGGCGAGCTGAAAATCGGAAACGGCGCAGCCGGTGCCGGCGGCTTTGACCAATTCCTCGGCGTGCGCCAGCTTGGCGTCGCAGGCAACCGCGAGTTGTGAACCGGCGGGCAGGGCGGCCAGACGCTTTTTTCCGATCAATCCGCAGCCGATAATGGCGTAGTTCATCTGGCGGCAAAACTTTCACCACGATCCTTCGGCAGGATGCGGCGCAGGGTGTAAACATCGGAACCTATCAATTTGTCCCGTAACGCGGAGAAATTCTGCCATTCATCCCACGGGGCGCTGATCAGCTTGCCGGAAATGCCGTCGCTTTTCTCCGACAATAGAAATTTAATTAGGCCGAGCACCTTTTCCAGCTTCGTGGCATTGTCGTGTGAAAGTTTGACCGCCCCGACGAACTCATCGGTTCCCGCCAACTTTTCACCGCGCGCCAGAACTTCCTCGGTCATCCGCGTATAAATTGCGCCGGGCGCGATGGCGTTAATGTCTGGCGGCTGGCGCTGCCATTCGGCGGCGAGCGTTTCGACGAGCCGGACGACGCCGGTTTTGGCGACGCCGTAGGCTGCAAAATTCGGTCGCGGACTGGTCGAACCGCCCCCGGAAAAGCAGACCACTTTGGCGCGGGCTGGAGATTTTTTCAGCAGCGGATGAAACGCGCGGATCGGAAAGAAAGTCCCGTCCAGATTTACCGCTAGATTTTTCCGCCAAGCCAGCGGATCGATTTCCATGGCCGGCCCAATCGGCGCCTGAATGCCAGCGCAGCAGATGAGCGCGTCCAGATGCGGCCATTGCGCGCCGATTTTTTCGGCGCAATGTTGCACGGCGTCCCAGTCGGAAATATCACATTGGAAACTAAAGCCAGCCTGCGGCGAGCGGGCCAGGCGGCAGATTTCATGCTCGCGCGCGGCAAGCGCATCGGCCAGGAACTTGCCAATCCCGCTGCTGCTGCCGGTGAGGACGATCTTCATTTGCGCGTCTCGTAAATCCACTGGTTTTGCTGGAGCCATTGGAGCGTGCGGATGATGCCTTGCTCGATCGTGAGCGAGGTTTGCCAGCCGGTGGCGCGAATTTTTTGCGTGTCAAGAAAGATGAACGGGTTGTCGCCTACCCAGCCTTTATTTCCACCGGAATATTCCAGCGCGGGCTTCAAACCGAGCGCACCGCAGATGAACCTGATGGAATCGTTGACTTGGACATAATCACTGGCGCCCAGGTTGTAGATGTCCACGCCGTGCCGGGTCTTTTTGGCCGTGCCGAGATCTATAGCGTGCAACATGGCGCTGACGCAGTCCTGGACGTAAAGATAACTTTTCCGCTGCGAACCGTCGCCGAGGACTTGCAAGCGGCCGGGATGTTCGAGCAGCTGTTTATAGAAATCGAAAACGTGGCCGTGGGTGTAGCGTTCGCCGAGAATCGAGACGAACCGGAAAATGTATCCCTCAAATTGGAAACCTTCGCAGTAGGATGAAATCATCCCTTCACAGCCAACCTTGGACGCGGCATAGAGCGAGGTTTGGATGGGAAACGGCGCGGCTTCCGGCGTGGGAATCATCTCGGTCTCGCCATAAACACTGCCGGTGGAGCTGAAGGCAATGCGCCGGATGCCGTTGGCGCGCATGGCTTCCAGCACGTTGTAGGTGGCTACGGTGTTTTGCTGCAAATCTTTGCCCGGATGATCCAAGCCAAATCGGACGTCCGCATTCGCGGCGAGATGAAAAACCGTGTCACAGCCGGCCATCGCCCGCGTCAGCGCGGCCAAATCCAGATTGTCACCTTCAACCAGCTTGAAACCATGGTTTTTTAGCGCCCCTTCCAGAAACCGCTTCTGGCCGGTGGAGAAATTATCCCAGCCGACGACGTTTTTGCCGCGGGCCAGAAGGCGATCCACAAGGTTGCTGCCGATGAAGCCAGCCGCACCAGTGATGAATACTTTTTCCATGATTGGGCGCGAAGTCTAGTGCACGCCAGCGGGGCTTGCCAGTATTTTTGGCGCCGCATCCACCCCCCTCCCACGCGGGGTGCCGTGCAGTCGTGTAGGCGCAACCCAGTTATCGGATATAATTGCCGGGTGGGCGGCTTTTGCTATACTCCTGCCGATACTCAGCTATGGAAAGCCACCTGATCCAAACATTACCAGCCGAGATGGCCTGCGGCCGGCCGGCCGGCATCGGCAGGCGCGGGGTCTGGGCTGCCGTCATGCTGGGCGGTAGGATTACGTCGATAAAACCACCTTGCGGCTGCCTCCGCCAACCGCGATTGGCGGTTGCCCAATCAGCCTGGATTTAAATCTTTCATGCCGTCCAATCCATCCGATCTTCCCCGCGTCAGCTTCATCATCCCGACGTTGAATGTTGAACCGATTTTGGAAAACTGTCTGGCTTCCATCACGCGACAAGTTTATCCGCAAGCAAACATTGAGATCATCATGGCGGACGCGCACTCACAGGACCGCACCCGCGAAATCGGGAAGAAATTCGGCGCGCTCATTCTCGATGACAACGGCAAAAACATGGAGGAAGGCAAACGGCTGGCCCTCCGCCATGCCACCGGCGAATACATCGTCTTCCTCGATTCGGACAACGAGTTCACGCATCCCGATTACCTTGGGCTCGCGATCCAGGCGCTCGCGACCAATCCCCAGGCGCTCGGCGTCGAGAGCTATTACTTGGCGTCGCCAAAAATGAGTTCGTTCTGCGCCTACCTCACCGCGCGGCTCCATATTAGCGACCCGATCTGCTGGCTGATGAGCGCCAACCCGCAACTCGTCGCGCGCGAGGGCGAGGTGGAACGCTGGCAACTGCCGGACGGAACCTACTCCTATCCGCTGGGGGCCAACGGGTTTGTCTATCGCCGCGCCGACCTCCAATCTGTCCAGGCGGACGAGAAATTCCAGGACACGCACGTCGCGATGTTCCTCATGAAGAACGGCCGGCGCGAATGGCTGCGGCTGCGCGGCCGCGGTGTGCACCATTATTTCATCCAGACGCTCTGGAAGTTCGTGCAGAAGCGCCGCCGCGCCGTGGTCCATTTCCTTCGCGTACAGCAGGAGATGCCGGTCAACTGGATGAAGGAAAACCCGCCGGTGCCGCTGTGGCTGGCGACGGTTTACTGTGTCACGTTCGTCGGTCCGCTCTGGCACACGTTGCGCGGGATCTTCCGTGACCGGGACGCCCGCTGGCTCTGGCACGTACCCGCGTGCCTCGGCAGCGTCCTCGGCAACGCCTGGGGCGTGGTCACTTACAAACGGCGCGGCCAGGACAAAGCGCTCATCGCCGACCTCCATGTGAAACAGACTCTAAAATAATTGCCGGGCAACCGCCGGCACCAGCACCCCAGCCGACTCCACTAAAAAATCTCCACCCTCCGGGCCAAGGAAAAATTTACATGCGCCGCAAACTTTGAAATCATCCGCCGCATTCCGCCGGGCCCACGACGTTGTCCGGCAACCATAATATCCGGCATGATGGCCAACCCCTTCACGCCGGCCGGCAAAAATAAAATGATCAGCATGAAATTGGTTCGCGCATGAACAAGCTCTGGCGCAGCGGCATCATCTTAACCTCCGTCAGCGTTCTGGCTGGCCTGGGCGGATACGCTTTTCAGGCCATCATCGGCCGGCACCTGTCCCATGACGGCGAATACGGTCTGGCCAACAACGCCATCGCTTTGACCGGTCTCCTCGGCCTGCCGTTGTCCATCGCCACCACGGCCGTCACCCACTACATCGCCCGCTACAAGTTCCACGGCGACCACGCGCGCCTTCAGGGCCTCCTTGCCGGCTGCCGGAAATCCCTCCTCCACCTCACCCTCGGCGGCTCGGTCTTCGCCATCGTGCTGGTCAAGCCTTTGAGCGCCTTCCTTCACTTCCCGCGCGCGAGTCTCATGCTCGTGGCGCTGTTGTTTGTGCTCGCTGGTTTGTGGGGCTCCTTCGCCACCGCCCTCTGCCAGGGCCTCGCCTGGTTCAAGCGCCTCGCCTTCATCGGCCTGCTGTCCGTGGTCCTCCGGCTCGCCTTCTGCGGTGCGTTCGTCAACCAATATCCCTGGGCCGAGACCGCCGTGCTCGCCTCCGTCTTCATGCTCCTGTCCAACCTCGTCCTCCTCTTCTGGCGCAAAGACCTCGCCGCGCGCGGTGAAGCCGTTTCGCCGTGGGATGGTGAATTCATCCAGTTCTTCATCGTCAGCGCCGCCTGTATCGGCGGCGGCTACTTCTTCATTCAAGGCGACCAGTTGGTGGCGCAGCGCTATTTCACCCCGGCCGCCCGCGACGCCTACGCCGCCGCCGAACGCCTCGTCGTAGCCCTGCCCATGACCGTCAGCCCCCTGCTTACCGTGCTCTTCACCCACCGCTCCGGCAGCCACGCCAGCCACGGCCGGCGCGATCAATTCAAGCTCCTCGGCCTTTACGCCACCGGCCTTATCGGCGGCGCCATCGCGCTCATCATCCTCCGGACCTTCTGCTTAAACCTGCTCGGCCGCAACACGCCGGAAGCCACCGCCATGATCATTCCTTTGTCCGTCACCATGGTCTTTGTCGGCTTGTTGCAGGCCGTCGCCACCTGGGCGCTCGCCAGCCGCTGGATGAACATCTCGCTCCTCTACGGCGGACTCGGACTGGGCTACTGGGTGACGCTGCTTTGCCTCGGCAAATCCCCGGCTGCGCTCATGCACGTCATGCCCGTAACCGCCGGCCTCGCGCTCACCATTTTGTTCGTCGTCTGGCTCATCGCCAGCCGGCGAACCCCGGTCGCCGACGCCGCCGCCGCCCCAGCTTAACGCCTAATCGGGCCAGCCCCGCGGCGCGCTACCGTCACCGCCGCGCCGCCAAGCACCAATCCGAGGAAAATCCCCCCCAGCGCACCGAAGCTGATATACAACGTCTTGTTCGGCCGCACCGGCGTATGGCCCGGCACAGCCCGATCCACGATCTGCACCAGCGCCGGCTTGGGCGCTGCCAACTCCGCCTGATCCGCCGCGAGCTCGTCGGCCGTGGTCTGGTGCGCAGCCAACATCCTTTGAAAATCACTCTTCTTCTGCCAATACGGCTGCGACTGTTCCGACCGCTTCACATCGTTGGTCCCGATCCCGAACCTTTTACGCAACGCCTCCAACTGCACCTGCTGCGACTCAATGGCCGTAGTCTCGCCCGCGTTCTTCTGCCCCAGCACCGCCATCGCCTGCACCATCGGCGCGTTTTCCTGCTGCACCCGGTAATCACGGTACGAATCCGCCACCGCATTCGCGATCCGCGCCGCCTCGTTCGGATCATCGTCATAGAACGTGATCTCAATGAACGCCGGGCCGCCCACCGGCACCAGGCTCAACCGGCCTTTCAGGATGGCCAACCCGTCCTGGGTCTCGACCGTTTTCCCATTAAAATATTTCTGGCTCCAAGTGGACTTCAAATCCAATTTATCCATCATCGGCCCCAGCACAGCTTCCGATTGGATGCTGCCAAACAGCTTGGCGAGGTAAGGTACGTCCCCATTCGCGGTCCCATCCGCCAAACTCTGGTCCGTCGCCACCTTGATGCGCGCGGTGCTGGCATACGTTTCAGGGAGGATGAAAGTAATGGCCACGCTGACGATCGTGATGAGCAGGGCCACGACCACGAACACGCGCCTGAATAATGCCTTCGATTCCGTCGTGGTGTTGGCGTAGGGAGTCGTCGGGTTGGCCATAGGCGAACGTGATACTCCAACCATCTGAGCCCTGTCAATCCTCGTCTCCTCGGTTGCAAAAGGAATTTATTTTAGCGGCGGAGAGCAGCCGCAGGACGCTGGCGGCAGCTTAGCGGTCGGAGGGAAAATCCGGCGTCAGGGAGGGCGCTGGACTTCAGGCGGATGGGGGGGCGTCAATGTCGAGCCCGTTGCTGCCCATCAATCATCATCCACTTTCTTCACGGCCCATTCGGGATAGGGCGTGGACCGCGTTGCCCGCCAGAGAATGCGGTTCAGGACGTCCTCGGGGCATTCGTCCGGAAGCGTCAAGGGGAGGCGCGCGGAGACCCAGGCGTCTTGCCGGAGTTTGGTGTCCGGGATGGTCGCTGCGGAGGGGTTCAGTTCGTTTAGCGGCACCTTGTTGGTCACGGCGGTGTAAGCGGTGTAGTCCGGGGTGTTGGTAAAACAGTCGAAGAGGGGCGTGGCGGTGGCGTCGAACTGGTTCATGGGCGGCAGGCCGAGCATTAATTCCATCGTGCGGAGCAGGCTGGTCTGGTTGTACTGGGTGGAGATGATGGCGCCGTGACGGGTGTAGGGGCTGATGACGTAGGCGGTGGTGCGGTAGCCGCTGACGTGGTCCCAGCCGTTCTGGGGATCGTCCTCAACGGCGATGATGCAGGTGGTTTTCCAAAAGGGGCTGTGGCTGACGGCCTCGACGACCTGTCCGATGGCGAGGTCGTTGTCGGCGACCTGGGCAGCGGGCGTGGGGGAGCCGGCTTTCACGCCGCTGGTGTGGTCGTTGGGCAGCCAGAGAATGGTGAGGTCGGGCAGGCTGTCCTTGGCGGCGTAATCCTTGAGACGGGCGATGAACTTGGCGGCGCGCAGCACGTCGGGGACGTCGAGGTCCCAGCTGCACCAGTCGTGTTCCATGTACGGGCCGAGGGCAGCGATGTCCGGGGCGGCGGTGTATTCAATCTCGTTGGCGCCGGTGGAGAAATCGCGCCACGCGGCAGCGAAATTGATTTCGGCACTGCGGGTGGTGATTTTCCAGCGCTTGGTGGAGGTGGTGAATTCGCCAAAGTCATGGACGGTTTTGTGGTGGGCGAGGGCGTTGTCCCAGATGAAGCCGGCGGGGGAATAGGCCAGGGCGTCGCGGCCGGCGTCGCCGAAGCCGCCGGCGGGATAGCTGCGAGGCCAGCCGGCAAATTCGCGCTCGACGTAATCGGTGGCGAGGGCGCTGTCGGCCCATTGGTGGCCGTCGGCGCTCAGGATGCCGGAGCAGTAGGTGTTGTCAAGCAGGGCGAATTGGAGGACGAGCTGATGTTCGTTGGGCGTGACCCGTTCGCCGAAGTTGCAGAGGGCAGCATCGCCGTTGCCGCTGGTGACGTCACCGAGAATTTGGTCGTAGGTGCGGTTTTCCTTGATGATGTAAATGACGTGGCGGAATACGCAAGCCTCGCCGGCGCGTTCCGGCACGGGCACGGCGGCGCGGTCCAGCCGCGGCGGGAGCATGGCCTGCGCGATTAAGGGATATCGCAGATCAGCCAAGGCCATGGCGGTACCGCCGGCGAGCGCAGCTTTGGACGGCGCGGGGATGAGCGAGATCGAACCGGCGTATTGTTTGGTGTTGTAGCCGGGGGCGGCGGAATAGGCGGAGGTTTCCGGGCTGGCGGCGAGGCTCTTCAGGTTCGCCACGCAGAGGATTTTGTCGCGCGCATCAAAGGCGAGCGCGCCGGGGAACCAGCCGACAGGGAGGAGGCCAAGCAGTTGCATGCCGCGGGGCTGGAAGCGGAAGACGGCGACGGCGTTCTGCGTGGCGTTGGCGCAGTATAGGGTCCGGCCGGTGGGAGCGAAGACGAGGGCGTCGGGTTGCGCGCCGAAGGGGTCGCCGGGCTGCTGGCGGGTGGTGAGGGTGTCCACCACTTCGTCGCTTTGGGTGTCAATGACGCTCAACATATCGCTGCCGGCGCTGGCAGCGACGAGCCAGCGGCCGTTCGGCGTGACGGCGAGGGCGCAGGCGTGCGGGCCGAGGACGATGGTCTTCGGCGCGGAGGCGACGACGGGCGACGCGAGGTCAATGATGGTGACGGATCCTTCGCTGGCAATGCTCCGCGCATCCACGCGCACGAGGGTGCCTTGCCCGCCCGGCCCGGTGGGGCCGCCGGACGGACGGCGACCGCCCCAGTTGCTGACGTAGAGCTTGTGGCCGGCCAGCGCGACGTCGAGCGGAGCGACGCCGACGTCCCAGGTGCGGAGGATGTGCCCGGTGGCGGCGTCAATTTCGGCGGCGCGGTTCGAGAGATTGAACGCGACGTAGAGTTTTCGGCCATCGGCGGAAACGGCGAGGCCGGCGGGAATTTCGTTGGTGTGTTCCAGACCATCCACGGCCGGCAGGGCGATGGAGAAAAGCGGGGAAATTTCATGATCGCGGGAGACGCTGAAAACTTTGAGGTCGCCGACGACGTTCGCGAGGTAAAGGCGGGAGCCGTCGGGGGAGAATTTCAGGCCGGTGAAGCTAAGGCGGCCCTGCTCATCCGCACCGAGGATCGGGGCGTTAAGCGGGGAAGGCTCGTGAACCGAGCCAGTAGGGAAGACGACGCGCTGAAGGAGTTTGCCGCTGGGCGGATCGACGGCGATGAGATAATTGGTTAGGCCGGAGGTGACGAGGAGTTTGCCGTCGGGACTCAAGGCGAGGGCGTTGGGCCGGATGCCGGGCAGTTCGACCTGCGTGCCCGCGGGGGTGATGAGCTGGTTGACCGGGGTGACGAGCCCAGCGCCGGTGCGGCCGACCGGCGCGGTAGTGGCGTCGAAGTCGTCGGCCAACGCGCGGCCGAGGCTGAAGACGACGCCGGCGAGCAGGCCGGCGCGGATGAAATAATTGCCTTTCATACGAGCGATGATGAACCGGAGCGCACCGCCAGCGCAAGTCACGTTGCCGTTAAATCAATCCAACGACGGGTCTAGGCGTTTGTCGGGGAGGAGATATTTGCGGACGTAGTCGAAGACGGCGTTTTCGAGGGAAGTGACGGGGGCGGCGTAGCCCGCGCCGCGCAGCCGGAGGAGATTGGCCTGGGTGAAATACTGGTATTTGTCGCGGATGGCCTCAGGCATCTCGATGAATTTGATGACGGGCTTCTTCTTGAGGGCGACGAAGACGGCGTTGGCCAGGTCGAGCCAGGTCCGGGCCCCGCCGCTGCCGATGTTGAAAAGGCCGTTGGCCTTGGGGGTGGCGGCGAGATGCAGCGTCATGGCGACGCAATCCTTGACGTAGAGGAAGTCGCGCTTCTGCTCGCCATCCTTGTATTCCTTGCGATGGCTCTTGAACAACTGTATGACACCTTTGCCCTGCACCTGCGCAAAGCTCTTGTGGACGAGGGAGCGCATGTCGCCCTTGTGATCCTCGTTCGGACCGAAGACGTTAAAATATTTGAGGCCGCAGACCTTGTTCAAAAAGCCGGCCCGCTTGGCGTGCAGATCGAACAGGTGCTTGGAGTAGCCGTACATGTTGAGCGGGCGGAGGGTGTCGAGGGCGGCCTCGTTGTCCTCCATGCCCTGCGTGCCGTCGCCGTAGGTGGCGGCGGAGGAGGCATAGACGAAGCGGCTTTTCTGCGCGAGGGTCCAGACGGCGAGGTCGCGGGTGAACTCGTAGTTGTTCTTGATGAGATAGGTGGCGTCCTTCTCGGTCGTGGCCGAGCAGGCGCCGAGGTGGAGCACGAGGTCGAACTTGCCGAGCGCACCGTTCTGCAACCGGGGCAGCAAGTCGGCGGCCTCAACGTAGTCGGCGAAGCGTAGGGAGGCGAGATTGCGCCATTTTTCATTCGTGCCGAGAATGTCGCACACGACGATGTTGTCGCAGCCGCGGCGGTTGAGCGCCCAAACCAGCGCGCTGCCAATGAAGCCCGCGCCGCCGGTGACGAGGACCCGCGCGTCGGAAAAGTCACTGGGCTTCATAAAGTGATTTACCAGCCGAGCACGTGGGCGAAGATGAGGGGCGCGACGATGGTGGCGTCGGATTCGATGATGAATTTCGGCGTCTTCACACCCAATTTGCCCCAGGTGATTTTCTCGTTCGGCACTGCGCCGCTGTAGCTGCCGTAACTCGTGGTAGAGTCGCTGATCTGGCAGAAATACCCCCAGAGCGGCACGCCGGTGCGCAGCAAATCCTGATGGAGCATGGGGACGACGCAGATGGGGAAGTCGCCGGAGATGCCGCCGCCGATCTGGAACATACCGAGCGTGCTCTTCTTGGTGGCGGTGCGCGTGTAATGCTCCGCGAGCCACGTCATGTATTCGATACCGGTGCGGACAGTGTGGACGTTCTTGACGTCGCCGCGGATGACGGCGGCGGCGTACATGTTACCGAGCGTGGCATCTTCCCAGCCGGGCACGACGATGGGCAGGTTCTTCTGGGCGGCGGCGAGCATCCAGGAATTCTTCGGGTCGATCTGGTAATACTTCTCGTATTTGCCGCTGAGCAAAACCTTGTAGAAGAATTCGTGCGGAAAGAAGCGTTCGCCCTTTTGGTCGGCGTCGGTCCAGACTTCGAGCATGGCTTTTTCCATGCGGCGCATGGCTTCACCCTCGGGAATACACGTGTCGGTCACGCGGTTCATGTGACGGTTGAGCAGGGACTGTTCGTCCTCGGCGGTCAAATAGCGGTAGCCTGGCACGCGTTCATAGTAGTCGTGGGCGACGAGGTTGAAGACATCCTCCTCGAGGTTCGCGCCGGTACAGGTAATGAGGTGCACCTTGTCTTGGCGGATCATTTCGGCAAGTGAGAGGCCGAGTTCGGCGGTGCTCATTGCGCCGCCGAGCGTGATCATCATCTTGCCGCCGGCATCGAGATGCGCGACGTAGCCTTTGGCGGCGTCCACGAGCGACGCGGCGTTGAAGTGGCGATAGTGGTGCTGGATGAAACGGGAAACGGGGCCACCGGTAAGGTTTGCGGGTTTGGTCTGCTTTTTCTTGGCCATACAATAGTTTGGAAAAATTCTTTCGCAAACAATACGGATGTTCCCGCGAAATCCAATCTCAAATTCAGTAAAACCGCGCAGGCTGATGTGACGGGGCCGCCGGCGGCCCTATTGCACGGCCACCAAATCCGGCTGCGCCTGGGAAAGACCGCCTTTGACGTTTCCCTCGAACCGGGCGCGGATGATGACGTTGTGGGTGCAGGTAGTGTTGTTGACGCGAAAGGCCGCACCGCCGCAGTTCATAGCAATCAAGTTGGTGAAGGAATTGTACACGCACTCGGTTTCCGGGGCCGGTCCCCAGCCCGCGGCTGTCTGCGTCTCCGAATGCGCCATAAAGACACCGTGATGATGGCTGTTCCGGATGGCAACGTTATAGAAATGATTCTCGCGGCTGGCGCGCATGAAGATGCCGAGGTCGTTGGCGTTCAGTACGGCGTTGCTGATGACGTTGTAGTTGAACGCCAGGTCCAGCGAGATGCCGGCCCCGGGGTTATCGTGCAGGCAGAGATCCGTGAAGGCACTTTCCGTCGTCATGTAGCAGGCCAGACCATCAAACTCGTTGTCGAACGCGTCCAGATCGCGCACGGTCAGGCGTTGCACGCCGAGCGTCGTGACCAATCCGCCCGAACGGTTGCGGGCGCAGGTGACGTTTTCCACGGTGGAATCGGTAACGTCCTGCACCGTGATGCCGTTGTTGCGGATATCGGAGCCCTCGCCGTGCAACCGCCACAACTCGCGCTGCTGATGCAGGCGGTTGCCATCAATATAGAGACCGCTCACGCGGAGATTTTTCACGATTATCTTTGGATGATTGACCGGTTCACCCATGATGATGACGGGGCAATTCGCATTATCCGCCAGCCACAGCACCGTCGTAACGCCGGCACCGCGCAGGGCTTGCGCATCGCGATGCAGTTCGATGGGTTGGTGGATTTCGTATCGGCCTGGCGGCAAAACCACTTCGCCACCGCCAGCCGGCAAAGAGTCGAGCGCCGCCTGGATTTGGCGATCCGTCGCCTCCGCACTCAACGTGATGACCGCCGGTGCCAAAACCGGCAGTTCCGAGGCGGTCAGACCCAACAGCGGCGCGAGGAGAAACCAAACGACTGCGGCTAATATTCCCGGCGCGCCGGAACCAACGGTCTGATTTAAGTTCGTTTTCATATCCAACGAGGCCTTGTGGCCAATCAGTGTTTCCTCCCCTAATTTCGGTCACTTTCAGAATTCGTCCAGTGTTTATTTTAGTTTTCTTAATAATTTTTTATCGTCCGCCTAATGACCTCCTTGCCATCTGTACCCGCCGGAGCGGAGGTTCGTTTCGGGATTTCCCAAAACCGGGCCAGCGGTTATGCTCCGCGCGCCAATTATGCCGACCCATATACATCCTGCCACCGCCACGCCGGCTGACCTCGGCTACGCCATGCCCGCCGAATGGGAACCGCACGCCGCCACCTGGCTCGGCTGGCCGCATAACGCCAGCGACTGGCCCGGCAAGTTCGAAGTCATCCCGTGGGTCTATGGCGAGATGGTGCGGAAGATTTCTGCCGGCGAGAATATTTACCTCTTGATCCGGCATAAGCAGGACGAGGCCTTTGCGCGCCGCGTTTTCAAGCATGTCGGCGTCGATGTGCGGAAGATCAAATTTATCACCCACCCAACGAACCGCGGCTGGACGCGGGACACCGGGCCGATCTTTGTCAAAAGAAGTCCCCAGTCCAAAGTCCAAAGTCCAAAGTCGGAAACGGCCATCGTCCACTTTCATTTCAACGGCTGGGCCAAATACGATAACTGGCGCAAAGACACCCAGGTTCCCGTAACCGCCGCGCGCATGCTTGGCAAAAAAATATTTCACGCCGAATGCGACGGCAAACCGTTCGTCATCGAAGGTGGCGGCATGGAATTGAACGGTCGCGGCACGCTCCTGTCCACCGAGGAATGTTATCTCGATCCTAAGATTCAGGTGCGCAATCCCGGCTTGGGCCAAAAGGAGATCGAGACCACGCTGAAAAATTTTCTCGGCGTCAAAAATATCTTCTGGCTCGCCAAAGGCCCGAAGGGCGATGACACGCATGGCCACATTGACGACATCTGCCGGTTCGTAAACGCCGAGACCCTCGTGCTCGTGCGCGAAAAAAATTCCAAGGACGAAAACTACCGTCCGCTCGCGGAAAACTGGGACCGCATCCAAGATTTGCGGCTTGAAGGCGGACGCAAACCCGAAGTCGTGGAATTGCCCATGCCATCGCCGCTGTATTTTGACGGCGTGCGGCTGCCGGCGAGCTATGCCAATTTTTACATTTGCAACGCCGCCGTCATTGTCCCCACCTTCAACGACCCGAACGACCGCGTGGCCCTCGGCATCTTGGGCGAACTATTCCGTGACCGGCCCGTTGTCGGCATCCACGCCGTGGATTTGGTCTGGGGCTTCGGCTCCCTGCACTGCCTCACGCAGCAGCAGCCGGCCTAAATAAACTTGGCATTGGTAAAATCAGGCTTGCGACGGCAATTTCCGGCCTGCGACAGATATTGGGCGACTTGTGACGGCTTTCGGGGCAGTTGTGGCGCCCTGCCGACGACTTGCGACGGCAAAAGCCTCGTTTTGGATAACTTTTGAGATTTGGCGGTGGTCAAAAAGCGACAGTTTAACCCCTGCCGACCATCTCCGCCGCCTTCATTTTGCCGAAATCTGTTTCACCGCCTCGACACAGCGACTGCAGATGGTCGGATGCTCGGCGTTCTGGCCAATGTCCGTTTCCCAATGCCAGCACCGCTCGCATTTCTGGCCGTCGGCTTTGATAACTTTGGCGGTTGCGCTTTCTCCTCTGGTGTCAGAAATAATAGCCTTTGAAACGCCTAAAATTTCCCCGAAATCCTGCACTGTTCTTTCGAGTTTTTCCTGTGAATTGTCAAAGAATGTCCACGACCTCAAATTCCATCCAACCGTGACTTGAGCATCCAGACTTTTTCCGATGATTTTTCCCTGACGGGCTTTTTCTAGTTCTGGCAGGACAATGTTTTTCCGAATCGCAAAAAAATCTGACCAGATATTTCTGTATTCATCGGACGAGGCAAATGAAATCGGCTCCCACTTCGCCTCATGCACGAACCCGGTTGGTTTGCCGGGAATGAATTCCCATGCTTCGTCGGCCGTGAACGCCAGGATCGGCGCGAGCATCTGGCATAGGCCGGTCACCAGCCGGTGCAGCGCAGTCTGCGTGGAACGACGGCGAGGAGAGTTCGCGGCGTCGGTATAAAGCCGATCCTTGATGACATCGTGATAGACCGACGATAGTTCCACGGCCATGAACTGGCTTAGTTTCTGATAGACCACGTGGAATTCGTATTGGTCGTAGGCGACGAGGACTTCGGCTTCGAGCTTCGCGAATTCGCCGAGAATCCAGCGGTCGAGTCCGGTCAGGTCTTTGTCCGACACGCTGTGGCTCGCCGGATCAAAATCGTAAAGATTCGAGATCTGGTAGCGTAGCGCGTTGCGGATGCCGCGATAGGTCTCGCCCACCTTGTTGATGCGTTCCTCGCTCACGACGATGTCGCTGCGGTAATCCTGCGACGCCACCCACAGCCGCACGACGTCCGCACCGTATTTTTTGACGTAGGCTTCGGCGGTCTGCGGTTTCTCGTAAGCGCCCTGCTTGCTCTTGGAAATTTTTTCGCGGTCGGCGTCCACCATGAAGCCATGAGTCAACACGGTCTTGAACGGGGCCGCGCCATTGCCGGCGAGCGAAAGCAGCAGCGAGGACTGAAACCAGCCGCGATGCTGATCGCTGCCTTCAAGATAAACGTCGGCCTGCCAGTCGAGTGCGGAGTGCGGAGCCCGGAGTGCGGAATGGGAAAGTTCCGGGCGACGCATCAATACTGCGCGCGATGACGAACCGGAATCAATCCAAACGTCCAATGTGTCGTTGGATTTGGCGACGGCTTCGGCACCAGTCCAATTCGCCGGCTTTACGAGCGCCCAGAGTTCAGCGGCGGATTTCTCGAACCACACGTTTGAACCATGTTTCTCGATGAGTTCGGCGGCGTTGCGGACGATTTGCGCGTCCAGCATGGCGTCGCCCTTGACATCGTAAAACGCAGGCAGCGGCACGCCCCAAGTGCGCTGGCGGCTGATACACCAGTCGGGCCGCGATTGCACCGCGCCTTTGATGCGATTGACGCCCCAGTCGGGAATCCATTTCACGCGGTCAATCTCGGCGAGGGCCGACTCACGAAATTTGTCGTGGTCAATCTTGATGAACCACTGGTCCATCGCGCGGAATATGATCGGCGTCTTGCTGCGCCAGCAGTGCGGGTAGCTGTGATGATAATTTTCCTGATGCAGCAGCGCATGGCGGACGCGTAGTTCATGCAGCACGGCTTCGTTGGCATCGCTCTTGCCGTGCTTTTCGAGAATGGATTTGCCAAGCATCTCGGCGGGCATCTGCTGTTCGACAGGCAATTCGTTTGAATAGGCCAGCGCGCCGTCATCATTTACGGGCGAGTAAATCAGCAGGCCGTTTTGGCGGCCAAGATTGTAGTCATCCAAGCCGTGGCCAGGCGCGATATGAACAAAGCCGGTGCCGGTATCCGCCGTAACGAAATCGGCGGCGAAAGCTTTGCCGTTGCGATTGCAGAATGGATGCTGATATTGAATCGTCGCGAGTTGCTCGGTCGGGAACAGCGTTTCGGTGTAATCCACCCAGCCGCATTTCGCGGCGACGGCCGGCAACAAACCTCGGAAAACGATGTAAATTTCGTCACCTACTTTGGCGGTGACGTATTGGAAATCTTTGTTGTAAGCCACGGCGAGATTCGCCGGCAGCGTCCACGGCGTCGTGGTCCAAATGACGATGAACGTTTTCGGTTGGCCAACTATGGGAAATTTCACGAAACAGCTCTGGCTGACGTGGTCGGCATATTCAACCTCGGCTTCCGCCAGCGCCGTGCGGCAGGGAATACTCCAGTAAACCGGCTTCTTGCCGCGATAGACAAAATCTTTCCCCACGATGTCCGCGAACAGGCGTAGTTCGTCGGCCTCGTATTCCTTGTTCAGCGTCAAATAGGGATTCCCCCAATCGCCGAGCACGCCGAGGCGTTTGAATTGTGTGCGTTGGAGATCAATATATTTGCGGGCGTAAACCTCGCAGGCCTTGCGGATGGTGCTGGCATCGGCGGTGGTGTCGCCGGCCTTGCGCATGTCTTGGGAAACTTTGAACTCAATGGGCAGCCCATGGCAATCCCAGCCGGGGATGTAGGGCGCGCTTTTGCCGCGCAGGGTCTGATACTTGATGATGATGTCCTTGAGAATCTTGTTCAGCGCGGTGCCCACGTGGACGTCGCCATTGGCAAACGGCGGCCCGTCGTGCAGGACAAATTTCTCGGCGGACTGGCGGGTGGCTTGAATCTTCCCATAAAGATTAGCAGCTTCCCACTTTTTGAGGCGTTCCGGCTCGCGGGTGACGAGGTCGGCCTTCATGGCGAAGTCCGTGCGCGGCAGATTCAAGGTGTCTTTGTAGTCCATGGCAAAAATGAAAAGAAACGGTAACAGCGGAAAAAAACGGTGTCACGGCGGAAAATTAGCGGAAAATTAGTGGAAAATTACTTTCCCGGGAAAGAAAAAACCGGACCAGTCAGCCAGAGGATGGCCGAAAGGTCCGGGGAATTCAGAATGAGCACAACGTAGGATTACGGAGAACTCGTGCCCCGGCTGCACTCAAGCCGGGGCCGAAATTATAAAATTCAAAGATCAACTGTTTGTCGGTAGTTTCCGGCCCTGCTTTAGCACCGGAAAGCACCTTCAACTCCCCACATTAAATCATAGGTTCTTATTCCTGTCAACCAACAAGTCAAAGTATAAGTATATGTATTGAACTAAACTGAGTTTATTAGCCGGCGGGTCGGGATATGACAGCCATGAAGATGGACGGCTCAAGAAACACGTAGGCTGGACCAAATCGCCATCAGTCGACACCGAGGCAATTATCGTTCGGACGATAAAACATCGCCGGATTTATTGGTGTTTTGCGGTTGTGAACAACTCGTTAATAAAAGTTAATATGTTGTCCTCGAATGTTTCACGGATATGCCCTAAAAACTTAACGTGATTTGGAATTAAAGTGAAATGGATGGAAGACGGAAGAAGCGCGAAAGAAAATCGACTTTAAGATTAATCAGAAACACATCACGGAAAACAACTTATGACAATACTTTTGCTTGAAACGCCTTTGGGTGATGGAATCATACATTGTTTTCACTTGAATAACATTTCCCAACGCGGTTGACTGGTGGCGGGTTTGACGAAACAAGCCAGACAATCAGCAGAGTGAATAAAACATAAAAAATCGGGCAATTGCGGAAAATCATGCAGCTTTCAGCAGAAAAAATTTGGCACTCGGCGCAGGAGCATTTACGCGCCAAGTTGAGTCAGGACACATTCAGCATGTGGTTTGCGCCTTTGCGGGCGAGCGCGCTTGATTGCAATCATATCACCATTGAAGCGCCGAATGAGTTTTGCGAGGTGTGGCTGAAGGACAATTACCTAAGCTTGATGCAAGATGCCGTGGCCGTGGTGGCCGGGAGCAAGTTGCAAGTTAAATTCAAGTCGGTCGCATCCCAGCCTTCCACTTTGACGGCACTCACATCCCGGACGCCAGCGGCATTACCCAAACCCAAGTTGGCAGACGTCGCCGTTGAGCGTGCTCCATTCAACGGAGATCTGCATTTTAACCCCAAAAACACCTTTGAATCCTTTGTGGTCGGGGGCAATAATAATTTCGCCTATGCCGTGGCTAAAGCCGTCGCGGAAACACCAGGCAAAGTTTATAATCCATTGTTTCTTTATGGCGGCGTCGGCTTGGGTAAGACGCACTTGCTTCAGGCGATCGGACAGCACGTTGCCGGCAACCGAAAAGGTGCCCGCGTCGCGTATGTCTCCTCGGAGAAGTTCACCAACGAATACATCGAGGCAATTCAAAACAACAAACTCGTCGCTTTTAGGAAAAAATACCGCCAAAGCGAAGTGTTGCTGATTGACGACATTCAGTTTCTCGCTGGAAAAGAGAGAATTCAGGAGGAATTTTTTCACACATTCAACGCGCTCCATGAGGCGCACAAGCAGATTGTTTTAACCTGCGACCGGCCGGCCAGCGAAATTCAAGGGCTGGAACAGCGCTTGGTTTCACGGTTTGAATGGGGCCAGACCGCCGATGTGCAGGCACCGGACGTTGAAACCCGGCTGGCGATCCTCCAAAAAAAGGCGCAGGCCATGAACGTGACGCTGCCGGAGGAAGTCATCAACTTTATCGCCACGCGCATCCGCACGAATATCCGCCGGCTGGAAGGCGCGTTGATCCGCGTTTCCGCCCTGGCGTCACTGACGGGCAAAAAATTGACCGTTGAGGTCGTGGAGAATTTGCTTCGCGAAATGCTGCATGAGGAAGGCCGGCAGACCATCAGCATTGAGGTCATTCAGAAGAAAGTGGCGGAACATTACGACATCCGGCTGGCGGATATGACCAGCAAGCGCCGCCCGGAAAACATCGCCTTTCCTCGTCAGATCGCCATGTATCTCTCCCGGCTGATGACCGAGAGCTCCTTGAGCACCATCGGCGAAGCCTTCGGTGGACGCGATCACGGCACCGTGCTGCACGCCTGCCGGTTGGTCAAAGATCGTATGGAAGTCGATGCCAATATCCGCCAGATTGTTAGTTACCTTGAGAAACAGTTGATGCGCTGAAATCAGTTTTGATTTTTAGTTTTTAAACTGGGCGAACCTAAAAACTTAAAATTCAGAAATTAAAACTATTCGAATGCCCGCCATTGAAGTCAGCGGCCTCACCAAGGCTTTTAAAACCTACAAAAAACAGCCCGGCTTCTGGGGTGCGGTGACGGGACTTTTTCATCGCGGATACGAACAGACCATTGCCGTCAACGAGGTCAACTTCAAAATTGAGCCAGGCGAACTCGTCGGATTTCTCGGCCCGAATGGCGCAGGCAAAACCACTACGCTCAAGATGCTCGCCGGCCTGCTTTACCCAACGGGCGGATCCGCAAAGGTTCTCGGCCACACGCCCTGGGACCGAAATGATGCCTATCGCCGGCAGTTCGCGCTCGTGCTCGGCCAGAAAAACCAGCTCTGGTGGGATTTACCGGCACGCGAATCATTGGAACTGAACGCCAAGATTTACGGCATTCCTGCCGACCGTTTAAAAAAAACCGTGGGCGAACTCACGGAATTGCTGGGCGTGACCGAAAAATTAAATGTGAACGTCCGCGAACTTTCCCTCGGCGAGCGAATGAAAATGGAGCTGATCGCGTCGTTGCTACATGAGCCGAAGGTATTGCTGCTCGACGAGCCGACCATCGGTCTCGATGTCACCTCCCAGAAAACGGTCCGTGATTTTATTCGCCGTCATAACGCCGAACAGAAAACCACGATTATTCTGACCAGCCACTACATGGCCGACATCCAGGAACTATGCGAACGTGTCGTCATCATTGATCACGGCAAGATTTTCTTCGACGGCAAGCTGAGCGAGATCGTGGATCGCTTTGCCGATTTCAAGCTCGTCACCATTCAGTGCGGCAATGCCGACGCACAACCAGCCGAAAAACTTTCCCTTTACGGCGAGGTGGTGGAGAAGAGCTCCACTTCCATCAAGCTCAAAATTAAACGCGATCGCGTTATCCCCGCCTGCAAGGCGTTGCTCGACGAACTGCCGGTGAGCGACATAGATATTCAAGAAGTGCCAATCGAGGATGTGATCCGGCAGATCTTTGCACGGTAAGCACAAGTCAGGCGGTCTATTTTCTGGCCGAGCCGTTCAGGCAATAAAAAACCCGGAGAAAGTTCTCCGGGTTTTTATTTGAAAGACTGGCGGCTACCTACTCTCGCGGAAGCTATACAACCACTACCATCGGCCATGCAGCGTTTGACGGCCGTGTTCGGAATGGGAACGGGTCG
>Ga0302278_10001411_pt1 | contig 29396 bp, 22 predicted proteins | sample III_Bog_N3_2_FD_194543 | JGI IMG/M metagenome (GOLD analysis project Ga0302278, IMG submission 194543) | Peat permafrost microbial communities from Stordalen Mire near Abisko, Sweden - III_Bog_N3_2 | ecosystem: Environmental > Terrestrial > Soil > Wetlands > Peat | place: Sweden: Abisko... | reverse complement strand
ACTCCACAAATAAGAATTACCGCAGCCGCCGTCCCCAGCCTCCGCCATTCCGCCGCCAGCCACGACCACACCGGACGCGTCCGCTCAACCCATCGTGCCGCAGCCGCTTCCGCCCGCGGACCCTGATCCCTAGCCTGATCCAACGCGCGTCCTCTGGCCCGATGCAGCGCGTCGTCGATCACCGCGCGAAACCCATCCTCGGGACGCGGAACGATTCCCAGCCTCGGTGATGATCCCAGTCGCAATCGTCCTAATCGAAAATCCATGCCTTCGCTGCCTTACTCAACTTCCCGAGACTTTCCAAACTCCCAGCTTCGCTGTATACACGCACCACCGGCTCTGTGCCGGATAGGCGATAGCACACCCACGACCCGTCCGCGAGTACTAACTTCAATCCGTCCGTTCTTACCGCTTGTGCAACTTTGATGCCATGAAACTCGCTCGGATCACTACGTAACTTCTCAGTAAACTTCTGTTTCACTTCCGGAGTCAAGCGGAAGTTCTCCCTTAAAGGATAATAGGAACCAACTTTGGCAAATACCTGTTTCAATTGGGCTCCCAGCGACGCTCCTCGACGCGCCACCATCTCGCAACACAACAATCCCGCCAGTATTCCATCCTTCTCCGGAACGTGTTTCCGTATCGAAAGTCCCGCGCTTTCTTCCCCTCCGATCAAAATCTTGTCCGCCTTGATCAGTTCGCCAATGTACTTGAATCCAACCGGCGTTTCGTACAATTCAATTCCGCGCTTCTTGGCCAAAGCATTTATCAGATTCGTCGTGGCCACCGACTTGCCCACCCCATTTTTCCATCCCCGCGTCTCAACCAGATAATCAAAAAGCAGGGCAATCACATAGTTCGGCTGCACAAACGTTCCATCCTCATCGACAATACCGAACCGGTCAGCGTCGCCATCCGTCGCAATGCCAATGCCCGCGCCAGTCTCGCGCATCTTCACCCGCAAATCTTCGAGCAAGTGATCGTCCGGCTCCGGAGCGTGTCCGCCAAAGAGCACATCTCTCGTGCCGTGGACGGTCGCCACCGCGATACCGGCCTCGCGCAACAATGTGTCCGAATATCCGCGCGCCGCCCCCCACATGGGATCAAATGCAATCTTGATCTCCGATTTCTTGATCGCATCCAAATCCACAATTTCCCGCAACCGGGACAGATACATGCGCTTCGGATCGATTGCCTGCGATGGCGCGCTGGCCGCCTGCCCCGTTCCTGGATTCGCATCAAAATCCGCAATCTCCGCCTCGATCGCCTTCGTCACTTCCGGAAGCGCCGGCGCTCCATCGGGCGTCGAAAACTTGATGCCGTTGTATTCCGGAGGATTATGCGAGGCCGTAAAGTTGATCGCGCCATCCGCCTTCGACTGAAGGACTGCATACGAAATCGCCGGCGTCGGCACAGGTTCCGCAATCATCAACGGCGTAATCCCATTCCTCGACAAAATATCCGCTGCCATCGCGCAGAATGTCTCGCCAAGAAAACGCGGATCCCGTCCCACAATCACCTTCGCTCCCTGCGATTTCCGCGAAGATACATAGCGCGCAATCCCCTGCACCGCGCGCTCCACATTCGCAAATGTGAACTCTTCGGCCATTACCGCCCGCCATCCCGAAGTCCCGAACTTGATTTGCGTCGACATCATTCGCCCTCGATGCAGTTGCGATGAATTCATTCCGATAAAATTGCCTTGCGCCACCTTGGATGCTCAATCGTATATGACCGACAAACGAATCGTTCTCACTACCTGCGGCTCGCTTGAAGGAGCCCGCACCATCGCAAACGCCCTCGTTGAGAGCCATCTCGCTGCCTGCGTCAATATCATTCCTCAAATCGAATCGGTTTACCGCTGGAAGGACAAGATCGAAACGGCAACGGAATGGCTGCTGATCATAAAAACGACCGAGAACGCTTTCAATCGTGTTCGCGAATCTCTGGGTCGCCTGCACTCTTATGATCTTCCCGAGTGTATTGAAATTGCCGTCGAAGACGGCAGCGCGGCCTATCTTGAGTGGATCGGTGAATCGGTCCGCTGACCCACCTCTCAGAGCGCAGCGAGGGAACTGCTTCTTGCTGGTCGGATGAAGATATTTTGGCTTCTCGTCAGATCGCCGCCAGCGCTTGTTCCAGATCGGCCAGAATGTCGTCTACGTCCTCAATCCCCACTGAAATCCGCACCATGCCATCCGTAATCCCAACCTCCCGCCGCACCTTCTCGCCGACCCCCGCATGCGTCATCGTCGCCGGATGCGAAATCAAAGTCTCCACTCCCCCCAACGACTCCGCCAGGCAGCACACCCGCACCTTGCGCAACATCTTGTTCGCATTTTCCAGCGAGCCCGTCTCAAATGCGATCATCGACCCGAATCCCGACATCTGCCGCTTCGCCAACTCATGCTGCGGATGCTCCGCCAGTCCCGGATAAAAAACTTTCGCCACTTTCTTATGTTTCGAAAGATATTCCGCCACCTTGCGTCCACTGCGATCGTGCTGCTCCATGCGGACCGCCAGCGTCTTGACCCCCCGCAAAATCAGCCAGCATTCAAACGGAGACAAAATTGCTCCGGCACATTTCTGCAGAAACGCCAACTTCTCCGCCTGCTCCGCTTTTGTGCAAACGACCACTCCGCCCAACCCGTCACTATGCCCATTCAGAAATTTCGTAGTCGAGTGCACCACCATATCCGCGCCAAATTCAATCGGACGCTGAAAAAAAGGCGACATGAACGTATTGTCGACCACAACCTCCGCCCCATGCCGGTGACTCAGTTCACAAATTGCGCGAAGATCGCACAACTCCATCAGCGGATTCGTCGGAGTCTCCAGAAAAACCAGCTTCGTATTTTTCTGAAGCGCGCGCTCCACCTTCCCTAGATCCGAACTATCGACGTAACTAAACGTCAAGCCAAAATTAGCTAATACCTGATTGAATAACCTGGGCGTGCCTCCATACAGGTTATGTCCGGCAACAACGTGATCGCCCGATTTCAGCATGGTAGCGATGGCATTAATAGCTGCCATGCCACTGCCAAATACTCGCGACGCGATCCCACCCTCAAGGGCAGCCAGATTTATCTCCAACCGATCCCGCGTCGGATTCGACACCCGCGCATACTCATATCCCCGATTTTTCCCGATCTCCTCCTGCGCATAAGTCGAAGTCGCGTAAATCGCGGGCGAAACCGCGCCGGTCAGCGGATCAGGCTCCTGCCCTGCATGGATCGCCCGGGTTGCGAAGCCCGATAATTTAAAAGTCAAGGTTTCTCCTGATTTCGCGGATCGCTGTTCGTCGTTCGCGATTCGCGATTGGCATGTCTTGCGAACAACGATCAGCAAAAGCAAACGGCTGAATTCCTACACTCCGCCTTCAAAAATCTTCTTCGACAAATACCGCTCCGCTGAATCCGGAATCAGCGTCACCACGCGCTTCCCAGCGCCCAGACGTTTGGCAATTTCTACTGCTGCATACGCATTCGCTCCTGCGCTCGACCCGCCCAGCACGCCCTCGCGCGCGGCCAACTCTTTCACCATCCCAAAAGCCTGCTCATCATTCACCATCAGCACTTCGTCGCAAACGGTTCGATCAAAATTTCCCGGGATAAAATTATTCCCAATCCCTTCCACCTTGTGGGGACCCGGCTTTCCTCCGCCGAGAATCGAACCCTGCGTCTCGACCGCCACCGCATACACCTGCGCGATTCGCTCTTTCAAAAAGCGTGCAATTCCCGTGAACGTTCCAGCCGTGCCGCATCCCACCGTGATCGCATCGATCCGGCCATCCATCTGTTCAAAGATCTCGCGTGCCGTCGTTTCGTAGTGGTAATCCGTGTTCGCAGGATTATCAAACTGCGCCGCCATGAACGCCTCGGGACTCGACGCCAGCAAATCCTTCGCCCGCTGAATCGCTCCTTGCATCCCCTCCGCCTCCGGAGTGCGCGTCACCTCCGCTCCGAGCGCCCGCATAATGATGACCTTTTCCTCCGAAAACTTCTCCGGGACGAACAAGCGCACTTTATACCCGCGATTTACGCCGATCAGCGCCAGCCCAATCCCCGTGTTTCCCGCCGTCGCCTCAATCACCGTCCCGCCCGGCTTCAACTTCCCTTCCTTCTCGGCGCGCGCAATCAGTCCAATGGCAGCGCGGTCTTTGACGCTGCCACCAGGATTCAGATATTCCAGCTTGGCAAAAATATCCGCCGACCCGGCTGGAGCCAACTTCCTCATATGAAGCATCGGGGTTTCGCCGACCAGGCTCGAAATGTCGTCGCTAATACGCAGGCGGGAATTGACTGTCAATGTGGTCACACTTCAGAGTAAGGAAGAGCAAGGTCTAGCGTCAATGCGGCGGACTATAGATTCAAACTTTTGTCATCCCAGACATCAATCCGCGGCTATTTACTGGGCGCCCGCCGTCGGCTCCGACCCGGCATAGTACCCGCTCTTCGTCCGCACCGTCAGCTTGCCGTAGTTGTGTGCCCGCGCATCTACTTTCACCTGACGGTACCCGCCCTGCGTCTTCGGCGTTGTCGGTTTATACCCGATCGTGTACTGGGTTCGAATGTCGTGGGCTACGGTGCGGCTGATCGCATCCACTTCGTCTAAAGTTTGGGGAAAAAACGCCAGCCCGCCCGTCCTCTCTGACATGATCTGCAAAGCGCGTTTCGCGTGCTTCGGATGCTCTTCTTTTTCCAGGATTCCGATCGCGTAGACCGTCGGGCCCCCATCCCCCTGCAGCCGCCGTACTGCCTGCTCCAGAGTCTCCGCGCTCTCGTTATCGTCTCCGTCGGTCACCACAAAAATAACTTTTTTCTCCAGTTTCGCTTCCCTCTTCAAGTGATCCGCCGACGCCACCACCGCGTCATACAGAGCCGTCCCGCCGCGAGCCTCGATCTTTTCCAGCCCGGCCTTCAGCTTATTAATGTTGGCAGTGAAATCCTGGTCCAGATAATACTCGTCATTAAAATTAACGATGAATACCTCGTCATCCGGATTCGACGCACGTACCAGATTTAGGGCCGCAGCATTTACCTTCTGCCGCTTCTCCCGCATCGAGCCCGAATTATCCACCACGATTCCCATCGCGACCGGAATATCCTCATGCCGAAACGATGTAATCACCTGCGGATGTCCATCCTCGTAAACGCTGAAATCGCCTTTGTCCAGGCTGGTCACGATGCGCTGCTTATCGTCGATGACGGTGGCATGGAGCAGAACTTCCTCGACCTGCTTACGGAAAACGAAAACTCCACTATCGTCGGAATCCCCCGCTTGCCTGCCTTTGGAATTCGAGCCTTCGTTCGCGGAGGGTGGCGGCGCGCCGGAAGCAGCCGCTGAACTTACACGAGACGAGGAGGGAGACGTAGTTGGTGATGCGGCCGGAACCGAAGAGGAATCCGTTGAAGCTTGGGACCCAACCGCTGCGGGAGTAGAACCCGGCGCTGCCGCAACCGCACCGGCCCCCGCGTCCTGCGAAAAAACCTGAGAAGCAAGCAGCAACAGAAGCGGCAGGAAAACCCAGTTGCGAAACTTGCTACCCACTTCGTTGCGAACTAGATCGCGACCCGTACTTCCGACTCGACTTCGAATTCTATTCCGTCGGCGCATAATAACCCGTCTTGGCGTAAACCTTCAGCGGCGGCAACCCCTTTGGCGGTAAAAGTTTGACCTTTATCTTACGCCATTTGCCATCCCGCGCTGGGTTCTTAGGACGGTATCCGATCACATATTGGTTGCGCAACTCAATCCCAATTTTTGTGGATACGTCCGCCAAGTCATTCGGGTTATCGATCGTAAACGCGCGCCCACCAGTCAGTTCCGTAACGTCGCTCAACAGCGTCGGCCCCAGCCGCTCTTCCTCGGTCGGAAAGTAGTGGTCGTAAATTCCGATGGCATAAATAAGAATGTCGGCCTCTTTGACCATCGAGCGGATTTCGCCTTCGGTGTAACGGCTGTGATTGTCGCCCCCATCCGAAATTATCAACAACGCCTTCTTCGGATACTTTGCCTGCCGCATTTTGCTCACGCCCAGGTAAATCGCGTCCAGCAGAGCGGTTCGCCCTTTCGGAACGGTATAAAGCAACCTCCCCTGTATGTCATCCACGGAATCGCTGAAATCGGCGATCTGTTCTGGACGATCCGCAAACGTGATCATGAAAAACTCATCCTGCGGATTCGCCGTCTTAAAAAACTCCACTACCGCCTCGCGGGCGCGTTCGATCTTGCTCCCCATGCTCCCGCTCATGTCGAAAATCACACCGATCGATACCGGAGCGTCTTCGCTCGAGAAGGTCTTGATCTCCTGCCGGTCTTTGCCTTCAAACAGATCGAAGTTGTCGCGATCAAGGCCGGTCACCAAACGGTTCAACGGATCCGTGATCGTCACCGGCACCAGCACCAGATCAACCCCGACCCTATAAGGCTTGCTATGACTCTTCAGCGCCGGATCAATCTCCGGCTCTTTCGGAGCCTGGGGCTGAATCCGCGGCTGTATATGCACATCTTCAGTGGAGTTTTGCGCCATTAGCGGCGGGACGCCGCACGCAGCAACTATCAGAAACAAAACCACGGACACACGAACCGAGAACCTTTTCGCGTACAACATAGGCCCCACTAAATCCGCGTCTTGGGAAGGACGCGACCTGCTTTTCCGAGAAAGCAGGCCTCGAAAAGCTCTTACTGAGCGGGATAGTAGCACAGTCTTTAAAAACTGTTGTCACTTTTTCGTCAGCAATCCTTTGATTCCATCGGCTCGTAGAAGGTAGCCTGCACAGTTGGGCATTTTTTTCTTCTTTTTCCGGGAAATTAGCCAAAAAGCTCCTGATTACATAGTTTGTTTGGGTTTAGCCACGCTCGCTCCCTGCTACAATTCTCGGTTCCATTATGGCAATCATCTCCCCATTTCGAGCTTTGCGTTACGATCCCGATCGCGTACCTCTGCAACAGGTCGTGACCCAACCCTACGACAAAATTACCCCTGCGATGCAGGATGGCTATTACGAAGCCAGCCCCTACAACCTGGTCCGAATCATCCTGGGCAAACGCCATCCGGCCGACAGCGACAGGGACAACGTCTATACCAGGGCCGCCGAATCGTTCCGGACGTGGCGCCAGTCCGGCGTTTTGCGCCGTGACCCTGAACCCTCAATCTACCGCTACACTCAAACCTTTACCATTCCCGGCGCCGCTTCCGCCGGAGGCCCAGCCCAAGCCCAGCGCAACGGCTTCATCGCCCTCGGCCGTATCGAGCAATATTCCGCAAACATCGTCTTCCGCCACGAACAGACTCTAGCCAAACCCAAAGCCGATCGCCTCGACCTCCTGCGAGCCAATCGCGCCCACTTCGGACAGATTTTCATGCTCTATAGCGGCGCCGGAGAAGTCGACGCCCAACTCGCTGCCGCAAGTGTCTCTCAGACCACTCCCGACATCGAAGTCACCGACGAATACGATGTCGTCCATCGCGTCTGGAGGATCTCGGACCCTGCCGTCGTCGCCTCCGTCCAGGATCGAATGCGCGACAAGAAACTCATCATCGCCGACGGGCATCACCGCTACGAAACCGCTCTCACCTATCGCAACGAACGCCGCGCCACCGCCGAAACTTCCTCCGGAATCCCGGCTCCCTACGACTCTGTCATGATGACCTTCGTCGACATGGATCCGGCAGGCCTCGTCATTCTTCCCACCCACCGTCTTGTCTTCGGACTCAATTCTTTTTCTCCAACCCAATTCGAAGGCGACGCCCGCAAGTTCTTCAACGTCGAACAAGTCGACTCCGGAATCGACGCCACCCGCGCCACCACAATCCTGAAGAATGCCGGGCACGCCGGCACCGCCCTCTTAGCCGTTACCGCCGAGCGCGCCTTCCTGCTTCATACGCCGAAGGCCATCGGTACCCCGCTTTTCGGGAAATTTTCCCTCCGCCAGCAGTCGCTGGACGTGGTGCAACTCCACAAATGCCTGCTCGAAGCCACTTTGCATATTTCCGAAGAAGCCATCCGTAACCAGGACAACGTCTCTTATTGTCGCGAGGCCTCAGAGGCGCTGGCGCTAGTAAGGAGCGGCAAAGTCCAAATCGCTTTCCTCATGAACCCCGTCCGCATCGAACAGGTCCGCGACATCGCTTTCGCAGGAGAAGTCCTTCCCCAAAAATCCACCGACTTCTATCCCAAGCTCCTGAGCGGCCTGACCATCTACGCCCTGGACTAAGAGGTTTGCGCCAAAAGAAAAAGGGCGGCAATCGCCGCCCTAAAATCGGTTTGACTGAGAACTGACAACTGAGAGCTTGTTTTCTACGTTCCTTCGTTCCAGCTCGCCAGATATTCCTCTTGCTCCGAGGTCAGCCGGTCGATCTTAATCCCCAGGGATTCCAGCTTCAGCTTCGCCACGCGCTTATCCAGGTCCACCGGAACCGTGTATACCTTCTTCTCCAGCGAAGCATAATTCTTCACCATGTAGTCGCAAGACAGGGCTTGGTCAGCAAAACTCATATCCATCACCGATGCCGGATGCCCTTCGGCCGCCGCCAGATTAATCAGCCGTCCTTCGCCCAGAAGATTAATGCGACGCCCATCTTTCATCGTGTACTCGTCGACAAAGCTGCGGGTCGTGCGTTTGGAGGAGGAGAGCTTCTCCAGCGATGGGATATCGATTTCGACGTTAAAGTGTCCCGAATTCGAAATGATCGCGCCATCCTTCATGAGCTCAAAGTGCTGCTTAGCCAGCACGTTCTTGTTGCCCGTTACCGTGCAGAACACGTCGCCGATTCTCGCTGCTTCTTCCATGCTCATCACACGGAACCCGTCCATCACCGCTTCCAGCGCCTTCGTCGGATCCACTTCCGTGACGATCACTTCCGCCCCGGCACCGCGCGCACGCGAAGCCAGACCGCGACCGCACCATCCATATCCGGCAACCACGAACTTCGACCCAGCCAGCAGGAAATTCGTCGCGCGAATAATCCCGTCAATCGTCGATTGCCCGGTCCCGTAACGATTGTCGAAAAGATGCTTGGTATCCGCGTCATTCACAGCAACAATCGGATACTGCAGCACTCCTTCTTTCGCCATCGCGCGCAAGCGTATGACTCCCGTCGTAGTCTCTTCAGTCCCACCAATCACGTTCGCCAATTCGGCCTTGCGCTTGGTGTGAAGAATGGACACCAGGTCCGCGCCATCGTCCATCGTGAAGTGCGGTTTGTGATCGACAGCGGCCATGATGTGCGAATAGTACGATTCGTTGTCCTCGCCCTTGATCGCGAACACCGGAATGCTGTAGTCGCGCACCAGGCTGGCCGCCACATCATCCTGCGTCGATAGAGGATTCGAAGCGCACAGAGCTACATCAGCTCCACCGTCGCGCAACGCAATCATAAGGTTCGCGGTCTCTGCCGTAACGTGCAGGCATGCCGAAACGCGGATCCCCTTCAGGGGCTGGTTCTTAATAAATTCTTTGCGGATAATCTGCAGAACTTTCATCGACTGGTTCGCCCACTCGATGCGTTTCTTGCCCAGATCGGCCAGTTCAAATCCTTTTACGTCGCTCGTAATCGATGTCGTAGCCATTGTTCCCCTTATCTTCGAATAATTGCTTAGCGAACAGGTCAGAAGTGAGAGGTCAGACCGCAGAAGTTAAATCTGACCCCACCCAAACACTGAATTGCTCTCTAGATTGTTATCTGTCGCTATTGTCTGTCGTTGAATTCCCAGCCCATGATCTTGGTTACGAGGTTTTCACTTCTGACCTCGAACCTTACTTCCTGGCCCCTACTGGATCACTTTTTTTCAGGCCGGCATCGGAGGCTAGCTTGTCCGCCTTGTCCGTAGCTTCCCAAGTGAAGTCCGCATCGTTCCTTCCGAAATGTCCATAAGAAGCAGTCTTCCGATAGATCGGACGCCGCAAATTCAGGGTGTCGATAATCTCGCGCGGCTTCAGTTTGAAATTCGCCCGCACCAGATCTGGAATCAGCTTCGCATCGATCTTCTCGGTTCCGAAAGTATCCACAAGTACGCTGACCGGATCGGCAACACCAATCGCGTATGCCAACTGCACTTCGCAACGATCCGCCAGTCCCGCCGCCACAATGTTCTTGGCAATGTAGCGCGCCATGTAAGCCGCGGAACGATCCACCTTGGTCGGATCTTTCCCGCTAAACGCGCCACCACCATGCCGTCCCATGCCACCGTAGGTGTCGACGATAATCTTGCGTCCGGTCAGGCCGGAGTCCCCCATCGGTCCGCCAATCACAAATCGTCCCGTGGGATTGATGTGATACTTCGTGTCTTCATCCAGCAATTCTGCCGGAATAACCGCCTGAATCACATACTTCAAAATATCCGAGCGCAATTCGTCGTTGCCCACGCTCTCCGAATGCTGCGTCGAAACCACCACCGCATCCACACGCTTGACTTTGTGGTTCTCGTCATACTCCACCGTTACCTGCGACTTTCCATCCGGACGCAGATAAGGGCAAGTTCCATTCTTGCGAACCTCGGAAAGTTTGAGTGTGAGCTTGTGCGCGAGAGAAATCGGGAGAGGCATCAATTCAGGAGTTTCATTGCAGGCAAAACCAAACATCATGCCTTGGTCGCCCGCGCCACCGGTATCGACTCCCATGGCGATATCGCCAGATTGCTTATTGATGCTCGAAATCACAGCGCAGGTATTGGAGTCAAATCCATACACGGCGTTGTCATAGCCGATCGACTGCACTACGCCGCGCACCAGGTTCTGAAAGTCGACATAGGCTTTGGTTGTGATCTCGCCGGCAATCACGACCAAGCCGGTGCAGGTCAGGGTTTCACAGGCGACACGGCTCATCGGATCTTCCCGGAGGCAGGCGTCTAATATGGCGTCGGAAATCTGGTCGGCGATTTTATCCGGATGTCCTTCGGTTACAGACTCCGAGGTAAATAGAATACGGTTGGTTGCTGGCAAGCTGATTTCTCCTAAGGTGACTTCGAGCCCTTACATCCGATCAGGGAGGCGTACCGGAGCCCAAGGCTCTTGACCAAGTCTGGCTCAATCCAAATCCGGCTGACTCTTGGCTGGCTTATTCTTCCCCTAAAACGGTACCAGAGATGCCCACCCGAAAGCAATTGAATTGCCCCGTGCTTCAGCGGCTGACACCGAATGGGAAAGTATGGGCAGCGAATGGCGTCATAGGTTCGGTAAACGGATGAAAAGAAATGAGAAGAACGAAAAACTCTTAGGGATTTGTCAGCGCAACGGGAGCGCTGGGAATCACGCCGTGCGGCCCAAAGGTAATCGTTTTGACTTCTCCGAATTCACCGCCCTCGTCTACCCTCTTTCCGTTGAATCGGAGGTCGACCCCGCCCGCATTTCCCAACTTAACCACGATCTCTCTACGCCCGCGGACCGCGCGCTCGCTCCCTGCCGGCAACAGTTCCGACGGAGCCGTCTTTCCATCCGCTCGAATCGAAAGCCACGATTCTTCCTTCGCCTGCACCACCACCGAAAATTCTCCCGGCGCCAGATTTGCCGCTGGATCATTCGCGGCCAGGTTAGAAGATGACGAAGAAGCCGGCTTGGACTGATTCTTAGGACTCGAACTGACATTGACAGCAGGATTGGAGCTGGAAGAAGAACTCGCCGCACCCTGACCCGCCAGGCCGCCGCCCACTTGCCCAGGCCCGGAAATCGTGCTCTTCAGCGATGCCGCAGTTGGCGCTCTCGATCCCGCATCCAAACCATAATTCTGCCCGGATCCACCACGCCCCATCCCACTGTCCGACCCCTCGTTCATACCCGCTTGCGGAGCCACCTCCATAGCCGGAGTTGGCGGCACGGCCGGCTTGGCCCTGTCCCGCGTATGCCGGCTCCACAGGGAAAGCGCAAGCGCGACCAGCAGCAGAATCGCCGCAAACAATCCCCACGGCAGCGGACGCGCAGGGTTTTCCGAAATCGACTCCAGCCGCGCCTCGTTCTCCGCCTTGGCGCGTGCTCCATTCCCCCGCCCATCGCCTTCCCGGGGGGCAATTTCCGTCGACGGAGGGAGTGCATCCCCCGAGGCCTGCAGATACTCGGCTACCGTCTGGTCTTCATCCAAACCCACGAAACGCGCATAGGAGCGCACAAACCCCTTGTTGAAGATGCCGCCCGGTAGCTGGTTGAACTTATTCTCCTCCAGCGCCTGGAGCATCCGCGTGCCAATCTTCGTCGAAGCGGAAATCTCCTCGATCGTTATTTTCTTTTTCTCGCGTTCCTTTTTTAGCTTCTCGCCAAAGGATGGCACCACGCTCTCCAACTCTCTAGACGCGGAAATTCTACTCTGACCGTAAATAAGATCATAGAGAATCCGTAAACAACATCCTAGAGAATACGACTCGCGTCTCGAATCCAAAGAGACGGACCCACCGATTAATAGCTGGCCCAAGTTGAATCGCGAACCCAACAGCATTGCGAAAGCTGTGATCTCGTGACTTGGGCGCTGTCCCGCTCAGTTTCACAGAAATGATGATCATGAAAAACCAAAGTCATGAAGTACCACCTAGTCTTCTGGTTTCAAGATCTACCTTCGTGTACTTTCGTGACCTTGGTGGGGGACGCTTTCGTAAATTGAACTAACAAGAAACCATGTAACACCCCTATCATTTATTAGTTTTATCGAGAGGCGCCCAACTCGCATGCTACACACTCAGACTTCCCGGCCATCCTGCCACTGGGGTTCCAACTTATACGTAGCGATCTTCGCCGCCATCCTTATTCCGATCGCCACCGGCGCCGCCCAGGTGACTGATCCGCCTCAACCATCTGTAACTTGGGCTCAAGATGTACAGAAAGATCCCGCCCTGGTCGCGGCGTTCGGTCAACTAATAACGCACCTGCGCCAGGGTGTTCAATTACCCCCGCCACGAGGCGAGAGCCGGCTGTTGCCCCTTCTGCCCGAATCCACTGTCCTCTATACCGCGTTTCCGAACTATGGCGATGCATCGCATCAGATCCTGACCATCTTCGAACAAGAGTTGAAACAAAGCCCCGCTCTTCGTGCGTGGTGGAGTCACGGCGAACTGGCCACGAACGCGCCCAGAATTGAGGACGCTCTCGAAAAGTTCTATCAACTCTCTCAATTCTTAGGAGAAGAGGTTGTACTCTCGGTCGCAACCGAAGGCCGTCAGGGGCCGAGCCTTCTAATCCTCGCCGAAATCCGCAAGCCGGGCTTGAAGGATTTCCTGCAGACAATGTCCACCCAACTTACGGACGGATCCAAGCCGCCCTTCCGCGTGTTCGACGTGAAGAGTCTGGCCACTAGCGCAAATACCTTTCCGCCGCAAGAACCTGTCATCCTCGTGCATCCCGACCTTTTCGTCGCCAGCCTCGACTTCGCCCAACTGCGAATGATCAACGCTCAACTCGACCGCGGACACAGCCAGTTTGCGTCGTCTCCCTTTGGAGTGCGCGTGGCCCAGGCATACGACGGCGGCACCACGTTGGTGGGCGGGGTGAACCTGCAATCGATTCTCCGGCAGGTTCCGCCTGGTTCCGGCCCGAACCAGATGATTTTTCACCAGAGCGGATTTGACGAAATGAAGTACCTGGTTTGGAATCACAGAACCATCGCTGGCCAAGCAGCCAGCGAAATGGAATTGAGCTTTACCGGCCCGCGCCACGGAATCGCCTCCTGGCTGGCAGCGCCCGGTCCCACTGGTAGCCTGGATTTTGTCTCGCCTCAGGCAGTTGTCGTCAGCGCTATCCGTTTAAAGAGCCCGGCGGACATACTGGACGACCTTATGTCTCTATCCGCGAACTCGAACCCTCAAGCCTTCGCGGGCCTGGCGCAAATGGAATCCGCGTTGAAGGTCAACTTGAAAGAAGATATTCTCCGCCGCCTTGGCGGTGAAATCACCTTGGAGCTCGACAGTCTCACCCAGCCCAATCCGTTATGGAAGGCCATACTCCAAGTCAATGATCCGGAGAGCCTCCAGGCAACTTTGAATAGCCTGCTCGCCGCAACCCACCTCGGCTCTAAGCCATTCGAACAAGATGGCGTCACGTACCGCACCCTTCCCATACCATCTCCGAAAAAGACCCTCGAAATCAGCTACGCTTTTGTGGACGGCTACCTCGTCATCGCTTCCAGTCAAGCGGGTGCCATCGAAGCAGTCCGAGTCCATCGTTCAGGAGAATCGCTGGCCAAGTCCAGCAAGTTTCTAGCCGCTTTTCCTCCGGGAAACGGCCCTAACGTTTCCGCGATTTTCTACGAGGATCCAACCACGATCTCCGCGCTGAGTATGGCTAAGATATTCCCACAGATGGCTGAATCTTTTTCGCAAAACACCGCAGAAACCAAGCCGGTGATGGTTTGCGTCTATGGCGACGAGACCGCCATTCGGGAAACGAGCCTGAGCGGAGGAGTCGACGCCGGTATGGTTTTGGCAGGCGCTGCCATCGCCATTCCTAACCTGCTGCGCGCGAGAATGGCTGCGAATGAATCGAGCGCCGTCGCTGCCATTCGTACCGCCAACACCGCGCAAATCAGCTATTCGAGCATGTATCCGGATCGAGGCTTCGCGCCGGATCTCTCCACCCTTGGGCCTGACCCTAAGGGCTCCAACCAGTCTTCCGCCGATCACGCGAGTTTAATCGACGCCACGCTTGGTAATTCCACCTGCACCGCCAGCACCTGGTGCACGAAGTCGGGATACCAGTTCAGGCTCACCGCACTCTGCAAGAAACAATCCTGCGACGAATATGTGGTCGTAGGTTCTCCCGTCTCGGGCAGTACGGGATCCCGAAGCTTCTGTTCGACATCCGAGGCCGTGGTCCGCTTCAAATCCGGAGGCTCGCTCACCGCGCCGGTCAGCGTGTCGGAATGCCACTCGTGGTTAACCCTGCAATAACCGCCCACTCCTGATACCAGTAACTCTTGCTACGGCAGGTGATTCAAATAACAAGCGCCACTCAAATTTTGCGCTGGCGGCGACGGAGGCGTCATCCAAGGAGGATTATTGAAGTCGAAGAACTGAGCCATACTCTTCTGCGCCCCATCGCGCTTCGTCAGCGGCTTCAACTTATATCGCAATTCAATCAGTTTCAGGATGGCCGTCGTATCCATCACAGTATGCGACACAAAATGCTTCTTCGTGTAAGGCGACACCACGATCAGCGGCAACCGGTACCCCGTATAAGTAAAGTCGCACGTCGGTCCCGTCGCTCCCGTACAAATGTCGCCCGGCAACAAGTCCTGCGGCTTGATGCCATCCGGACTCACTTCGGTTTGCGGCGCCACGTGATCGTAAAACCCTCCAAATTCGTCGTAGGTCAAAATAAATGCCGAGTCCTTCCACGACACACTCGTCATCAGCGCATTAATCAGCGAGGAAACATAATTCGCCCCCAGCTGAATGTCGATGGGATATTGGTCCGAATCCGATCCGTGTTCATCGAGGCCTGCGGCCGACGCCGGCTCGATAATCGCAACCGCCGGCAATGTCCCATTCTGTACATCTGAGAAATATTGCGTCATCGTCGCAATATTCTGCGGATAATCCGCCGGTATCGTCTGCCCCCACGCGAAATTCTGCACATAACTCAAAGTGAGCAGACATTGCGGCGTAGGATTCGAAGCGCACGCCGTGTTGTCCGTGTTTACATAAATCTTCCAGCTTACGCCAGCCTTCTCCAGCTCCTGGAAGATTGTGGGCGCCGTCAGCAGCGACTGATCTTCGGGATCTGTCCCAATCGGATAGACATCGCCCTGCGAGGTTCCCGCTATCAGATACTCGCGATTCGAGGCCGTCCTCGTCATCGTGGGAGAGAACCACCGATCCGAAGTCGCGAACTCCGATGCCATGAAGTAGTAATAATTTAAGTCCGTCGGCCCGTAATAACCCATCACGCGCAAACCATCCGTGTCGTAATACATCGGATTCATATTGCGAGCGTCGTGCGCGGCCGTCCATACATAGCCATCCAGGGCGGCCGTCGCCGATACTGGGTCGTTTAAATTCCAATCCACATGGCTCTCGTTCCAGGAAGGGCTCGGATTCTCCACGCACTCCGTAATCAGAGAGTAAGAAGTGATCTGCGGACTCGAACTATCGATTGTGCAATCAGCCGGCGGCGGATAAGCCGGATCGCACCCAGGATTACTTGGCGGCGCCCCATACAGTGGGGCCAGCCCGTTCGCCGGGTTGAACTGCGGCAAGCCATCAAAAGATCGATCCGCGAATCCGTTCGCCTTCCAATACGCGCGCAATTGTCCGAAATAGTGGTCCAGCGAACGGTTCTCTTGCGCCATAAAGATAATGTGATTCAGCGCAGTCAAACCCTGCGCCTTGTTGGACGTAGCTGTCACCGACTGGCTCGCATTCATCGTCACCTGGCAAGCTCCCGAACCTTGGCAAGCGCCTGCGGGAGCCGCGTTCTGCGCCGCGCCCGATCTGCAAAACAATGCCGCCGCCACACACACCAGCGCGAAGAAATTTCGTCGAGTCACAGCACACCTCAGCTACTGGAATTCAGGGGTTAACAACAAAGGAATTGGACGCCACCGACGCGCTTAAGGTTGTGATGGAGGTTGTCGCGTGAGATCGATACCGGTCCGGGAGGGTAACCGTATCACTTCTCTAACGGAGGCGCCGAGGCCTGTTCCCGCCTCAGTTTGCCGAGATAGCAATCGGCATGAACCGCCTTGCCGGATTCGTCCACCCATGCCGTTTCTAGTTCAACCGGCTTTGCGCACTGCGGGCAGATTGGAAGCTCTACCGAGGAATCCTTGTTCATCACGCAACCTGATAGCGACTCGAACTGAAACAATCGAGCCAAAACATCCGATTTCTGGGAAACGGCTGGTGCTAAAGCCGCCGTTATTGTATACGAAAGTCCAGCCGGCAAAGTATGTCCGGTATCGAACACTCCTCCTGATATTACGATTATTGCGACACCGACGTTACAACCATATAGAGTCGGCCGAACGTAACAAAGACGCCCGAACTTTTCTCCAACCGCCACTCGGAAGTGCACCAGTCTGCCGAAAGCCTAGAATCGCAATGAGGGAGCATTCCTGGGCGTACCATCCCCTTACCACAATTTTTCGCCCCAGAGACTTTAGATTGGCATGACTGGTTCCGGTTACTACCGTTCGTTGCCGCCACGCCGCAGCCAATCCTATAATTCGTTATCCACCCTACTCGACCCGAGGAGTGCATGTCAGACGCAGCGGGCACGTCGCCAATTCGCCTGTCTTCCGAGCTGACCATCTTTCACGATGTCGCCAAGGCGCTGACATCGTCGCTCAACCTCGACTCCATCCTGCAAACCATCATGGAGAAAATGGGCGAGTATTTTCGGCCCGACACCTGGTCCCTGCTGATGGTGGACGAAGAGAAGGATGAACTCTACTTCGCCATCGCCGTGGGCGCCGCCTCCGACGTTCTATCCAAAGTTCGCCTCAAAGTCGGCGAGGGCATTGCCGGATGGGTCGCCCGTCATGGCCAGGTCCTCATTGTGCCCGACGTCCAGAACGATCCCCGCTTCTCCTCGCGCCTCGACGATATGACTCGTCTGCAAACTCGTTCCGTCATTTGCGTTCCCTTGCGCTCCAAGCACCGCGTCCTCGGCGTTATTCAACTGGTGAACGTCAACGCCGAAATGAGCGAGCAGGAAATGTTCTTCCTGCAAGCGCTCTGCGACTATGCCGCCATTTCCATCGAGAATGCCCGCGCCGTCGAAAAAATTCAGGAACTTACCATCACCGACGACTGCACCGGGCTCTTCAACGCCCGCCATCTCCACAAAACCCTCGAAACCGAGGTTTACCGCTCGGCCCGCTTCGGCTACCAGTTCAGCGTCATCTTCATCGATCTCGACCACTTCAAATCCGTCAATGACACGCACGGGCACCTAGTCGGCAGCCGCTTGCTCGCCGAAGTCGGCTATCTCATCAAAGCTCAGCTCCGACTCATCGACTTCGCCTTCCGTTATGGAGGCGACGAATTTGTCGTCCTGCTCCCGCAAACCAGCAAAGATCAGGCCGTCGTCGTTGCCAAGCGTCTGCAGGATTCGCTGCGCGCCGGCACCTTCTGTGTCGAGCAGGGACTGAACTTAAAACTCCGCGGCAGCATGGGCCTCGCCACCTTCCCGCACGATGCCCAGACTCCCCACGACATCATCCGCCAAGCCGACGAAATGATGTACATGGTCAAGAACAGCACCCGCGACAACATCGGCGTAGCATCGCGCGGCCTGCTGGAACCGTAGCCGATTCGTGCAGGAACAGCCCCCCTCGACCGTCGACAATTCACCCGCGCCCGCCCAATTATTGCCGATCTGTTGCCAGCCTCAGCTTTTCGTTCTCCCGCGTCGCCGCTCTCCCGCGTCCTTTCAGCAGATCGTGAACCGTGATCATCCCTTGCACCAACCCTGTCCCGCGATCAACAACACGCAAATTCACCATACCCTCAGAAGCCATCCGCTCGGCCGCTCCCCGGCACGTACTGTCTCCGTAGACGAACGGATTCTCAGCTTCATTTTTTGCGGCGTCGGCCGTCTCTTCCGGCAAGGGCGACATCACATCCCGGACCATCACGATCTCCAGCGGATCCACACCGTACTCCCGTGTCAGGTGATAGCCGCGCCGGCTCAACTTTTCCGTCAAAATCGATCGCGGCATAATTAGCGCCGTTACGAGATACGCAGCGATGCATCCCAAGGTAAGCGGCACCATCGCCTCCCAGCAATGTGTAACCTCAAGGCTAAAGAGAATCGCCGTCATCGGAACCCCGAGCGATCCCGCCAGCATCGCCCCCATGCCGATCAGCGCCCAGAATCCCTGCATTTCTAAAGGAAGGTGCCCCAACCGTCCAGCCAATGATCCTGCCGCTCCGCCGATCATCAACAGTGGCGCCAGCACTCCTCCCGAAGTTCCGGATCCCAGAGAAAACGCCCACATCAACGACTTCGCCAGCAGGATTCCGCCGATCAGCGCTAGAGGTGCATTGCCCCGCAGCAACTCCGCAATATTGTCGTATCCCACTCCCAAGCCACGAGGAAAGAACAACCCGCCGATTCCAATCCCCACTCCACCGATCGCCGGCCACCACATCCAATGCACCGGAAGCCGCTCAAACAGATCCTCGAAGGCATACATCATTCGGCTCATCCCGGCCGCCAGTAGCCCGACCACCGCCCCGAGCAGCAACGCGCCGGCCGCTATGGGAACTCGATCAACGCCACCGATCCCCTTCATGTGAAACAGTGGCCCCGCGCCCAGGAGCATCCCGCGAAGAATCGCCGCCACCGCGCTCGCAATTGCGACCGGAACCAAACTCCGCGGCCGCAACTCGAATAGCAGAAGCTCAACCGCTAGCAGAATCGCCGCCACCGGCGACGCAAACGTTGCCGACATCCCTGCCGCCGCCCCGGCCACCAGAAGCGTCGTACGTTCCGCATCGGTCAGCCGTATCCATTGCGCGATCAAAGAACCAAACGCGCCGCCGGTCATGATGATCGGACCTTCCGCGCCAAACGGTCCGCCCGAACCAATTGCAATCGCCGCCGAGATCGGCTTGAGGACCGCGATCTTCGGATCGACCCGCGCCCGGTTCAGCAGAATCGCCTCTATCGCCTCCGGAATCCCATGGCCCCGTATCTTGTCCGAGCCAAAACGCGCCATCAATCCCACCACAATCCCACCCACCACCGGAACCACCATCATCCAATAGCCGAGCGAACTCCCCGCCGGAGATACCCCTGCCAAACTAAGCCGGTGATAGTAGAAGAGGTTGGTGAAGAACGCGATCAGCCTCAGAAGGATTACCGCTAGAAAAGTCGCACCCACTCCAATCACGACCGCCAGGCTCGACAGCAGCCACACTCGACCGTCAACCGTGAAATCGCGCAATACCGAAGGTTCAGACTTCATGATCCCTCCGAACTGCACTCCGCTTGCCCTGGAGCACTTTCAGGGCAGTCAACGTTCGAACCAACCGCGGCCCGAGTTCGTTCAACTCCTGAGCATGATCGATCGAGAGCGATTCCAGCACCTTGTGCCCTTTGGCGGAAACCTCCAGCAGCACGCAGCGACGATCCTCACCGTGCTTGCGCTGCACCAACCCCGCCTCCTCGCAACGATTGCTCAACTCGACCGCCGTGTTATGGCGCAATCCCAGTCGCTCGGCCAGATATCCAATGGTTGCTGACGTTCCATCCGGTGCCCCGGCAACTTGCAACAAGAGTTGATGCTGTTGCGGCTGCAATCCAACCTTTTGTGCCGCCGTCTCGCTGAAGTGCAAGAAAATCCGGAGTTGATGTCGAAACTCCGCCAGGATCTGCATCCGCCGGTCCGCGGAGACTGTCTTTCTCTTGCTCTTGCTCTTTCTTTTCATAACTTCAATTATATCGTATTGCGACATAATACGTGAAACGCCAATCCAGGCAGCCGATGCACCCCTCAAGCTGCATCTGAAAGCGCGCAAGGGCATCGTGTTCCTCAAAAAGTTCGCCCGCCTGCGCTCTACAAAATTCAACATCCTTCAGTTAAAATAAGTTCCTCATTTCCATCCGCTGCACAATTGGGGTTTCATCAAAATGGCTGTCGGCGTTCGCACCCAAGACCTGCGCAAGGTCTATAACTCCGCTCCTCCGCCCGGCGCAGGAGGAGGATTCATCGCGCGTGGCGATGCCAAAGGCAGCAAGGCGCCCAAGGTGCAAATTGCTGCCCTCGATGGACTCACCCTCGAAGTCGTTCCCGGGGAAATCTTCGGCCTGCTCGGCCCGAACGGCGCGGGAAAATCCACCACCATCGGAATTCTGACCACGCGCACCCGTGCCACCTCCGGCCAAGCTTGGATTGGTGAGCATGAGGTGTCGAGCAATCAATCCGCCGTCAAACTCCTCATCGGAGTCGTGCCCCAGCGCCCAAATTTAGATTTCTCGCTGACCGCGCGCGAGATTCTGACCTACCACGCCGCCTACTTCGGAATCCCCTCCAAAATCAGAAACGACCGCGCCGACGAGTTACTGGAGAAATTCAAGCTCACGGAGCGCGCCCATCAAATGGTGCGCGGATTTTCCGGCGGCATGATGCAACGCCTCTCGATCGCGCGCGCCATGATGCACGACCCGCAAGTCATCTTTCTCGACGAACCCGGCGCTGGGCTCGATCCCCAAACTCGCATCCTCTTGTGGGAGATCATCCGCGAATATCACCAGACTGGAAAAACCGTCGTCCTGACCACGCACAACATGGAAGAAGCGGACGCCCTTTGCCAACGTCTGGCAATCATCGATCACGGCCGCATGATCGCCCTCGGCTCGCCGCAGCAACTCAAAGCCTCGATCCCGGGAGGCTACCTGCTTCGCCTACGCTTCGGAAATCAGACCGCCGCCTTGCTCGACAGCCTGCGTGCACTCACCGGAGTCCGCGAAGTTCGCGCTCACGATAAAAACCACGAGGGTAGCAGCAATCAAGACGGTGCCATTCCGGGTATTGACCTCTACGCCGATCGCGGAGGCTCGCTCATCCCCGAAATCGCATCCGTGGCTGCCAACGCAAACGCCGAATTGTCCGACGTACATATTTCGGAGCCCAGCCTCGAGAATCTTTTCCTCCACCACACCGGAAGGAGCCTGCGCGATTGAACTGGAAAACTTTTTTCGCCATGCTGTCCCGCGATGCGCACGTAGCGAGGCGCAACGCCATCCAGCTTCTACTGCAGACTTTCTTGCAGCCGCTCCTCTTCGTCTTCATTTTCGGCAAAGTCATGGTCGGCAGCGGCTACATGCCCGCCGCCTACAAAAACCTTTTGCTCCCCGGCATCATCGCCATCAGCATGGTCTTTACCGGAATCTGGGCCGTGGCCATGCCCTTGATCGCCGAATTTCAATGGACCCGCGAGATCGAAGACCGCCTCCTTGCCCCCATCGACGTTGCCTGGATCGCGGTCGAAAAAGTCATTGCCGGCATGCTTCAAGCCCTGATCGCCGGACTCATCGTCATCCCGCTAGCGTGGCTCGTCCTTCGCCCCGGCATCGACATCAGCATCCACGCTCCATTCACCTTCGCCGCCATCATCCTCCTGGTCGCGACCTTCTCCGCCTGCGGAGGCCTGGCGCTCGGCTGCAGCATCAACCAACAACACATCGGACTCATGTTCGGCATGGTGATCACTCCTATGATTTTCTTCGGCTGCGCCTACTATCCCTGGAGCGCCCTGAAGACTTTCCCCATCATGCAAAAGCTCGTGCTGATCAACCCCCTCGTCTACGCCAGCGAGGGTCTGCGCGCCACCCTAGTACCCCAGTTCTCGCATCTCCCCGTCCCCGCCGTTCTAGGAGCCCTTCTATTCTTCGACATCCTCCTGCTGGTGGTAGGCCTGCGCCAGTTCGAAAAGAAAGCCGTCAGCTAGCCTTGCGTTGATGCTGTCATCCTGAGCGTAACTTCGCTGCTGGCGAAGCCAGTGGCAAAGTGGAGTCGAAGGACCCCTACACCCTAACCGGCACGAGTCCATCATTTACAATCAAAGATTCTCCAACAACCGGACATCATCCTATGCATCGTTGGTCGCAGCTCTTCATCCCCACCCTCCGCGAGGCTCCCGCCGACGCCGAGGTCGCCAGCCACAAGCTCTTAGTGCGCGCCGGATACGTTCGCCAACTCGGCGCCGGCATCTACTCCCTCCTCTTCCTCGGCAATCGCACCACCCAGAAGATCATGGGCATCGTTCGCCAGGAGATGGACGAAATCGGCCAGGAATTCTATCTCCCCGCCCTCAATCCCCGCGAAGTCTGGGAAGCCAGCGGCCGCTGGACCACCATGGGCGAAAACATGTTTCGCCTCAAAGACCGGAAGGGCGCGGACCTCTGCCTCGGCATGACCCACGAAGAAGTCATGACCGACATCGCGCGCAAAGAACTTCGCAGCTACAAGCAACTCCCCCAAATCTGGTACCAGATTCAAACCAAGTTTCGCGACGAACCTCGTCCCAAGTCCGGACTGCTCCGCGTTCGACAGTTCATGATGAAAGACGCCTATTCCTTCGACATTGATGCCGCAGGACTCGACCTCTCTTATCAAAAGCATTACGACACCTACTGCAAAATTTTCGATCGTTGTGGTCTGAAGTACATGATCATCGACGCCCACTCCGGAGCCATGGGCGGCTCGCAGTCGCAGGAATTCATGGTCCGCACTCCTGCCGGAGAAGACCAGATCGTCAGTTGCGAATCCTGCGATTATGCCGCGAACATGGAAAAGGCAACCTCAAAGTTGGCCCACGTCGACGATCTGCAACCCGAAGGCGATGGCCAGCCTCTCGAAGTCCACACGCCCGGCCAAAAAACGATCGAAGACGTAGCTCGATTTCTGGGCGTGTCGCCGAAGAACAAAATCAAGACGCTTGCCATGATGATTGTCGCGGAGGAACCGGAGAAGGGGAAGACTCGTGCAATCCCCACACCGTGGGAGTCAGGTTCAATATCGCGAGCGGTGGTGCTGCTCATGCGCGGAGATCACCAGATGAACGAAGCCAAGCTCTCGACGGCGGTCGGCGGGAAAGAAACCCGTCCGATGCAGGAAGACGAAATTCTCCAGCTCTTCAAATCCCCAGCCGGATACCTCGGCCCGCTCGGCATCGAATGGGCGAAGGATATGAATGAGCCTCATAAGCCCATCCTGTTAGTCGATGAAGCACTTAAAGGCCGTGAGAATCTTATTGGCGGCGCCAACAAAGAGGACTACCACGTCAAGCATCTGACGCCCGGAAAGAACTTCCATCCCACCGCCTACGTCGATCTCCGCGCCGTGACTGCGGGAGAAAGCTGCCCCAACTGCGGCTCCCCGCTCCGCATCGACACCGCCGTCGAAATCGGACACATCTTCAAACTCGGTTACAAGTACTCCGATTCCATGGGCGCTCGCGTTCTCGACCGCAACGGTAAAGAGGTCGCGCCCATCATGGGCAGCTACGGCATCGGCATCGAGCGCATCCTGACTGCCGCCATCGAACAAGGCAACGACGAAAACGGCTTCTGGCTGCCTCCCTCCATCGCGCCATTTGAGGTAGTCGTCGTCTCCACCAACTCAAAGGACGAAGCCATCCGCGCCGCCTCCGAGGACATCGCCAAGCAACTCGAGGCCACAGGATGGGACGTTTTGCTCGACGACCGCGACGAACGCCCCGGCGTTAAGTTCAAAGACGCCGATCTCATCGGTATCCCCTTTCGTATCAACGTCGGGAAGAAGGTTACCGAAGGTACCGTCGAAGTCGTTCGGCGCTCGACTCTCAGTAAAGAGGACGTTAGTATCTCAGCCATAAGCAAGCATTTTCAGGGATTGCGCCAAGGTGTGGTTTCGGTCGCGCAGTAACTGCGCGTTAGCCGCCCCGCAGACGAAGGTCAGACAAAAAAAGGTCGTCCTCGCGCAAGACCTGAGAAGTGCTCGCCTCAAGCCCTGCAAACGTCCGCCATCTTGAAACGACAGGGCGTTTGTTTGAGGATTAACGAATCAGGATTAACGAATCGGCGTCCCGTTTTATTATGTCAACTTTGAAACTTATCTTCGGTTTAGCTCTCTTCGCGGCGGTAGGCTTGATCTGCTTTAAGCTCATCCCACCCTTCTTCGCGAATTACGAATTTGAGGACTCCATCAAAACCGAGTCCATCCAAGCCACTTACACTTCCCGCTCCGAAGACGACATTCGCGAAGCCGTTCTCAAACAGGCTCGGAACTACGATATTCCGCTCACCGCCAAACAAATCAAAGTCAGCCGCGTAGGCGGACTCGGAACCGGCAGCCTCAACATCGAAGCCGACTATAGCGTTCCCATCGACCTCCCCGGCTACTCCACGACCTTGGATTTCCATCCCTCTACGAAAAACAAGGGCGTCTACTAACCGCGTCCCTTACCCTTCGCGCCGTATCGCTCCTGACACGCCTGTCTCTTCCTAGATACGCATCCAAACAGCTATGCACCGCGCATCGTGATTTAGAATCAATCAGAAAGCCGCCTGACCCCTAACCAGGTTTTGCGGACCGGGAATTGCTCTCGTCGTGATGCATAGCGTGATGCACAGCCTTATCCATGGCCATTAAGCTCAAAATCCCCAGCGCTCGCACCGCCGGAACAAACGGAAAAAGCCGCGCCAAAACTGGCTTCTTCTCGCGTGATCCCATCGTCCGCATCGCCCTGCTCGCCTTCCTCACCGTTTCTCTGATGATCGTAGGATTTTTTGCCTACTGGTATGTAAAGTACGACCGCATCATCGAACAGCGTTTCCGCGGCCCCGTATTCGCCACCTCGGCCAAAATCTTCGCTGCCCCCGAAGTGGTCCGCGTCGGCTCGAAAAATACGGTCTCCGAAATTGCCGCCGAACTTCGCCACGCGGGCTACACCGAAAAAGAGGGGGAATCTCGACTCGGCAGCTATCTCCTGCACCCCGGATCCATCGAAATCCTGCCCGGCCCCGAGTCTTACCACAGCCCCGAAGCGGCCACCATCACCGTCACCTCCGGTGTCGTCTCCTCGGTTAACAGCCGCTCTGCCGGAGAACTCGCCGCCTACGAACTCGAGCCCCAACTCCTTACTTCCCTCTTTGACGCTGAACAACGCTCCAAGCGCCAACTCGTAAAGTATGACGACATTCCCAAAGTCATGGTCGAGGCCGTCACCTCCATCGAAGATCGGCGTTTCTTCCAGCACAACGGCGTCAACTTCATGCGCCTCGTCGAAGCGGCGTGGATCGACTTCACCCACCAGCGCCACCAGCAAGGCGGATCCACCATCACGATGCAGCTTTCGCGCGCGTTCTTCCTGAGTCCCGAGAAAACCTTCCGCCGCAAGCTCATCGAAATGCTGATCGCCGTCGAACTTGAGCAGAAATTCTCCAAGCAACAGATTTTCGAGTTTTACGCGAACCGCGTCGACTTGGGACAGCGTGGCTCCTTCACCATCTCCGGACTGGCCGAGGGCTCGCGCTCCTATTTCAATAAAGACCTCAAAGACATCACTCTGCCCGAAGCCGCTCTGCTCGCCGGATTAATCCAGGCGCCCAGCTATCTTTCGCCCTACCGCCATCCCGAACGTGCTCTGGAACGCCGAAATACCGTCATCGAAGCGATGGTCGACACCCACGCCATCACCCGCGAGCAGGCGGACAAAGCGAAAGCCATGCCGCTGAAGCTGGCTCCGCCCAATGTTGAGGCGAGCGATGCTCCTTACTTCGTCGATATGGTTCGCGACACCATCGTCAACAAGCTCAACGAGCACGAGGTCAACGAGCAGGAGTACCGCATCTACACCACCCTCGATCCCGCGTTGCAGCGCGACGCCGCCCAAGCCGTCGAAATCGGAATCAAGCTGGTCGACGACCAAGTCACCAAGATGCGAACCAAGAAAGTGAAGGTCGGGAAAAACAAGTTTGAGAGCACCGTCACACCCGGTCCGCAAGCGCAAGTCGCCCTCATTGCCATGGATCCCCACACTGGCGAGATCAAAGCTCTCGTCGGTGGACGCAACTACGGCACCAGCCAGCTCAATCACGCCCTTGCCAAGCGTCCCACCGGATCCATCTTCAAACCCTTCGTCTACGCGGCCGCGCTCAATACCGCCGTAGACGGCTCAACCGCCGTCATCACGCCAGCGTCCACCGTCTCCGACCAACCGTCGACCTTCGCTTATGGCGACCAGATCTACGAGCCGCGCAACTATAAAGAGGAGTACCACGGCGATGTCACCCTGCGTTACGCCCTGGCGCTTTCGCTCAACAATGCGACCGTCAAGCTAGCCGAAGAAGTCGGCTACGACAAAGTTGCCGCTCTCGCCAAATCCGCGGGCATCGCCTCCGTAAAAGCCACTCCCGCCATGGCGCTCGGCGCCTACGACGCGACACCGGTTGATATGACGTCCGCCTACACCGCCTTTGCTAACGGAGGCGTGAAGCTTTCTCCTATCTTCGTCAACTCGGTGCGCAACGCCAAAGGCGACGTCGTTCTCAATCTTGGAACTGAAAAAAGTCAGGTGCTCGATCCCCGCATCGCGTTCGTCATGACGAACATGCTCGAGGGCGTCATGAATTTCGGCACCGCCTACGGTGTCCGCCAGCGCGGATTCACCGCTCCCGCCGCAGGCAAGACCGGAAGCTCCCACGACGGCTGGTTTGCCGGATACACCAGCAACCTTCTCTGCATCGTTTGGGTGGGATACGACGATTACAGCGACATCCGCCTCAGTGGCGCCCAAACCGCCGCTCCCATCTGGGCCGAATTCATGAAGAAGGCCGTCACCCTTCCCGCCTATTCGGACGTGAAGCCCTTCACCCAGCCCGAAGGCGTGATCGATGTTCAACTTGACAAGATCACCAACCGCCTCGCCACCCCAACTTGCACCGACGACTACACCATTGCCTTCGTTGCCGGAACCGAGCCACACGACACCTGCGAACAGACCGCAGGCGGCGTCCAGGGCTTCTTTTCCCGAGTTTTCGGAGGAAACTCCGAAAAAGCGCTGCCCCCTCCCACCGGGAACCAACCGCCCGCTTCCGGTGTCCAACCTCAATCAGAAGAAGAAGCCAAGAAGAAAAAAGGCCTCTTCGGCAAGATTGTGGGCGTCTTCAAGGGAGACAGCAACAATCCCAAGAATGACAAAAACACTCCTTCTCCGTCTAACACGGGGACTGGAGCAACACCGCCGCAACCGTAACCTTTACCGTAATTCTTAGCAGGTTGTTTTAGCGATGCCGCAAGCACCACTTTTATATGCCCTTCTTGGGGCTGGCCTTAAACGTGCTCAGGATCTAACGATTACGCTGAATAGGGCATGAAACTCCGTAGTTTCGTATGTCTGGCCGGGGGTGGTATATGTTTTCCTGGATCCGCATCAGCTCTCTCGCTCTTCTCTTCGTGCTTCCCTTCTGCACTTCCGCAGCCCTAGCTCAGAACAGCGAACAGTTAGAGGTCGGTCCTCCACCGCTCCACCGCGTGGAGCCGCCCAAAGCCGAATCCACTCCGGAACAACTCGAACAACAAGGCGACGAACTGCGCGTCGAAAAAAACTTTCTCGACGCTGTCGACTACTATCAAGCCGCGCTCAAAGGCGCCACTGACATAGCCGCCGTGTATAACAAGATCGGAATCTGCCAACTCATGATGCAGCGCTACCGAGATTCCAAGAAGAATTTCGAACGCGCCATCAAGGCCGACCGCAAGCACGCGGACGCTTACAACAATCTAGGCGTGATCTACTACCAGGCCAGAAGCTACGGCAACGCTATCAAGAATTACGAGAAGGCTATCTCTCTGAACGACGACGCCGCGTCCTACTACAGCAACTTGGGAGCAGCCTATTTCGGCAAGAAGAACTTCGAAAAAGCGGTCTATAACTATTCCAAGGCCATGAGCCTCGATCCTGACATCTTCGAGCGCACGTCCCACGCCGGAGTCCTCGCCCAACTCCCCTCACCCGAAGACCGCGCCCACTACGACTATGTCCTGGCCAAACTTTACGCCCGCACCGGAGTTCCCGAGCGCTCTCTCCACTATCTCAAAAAAGCCATGGAAGAAGGATACAAAGACATCAAGAACGTCTACACAGACAACGAGTTCAGCACCCTGCGCAAGGATCCCAGGTTCGCCGAACTGATGCAGGCAAAAACCACCGCCATCCCTGACTAGGCGCGACACGGTTTTTCTTGCACTGGCGTGCAGACGTGGCTCGGAATAATTTGATCTTGATTTGAAAGGGCGCGGCTTCAGCCGCGCCGCAAATTCCGTCGTCCAATTCAATGTAGCTTCCAGTAAAGTTTCAGGAACACATCGAGGCGTTCAAAACCGGCCAAAACTTCCGCCACTCAGTCTCCCGCGCCTTCTAACAGAAATCCGTTCGATTCCTGGTCTGCGTCCACCAACCCCTCTGGCAAAACCCCGCGATTGTATTCCGCCATGCGATTCTTCCACTTCAAGAAATCCGTAATGCTCTGCGGTTCAATCCGGACCTCGACCCTCCGCAAACTCGCCAGCAACAGATTCATTTCATACTGAAATCCCAACGCCGACCGCAAATTCTTCGCCGACGTCTTCACCCGCTCTATATCGCGCCCACAGACCTCCAGAAGGCCCCAACCGGCTGGTAATTCCTCCACCCGAATCAACCCGCGCGGAGCCATATAGTACCTCTCGCACCCCACGCCAGTTTCCGGATTTGACCGAAATGGCTTCCCGCGATCCGCCAGAAAATCCCCCCGCGACACCTTGCTCTCCACCAACACCGAATGGCAAGCCTTCTTCCACCCAATTGCATCTGGCATCTCTCCGCTAACGCAAGCCTGTTCGCTCAATATCACCCCGCAGCGGTACCGGCGCAACCACGCCACAGCCATCGTCACTAATTTTGCATGAGTCACAAGAGAAGTCTGAAAGCAGAACCATCTTC
>Ga0302278_10001408_pt1 | contig 29467 bp, 20 predicted proteins | sample III_Bog_N3_2_FD_194543 | JGI IMG/M metagenome (GOLD analysis project Ga0302278, IMG submission 194543) | Peat permafrost microbial communities from Stordalen Mire near Abisko, Sweden - III_Bog_N3_2 | ecosystem: Environmental > Terrestrial > Soil > Wetlands > Peat | place: Sweden: Abisko... | reverse complement strand
GCCGCGCATGATTAAATACTACCTCGATCAGGAGCCAATTTTGCCGAACGTGCCGACGTATCTCGCGAGCGAGCCGGAGGACATGAAATACATTTTGGAAAACCTGCCAAAACTTGTCGTGAAGGCGGCAAACGAATCCGGCGGCTACGGGATGCTGATGGGGCCGAAGGCCTCGAAGGAGGAGATTGAAAAATTCCGCCAGCTCATCATCGCCGAGCCGCGCAACTACATCGCCCAGCCGATGATCAACCTCTCGCAGCACCCGACGTGCTGCGACGGGAGCTTTGAGGGACGCCATGTGGACCTGCGGCCGTTCGTGCTGTCCGGCGAACGCACCAGCATCATCCCCGGCGGCCTCACGCGCGTCGCGCTGCGCAAGGGTTCGCTCGTGGTCAACTCGTCGCAGGGCGGCGGCAGCAAGGACACCTGGGTTTTGTATGGAGATGAATAAAACAAACATCGAACCTTCAACATTTAACGCCCAACGCCCAACGCCGGGCGCGGTTCGCAATTGGAAGTTCGAGGTTAAATGTTGGATGTTGAATGTTTCCCCTTTGAAAATATGTTAAGCCGCGTCGCCAACTCCCTCTACTGGATGGCCCGTTACATCGAGCGCTCCGAAAACATCGCGCGCATCGTGGACGTGAACCTGCAGCTCCTGCTGGACATCCGCAACGTTGATGAAAAACGTCTCACCGCCTACTGGCTGCCCATCGTGCAGGCCACCGGCGACGAGGATGCGTTCTTCAAAGCGCACCCGAATGCCACCGGCAAGGCCGTCACGGAATTTCTCGTGTTCGACATGGATAATCCGAACTCGCTGCTGCAATCCATCTGCCAGGCGCGCGAGAACGCCCGCATGGTGCGCGACCAGATCACGCTGGAGCTGTGGGAGGAATTGAACCGGCTTTATTTGTTTGTGCGCTCGCCTTACGCGCGCGAAGTCTGGCGGCGGAGCGCGGGCGAATTTTTTCAGGAGATCAAGTCCAGTTCGCTCCATATCATCGGCATCATTGACGCCACGCTCATCCGCAACGAGGGCTGGTGGTTTGTGCGGGTCGGCCAGTTGCTCGAGCGCGCGGACAAGACCACGCGCATCCTCGACGTGCGCTACCAAAGTTTGCCGGAACGTGGCGTGCCGGAGCGCATCAGCCCGGACGAGGCGCTCGAATGGTCGGCGGTGCTGCGCTCGTGCAGCGCGTGGGACGCCTACAAGACCATCCACGGCGGCGACGTGCATCCGCAGCAGGTGGCGGAATTTCTTTTATTGAGCGACGTTTTTCCGCGCTCCGTGCGCTATTGCGTGAACGAATTGAATCTGGCGTTGCGCCGTATTTCCGGCGTGGCCGAAGGCCGTTTCACCAATGATGCCGAAAAGCTCACCGGCCGTTTTCTCGCGGAACTGCAATTCAGCACCATCGAAGAAATTTTTGACGTCGGCTTGCACCGCTATCTCGACGAGGCGCAGGCGAAGCTAAACAACATCGGCGGCGAACTGTTCCGTGCCTATATTTTCCAGCCCTTCGAAAATCCTGACGAAGTCCACATGGTGCAACAGGAGGAACAGCAGCAGCAAAAGGCCTGTCACTCGTCACTCGTCACTCGTCACTAAACCATGTCCATCCACGTCGCGCTCCACCACAAGACGCACTACAAATACGACCGGCTCGTCAACCTCGGCCCGCAAGTCATCCGGCTCCGGCCCGCGCCGCATTCGCGCACGCGGATTTTGAGCTACTCGCTCAAGGTCAGGCCGGAAAAACATTTCATCAACTGGCAGCAGGATCCGCAGTCCAACTACGCCGCGCGCCTCGTTTTTGAACAGCCAACGCGGGAGTTTCTGGTCGAAGTGGACTTGGTCGCGGAGATGGCGGTGCTCAATCCATTTGATTTTTTTCTGGAACCGAGCGCGCAGAAATTTCCGTTTGCTTACGACCCGGCGCTGGATCACGAACTCGCACCGTTCCAGCGCAAATGCTGGCTCACGACGAACTTCACGCGGTATCTGACGGAATTGCGGCGCGACCTGATTGGCGAAGTCAAGCGGCGCACCAAGCAGCAGCGGTTGGAAATGCCGGAGAGTGAAAAGCAGCCGACGAATGATTTCATTGTCGCCATCAACCAGCGGCTGTGGAAGGACATCAAATACACCATCCGCCTAGAACCTGGCGTGCAGACGCCGGAAGAGACGCTCACCAAGATGAGCGGTTCCTGCCGCGACTCGGCGTGGCTGCTCGTGCAGCTCATGCGGCACTTCGGCCTCGCAGCGCGGTTCGTCAGCGGCTATTTGATCCAGCTCAAGCCCGACGTGAAATCGCTCGACGGCCCGAGCGGCGCGGAAAAAGATTTCACCGATCTGCACGCATGGACGGAAGTTTATCTGCCGGGCGCAGGCTGGATTGGCCTTGATCCCACTTCCGGTTTGCTGGCCGGCGAAGGCCACATTCCGCTGGCTTGCACGCCTGATCCGTCGAGCGCCGCGCCGATTTCCGGCGGCGTGGACGAATGCGAAACCGAGTTTGAATTCGACATGACGGTGAAGCGCGTTTACGAATCGCCGCGCGTCACCAAGCCTTACACTGACGAGCAGTGGGCGGACATTGAGAAGCTCGGCCACGCGATTGACGTGGATTTGAAAAAAGGCGACGTCCGCCTCACGATGGGCGGCGAGCCAACGTTTGTTTCCGTGGATGATCCCGACGGGCCGGAATGGAATTTCACCGCCGTCTCGAAGAAAAAAAGAATTTTATCCGGCGAACTCATCCGGCGGCTGCGCGGAAAGTTTGCACCCGGCGCGCTGCTGCATTACGGCCAAGGCAAATGGTATCCGGGCGAACCGCTGCCGCGCTACGCGCTCGCCGCATATTGGCGCAAGGACGGCGTGCCGGTGTGGAAAGACGATTCGCTCATCGCCGACGAATCAAAAAATTACGGCCACGGCGCGAAGGAAGCGAAAGCCTTGGCAGAGCGCCTTGCGAAAACGATTGGCGTGAAGCCGGAACATTTGATTCCCGCCTACGAGGACGCATTTTATTATTCGTGGAAGGAGCGGCGCTTTCCGTCGAACATCACGCCGGAAAAATCCAATCTCAAGGACAAGCAGGAGCGCGAACGCATCGCGCGAATTTTCCAGCAAGGTCTCGGCTCGGTGGTCGGCTACACGCTGCCGATCAAGCGCACTTGGATTGGCCAGCAGCAGGGCTGGATTTCCGGCTCGTGGTTTTTGCGCGATGACGACACGCTGTGGTTGATTCCCGGCGACTCGGCGATGGGCCTGCGCCTGCCGCTGGATTCCGTGCCGTGGGTGGCCGAAAAAGATTTTCCGTGGCTGCGGCCGCAAGACCCGTCGGAGCCGGATTTGCCGGAGCTGCCGAAGGAATTTCCGTATCGGCGGCAAATTGTTGGCCGGCGCGATGCGCCGTTGGCGCCCGGTTACGGGCCTGGCCAACGCGCGCAGAAACTTGGCAAGCCCGAGGAAAAACCGAGGCCGGACGAAGATCCGAATCGTCGTCCCGCACTGGGTGAATCCGCACCGTGGATCATTCGCACCGCACTCTGCGTCGAGCCGCGCGACGGCCGCCTCCATGTCTTCATGCCGCCGGTCGAGAAGACGGAAGATTATTTGGATCTCATCGCCGGCATTGAAACCACCGCGCACGAAACCGGTTTGCCGGTGGTCATCGAAGGCGAAACGCCGCCGCGCGATCCGCGCCTGAACAAGCTCGCCGTCACGCCCGACCCCGGCGTTATCGAGGTCAACATGCACCCGAGCAAGACCTGGGAAGAACTCGTGGAACGCACGACGGTGCTTTACGAGGAAGCACGGCAGACACGGCTCGGCACGGAAAAATTCATGGTGGACGGCCGCCACACTGGCACCGGCGGCGGTAACCACATCATCATCGGCGGCGAAACGCCGACCGACTCGCCAGTGTTGCGCCGGCCGGATTTGCTGCGCTCGCTGCTGACGTATTGGCAGAACCATCCATCGTTGAGCTGGCTGTTCAGCGGTCTGTTCATCGGCCCGACCTCGCAGGCGCCGCGCATTGACGAGGCACGCAACGACGCGCTTTACGAACTCGACGTCGCGTTCAAGGAAATGGATAAGCAGATCAGTCAATTTGGCCAGACGCCGCCGTGGCTGGTGGACCGGCTGTTCCGCAACTTACTGATTGATTCCAGTGGCAACACGCATCGGGCAGAGTTTTCCATTGATAAACTTTACGCGCCCGAAAGCAGCACTGGCAGGCTCGGCCTCGTCGAGATGCGCGCATTCGAAATGCCGCCGCACGCGCAGATGAGTCTCGCGCAACATTTGCTGCTGCGCGGTCTTGTTTCAAAATTCTGGAAGGAACCTTACAAAAACGAACTTGTGCGCTGGGGCACGGACATCCACGACCGCTGGATGCTGCCGCATTTTTGCGAAACGGATTTCAAGGATGTCGTCAACGATTTGCGCGATGCCGGCTATCCGTTCCAAGCCGAATGGTTCGCGCCGCATTTTGAATTTCGCTTCCCGCGAATCGGCGACTTGGAGCAGCGCGATTTGCAAATCGAATTGCGCACCGCGCTCGAACCGTGGCACGTCCTCGGCGAAGAACCCGGCGGCGGCGGCACGGTTCGCTACGTTGATAGCTCCGTCGAGCGCCTGCAAATCAAGGCGCGCGGACTCGCGGGTGATCGTTTCGCCATCACCTGCAACGGCCATCGCGTGCCGCTGCATCCGACTGGAACGAACGGCGAAGGCGTCGCCGGTGTGCGTTATCGCGCTTGGCAACCGCCAGTGTGTTTGCAGCCCACGATTAAATCGCACGCACCGCTGCGCTTCGATCTTTACGATACTTGGAATCAGCGTTCGCTCGGCGGCTGCACTTACAACGTCGCGCATCCGGGCGGCCGCAGCTACGACACGTTCCCGGTGAATAGCTACGAAGCGGAATCGCGCCGACTGGCACGGTTTTTCCGGCACGGCCATCAGCAAGGGAAATTCACACCGCCGGTCGAAAGTATGAACGGCGACTTTCCGTTCACGCTGGATTTGCGTAATGTCTGACGTGCCCGACAACAAGGGCAGACGGAATCAGCCGCCGATGACGCAATCGCAATCCCAATCCGCGACGGGCGACGCCGGCTTCGCAAGCAGGGCGAAGCCGGAAGGCCTGCTGTCCCGTTACCAACGCGCGGCAGGCGCATTCGATGAACTGCTCGACGGTGGCGGCAAAATATTTTCGCACTATGCAAAGCTGATGGGCGAGCTGGAGGCGTTTGGCGCGGCGGAACTGTCCCGGCGCACGGACGCGTGCCAGCGGTTTGTCCGCGAGCATGGCATCACCTACAACGTCTATGGCGACCCGCGCGGCATGGAACGGCCTTGGCAGCTCGACCCGGTTCCGTTCGTCATCGCGCCGGAAGAATGGCGGAAGCTGGAAACCGGCCTGATCCAGCGCGCGACGCTGCTGAATAAAATTCTCGCCGACTGCTACGGCGCGCAAGATTTGATCCGCTCGCGCTGGCTTTCGCCGGCGCTGGTTTTTGGCCAGCCGGATTTTCTACGGCCATGCCACGGCATTCGTGTGCCGGGCGACACCTTCCTGCATTTTTACGCCGCCGATCTTTCGCGCTCGCCGGACGGACGCTGGTGGGTCGTATCCGACCGCACGCAGATTCCCACCGGCGCGGGCTATGCGCTGGCGAACCGGCTCGTCACCTCGCGTATTCTGCCAGAGCCGTTCCGCGACAATCACGTCCACCGGCTGGCGGGATTTTTTCTCGCCGCGCAGAATGCGCTCGGGCAGCTTGCGCCGCGTCAGGCTGAGCGCGCCCGCGTGGTGATGCTCACGCCCGGACCGCATAATGAGACTTATTTTGAGCAGGCGTATCTCGCGCGCTACCTCGGCTATATGCTGGTCGAAGGGCAAGATTTGACGGTGCGCGACAACCACGTTTTCCTGAAAACCTTGAGCGGCCTCGAAAGGGTGGACGTGATCCTGCGCCGCGTGGACGATGATTTTTGCGATCCGCTCGAACTGCGCAACGACTCCATCCTCGGCGTGCCGGGACTCGTCGAGGCGGTGCGCGCGGGCAATGTCGTGATGGCGAACGCGCTCGGCAGTGGCTTGGTGCAAAGCCCGGCGTTCATGTCGTTTTTGCCCGGGCTGTGCCGGCATCTGCTTGGCGAGGAATTAAAACTGCCGTCCGTCGCAACGTGGTGGTGCGGACAGAAGGCCGCGCGCGAGCACGTCCTCAAAAATCTCGACCGGCTCGTCGTCAAGCCCGCGTTCCGCACGCATTTGAATATTGCCGAAGCTGAGCGCGAGGAACTGCGGCGGCGCATTGAGTTTGACCCCGACTTGTTCGTCGCGCAGGAGCGGGTGGAGCATTCCACCGCGCCGGTCTGGCAGAAAGATTCGCTCGCGCCGCAACCGGTCAGCCTCCGCGCCTTTCTGGTGGCGGACGGTCATGGCGGCTATTGCGTGATGCCCGGCGGCCTCGCGCGCGTCTCGCCAGACAGCGGTGGAAAATTTATTTCCATGCAGACCGGCGGCAGCAGCAAAGACACATGGATTCCTTCCACCACGCCGGTCGAGGTGCTGACATTACTGCACGGCACCGGCCAAAACGTCGAACTGCGTCGCACGGGCAACAACCTGCCATCGCGCCTCGCGGATAATTTTTTCTGGCTCGGCCGCTACTCCGAGCGCGCCGACGCGACTTCTCGGCTGCTGCGAAGCGCGCTGCTGCGGTTCAATCCCGAGCGCACCGGCGGCGCGCTGCCGCTGCTGACGCCTCTCCTGCAGACGCTGGAAACGCAAGGGCAGATGCCGGGCATCGCCACGAAGCCGGAATTGTGGTCAAACGCCGAAGTGTTCGAGGCGGAGCTGCTGGCGGCTATTTTTGACCCGGAAAGACACGGCAGCTTGCGCCAGACGGCCGAACAACTGCAGCGCCTCGCGATGCTCGTGCGCGACCGCACCTCGAACGACATGTGGCGCGTGCTGAGCCAGATTGATGACCGGCTGGCGACGCCGCCGCCGAAACAGGTGATGCTCGCGGGCGATGCCGTCGGCATTCTGAACCAGACGCTGATGGGACTGGCGGCGTTCCACGGGCTTGCGCGCGAAAACATGACGCGGGCGCAGGCGTGGCGCTTCCTCGACATGGGCTTGCGGATTGAACGCGCGCTGTATCTTTGCACGCTGCTGGACGCGACGCTGCATTCGCCGGACGCGGAAAATCCCAGCTTGCTCGAAGCCGTGCTTGAAGTGGTGGACAGTTCCATCACGTTCCGCTCGCGCTATAATCTTTTGCCGACCGTGCCGGCGGTGTTCGACCTGGTGTTGCTTGACGACAAAAATCCTCGCTCGGTGCTGTTCCAAATCAAGCAGCTCGTAAAACATTTCGACAAGCTGCCGAAGGAGCGCGGCGACACGGCCAGTCCCGGCAAGACGATTTTGTCCAACTGCCTGGCGCGATTGGAACGTTCCGATGCGCGCGAGCTAGCCAGCTCGTCGGCGAACTGGAGGGAATCCGCGCTTACCGCCACCATCCGCGAGACGTTGCGCGCGCTGCCGCAGTTGTCCGACGCCATCGCGGCGAGTTACTTTGCGCATTCGGCCATCTCGCGGACGGGACGGGGAGGCGTGGAATGAACTACCACATCACACATCGCACGCTTTACGATTACGCCGCGCCGGTGTCCGTGTCGCATCACGTTGCCCGCCTGGAACCATTGAACACCGCCACGCAGACGCGCGAAAGTTTCACGCTCCAGATTTTTCCCGAGCCGGCGTTGCGCAAGGCGCGCACGGATTATTTTGGCAACCAGCTCTGCTTCTTCGCCATCCAGGAAATCCATTCCAAACTGGAGATCATCACCAGCAGCCGCGTCACGGTGGCACCGCGAAACCCCGCGCCGAACGAGTCCGCCGCGCCGTGGGAATCCGTCGCCGAGATGTTCCGCGATCCCGTCTCACCTGAAGTCATCGAGCCGTATCAGTTTGTTTTCGATTCGCCGAATATCCGCGCTTCGGTGGAACTGGCCGACTACGCCCGCGAAAGTTTTAGGAAAGACACGCCGCTGCTGGCGGGTGCGCGCGACCTGACGCGGCGCATCTTCGAGGATTTCAAGTTTGACCCGCGCGCCACCAATGTCGCCACACCCTTGGAGGAAGTCTGGGAAAAACGTCGCGGCGTCTGCCAGGATTTCGCGCATCTCGGCATCGCGTGTTTGCGTTCACTCGGGCTGCCGGCGCGCTATGTCAGCGGCTATTTGCGGACGCGCCCGCCCGCCGGCAAGCCGCGCCTCGTCGGTGCGGATGCCAGCCACGCGTGGTTCCGGGTGTTTTGTCCCGGCATGGGCTGGCTCGACTTTGATCCCACGAACAACGTGCAACCCGCCGAGGAGCACATCATCGTCGCCTACGGCCGCGACTATGGTGATGTGAGTCCCGTCGCCGGCATCCTGACCGGCGGCGGCGCGCACGAAGTGAAAGTATCCGTGGACGTGGAGCCGCTGGAGTAAAGGATTTATCAAACCATGAAGTGGGAAATTTTACATCGCACGCGCTACACCTACGCCACGCCGGTGCGCGACAGCTTCAATGATGTGCGGCTGCAGCCGATGCCCATTCCCGAGCAGACGGTGGAATCATATCTGCTCAAGGTGCTGCCGGCGGCGCGGCTGACGCATTCCACGGATTTCTATTCCAACTGGATCCAGCACTTCGACATTGTCGAGCCGCACAGCCACCTGTTGATCGAAGCCAGCTCCCGCGTCATCACCAAATGGCCGGTGCCGCTGCCCGACGCGCCGCTGTGCGCTTTCGAACTGATGCGCGGGGCGCCGAACATCGAGCGTTGCTTTGACTACTTGCTCGACAGCCGGTTCGTCGAGCAGTCGCCCGAAGCGTGGAAGCTCGCGCTGGACGCCACGGCGGGCATTGACGACGCCTGGCAATGCGCGCTCGCGCTCATGCGCTTCGTCAACGGCTTTCTCAAATACGAATCCTTCTCCACCCACGTCCACACGCACATGAGCGAAGTGCTGAAAGACCGGCGCGGCGTGTGCCAGGACTTTGCGCATTTCATGATTGGCCTCTGCCGCGCGCTGAAAATTCCCGCGCGCTACGTCAGCGGCTATCTCGCCACCGAAGCCGCGAGCGCCACGCACGCGTGGATGGAAGTTTTCGTGCCCGGCCACGGCTGGCGCGGCTTGGACCCGACGCACAACTGCCAGGTTGGCGAGCAATACGTCAAGATCGGCAACGGCCGCGACTATGGCGACGTGCCGCCCATCAGCGGCAACTATCGCGGCACGCGCGACCGGCAGATGCAGGTCGAGGTCAAGATCACGGCGGTGGTTTGATAATCATTTTTCCGCGCCGTTGCGCTTGACCGGGACGATGGGGCAGGGCAGTCTTCGCCCGTTCCCGAATCAACCAATAATAAGAATCCGCCCATGAATGATTCCGCGCCCACCGTCATCAAGGACACCACCGGCAATCCCGCGCCGCTCGGCCTGCTGGGCTTTGGCATGACCACCGTGCTGTTGAATCTCCACAACGCCGGCCTTTACGAACTCAACACCATGATTCTTGCGATGGGCATCTGCTATGGCGGCATTGCGCAGGTCATCGCCGGCATCATGGAATGGAAGAAGGGCAACACGTTCGCCACCACCGCCTTCATTTCCTACGGCTTCTTCTGGCTTTCGCTCGTCGCGCTCATCGTCCTGCCCAAAATCATTCCCGCGCTCACGCCCGCGAATGAAATTTCCATGGCCGCGTATCTCGCGCTGTGGGGACTGTTCACCGCCGTGATGTTTCTCGGCACGTTCCGCCTCAACCGCGCCTTGCAAGTCGTCTTCGGCACGCTCACGGTTTTATTTTTTCTGCTCGCCATCGGCGATGCCACCGGTGCCAGCGCGGGCTTCAAGCATTTCACCGGCGTGGAAGGCCTGGTCTGCGGGTTCGCCGCCATCTACACCGGGCTGGCGCAGGTGCTCAACGAGCTGGCCGGCAATATCGTCCTGCCGCTCGGCGTCGTGAAGAAATGATTTTGCCGCGCGGCCGGGATAATGTCTTATCCGATCTGGATTATGTCTTGGATAACCTCTCACATTGGCGGCGGCTTGGACTCCCTCTCCCCGCCCAAACGGGGAGAGGGTTGGGGTGAGGGGCGTTGAGCTTGAATCGGCCTTGGCCTCCTCACCCCGACCCTCTTCCTTTAAGGGAGGAGAGGGAGCAAAACTTGTTGTCGACATAATCCCACATCCGGCAGCGACAATTGAAACCAACCGCCGCTGGCCAGCGTCCACCCCAATAATTACTTTCCAAAACATGAACACAAAACATATCCTCATTGTGGCCGCGCTCGCGGCCGTCATCCAAACCGGCGCCTACGCGCAGACCACGGCGCCCGCGCCGGACACCAACGCCGCCGCTGCCGCGCCGGTTCACGTCAACAAGGCGCTCATCCCCGTGAAGCATCAGGGCGCCCGCACCGACCTCGTCATCCAGCGCGCCAAGGCCGCGCCCGGCGACTATGACATCGAGTTCATCGGCGACTCCATCACGCAGGGTTGGGAAGGCGCTGGCAAAAACGTCTGGCAGGAACTCGGTGCCAAATACAAGATCATCAACATGGGCGTCAGCGGTGACCGCACCGAACACGTCCTCTGGCGTTTTGAACAAGGCCAGCTCGACGGCATCAAGGCCAAGGTCGCCATCGTCATGATCGGCACCAATAACTCCAATAAGAACAAGGACGGCACGGATACCTACACCGATGCCGACATCCTGGAGGGCGTCACCGCCATCGTGAACCAGCTGCGCACGCGCCAGCCGGACACCAAGATTATCCTGCTGGGCATTTTCCCGCGCGGCAAGGCCTTTAACGCCCAGCGCGGCCGGCTGCTGGAAATCAACCAGGCGCTCGCCAAGCTGGACGACGGCCAGAACATTTTCTACATCGACTTCGGCTCCCAGTTGATTGAGGCCGACGGTTCCATCGCCCCGTCCATGATGAAGGACGCGCTGCATCCCGGCGAGGCCGGCTACAAGATCTGGGACGCCGCCATCGAGCCGAAGCTCAAGGAGCTGGGCGTCGGGAAATAGCCTGCGGATTCTTTACCAACCGCGCCGGGTTTTCCGGCGCGGTTTTGTTTTTCTTCCGTTTAACAGTTTTCGACTAACCGTATTTTGGCCAATAGTCATACGAATTTGTTATTCTAACATTAGAAATTGACTAGTCCTGTTAATGGTTGTAAAAACGCATCCATTCAATGAACTTGGGTCTGCCAGTCAAGGCATATGTCACAGGGACAGCCAAGCCAGTGGGCTTTACGCTGAGGTTATTCTGTCGGGTCAAGCTGTCTGCCTGCCGCGCGCTCCCAAGTTTCAGCCAAGTCATCGCATCCGGCAGACATGAAGCCGTATATTCCTGCCATCAGATCGTAAATTTCTGCCGTGAAGCCGTAAAACCCAGCCATGCAGTCGTAAATTTCTGCCAAGTGGTTGCAAAAGTCAGCCGTGCGACCGTAAAAGTCAGCCGTGAGATCGTAAATTCCTGCCACGAAGTCGTAAAAGTCATCCAAGTGGTCGTAAAATCCTGCCATGCGGTCGTAAATTTCAGCCATGAAATGCTAAATTCCTGCCAAGTCGCCTTATATTCAGCCATTTACGCAGAAACAGCCGGTTTGCCCCTGCGCGCCGGCCAAATGCGCCCCTGTCGGTAAAGCAACTAAAACACACAACAGAAAGAAAAAACAAATGAACGAACCAACACCGCCCGTCCCACCGCCCGAGCCGAAGGTCAGCCATGGCCGGGGCATCGTCAACCAGGCCTTGCTGGAAGAATTGACCGAGGCCGAGGCCATCCTGAAAGCCGCCGCCCCGGCTGACCGCGCCGCCAAGCTGGCCGAAGGCGGGATTGATGCCGGCAAGATCGCCGCACTGACCGCCGCCATTCCAGCCGCACGCACGTTGGCCAGCCAGGCCGCGCAAGGCACCACCGGCAAACAGGGAGTCACTGCTAATGAGAGCGTGTTGCAGGACGACCTCATCAACAAAATCCAGGAAGTGCAGAAACGCGCCCGCCAGAAATACGCCGCCACCGACCCCAGCCAGTTGCCGGGCTACGCCATCGGCCAGCCGTTTTACAGCAGCCGCAGCGTGCTGGAACAGACCGGCGCGAACCTCCTGCGCAAGCTCAATGGCGACCCCGCCGCCGTGCCGCCGGTGCCGGCCGATATGCTGCCGGGCATCACGCCCGCCAAGATTGCCGCGCTGCAAACCGCGCTGGCAGATTATCAGGACGTGCAGGGCGACCAGACCGGCGCGCAGAGCAGCGCCACCACCGCCCGCCGGCAGTTGGAAGCCGCCGTGAGCGGCATCATGGCCGAGCGCCGCGAAATCCAGTTCGCCGCCGACGCCGAATGGCCGCACACCGACCCCGCCAACGCCGGCATCCGCGTGGAGTTCCAACTGCCGGTTGACCGCGTGATGAAATAAACAAATTTGCCGCCAACGTATGAAATGGAGAGGACATCGTTGGGATGAGAACCGGCGGCGATGGTTGGGAAGTTCTCATCCGTCTTAACCGCTGCCGGGCGACAGTGTTAATGTCCTCATCGCCCACCTGACGGCCGCCACCACGGCGGCCGTCCTTTTTTATGCGGGAGCAAGCCGCGAAGTCCATAGGACTGGAATCTCTATAGAACCAGCCATGCCAACGAATCAAGCTCCATCGGAGCGACATTGTCAGAATATGCCGCTCCTACGGAGCTTGAGAATTTGATGATTCCGATTTCTACAAATATGTCGCGCCTGACGGCGCTTTGGTAGGGACATTGCGCTGCGATGTCCCCGCTGGCGCTTTCCCGTTTTTGGCCAGCGGAATTTCCGCCTGCCCGCCGGGGACAGGAAAGCGCGGGCAGGCGGACGGCGCAGCGCGCCATCCCTACCACGGCGCGAAGCCGGAAACAGCCACCGGGACGGGCGCGCTCCCCGGCAATGTCCCAGTTGGTGGCCGTGCGCCAGCACCGGCCAATGGCAGTTTGCGGTGGACGAACGGGGCAATGGGCACGGCGCGGAATATCCCAAAGGGATTTCATCAATCAGCCCGGCGTTGACGCGCAGCGGCTACGCCGGGTGATGATCGTGAAATGATTTTTACCCCAACGGGGTTTCATCCGGTTTGGCGGGAGGTGATGCAACCCGTTCCGGGTAGAAAAATTTGTGGGACGATTACCCAAGGTAGCGCGCCCGCGCAACCTTGGGCTGAATGATTCAATCCCGTTGGGATTGGGAAACGGTTTTTGGCGCGACGGCGGAAACGGCAACCGGGACGGGCGCGCTCCCCAGCAAAGTTCCAGTTGGTGGCCGTGCGCAAGCACCGGCCAATGGCAGTTTGGAGTGGACGAACGGGGCAAAGGATGTGGCGCGGAATATCCCAAAGGGATTTCATCATTCAGCCCGGCGTTGACGCGCAGCGGCTACGCCGGGTGGTGATCGTGAAATAATTTTTACCCCAACGGGGTTTCATCCGGTTTGACGGGAGATGATGCAACCCGTTCCGGGTAGAAAAATTTGTGGGACGATTACCCAAGGTAGCGCGCCCGCGCAACCTTGGGCTGAATGATTCAATCCCGTTGGGATTGGAAACGGTTTTTGGCGCGACGGCGAAAACGGCCACCGGGACGGGCGCGCTCCCCAGCAAAGTCCCAGCCGGGCGGCCAATGGCAGTTTGGGGTGGACGAACGGGGTGAAGGGCGGGTGCATCTATTCAGAACCACAGGAAAACCCAAAATCGCATGACTTTATTAATTCGTTCACTTCACGAGTGCGGGAATCTAATTCAAATGAGAGAGTGCGCATTTTTTCAGGGTCGTGATCGTCCCATTGCCGAGCGTAGCCGTCTTTTGTCACCTTGTGTTTAAGTCGTCCAATTACCTCAAGAGCATCGCCTAAATTGAATGCCGGGTAAAACGAATGAATGTATTTATTTCGTTCTTCTTCAAGTTTTTTACAATTGTTGAGGATGCCAGAGAGATATCCATTCAAATCTGGGTCTTGAATCCGGTGTTTGGAAACCGCACCGATAACTTGGCACAATTTACCGAAAGACAATGTGCTGCCTACGATAAAACCGACCGTGCGATCCGCCTCATTGTTAAGACCAGAGAACAATTCCAAAAGCGAGTTTTCCAACTCTTGAAACGACATGGTCATTTCTCCAAGCGCATTTGCGCAATCCTGATGCGTTGTAATTTTCATAGAAAAAGAATCGCCGAAGAGCAAAGAAAAGCAAGTGGTGCAAAGCTGATTTCGTGCAGCGCGCGAAAGTGTAAAAGCGCGAGACACGCAATTAAGGCGCAAGCAGTTGGCTGACGCTTAAAGTCAACGCTTCATACAAGCTTGCCAGCAAATTGAAACCAACTAATCTGCCGCTATGAAAGTGAATCGGTTGACGTGGCTGATTATATTTTTGACGCTGGGCATAGCGGCCGCTCAACCGTTTTCCCTTGTTGATACAAACTTGCCTGCGCCTCAACTGCCCTTGGCTCAACAAACCAACTCCGTGCCGATTAAAAATGTGGCGCTTAAGAATTTGATTGTTAATGCAGAAAAAGGTGATGTGGCATCTCAATCTGCTCTTGGTGATTGTTATTATAATGGTGACGGTGTTGAAGTGAACCACAGCGAAGCTGCGAAGTGGTATCGCAAAGCTGCCGAGCAGGGCGATATAAATGCGGAATTCAAACTTGGGGCTATGTATGCCACATTATACGAAGTTGGTAAGGGTGTCGTTCGCGACTATGGCGAATCCATAAAATGGTATCACAAAGCCGTAGACCAATATCGCAAAGCCGCAGACCAAGGAGTTGCAGTAGCACAATGCAGCCTTGGACAGATATATCGTCAGGGTGAAATTGTGCCGCAGGATTATTCCGAAGCCGCCAAGTGGTATCGTAAAGCGGCAGAACAAGGTGAGGTCAATGCACAAGAAAACCTCGGCGTGCAATACAGCAAAGGCGAAGGTGTGCCTCAAAACGACATTGAGGCTTACATCTGGTTTAGCCTCGCTGCCGCTCAAGGCGACATGGATGCCACACGAGACCGTGACATTGTTGCCGAGCGTATGTCCCGCGAGGAAATTGTCGAAGGACAGCGCCGAGCAGCGGCATTTATTCCGCATAAAGAAACTGCGAATTCAAGTTCTGGTAATTCCATCTCATCTGACAACCCCAAATTCAGCGGCACGGGCTTTTTCATCACGGACGATGGTTATTTGATTACGAATTATCACGTCGTCGAGGGTGCGGCCAAAGTGCGTTTGCTCACGGGCGCTGGCTTGCTTGACGCGATGGTATTGAAGGTGGATGCGGCGAATGATCTGGCTTTGTTGAAAGCCGTTGGGCGGTTTGCTCCGCTGCCTATTGCCGCCAGTCGCACGGTGAAACTGGGCGGGACGGTGGCGACGGTGGGTTTCCCGGACATCGGGTTGCAGGGGTTTGCGCCCAAGCTGGCCAAGGGGGAAATCGCGTCGCTGGCGGGCGCGGCGGATGACCCGCGCTATTTCCAGATCAGCCTGCCGGTGCAGCACGGCAATTCCGGCGGCGCGCTGGTGGATGTGCATGGCAACGTGGTCGGCATCGTGGCCGCCCGGCTCGGCGTTGAAATCGGGAAGGCCGTCACCAGCGATGAGTTGCCGGAGAATGTGAATTACGCGGTGAAGAGCAGCCTGCTCTTGAGCTTCCTCGAATCGGTGCCGGACGTGGATGCCAAACTGAAAGACGCGAACACCAAAGACGAATCGTTTGAGGAGGTGGTGAAGTCGGCGCAGGACGCGGCGGTGCTGGTGCTGGTGTATTGATTCCCTCATCCGGCCTGCGGCCACCTTCTCCCATCCGATGGGCGAAGGAATTATCTTGTGATGCGTTTTCCCGGGGTAGTCGCTTTGCTCCAACCCTGGGCTAATTTCCTTTACGCCTTCAGCGTATTTGAATCCGTGTCAGAATTTGGCGTCTTGGCGGTTCAAAATCTGTGTTTCATCTGTGTGCATCTGTGGCCAAATTAAAATGTCCCGGTCACGGCATCGCGCAGCGCGGCCACCATCTGCCGCAACTGCGTTGCCGTGGTGCAATACGGCGGCATCAGGACGATCACGTTGCCCACGGGCCGGGTCAGCACGCCGCGCCGCGCCATCGCCTCGCCCACGCGGATGCCCGCGCGTTCGCGCAATGCAAACGGCGCGCGCGTCCGCCAGTCCTTGACCAGTTCAATCCCCGCCACCAGCCCGACCTGCCGGATGTCGCCCACCTGCGGCAGCGCCCAGAGCGTTTGCAATTCTGCGTGCAGCCAGGACTGCAATTGCGCGCGCTGCCGGCGGGATTTCTCCGTCTGCAAAATATCCAGGCTGGCCAGCGCCGCCGCCGCGCCCAACTGGTTGCCGGTAAAACTGTGGCCGTGGAAGAAGGTCTTGAACTCCGCGTATTCGCCGAGGAAGGCGTCGAAGACGCGCTGGGTGGTGAGCGTCGCCGCCATGGGCAGATAGCCGCCGGTCAAACCTTTGGCGAGGCAGAGAAAGTCGGGTTGGACATTTTCGTGGTGACAGGCAAATAAAGTTTCTGCTTTCCACTTTCTGCTTTCCGCTTTTGCCCCACCAGTTCTTTCAAACCCGGTCATCACCTCGTCGGCGATGAGGAGCGCGCCGTGGCTGCGCGCGATATCCGTGACCTGCGCCAGCCAGCCGCCCGGCTGCGGAATCATCCCCGCCGCGCCCTGCATCAGCGGCTCGAAGACGAACGCGGCGTAGGGATTGCCCTTTTTCTTCTGCGCGGAAAATTTCTTTTCCACCAGCCCGACACATTCCCAATGGCATTTCCGATAGTTGCGCGCGTCATGGCGTTCAGGCTTCGCCTGATTGAACGGGCAGCGGTAGCAATACGGCGACATCACCTTGTCGGTCTTGAACAACATCCCGCCATAGGCCTTGTGAAACAAATCAATGTGGCCGAGCGAGACCGCGCCAATGGTGTCGCCGTGATACGCGCCGTCGAGGGAAAGGAATTGGGGTTGGAGTCCACGCTTTTGCGTGTTCCCGGACAAGCTAAAGCTTGAACTCCAACCGCGCGTGCGAATGGTGTATTGATAAGCCAGCTTGAGCGCGACCTCGAGCGCGGTGGAGCCGTCATCGCTGAAGAAAACCTTGGCTAATTTACGATTTGCGATTTTCGATTTACGCGCGGTTCGGCCGTGCGGCGCGTCAATCGTAAATCGTGAAGCGTAAAAACTGTTCGCAATTCCTACGAGCCTGGCGGCGAGCGCCGAGGCCGGTTCGTTGGCCAGTCCCAAGGCTGAACTGTGCGAGATCTTTTTCAACTGCCGCGCGATGGCGGCGTTGATCTTGGGATGCCGGTGGCCGTGAAGGTTCGTCCAGATGGAGGCGTTGGCGTCGAGATACTCATTGCCGTGAACATCGCGCAGCACCGCGCCCTGGCCGCTGGCGATGACTATCGGCTCGCGCCGCAGCCAGTCGCGCATCTGCGTGAACGGATGCCAGACAAATTTTTGGTCGAGTTGGGCGGGCGAGGGCGGCGGCATTTTTGATTTACGATTTGCGATTTACGATTGGTTCCAGCGCGTGTGCGAGTGTGGAAACGTCGGCGGCGGTGTGCGCGGCGGTCAGGGTGATGCGCAGCCGCGCCGCACCGCGCGCGACCGTGGGATAACGGATGGCGGGGACGAAAATATTTTGCTCGCGCAGTTTGGCTGCGGCAGCGATGGCTTTGGCTTCGTCGCCGAGAATCAAGGGAACAATGGCGCAGGGTATTTCCGTTTTCCGATTTCCGATTTCCGATTTGAATTCTGCAATGCGGTGCTGGAGTTGCAGGCGAAGCGCTTCGCCTTCGGCGGATTGAACCAATTTAATCCCGGCGGTTGCCGCTGCTGCTGCCGCTGGGACGGGCGCGGTGCTGAAAATAAAACTGCGGGCGCGGTTTACCAAATAATCTATCAGCGCGCGACTGCCGGCGATGTAACCGCCGCTGGCGCCGAGCGCCTTGCCGAGCGTGCCCATCTGGATTTCAATTTGGCCGCTGACGCCGAGCGCGTCGGCGAGGCCACGGCCATTTTCGCCGATGAGGCCGGTGGCGTGCGCCTCGTCCACCATCAGCCACGCGCCGTATTTTTCCTTGAGCGCGACGATCTCGCGCAGCGGCGCGGCGTCGCCGTCCATGCTGAAGATGGATTCAGTGACAATAAGAATGTGACGAGTGACGAGTGACGAGTGACGAGCAGTGGAAGTCGCCCATTTCAATTTGTCTTCAAGGTCGGCTAGGTCGTTGTGGGCGAAGACACGCAGCTTCGCGCCGGACAGCTTCGCGGCGTCCACAACGCAGGCGTGAACCAGCTTATCAATGATGATGATGTCATCCTTGCCGAGCAGCGCGGTGATGGTGCCGAGCGCAGCGGCGTAGCCGGTGGGAAAAGTCAGCGCGGCTTCGGTCGGTTTGAAAGCGGCGAGCGTTTCCTCCAGTTCGTGAAACGGCGCCAACGAGCCGCAAATCAGACGCGACGCGCCCGCGCCCGCGCCAAATTTCTCCACGGCGCCGACAGCCGCCGCTTTCAACGCCGGATGATTGGCGAGGCCGAGATAGTCGTTGGAGGAAAAATTGAGAAACGATTTGCCGCCGATTGTGAGGTGTGCTCCTTGCGCGGAATCCACGCGGCGCAGTTCGCGGAACAGGTTTTGTTCGCGCCAGCCGGCAAAGCGGCGGTTGAGTTCGTCGGCCAATGAAGTCACGGCGGGGAATTTACGATTTACGATTTGCGAATTACGAGCCTAAAGATGGGCGGCGCGCTAATCGCCAATCATAAATCAGGTGGGCGGAACCGCCCAGCGGCCTTCGATCAAGCTGGCGGTGACGTTGCCGGAATGCGCCAGCACGGCCTCGTAAATGTCGGCGGGCTTGCCGGCAAATGGGATTGCGATTAGATCGGCGCCGGCATTGGCCGAGAGCTCGCCGATTTTCTTGGCCAGGCCGAGCGCCCGCGCGCCGTTGACGGTGGCCATGCGCAAAATCTCTTCCGCAGAAATGTTTTTGTCCTTGTCCGCCAGCGCGCGCATTTCGGCGAACATGTCCAGTTCCGGCTTTTGTTTTCCGGTTTTGCGCACGGTGGCAAGGCTGTCGGTGCCAAGGCAGAGGTTCACGCCGGCGTTGGTGAGCCGTTCGCGCTCAAATTTCGGATGCTTGAAATAATCGTGGCTGCGCGGGCAGTGGATGACGTGGGTTTTATTTTTGGCGAGCAGGGTGGCGTCGCCGCGCGCGAGGCAGTTGACGTGAATGGCGAGGATGTTTTCGCCGAGCAGCCGGTGGCGGGCGAGGTGGGCGACGGGCGAGCCGAGGCCGCAGTCGGAGTTGTCCCGTCCGTTGCGCTTGAGCCAGTCGTGCATTTCGCCACCGGCGTGCGCGAACATCTCAAATTCCTGCACCGACTCGGCGACGTGGATGCTGACGCGCCACTTTCTTTTCTGCGCCGTGCGGGCGGTGAGGCGCAGCAGTTCGGGCAAAGTGGAGTAGGTGGCGTGCGGCGAAAGCGCCGCGCGGTGGCGCGGGTGCTTGAGCGAATCCATCGTGGCCACGGCTTCGCGCAAAATGTCCTTGGGCGCGCGGCGCGATTTGATGCCGGTCATTTCGAGAAAGGAAAAAACCCGCAGCGGCGTGGCGTCCCAGACTTCCGGCAGCAAATCGGGCATGCACTCGATGTCGGCGACGGTGGTGGTGCCACTTTTTAAAAGCTGGTGCGCGCCGCGCAGCCAGGAGCGCGCGTAGTCGGAATAGCTCCAGCCGGTCTTGTGCGCGGTGATGGCGGCAATCCAGTCGGTGAAAGTTTTCGGCGGTGACAGTTCGCCGGCCATGTCGGTGTAGTCGAGGTGGCAATGGGCGTTGACGAGGCCGGGCAGGAGAATGACTTCGCCAAGATCGAGAACCTTTTCGCGCAGGTGCGGGCGCAAATCTTTCCAGCGCGCGAGGGCGCGGATCTTATTGCCGTCAATGAAAACCGCGCCGTCCTCGATGGGCGGCGCGGTGACGGGGAGAATCGTTTTCGCCCGCAGGATCATTCTTCGCTGGCTTCCTGCCGGGTGCGTTTGGAGCGGGCACCGCCCTTGTGTTTGGCCGCCTTGACCTTGCTGTGGCGTTTGCGGATCTGCTGCTCAATTTTTTTCTCAACGGCGTCAATCGCGGCGTAGAGATCGCTTTCGATGTCCTTGGCAAACAAATCAGGGCCGCGGACGCCAAGGCGGATGGAGCAGCTGAACTGCTTTTCCGGCACGCGGGTCTTGTCGTGCTCGAGCGTGACGCGCGCGGCCACGATGCGCTGATCCAGTTGATCCAATTTCTCGAGCCGGGCGATGACGTGATCTTCAATCGCCTTGGTGAGCGTGACGTTGTGCGTGGAGAGAATCAGTTTCATATAAAAAGAATGCTATCATGCCGCCAGAAAATCCAGTTTTTCCTTTCGGCAAAAATTTTACAGCGGGATTCATGCCAAAATCGCTTGAGATTCTGGCCGATTGAGTTATGTTGCCGCGCAGATGGGACCCGGCCTACAACTTTCGCAACGCTTGACGCAGTCGCTGGTGCTGGCACCGCAGCTCCAGCAGTCACTGGCGTTGCTACAGGCGCCCTCGCTCGAACTCAAGGCACTCGTCGAACAGGAACTCCAGCAAAACCCCGTCCTTGAAGAAGTCCCGGAACAGGAAATGGACTTGCGCGAAAAATCCCCGGACAGTGAGGTGCCGGCCGGCGGCGACGATGCCGATGCGCCGGTGGCCGCAGATCTGGCCGAGCCGCCGGAGGACGTGAAATTTGACGCCGCCGCCGAACGGATGGCGAACGACCCGGCGGACGACTTCCAGGCGGAGTTTGAAAAGCTCGTGCAGATGGACCAGGACTGGCGCGACCATTTTGCGCAAAACAACGTGGTGACACGCTCCTCCGCCGAGGACGAGGAGAAGCGCGAGTTCATGTTCAACTCCATCACCGTCGAGGCGTCGCTCGCGCAGCATTTGATGGAACAGGTGCGCGACACGCATCTGAGCGACGATGAGCGCAGCATCGCCGAACTGCTCATCGGGAACATTGACGACTACGGTTTTCTCATGGCGACCGTCGAGGAACTGGCGGCGTCTGCCAGTCTGCCTGCGGAAAAAGTTTTGCAGGTGCTGAAAGTCATTCAATGTTTTGAGCCGGTCGGCGTCGGCGCACGCGACTTGCGCGAATGCCTGATGCTCCAGCTCGAACGCACCGGCAAGGACGGCACGCTGGAATACCGCATCATCCGCGACCACATGGAAGCTCTCGGCAAACGCAAGATTCCCGAAATCGCGCGCGGCACCGGCCAGTCCGTGGACGATGTTCAGGAAGCGCTCGCCCGCATCGGCCGGCTCGAACCGCGCCCCGGCCGTGCATTCCTGCCGGTCGTCGAGCAATACGTCGCGCCGGAAGTATTTGTGGTGAAGAACGGCGACGAGTTCACCGTCACGACCAATGACGAGCAGATTCCGCACCTGCGCATTAGCAATGTCTATAAGGATCTGATGTCCGCCGGCGAGAACAACGCCGAGGTGAGAAACTACATCCGCGAAAAAATCCGCGCCGGCAAGTTTCTCATCAAAAGCCTGCACCAGCGCCAGACCACCATCGCGAACATCGGCAAGGAGATTGTCAAACGCCAGCGCGAGTTTATGGAAAAGGGCGTCGCGCATCTCAAGCCCATGACGATGGCGCAGGTGGCCGATGTCGTCGGCGTGCACGAGACCACCGTGAGTCGCGCGGTGTCCGGCAAGTATATCGAGACGCCGCAGGGTGTGTTTGACATGAAATACTTTTTCACCGCCGGCCTGCAAAACGCCCACGGCGAAAACCTTTCCAATACCAGCGTGAAAGACATGATCGCCGAGATTTTCAAGGCCGAGGACTCCGCCAAGCCACTGTCCGACCAGGAGGTGGTGAAGATGCTGACGGCGAAGGGCATCAATATCGCCCGCCGCACCGTGGCCAAATACCGCGACGAGTTGGGCATCCTGCCGTCCAATCTGCGAAGGGTTTATTAAACCCGGCGACGCGCTCGGTTTCCAGGCAGTCTTACCAAACTTCCACCGGCCCTTTCGGAACGGGAATGTGCGTGCGCGTGATTGAATCCGGTTCGCGCATGAAGGACGCCACCAGCGGTGCCTGTTGAAAACGCGGTAGCAGTTCGCCGCGCTCATCCAAAAACTGCCGCCGCCAGTGGATATAATTTCCCAGAATCTCATGGAACTGCGCCTTGGTGTGGACTTGCACAACTTTCTTGTTGAATTCGTGGCACGGGCCGAACCGCTTGGCATACCACGGCGCGACCTTGCGGAACATCCGGCAGCCGAGTTCCTCGCCAAAAACTTCCGCCATCAAATCCAGATGCCGGCACATCACCCGCACGCGCTCGGCAAAGGTGGCTTCGGGCGGCAATTCGCCGGTTTGCAAAAGCTGCGACGTGCGCTTGAAAATCCACGGGTCATAAAACGCGCCGCGCCCGATACTCACACCGGCGCAGCCGGTCTCGTCCAACATTTTTTTGGCGGCCGGCGGCGTCACGATGTCGCCGTTGCCAATGACAGGAATTTTTTTAATCGCCGCGACGACTTTGCGGATGCCGGCCAGATTCACCGTGCCGCCAAAACCTTGTTCACGCGTCCGGCCGTGAACAAAAATCGCCGCGACGCCGGCATCTTCCAGCGCGCGCGCCAGATCGGGCGCGGTCAAATTATCATCGTCCCACCCGAGCCGCATTTTGGCGGTGACGGGGATTTTCACGGCATTGACCATGCCGCGCACGAGCGCGGCGGTTTTGTCCAGTTCCGTCATCATCGCGGATCCGCCGCCGATCTTGACGACTTTTTTCACCGGGCAGCCCATGTTGATATCCACCGAGACCGCGCCGTGCGCCTCGACGATGAGCGCGGCATCGCGCATTTCCTCGGCGACGCTGCCGAAAAGCTGCACGGCGAGCGGTGAATCTTCCGGTCGCGTCTCGATGAGCTTGAAAGCTTTTTCTCTTTTTTCCAAAAGCGAGCGCGCGTTCACCAAGTCCGTTGTGCAAAGTCCGACGCCGCCGACCTCGCGCACGACGAGGCGGAAGGGCAGGTTGGTGTAGCCCGCCAGCGGCGAGAGAAACAGGTTAGATTTCAGCTTGAGCGAACCGATTTGCACCGGGTCAGATTAGGCCAAAGTCACGCGTTGCGGAAGGCGGAATGCTGTGTTAATCTGGCAGACCATAATGTTAGACGACGATTCCAACTTGAAGGACGGCGGCAAGAAAAAACTGCCGGGCAACGGTTTTAACCGGAACCAGACGTTCACGCTGCTGGCGTGGGCGGCGATCATCGCGCTGACCGTCGGGCTGTTCACGATGCGAAACCGCATCAGCGCGGCCCCAACGGTGCTGTCGCAGTCGGAATTCCTGAACAAGTTCCAGTCAAACCAGATCGCGCTGGCCACCATCAATCTCAACAACCCGTCCTCGTCGCTGATGCCGGTGGAGGGCGAGTATCTGGAAACCAAGGATGGAAAAATCAACAAGGTGCCGTTCGTCACGCCGAAAGCCTATTTCTCGCCGACCCGTCTGGACCAGCTTTTCGCCTCCGGCACCGTCGAGCCCAGCGCCACCAACGCGGCGGTGATGAACCTCGTCTGGGGCGTCGCGCCGTTTTTGATTCTCGGCCTGCTGTTCTGGTTTTTCTTCATCCGGCAGATCAAGGCGGCGGGCAAGGGCGCGTTGAGCTTTGGCAAGAGCAAGGCCAAGATGCTTGCCAAAGATCGGAATAAAACGACGTTCAAAGATGTCGCGGGCGTGGAAGAGGCGATGGAAGAAGTTTCGGAACTCGTCGAGTTTCTGAAAGACCCGAAAAAATTCCAGCGCCTCGGCGGGCGCATTCCCAAAGGTGTCCTGATGATTGGGCCGCCCGGCACTGGCAAAACATTGCTGGCGAAAGCGATTGCCGGCGAGGCCGACGCGGCGTTCTTCAGCATCAGCGGTTCGGACTTTGTGGAGATGTTCGTCGGCGTCGGTGCGAGCCGCGTGCGCGACATGTTTGAGCAGGCGCGCAAAAGCACGCCGTGCCTGATTTTTATTGATGAAATTGACGCGGTCGGACGTTCGCGCGGCCACGGCCTCGGCGGCGGCAACGACGAACGCGAACAGACCTTGAACGCGCTGCTGGTCGAGATGGACGGCTTCGACACACAGGAAGGAATTATCATTATTGCCGCCACCAATCGCCCCGACGTGCTGGATCCCGCGCTGCTGCGGCCCGGCCGATTTGATCGTCAGGTCACGGTGAACCTGCCCGACGTGCGCGGTCGCGAGGCGATTTTGAAGGTGCACGCCAAGAACGTGAAGCTCGCGCCGAACGTGGACTTGTCCATCATCGCGCGCGGCACGCCTGGCTATTCCGGCGCGGAGCTGGCGAATCTTTTGAACGAAGCCGCCTTGCTCGCGGCGCGCACCGGCAAGAAATCCATCGAGCAGCCGGAGTTGGAAGAGGCGCGCGACAAGGTTCGCTGGGGCCGCGAGCGCCGCAGCATGGCGATGAGCGACGAGGAGAAAAAAGCCACCGCCTGGCACGAAGCCGGTCACGCGCTCGTGAGCGTTTTGCTCAAGCACACGCATCCGCTGCACAAGGTCACAATCATTCCGCGCGGACGCGCGCTCGGCGTCACGATGTCGCTGCCGAAGGACGACATGCTGAACATGCGGCGCAAGCAGGCGATTGACACGATCATCATGACGATGGCCGGGCGCATCGCCGAGGAATATGTCACCGACGACATTTCCAGCGGCGCGGCGATGGACATCCAGCAGGCGACCGCGCTGGCCAAGGCGATGGTCATGCACTGGGGCATGAGCGAGAAGCTCGGCCACGTGCTTTACGGCGAGGCGCAGGAATATGTCTTCCTCGGTCGCGACATGATGCGCACGAAGGATTACAGCGAATCCACCGCGCAGGACATTGACATGGAAGTGAAGCGCATCGTGGATGGCGCGTTCCAGACGGCGAAAAAACTGATCGAGGACAACCGCGACAAGCTGGAACTCGTCGCCAACGGCCTGCTCGAATACGAAACGCTCGACGGCGCGCAGGTTGCGGACATCGTCCGCACCGGCACGTTCACGCCACCGCCCAAGCCGCCGTTGAACATGACGCCGATGATGGGCGCGCCGGCGGGCACGCCGCTGCCGGAAAATCCGCCCAAGGCCGTGCCGCCGAAACTGCCCGGCCTCGGCACGCCGGCGCCGGCCCCGGCGGGTTGAATTATTTCGCAATCCGGCGCTGGCATTGGGCGAAAGTTCTTAACCTGAAATCGTGAGCCACAAAAGCGCCCGCATCGCCGCGATGATTGAGTCCTTCCGGGGACAGCGGCTGGACGCACATTATCTCGGCTATTTCGACTGTTTCAACCGCCAGCTTTTTTACGAGGCGCACGACGTGCTGGAAGATTTGTGGCTGCCGGATCGGCACGGCGTGAACGGGAATTTTTACAAGGGGCTCATCCAGCTCGCCGGCGCGTTTGTCCACCTGCAAAAAAACCGGCTGCGCCCGTCCGCCGCGCTGTTCAAGCTCGCGTCGGTGAACCTGGAAAAATACCCGTCACCGCACGAACGACTGAACCTCCTCGCGGTTCGGCAGCTCATCGCCGGCTGGCTGTGGCGGTTGGAAAAGGACGCGTTCGTGGTCAACCCGCTTTCCACCGTGAATGTCCCGCAACTGGCCTTGCAGCCTTGATTTTGCCATGAACCGAAAACGCATCATCATCGCCGGCGGCAGCGGATTCATCGGCCGCGCGCTCGCCAAGGAATTTTCCGCGCAGGATTTTGAGGTTGTCATCCTCACGCGCTCGCCGCGCGGGCGCGCCGCCGGCATCCGCGAAATGAAATGGGACGGGAAAAAACCCGGCGCGTGGGTTTCAATTCTCGACGGCGCCGAAGCCGTCATCAATCTCGCCGGCAACAACATCAACTGCCCGCACTCGCCGGCGAATGTGAGCAAAATCACGGCTTCACGCGTGAATTCTGTCTATGCCATCGCCGATGCGCTGGGGCAGATCAAGTCTCCGCCGCGCGCCTGGGTGCAGGCCTGCGCCATCGGGTTTTACGGGAACACCGCCGACCTTGTCCGCGATGAGTATTCCGCTTCCGGCGAAGACACGCTTGCCGACATCTGCCGCCAATGGGAGGCGGCCTTCGATGCCGCCGCCATTCCGCAGACGCGCATGGTGGCGCTGCGGATCGGCCTTGTGCTGGGCCGGGAGGGCGGCGCGCTGCCGGTCTTGGGCCGTCTCACAAAATATTTTCTCGGCGGCGCGGCCGGCGGCGGGCGGCAATACATCAGTTGGATTCATCTCGCCGATCTGGTGCAGATGTTTGTGACCGTCGTCCGGCGGAACAGCCTGGCCGGGACTTTCAACGCCGTCGCGCCCGGCGCCGTGACCAACGCGGAATTCATGCGCGAGCTGCGCCGCGCGCTGCACCGGCCGTGGAGCCCGCCCGTGCCGGAATTTGCCGTCCGCCTCGGCGCGCGGCTGTTGCGGTCCGAGCCGTCGCTGGCGCTGGCCGGCCAGCGCTGTGTGCCGCAGAAATTTCTCGAGGTGGAATTCCCGTTCCAGTTTCCGCACCTGCGTCCGGCGCTGGAAAATCTTTGCCGCGAAAAAGACAATTAGCCCAGCGCTTCGGCGATGACCTCGGCCATGTGCCGGGTGCGGACGGTGGCGAGATGCTGCACCTGGTGCCGGCAACTCGTGCCAGAGACCACCGTGGTCGTGCCGTAGGGCTGGCGCTTGATCTGCTCGATCATCGGCTCGGCAATTTTCACTGAAAGATCGTATTTCGATTCCATCATGCCGAACGCGCCGGCCATGCCGCAGCAGCCGGTGTCGAGCAGGACCGCGGTGCGGCCGGGCAGGCGGGCGGCGAGGCGCTGCATCGCGGCGGAATCCGCCAGCGCCTTGGCGTGGCAATGCACATGGATGGCGATGCGCTCCGTCTCCGGCCTGAATTTCAGCGCGTCCGGCTCCCGTTCGAGCAACTGCCCGATAAAATCCTCAAACAGAAAACTGCGCGCGGCGATGGCCTCCGCGCCGGGCAGATTTAATTCCCGGTAATCCTCGGCGAACATGGAGTAGCATGACGGTTCCAGAAAAATAACCGGCGCGGTTCCCGCCGTGGCGGCGAGCAAGGCGAGGTTGTGTTCACCGAGTTTTTCCGCCTCGTCGAGGTTGCCGACGCTGAACGCCGGGCGGCCGCAGCATTTGCGTTTTGCGAGCAGCGTGACGGCGAATCCGGCGGCTTCCAGCACGGCCACGGCGGCCTGGCCGATGTGCGGATCGTGATAGCGCACAAAGGTATCGTCCCACAAAATCACGCTGCCGCGATTGGGGAGGATTTCGCTTTGATGTTTGGCAAACCAATGGTCGAAGCGTTCGCGCGCGAATTCTGGCAGCGTCCGCCGGCCGGTGAAGCCGAATATTTTTCCAAGGACGTGCCGCACCGAACGCGAGTGCAGAATAAAATTGGCCAGCCCCGGCATCACGCAGCCGGCGCGTCCCAGCAAATCCACCGAGCTGGCCAGCCGCTGGAACTTGGTCAGGTGCGTGCGCTGCGTGCGGGCGTGCAGCAGCTCGGCCTTGAGCAGCGGCAGGTTGACGTTGGACGGGCATTCGCTGACGCAAGCGCGGCAGGAGAGGCAGTTGCCCAGCGCATATTCCAGCTCCTCACTCCGCAGCGGGTCGGCGATTTCGCGCTGTTCCAGCGCGGCGCGAATCAGGTTGGCGCGACCGCGCGTGGACATGCCTTCTTCGCCCGTCGCGATGTAGGTCGGGCACATCGTCGGCACCTGTTTGGTGCAGCCGCCGCAGCCATTGCATTGTTCGAGGTTGGCGATGAAGGATTCGTCGCGCGCGGCAAAGGCGAGCTTCGGCTCGAATGGCAAAATCAGATTGCGATCCGCGCCCTGGCGCAAAAGCTGGTCAATCTTGTAGCGCCCGTCGCCGATGATTTTGCCGGGATTGAAAAGATTGTTCGGGTCGAACGCAGCCTTGATCTCGCGCATCACGCGGTAAAGTTCGTGCCCGACCTGCGACCGCAAAAATTCCGTGCGCGCGATGCCCACGCCATGTTCCGCCGCGAGCGAGCCCTTGAACTGCGCCACCAGCGCGGCGACCTCGTCGGCGATCTGCCGGAATTTTTTCAGGTCGTCGTGGCTGTGCAAATCCAGCACCGGGCGCACATGCAGCAGCCCCGCCGCCGCGTGGCCGTAAAACGACGCCTCGACGCCGACGCGTCCCATCAATTCCTGGAGCGCGCCGACATACGCCGGCAAATCGCGCGGCAGCACCGCCGTGTCCTCGATGAAGCACGCGGGCTTGGCGTCGCCCTTGCGGCTGGTGAGCAGCGACAGCCCGGCCTTGCGCATCGCCCAGACGAGGTCGCGCTCGCGGGCGGTTTTCAGGATCAGCCGGTGGCGGCCAATCTTCATTTTTGCGAGCTGCGCCAGCCTGTCTTTCGCGTCCGCAAAAAATTCCACAAGCAAAATGCTTTCGCACGGCTGTGTGTCGAGGTGCAGCAGGTCGCGCACGGCCTGAAATTCCCGCTGGCCGCGTGTCTGGTCGAACAGCGGCCGGTCAATGTGCTCGATCGCCGCCGGCGACAGCGGCAGGATTTCCTGCGCGGCCAGCATCGCCTCGGCGACGGAATCAAAGAAGACAATGCCGACGCCGCGTTCCGACGGCAGCGGAACCAAATTAAGTTCCGCCGAAAAAATTCCCGCGAGCGTGCCTTCACTGCCGCAAAGAATGGGAACCAAATTCCCCGGCTGCTTCACCGCCTGCGCGAGGCCGTAGCCCGGCCAGCGTTTCAACAGCCCCGGCGGAAACTGTTCGGCGATGAGCATCCCGTTCAGCGTCACCAAATCTTCCACCATCGCCCGCTGGCGGCGCAGCGTTTCCAAGTGCGCGCCGATGCGGGTGATTTTGCCGTCGGCCATTATGATTTCAATTTCCCGGACGTGCTGGCCGGTCGTCCCGTAAACCGGTGTGTAGGCACCGGAAGAATCGTTCGCAATCATCCCGCCCAGCGTCGCGCGCGAGCTCGTGGCTACGTCCGGCCCAAAACAAAAACCGAGCGGCTTGAGAAAATTATTCAATTGGTCCAGCACCACGCCCGCGCCGACGCGCACGGTGGCGGTGTCCTTGTCAAAATCCCAGATGACGCGGTTGTGCCGCGCAAAATCCACAACTAGCCCGTCGCCCAGTGCGCCGCCGGAAAGCCCCGTGCCGCCGCCGCGCGGCGTCACCGAAATGCCCGCCGACAGCGCGGCCTGGATGACGTGCGCCGCCTCGACGGTGGTTTTCGGGAAGGCCGCGGCGGCG
>Ga0302278_10001407_pt1 | contig 29469 bp, 21 predicted proteins | sample III_Bog_N3_2_FD_194543 | JGI IMG/M metagenome (GOLD analysis project Ga0302278, IMG submission 194543) | Peat permafrost microbial communities from Stordalen Mire near Abisko, Sweden - III_Bog_N3_2 | ecosystem: Environmental > Terrestrial > Soil > Wetlands > Peat | place: Sweden: Abisko... | reverse complement strand
AACCACGGAAGTCGGCCCGCTCATTCGCCTGGCCGATGCCGAGCGCGTCGAGTCCTGGGTGCGCGAAGCGGTCGAAGGCGGCGCGAAGCTTATCGCGGGCGGCGAGCGCAACGGCTCCGTCATCACCCCCGTCATCCTCACCGGCACCAAACCCGGCATGAAAGTACGCGACGAAGAAGTCTTCGGCCCCGTCGTAATCGTCGAGCCCTATGAGGATTTCGAGCAGGCCCTCGCCGACGTCAATCACTCCAGATACGGTCTCCAAGCCGGCCTTCTAACGCGCGACGCCGGCCGCATCCTCACGGCATATAGGGAGCTTGAAGTAGGCGCATTAATCGTTGGCGACACCCCCGCCTGGCGTCTTGATCCCATGCCCTACGGCGGCGTCAAAGACAGCGGATTAGGCCGCGAAGGCATCAGGTCCGCCATAGAAGAAATGACCGAATCCAGAATGCTGGTCATGAGCGGCCTGAGCTAAGCAATCTCAATCGACCACCATTCACTTCAGATTCGCCCGGATTCCGAGGCCGATCCGCCGCGCGACGAAGTCTCTGCGATTCAGCCCGCATAGAGCGTTCTGTGGCTGGTCATTGTTGGATTGTTGGGCACAACTTGCGCCCTATCGCTGAAAATCGAACGTCACTATTTTGGCCACTTTGACTGAAGTCCTTTCCGGCTTTGACTCCGGCACGGCGGCCGGTGCGGAGCTTCTGTTGTATACCGGATTCCCTGCAGCGTCGCGGATTGCCTTGCCGTTGCCATCGAGCGCGACCTGCAGGTTCGTAATTTCGCCCTCCGTCGCTTTTCTTTTGGTTTGGGCGTCAATCACGCGCGCCACAGCTCCTGCCAACATGGAAACCGCTACGCTCCCGGCGATGATCAGTAGGAAGAGATCGCGGTCTTCGCTACCGGCGCTGGTCGGGTCCAGGGCTTCCGTCACTTCGCCGCGAATATCATCTTTTGCCAACTCCTCGCGCACCAGCTGCGGCATGTCCAGATTCAGCTTCGCAAGCGCGCGTCTCAACTCATCCGAGTACTCTACATAGACCCTTTCCTCACTCATTTCCGCGCCTCCAATTCAACCGATGGTACCATTGTGTGGAATTTCAATTCCGTGAAATTTTCCTGTGCCTCAAATTTACCTCGTCTCGGCGAACCCGTTTCCAGAGCGTCCGCTCAAGATTGACATTGAGCAGCGCGCGATCCTGCGCCGCCTGCCGGCCTCGTGGGACATCAAGTTCGCTCCTGCGGCGCAGATCTCCGATATCCTGTTCGACCTCCGCCGTTACAAGCCTGACATTGTCCATTTCAGCTCCCACGGCAGCCCCATGGATCGAATCGTATTGCTCGACGCCCAGGGCAAGCCCCAGGCAATCTCCCGGGACATCATGGACAGTCTCTTCAACTTCATGGGTGAAAATATTCGCCTGGTGGTGATGAGCGCCTGCTATTCCAAAACCCAGGCCGAGGAAATCGCCGAGTTCGTCGACTGCGTCATCGGCACGGACACCACATTGAACGACGACAATTCGATCGTCTTCGGCGAGCAGTTTTACGATGCGCTGGTGGCCGGCCGCTCTGTGGCAAGGGCGGTCGAAGAAGCCGGCATTCTTCTCACCGGGATTCCCCCTGAGCATAAGCCCAGCCTGATTGCAAAAGCTGGAGTCGATCCGAAAACGGTGTATCTTGCCCCTGCGGCCGGCTCCAAAGCCCGTCGTTCCAGCCCCGGCAAAAAGTCTTCGTCCGCGCAGGCAGGGGCGGCCGCTGTTTCACGCAAAAAGGTTCTTGCCGCACGGAAGAAAGCTTTCGATCTTGCCGCCGATCGATACGATGTGTGGGCTGAGCGTTTCTCCATGCTCAAAATCGGCAACCCCGATGGCTCCTACTTCATTCATTGCGAGATCCAGGGCCTGCGCTGCATCCGCAATCCCATTGAAGCTCTTACCTGGGGATTCGACACCGGTGTCGGGCTGGTGCTGGCTCCCGATCTAAGTACCGAACCGCGCGACGCTGGTATCCGGTGGCAAACTACTCCCGATCCTCCACCTAAAACCTATGACGATGTCTTGAAGAATCTGGGGATCCTCCGCGGAAAGTTTGTATTCACGGCTCCGCTAAAGCCCGGCTCTTCCCGTTCCTTTGCCTGGACAACGCGAGCACTCAATGGCGATGCGCTGAATGTGTGGGAGTTCCACAACCTCTACTCGAAAGCGCAACAGACTGATCTAACCGGCGAGCCGCTCGGCGGGCATCCATCCGAGTATTTCGCGCAATTGGTCTGGTTCCCGGTTAAAGAAGTGGTAATCGGGGTTCGCCTGCCCACTTCGCAGGTCGAGCCCCCCAAATTCCAGTACTTCGAATTAAAAACCATGGGCAATGCGGTTATTCCCGAGAGCCAGGTGCGCTCCGGCGGAGTTGTTCGCACCGGCCCCGACTACGACTCCGAATGGGGCAAGGCGAACGCCATTTGGAGACGCAATATCGATGTCGAAAGAACGGAAACACTTTCGCGCGGCGTCTCCACCGACTTGCGCGTCGACTACCCAACAACGGGGGGCTACTACTCTCTCCAATGGGAGTTACCCGATCCCCCGTTGCCGCCGCAGATCGAGCAACTCTGCGGGGAGACCCAGGCAATTCGCTCGGCTCTGCTGGCTCATGGAAAGGCACGCCGCAGCGGCGTCGAAAATCCGCACTCCGCCCTGGTTAAACAGCACTTTCAAACCGTCCACACCGCCGTGGCGGACTTCGTAAAAAAGAACCTGAAAGAATCGAGCTTTACCACAGCATTCTTCATCTGGAATCATGAGGAGCGCCGCTTGATGGTCGTCGAAGTATGCCGGAACGGACCCACAATTCCCGAAACCGAATGGAGTTTCTGGTCGCCGTTCGGTCTCGGCATTGCCGGCATGTGCTTTCGCTCCGCCTCAGGAGCTTTTCGCTATCGGCGCGACCTCGATCACGGAACTCCGGAACGCCCCGAAAACTATCTGCCCTATCCCGGTGCAACACCGCACAATTTCCTCCTGGCCCTGCCCATCGATCATCCCAAATTCACGGAGGAACTAGCCGATCTCCCCAACAGCCAGCGCAGCCGCCAGCTTGTGGGAGTGCTCTCAATCGGCTCGTACTCGCCGGCTTCCCCGCTGCTGGAGTATTGCCGCGAGACCCTCACGGACGACGCCTTCATCAAACTTCGCGACCTGCGCGATACCTGCCAGAAGAGTGTTGACACAATATCCAACCTTCTGCTGGACTCCGACCTTTCAGGAGACACTCCCCCCTCCCCGAATACTCAGGAAACCAGTGCACTATCTAAGCCATTTATGCCGGCTGCGGTGACGGTCCATCCCGAGCCGGATTCCAGTCCGGGGAACACGAATGTCGCTTCAAACACTTCCGCTTCAGTCCCTGATTTGAAGCAATTTCCGAAAGATGGCATTCTTCTCCAACCCGGCCCTGATTGGGTCTCACCGGCGGCCCAAAACCAAAACCAGTTCAAGGTCGTCGCCTTCGATCTCGATGGCTCCCTTCTTCGCGGAGAGAAATATATCTTTTCCTGGGAGCTGGTGTGGCGCAATCTGGGCATCGGCAAAACCATCCAAAATCAACTCAGGCGCGAATACCATAAGCGGGTAGACAACGGCGGTGGCCGGGAGGCCCGCGCCGCGAGCTACAGGCAGTGGTGCGAGGCCGCAATCGATAAATTCAAGGATGCGGATCTCACCCGAGCTCGGCTGGACGAAATGGCCAAAGGGCTTAGGCTTACAAAAAACTGCCGCAACGCGCTCAAGGTTCTCCGTTCCCAGGGCATGGTTACGGCTCTCATCTCCGGCGGCATCAACGTCTTCCTTGAGGAGGCATTTCCCGACTTCCGCAACTACTTCGACTTTGTCTTCATTAACGAGCTCGTTTTCAGCTCCTTCGGAATGATCTCCGGCGTCAAAGCGACTGCTTACGACTTTGAGGGTAAGGCCGATGCCCTCGCTCTGGTGTGCGGTCTGGCCGGCGTAACGGCCGAGCAGTCCGTGTTTGTTGGCGACCACTACAACGACAAAACTGTCATGTCCTACGCCAAGAAGGCTATAGCTTATCCCGCGAACGATGCCGTTCCCGATGACGTCTCCCATGCCACCGTCAAGGAGAACGATCTTATGGCAGTTCTTCCCCATATTCTGGTAAAGTGACCTTGTGATTTCTCCCGAATTGGACTGTCTTTTCTGGAGAGTTGAGATATTCACAACCAACATGGAAGCACGATTCATCATCCTGTATACTTGGAGCTAGTTATGTATCAGTGGACAAAAATCACTCCCGCGACCGCATCCATCCCGCTTCCTCCCAAGCGCACGGAATCTGCACCCCAGCCGGCTCCATCCAGGCCGCCTCAGGGACGCGCCAGGTAGACTTTCCTCGCCTGTAACCTGCCCAGTTGCCTGCCACGACCGGCAACGGTTCATGGTCAGTGTAAGGGCGATGTGGGCTACCACCTGTGAGCAGCGGGCACCTATTGTTAGCACAAAAATCCAAAGCACTCACTTGGCAGAAGATTGGACACCGGCTTCAGGATTTCGCCTGAAGAATGGTATTGTCTGGACCGGTGAATCATCTGCATCCTCATCGGCCGATTCTCCCCCACCCCGCGCTCCGCTCCCCATATACTCTCCCCACGCAGTTCACCGGCCAAGAACTAGCGGCCCTCCTTGTAGCCATCAGCTTCGCCGCCGGGCTCAACGTCTACGCCACCGTAGGCACTCTCGGCCTACTGGCGCACACCAGCCTGCTCACGCTCCCGCCCGGTCTCCATCTCCTCGCCAACTGGCGGATCATCGCCACTATCCAACCAAAACACGATTCGAGGCGGGCTGCCATGCATCGGTTCCCAAAACAGACCTTCACCTCCGTCGGGCCGTTACTGCCTGAAAACAGGATGCGGGCTTGATCCCCAGCGGCACCAGCCGATTTCTTCCTACTGAACCATCATGCCGACCACACCTGAACTCGTGACAGATTGAGTGGTTGTGGTCGTCGAGGGAGAGTTGGACCCTCCGCAGCCAATCGTAATCACCGTAGCGCTCGCCAGAATCAGACCCAGGCAGACAGCAGACCAGACGTTGAGAGAAGCCAGCCTTTTTCGCAGGAAGAACAGCGGAAGCAAGAGGAATGGCAACAAAATGAGCGCCGTAGATGTGCCGGTCACGGTTTCGCCAAACACAACCGTCACCCGATAGGTTCCGGCCGGGGTTGTCGACGAAGTTGATATCGTGAGAATGCCCGTTGCAAACGAATAACTGCATACCGCGCCCGTCGGCAAATTGAGACAGGTTGCGGTAGCGTTTGTTACGGAGGCTGGGAAACTGATTGAATAGGTCGCGGTGGATCCGGCAGTAACCGAGACCACTGTGCCGGGGACGGTTGGCGCGGTTGCTGACCCCGAGGGCGAATCCACCTCGAATTGCAATACGTCAGAAGTTCCGCCGCCGGGGGCCGGAGTTCGCACGTTAATTGCTGTCGCTCCCGGAGTGGCGATGTCGGCAGCGGTGACAGTAGCAGTGAGTTGAGTCGAGCTTACAAACTGCGTAGTCAGTGCCGACGTACCCCAGTACACGGTCGAGCTCGCCAGAAACCCAGACCCATTTACAGTGATCGTAAAAGACGGGCCCCCCGCGTCCGCGGTTGCTGGAGTTATGTTGCCCAGGAACGGAAGAGGGTCATTGACCGTCAGGGTCACACTGGCTGTCGCAATCGCGTAATCAACGTTATCTGTCGGAGTAAAGGTCACAGCCAGAGTGTTATTTCCGACAGGAAGTGTTGACCCCAACGCAGGATTATAGGCAAAGCTTCCAGGCACAGACGCCGTCGCATCAAGTTGCGTCGCAGATAGCGCGGTGCCGTATGTGATCGCCGTTGGTGTTGTCCAGCTGACTGACGGTGAAGCCTGGCTCACCGTCAGTGTTACGGTTAACACATATACCCGTACTCCCGAATAAGCGACGGGGTGAAAGTTACGGCCGTTAGCCGGCCATCTCGATGCTGAATCACAGACCCCTATAACCCTTGCTGACCTTTGACGCCGAGGCAGACTCAAGGAATCCGAAGCAACCCACCCCAAGTATTCGCCTCACCGCACTCCAGGATGGTAGGTCAGGGCTTTATCCCTGACCCGCTCCGCGGCATTTTGCGGAGCGGTAAAGGCGCCTTAAATGCCAAAACAATAAAGAAAAATCAAAGCGCCTTCGTCCGGTGCCCATCCGGGACGAAGGCTATTGCCGTATGCTTTCCCCAACCCATCATGCCAACGCACGCGGTCACCACCGTAACCCATCAACGCCGCGCCCTATTCCAAAGAACCGTCAACGCCGAACTGCTGCAACAACTCCTCTTTCGATATCGCGATCAAGGCCGCTACCAACTCCACGGCTTCGTCATCATGCCTGACCACGTGCATCTGCTACTGACGCCCTCACCAACGCAAACACTGGCGCTCTGCATCAAGTGCATCAAGGGCGGATTCTCCTACGCCGTCAAAGCGCAATTCGGCGGAGAAATCTGGCAACCGTCTTTCCATGATCACCGCATCCGCGACACCGAGGACTTTCAAAACCAACTCCACCACATCGCTGCCAATCCCCAGCGCCGAAGCCTATCCGACCACCCCTTCGTCCACACCGCCTGTCCATCTCGAATGGACCCCATGCCCACCCAATTCCTCTGAAAACCATTTCGGTATGGTAGGTCAGGGCTTTATCCCTGACCCGCTCCGCGGCATTTTGCGGAGCGGTTAAGGGGCCCTATCCCCGGCCCGATCCGCGCCCTTTACGGAGCGGTAAAGGGGCTTCATCCCGGCACAACCCCACCCCAAAGAATCGAGAGCTCAAGCACGCGACGAAGTCGCGCTCAATCCCTAGCCAAACCCTGGAACGCGCACGACGAACCAAGATTTTGGACCCACCGCATTTCGTGAATGGTAGGCCGGCGCTTTATCGCCGGCACTACGAATACGAAAAGAGAAATATCAAATCGGATACGCGACCGCCAGGTCGCGTATTGGACCTTGATGCAATCTGCGCTCAAATTCCATTTACGCGGGACCGCGCAGGGGCCGGACCCGCCGCACTTCGGGGTGTTAGGTCAGGGCTTCATCCCTGACCCGCTCCGCGCTCTTTGCGGAGCGGCAAAGGGGCTTTATCCCCGGCCCGCTCCTTCACCCCCGGCACAAACCAACCCAAAAAGATCGAGCGATCAAGCACGCGACGAAGTCGCGCTCAAACCTCTACCGAATGCTGACATCGGCACGGTAGATTGGAAAACGGGCTTCGGAGCACTTCGGGATGGTAGGTCAGGGCTTCATCCCTGACCCGCTCCGCGCTCTTTGCGGAGCGGTTAAGGAGCTTTATCGCCGGCAACTTCAACCCCAAACAAAGAAATTCGAAATCATGTACGCGACGAAGTCGCGCTCAATCCTCTACCGAATGCTGACATCGGCACGGTAGATCGGAAAACGGGCTTCGGAGCACTTCGGGATGGTAGACCCGCTCCGCGCTCTTTGCGGAGCGGTAAAGAGGCTTCACCCCCGGCACAAACCCACCCCAAAGAATCGATAGATCAATCGGTTTAAAAATCGTGTTAAGCCCCGTGCTATGCTGATGGATAAATGAAATGCCCGCATTGCACACTGGGGATTTTCGAGTCCTTAGTAAGGGGTCAATCTTTTCGGACTAACGACGGACAGGACTGGCTGACGTGGGCACAAATCTGCCCAGAGTGTAAGAAGCCGATCATCTTCCTGGAAGCAAGTAAGGTAATCGACAACAGGGGCGGCAGCGTTGGTTCCACTCCCCGCTTTATGGCTTATCCGCAGAGCGCCTCACTGCGCCCACTGCCGGCTGAGATTCCCGATCCATACCGTCGCGACTTTGAGGAAGGGGTAGCGGTTCTCTCGCTCAGTCCAAAGGCGAGTGCTGCTCTCAGCCGTCGGAATCTGCAAGCGGTCATACGCGATAAGGCAGGCATAAAGGGTAGGGACCTTAACGCTGAAATTCAAGCAATGATTGATTCGGGGGCCGTCCCCTCCTTCATTACCGAGGGCCTTGACGCCGTCCGCAATATTGGTAATTTTGCGGCTCATCCTATCAAGAGCGCGTCTACGGGAGAGATTGTCGACGTGGAGCCTGGGGAAGCCGAATGGAATCTCGATGTGTTGGAGTCGATGTTCGATTTCTATTTTGTCCAGCCTGCACTCACGGCAAAGCGCCGCGCAGCCTTGGACGCGAAGCTCAAGGATGCGAAGAAACCGCCGCTCAAGTGATGCTCTCGACGTCCCCCTCCGATCGCTCATAGTTAAACAATTGCGCGGGGGCGCGGGACACCCTTTATTCCGTCCCAGGCTCGTGACACTTGTCACTAGCCTGCCTGGGGGCGGGCACCGTGCTGCAGGCGTTGGTACGACAGAGGCTGTGGGAACCGCAAATCCGTCGTGCCGCAGAGGCTGGCGGTTTCGAATAAAATTGATGATGCATTCTTGGAGATGGATGAAGAAATGGCGATTTACTTCGGTATTTGCCCCGAGCCAGATGGTCATTGCCCGCACTCCTATACTCGCTTCAAGACTTTGAGCGACGGCTTCACCATGTGGTTCAGCTCCGCAGCTATGCCCGACTGCGGTGGCCCGCAGTCCGCCCCAAGAAACCCCGAGCTTAGGACGGCTTGTTCGCAGGCCTTCTATCCGTCCGCGGAACAATCTGGCTTTTGCGGTTCCTGCGGCCGACCCCTGCTCTTTGCATTGCCAGCGATCGACCTCGGCGCGTGCCCGGGATGCGGGCGTGATTACAATCAAGGGGACCTTATAGCAACCTTCTGCCATAAATGCGGAGTGCCAATCGAGATCAACGAGCCGAAGAAGAGCGCTTATGCCCGCGACACTTGGCTTAGGAAGCTATTCGAATTGACTCCGAGCCTCCAGGAGTTCGGCTACCTGCCGACCTCGATTGGGAAATGAGCCCCTGATCCTCAACCTTGCTCTTGCGAGATCCGCGCGCACATCAGAGGTCTCAGTTTCATCCGAGAAGTAAGTTAGCAGCCTGGACTCACGCACCCAATCGTGGACTCCAGACTCGCATCTCACTGCAACCTGCCATGTTCGTCGAATTCAAGGTCAGGGAAGCTGAATTGGTCCCGAAAAACGCCCTCGGTTGACCTTTGAACTACGACGTGGCCCACCCCTTCGATTCTCCGCCTCCTAACCCACCCCGCCCCATATACTGTCCCCATGCAGTTCACCGGAGAAGAACTAGCGGCCCTGCTCGTCGCCATCAGCTTCGCTGCCGGGCTCAACGTCTACGCCACCGTAGGCACCCTCGGCCTACTGGCGCACACCAGCCTGCTCACGCTCCCGCCCGGTCTCCATCTCCTCGCCAACTGGTGGGTCATCAGCGCCGCCTGCGCCCTCTTCGCCCTGGAGTTCTTCGCCGACAAGGTCCCCGCCTTTGACCTCCTCTGGAACGCCCTCCACACCTTCATCCGCGTCCCCGTCGCCGCGCTGCTCGCCTTTCAAGCCACCGCCGGCCTCTCGCCCCTTGAACAGCTAGCCGCCACCCTCGCCGGCGGTGCCATCGCCATGGCCGCCCACGGAGGCAAAACCGCAGCCCGCGCCGCCGTCACCCCCTCACCCGAGCCCTTTTCCAACATCGGCCTCAGCCTGTCGGAAGACGTGCTCGCCATCTTCCTCACCTGGCTCGCCACCTGGAACCCCTACGTCGCCGCCTCCATCGTCGTCCTGCTCTTGGTCGCCGCCCTCCTCCTCGTTCGCTGGATATTTAAAGCGCTCCGCAGCCTCTTCCGGGGAGCATCCCAGGCAATTGACCACTGATCGGTATTTCACGGTCCACGGTCCACCGTTCACGATCTTTTCAATCCCACCTTCTCGTATCTTTTCCGCCAAATCTCCTTCTCCACCATCGCCATCGCCCGGTCCACCAGCGACTGCTGCCACGGGACAATCCCATACACCAGGTCGCATTCCAGCGCCCGCGCCATCTCTCCCAGCCGGCCCAGCGAGATCTTTTCCATCTGCTCCGACCGCTCCAGCTGGTAAACCATCTTCTCGCTGAATCTCATGTACGCGGCAATCTGGCGCACCGGCGTCCCCGTCGCCAGCCGCATCGCCCGCAGCCACCCCTCAGTCGGCCGGTGCGCCTTCCGCGCTGCCCTGAACGGCCGTAATTGGCCTTCTAGACTCATCCGCATCTTCTCCCGAATTAGTGAAAGCATCGTTGCAGCTCCTGTTGTTTTGCATTGCACGCGCCGCAAGCTATTGAAACAGATAGAGTAATCGCATAGACGGCAGCCGCAAAACGTCGAATTAATCCCATTCTCGGCTCATCGTGGGTAATTTTGTGCAAAAGCGCAACCTTGCTCACAAACTGATATCGGAGCGAGTTCCAATTGTTTGGAAAGATTCGGAGGGTTTCTAAACCGCGGGCGGGTATGTTCGCGCCCCTTTGCTCACTCTGCAAGCTGAAGATTACGCCGGAAATTCACCACTGAAGGGACGGCGGCGTCACCTTATAAACAAAAAAAGCGCCCCCCGGTTACTCCTGCCTGGATGATGTCCAGGTCTGGTTAACCGAAGGGGCGAGGAGCCGCAATCACAAGAAAACACACCGCCTGACAAGCCTGTGAACCAGATCGCTCCACTTCACAGGGACCAGCCGTAGGTGCATCTTCTGGACCGGAACCAAATATACGGTCGCCCCCCTGGGTTAGACAGGTTCCATCGGGTACCAAGGGTGCCCGTTGCCGCTAACTCCCTATCCCCATGCGGGTTATTCCAATTCATTACGGTATGGACAAGTGCAGGATGGGGACGTATGATACGCAATGCGGAAGGAATTCGCATGCCCGTAGGCTCCAAAACCATCCAGGATTTCGGACAGCAAAATCCAGCAGTGGACCCCATCGCGGTTCGCCGCCAGCTCGAGCGACTGCTCGCGCATCCGCTCTTTTCCAACAGCAAACGCTACCCCGCCCTCCTCGCCCACACCGTCGAACAAACCCTCCAGGGTAATGCTTCCGAGCTGAAAGAACGCAGCATCGGCATCGACGTCTTCAACCGCTCCCCCACCTACGATGCCAACGCCGATCCAGTGGTGCGAATTACCGCAGGTGAAGTTCGTAAGCGGCTGGTCCAGTATTATTACGACTCTTCGCACGACGGCGAATTGGTCATCGAACTGCCTATCGGTTCCTACGTCCCTGTTTTTCACGCTCCTGCGCCGCTTGCAGAACCCGAATCGCCCGCGCTTGTTGCTCCTATTGAGGCACCGCCTCTTGCACTTCCGGTCACGCCTCCTACATCGTCTTCACAGGTTTTCTCGAGAAAGCGCATGGTTCTTTTGACTGCGCTAGCTGTAGCCGCGTGCGTGGTTGGCCTTATTGGTGGATTGGCTCTGGGTTTGATTGGGGGAGGAAGCGCCGCCAGGGTTACTGCCGGAGGGTTGTTGCACGATTTTCAACCCCCTACCGACCTTGATCGCTTCTGGGCGCCGATAACAGCGGGCTCGGACACGGCGACATATTGCCTGGGCGAACCGGCAAAGAGCCTTGATGCGGGATCGATCAATTCGCTGGAGATGCCCACCGCTAATTCCAAGCCTGAGCCACTCTATTTCCGGCTCCATAAGTCCGGGCTTTTCGCATTGGCAGACGTCGTTACGCTTACGCAAACAGCTGCCGCTTTGGAAACCCGCCATAAGGCATTCAGAGTGGTTCCTGCTTCCGATGCAACCTTCGCCCAACTTCGCGAAGGTCCTGTTGTTCTAATCGGTGCATTCGACAACATCTGGACTTTGCGTGTAACGCAGAAGCTCCGGTTCGGATTTGAATCGAAGGACGGGGTTGCCCTGATTGTCGATCGTAAGAGCCCCACGCAGACCACGTGGGCAACGGCATGGGATCTGCCATATGAAAGGTTGTCGCGCGATTATGCCATTGTGGCGCGCATTCACGACAACATAACAGGCCAACCTGTGATCATTGCGGCAGGCATTTCAGAAGAAGGAACCGAGGCCGCCGGCGAGATTCTCTACAACCCCGTCTATCTTCAATCACTGCTTGCAAAGGTGCCCCCGCATTGGGAGCAGATGAACATGGAAGCCGTGATTGAGACGCAGGTCATCGAAGGTCATCCGGGACCCCCGAATGTGCTTGCAGTTGAGACCTGGTAAGTTCCTTCGCCTTTGCCCGTTAGCGCGCTACTGCGAGAGAAGTGGAATGCAGAAGGGCAAACATCGTGGCGGGGCAGAGTGAAGCTATCTGTTGGTCGAGTATGCTGACGGACGCGGTGACGCGATGCTCCGAGCGGAACGAAAAAACGAGGGGGCCGAGTCTTAGGACTTGGCCTTGTGCGCAGCCCAGCGCTTCCGCTGTGCGTCGGCAATTCGCTTGCGGGCTTCAGGACTCAATACGCGCGTCTTCTTAGCTTTGCTCTTGGTCTTGGCGGGGGCCTTCTTTGCTTTGCGCTCAGCCTTGGCAGGTGATTTACCTGTGTTCGCGAGCAGCGAGCGTACCTGTGTTAGCCGCGCAATCTCCGCATCAATTTGGGCAATAATCGATTCAATAGCCATAACCTAAGAATAACTCAGAATTGCGCATGCAAGCGATCATGCACTGTATTTGCTCACCCTGAGATTTCCCCATCCAGTCAAGCTCAGTGTTACCTAACATCGCGACACCTTAGTTAAAGCCCGAATGTGTGCACTCGTGCAGGTCGATAACTGCGACGTGATCCACGGTGAAAAGTATTGAAATGGATCCTTTGATTGGAACCCAATTAAGGAATGCGCACATTGCGTTGAAATCAGACTCGCAAATCGAGAGGGGACAGACTTTGTCAGCCTGCCCCCTCCCATCGGATGTGCACATATTTATAAAGTGTGGACTATGTTCCCAGATACTCAACGTGGACGTATGTGCCGAGCCTGACGTTATAGGCAAGATACCATCCAATGTGGTCGGGATCATCATAGATAACTATGTCATCCGAATCCCACAACCATCCATCGCAGAAGGCTATGTCGAACGGAGCGACATTCCAATACCAACCGTTGAACCAGAAGCGGCTGGGGCCGCCACCAGCGAGATGCCAAACGTGTCCGCGTCCAAAGCCTCCTGTAAAGTGGCCATGCGCGAAGGGATGGTCCAGATGGTAGTTTGCATCATCGCGCCCGGTGTCGTGGCCAACCCAGGTCTTGCCGTCAACGTGAGGCGCGCTGGGATGACCCGCCCTATCGCTGTAGTTCGGCTTGGGGTCGGCGAGCTTTGGTGGGCCTTCATGGGGTTTCGGTCCACTCCTTGGAATCGGCTGATGTGGCTCGGCGGGGTGCTGCGCGAATACTGGAACGGAAAAAACGAACAATGCTGCAAGTGCCAACTGAACGGTTTTCATGACGTCCTCCTGATTCCGAGGGGATTGCAGCTATTCTCTGCACTTCTCCCCCGGTGAATCATCTCCAACAACAATAGTTCCAACCCTGGGTATCTGGGCAAGTTGCGGCGAGACGGATTTGCAAGTCCCGGTGGATAGACCAGAACATGAGGCGAAAATCATCGCAGCTGGGGAGCTATGCCACGACTGCAGCGGAGGCACGACGCCAAGCATAGAGGGGAAACTGGTTTGCGAGTTCAGCCACTTCACCGCGGATCCGTTCGAGGGCCGCATCGTCGTTTCGGTCATCCAGAGCCCTGGTAATCCACAACGCAATCTGGCGCATCTCCGGCTCCTTCATGCCGCGTGTAGTAAGGGCAGGCGTGCCGACGCGAATGCCGGATGGCTTGAGCGGAGGATTAGTGTCATATGGAATGGAATTCTTATTGACTGTGATGCCAGCCTTGCCCAGAGCCAGTTCAGCCTCAGAGCCGTTGATGCCTTTCTGGAAGGTATCAACCAGCATGAGATGGTTGTCGGTGCCGCCGGAGATGATGCGGAAGCCGGCACCCTGCAGGCTTGCGGCCAGCACCCGGGCGTTAGCCACGATTTGCGCGGCGTAAGTCTTGAACTCCGGCCGGAGCGCCTCCGCAAACGCAACTGCCTTGGCCGCCACAATGTGCATAAGCGGTCCGCCCTGCTGACCGGGGAATACGGCCTTGTCGATCTCTTTGCCGATAGTCTGCTCGGGCTTCTCGCCAACCTGGTAATCTTTGCCGGCAAGGATCAAGCCTGCACGCGGGCCGCGCAGCGTTTTGTGCGTAGTAGTGGTGGTGATGTGCGCATGTGGCACAGGCGAGGGATGCACACCCCCGGCAACAAGGCCAGCGATATGGGCCATGTCGAAAACATAGGTTGCGCCCACCTTGTCGGCAATCTCTCTCATGCGAGCAAAGTCCCAGAGGCGCGGATAGGCGCTGCCGCCGCCGATGAGAACCTTTGGCTTTTCGCGCTCGGCAACAGCTTCCATTTCGTCGTAGTCGATGAGCTCGGTGTCCTGACGAACATGGTAGAACGTGGTGCGGTAGAGCTTGCCGCTGAAACTCATTTTGTGTCCGTGGGTCAGGTGACCGCCGTGGGCCAGATCGAGGCCGAGGATTGTATCGCCAGCCTTGAGGACGGCCATGTATGCAGACGCGTTGGCCTGCGAGCCAGAGTGGGGCTGCACGTTGGCGTATTCAGCACTGAAGATCTGTTTGGCGCGATCGCGGGCCAGATTCTCCACCACATCGGCGTACTCGCAGCCGCCATAGTAGCGCCGGCCGGGGTAGCCCTCAGCGTATTTATTGGTGAAGATAGAGCCGGCTGCTTCAAGCACGGCTTCGGAGACAAAGTTTTCGCTGGCAATCATCTCCAGCCCCTCGTGCTGGCGGAGGGTTTCCTGGTCAAGAGCGGCGGCCACTTCGGGATCGGCCTGGGCGAGGGAGAGCGAAATGCGATCAGTCATAAGACAATTCTAGCCTTTTCGGGCTTCCATTCCCAGACCAAAGCCGAAGACGGAAGGCTGTTTTTGGAAACATGAAACAGCCTTGCGACGTCTTTGCGGTCTCTCGCTCTTCATCGATTTCTCCGATCCGGTTAAACTGGAATCACCAATCAACTCCCAGCAGGTCAAGGACCTTATGAGGAAGTACTCAAAACCGCTTGTACTAGTCATTCTCTTTCTAGCGTTGCTTACTTCGGCTTTCGCGCAGACGGCAGGCACGGAAACCACCGAGATCGATTTGGCGCTGCTTGCCAGAGCCAACGGCGGAGACGCGTTGGCACAGGTGCAGATGGGAGACAACAGCTGCGCGGCTGGCAGCAAGGCGACGCAGGATCCCCAACAGCCGGCTGAATACTACAAAGTGGCTGCCGCCTGGTACCGCAAGGCCGCGGAGCAAGGCTCGTTGACAGGGCAGTTGCGCCTCGCAGCACTTTACCGTGACGGCAGAGGCGCGCCCCGCGACATGGCACAGGCGGCGGAGTGGTATCGCAAAGCCGCCGAGCAAGGAGATACTGGGGCGCAGGCAACCCTTGGCGTACTTTACTCGATGGGCCAAGGCGTTCCTCAAAGTTACGCCGATGCTTACTACTGGTTCGACCTTGCCGCAAGGGTCAAGGGATCCAACCAGGAGAAGTATGCCGCATCTCGCCAGATGAGCGGCGCTCACATTACGGCAGACGAGCTGGTTGACGTGCAGCAACGCGCCACGAAGTGGCTTGCCTCCCATCCGCGGTAAGACAGGAGGATGTTGCAAGAAGTGAGCAGTTGGGATTAGGCGGAGGCGCTGGCCGCGTAACCGGCTTCCACTCACCTTGGGCGCTTCGCTGGCAGGGAGCCTATGTGGACCCGGCAAAACTGCTCGCGTTAAATCTGACTGCGATTCGCTAGCTCGAGACCGGTTCCTCTTCCACCGAACCTGGCTGCGGTGCAATCGCACTTAGCCCAGACGCCTTCTCGTCTCGCAGTGCTTTGTACGCGCGATAGACAAACCAGCCCATATACCAGCCGTCGATGAATTTGTAGGGCGTTTCACCGGTGGTGTAGTGGCCGCATGGCAGCACGCGCGGCTCAAAGTCGAGGCCGTAATGCCTGAAGGCTTCGACAACCTGCAGCGAGTACTCCTTGGGAAACGTCAAGTCATAATTCGCATAAACCAGGAGAACCTTCTTACCGACTCCCGCGGCATCCTTGCCCGCAAACTTCGCGTAGTAGTAGCAAGGGCTCGCCGCTGCCCACAGTGCGCGGACACGATCCTGAGTGAGGCCTGCTTCTTCAAGCGCCTGCTTCACGTGGCGCGTGCTCTGTCCGGCCCATGTCACATCTCCAAACGCTGTGGATGCGTGGTTGAAGGCATTAACCCGGATGCGCGGGTCGTGAGTGCTGGCCAGATAGGCGTAGCACGATCCGAGGCTGGTTCCCAAAACGCCGAAGTGTTCATAGCCCTGGTCTTGAAGCCAATCGAGACAGCAACGAATGTCGACAACCGCCTGCCGGCACGCAGAGAGTGTGCGCCCGATGTTGGCGCTGACCGAATAGTCAGAACGCTCCAGTTCCGCAGGGCGTCGAATGTCGTGATAAGGCATGGAGAGGCGCAAAGCCGAGATGCCCATGCGATTGAAAATGGTACACAGCGAGTTATGACTGAATCCGTCGGAATTCCACTGGGGGAGCACGATGATCGCTTGCTTCGGCCTTTTTGGATCCTTGTGGGCCGGGGCGGGATACCAGCGCGCGTTTACCTGGTCGTTCTCGGGATAGGGAGTGCGCTCGGGCGAAGTAAAGCGCAGAAATTGCGCCGTTGCCAGCTTTCCATCCGCGGCTTGCTGCCGGATTGCCGCTTCCTTAACCAGCGTCTCTGGCCGCACATTTGTCGGGTAGAGTTGCGGATGCCTATCTTCAAGTCGGAAATCTGAAGGCCGCTCATAGCTGAAAAAAGTGTCGCTGTGGCGAATGAGGAGTTGATTGATGCGCACCATGGCTGCTTCGGCGGCGGCCGGGTTGCGAATCACTTCTGGGCCCGGGATTGCGGACTTGAATCCATGCGTCTCAAGAAACGGCTCGATCCACTCAAAGCCCCACTCCAGCGGGCGGACCACACGGTTTTCATCGCGGGTGGTGAGCCGCGTTTCCCACTCGTACATCCAGCGCGCATAGCGTTCTTTGAACATGGTTTTCTTTTCAAGTTTATCAGCGTGGGCTGAAGCGCTGCCGGGTGTCGGCGAATTGCTCTATACCATGCTCGGTTCGCGCCTCTTTGTCCATGCTGCCGCAATCAGCCATCCGAGGCTGAGCAATGTGATTGCAGCTATTATTCCCTGCGAAATAACGCAGTAGAGGCACCAGACTTCGAGAACGGTTCGTTCTATGTTGGTTAGGTAAAGAGCGAATCCGAGCCCAATGAGCGAGAAAACAATGAGCCATGCGCGCCGACGCATCAACGACAAGACTGCGATCGCGAGGTAGCCAGCGATACCGATGGCTGCGACCGGAATATGGGCAATCTCAGCAAAAGGACTGTGGTTTACGATGCCGCAGTCCCACTTCTCATTGATGGAGCAAGGCTCCGTTCCAGTGTCGTAATGGACACGCAAGGCGAGGGAGGAAACTACGACGCCGGCGAGAGCCAGAAGTGCAATCAGATACCGCATATCAGTGAGTTTGATGCTACCAGAGAGCTTTGCTGTGAGGGTGCGCGGTACGATAAGCAGATGGAGCCTGGTTCCAGTCCAAACGGCCGTCGCATCGCGTTTTTTGGCGGTAGTTTTGACCCGCCTCATCTGGGCCATTTAGCTGTTGCTCGGGCTGCCCGTACGGCGCTGGCACTGGACGCTGTGCTGTTTGCGCCGGTGGGCTCTCAGCCCCTGAAACCGCAAGGGTCAACCGCCACCTTTGAGGACCGCCTCGCGATGACGGAACTCGCCATTGCAGAGGAACCCGGGTTCGACGTTTCACTCGCAGATGAACCGAAACCTTCCAGAAAGCCAAACTTTACTGTTGATACGCTTGAGGATCTGCGTGGGTCTCTGCCACCTGGTGGGGAGCTCTATTGTTTGATGGGCGCCGACTCCTTTTTCGGCTTATGCCGGTGGCATCGGTCGGCCGAGATTCCTTTCATCGCCTCGCTGATCATTGCGTCAAGGCCTGGGCAAAAGCCTGAACATTGGATATCGGGCTTGAGGGAAGCCCTACCTGAAGGTTTGTCGATTGAGCCCGGGACCGCCGACTTTGCGTCCACTGATCCCGAAATGCGGACCTACCGTGTTCATAGCCCGAATGGAGATTGCGCACCGCTTTACCTGCTTCCCGGATTGTATTTCGATGTCAGCGCCTCTCAGATTCGAGAACAGGTGCAAGCGGGGTCTTCGACGTCGCCAGATGGGCGCGCCCTGCTGCCATTGGCGGTCTTTGACTATATCCGCTCCCATGGCCTCTACCGTAGGGCCTAACGTGCCGCTGATCCAAACTTGCCGGTGCCCGGGCAAGGGTCTACGATGAGAATTGGAGAGTTTCTCTACCGAATGACATCGACAAAAACGCAGACACGCATTCTAGTTCAGGCCGCAATACAAGCCTGTGAAGACAAGAAAGGCGAAGATACACGCATCCTTGAGCTCGATCCCATCGACGCAGGCTTGTCGGACTTCTTCCTCGTAACCTCGGCAAGCAACGATCGCCAGTGCGTCGCCATTGCAGATGAAATCGAACACCGCCTCAAGAAGGACTTTGGGGTAATGCCCAACTCCGTGGAAGGCAGACGTCCGGGCAATTGGGTCCTACTGGATTATGTCGATTTTGTGGTGCACGTCTTTCTGGCCGAGCGCCGCGCCTTTTATGACATTGAAAGGCTCCGCAAATCCGCCCGCCCGCTCACGCCGGCCGAGTTCGATGCTGAGTTGAAGGCCGAGCTCAGCGCGAAGACTCGGGCCGTTCGGACAAAGGCATCCTCGAAGGCCGCTCCAGCGGCGATGAAGGGCGATGCGACGCCGAAGCCCAAAAGGGCAATCAAGAAGGCGGTTGAGCGGAAGGTTGCGCCGCGAAAGGCTGCTGCGAAGAAGCCGATCAGCAAGGTCAAGGTTTCACGCGGAGCCTGACTTACTGCAACTGTTGTTCCGATCCAAAACTCCATCCAAACCGAGTGAAAAGCGGCGCTTTGGGGGCGTTTTTGGCCCTATTTTGAGCCCTTTTCGAGTGGAAATGCTCGATTTCCGGCGGCTTTTCTGGCCGGTTGGTACATGGTTGTAATTTCTAAGTTGTTTATTTACATGCAGTTGATGGCTTATAGGTGGTGCGGAAAAGGGTGATTTATAGGGGGGTGGGGTGGGGTATTTATTTATTTATTGGTCCGTCGGTGGCAGTCCTGGCATGATTTGACGGCCGATTTGAAAGTCTTGATCACAATTACGATTGTGTGCCTTCAGTTGGAATAAATCGGCAAAAGGGCTTGCTGCCTAATGTCTTCTGCACCGAAAAGGGCGGCCCGCTAAGCGGGCCGCCCTTCTCGGGTTTGCAGTTGGACTTTGGTTAGAAGTCGAACTTGGCATTCAGCTGGATGAGCCGCGGAGAGGCGTTGCCGCCAAGGAAAGCTCCGAGGATCGAGGTTGGCGGATTCACAGCGGATTGAATGGTTCCGAAGGCGCCGCTGGAAACGCTTGATACTGGCTGGCCGAAGTTCGGGTGATTGAAGAGGTTGAAGAACTGCGCGCCCACTTTGAGCTTGCCGCTCTCCCAGCCAGGCATTCCGAAGCCCTTGCTGATGGAGAAGTCGGAATCGGTGTAGTTGGGCCCGAACATCTGGTTACGGCGAGACTGGCCGAAGTCCGTCGCGGTGGTAAAGTAATTGCCGTTCGCGAATGCGCAGGGGGTTCCATTGGCAGCAGATTCGCCGCCGCAGTGGTTGTGGCCGTTGAGAGGGGCGATCTGCTGGGCGTAGAGCGGGCCACCGTAATTGCCGAAGTTGTCTCCGGATGTCGCTGAATCGACCACCGAGAACGGCAATCCGGTGCTATGGAACACGGTTCCGGCGAACTGCCAGTTGTCTACCAGCACCTTCGGTCCGCCATAGTGGGGGATCGAATAGATGTAGCTGCCGCTGACGTAGTGGCGAGTATCGTAATCCGCGTTACCGTAGCTCTTGGTAAGGTCGTACGGATCGTCCGGGCTGTTGCTGTTGGCACTGAAGCCGTTAAAGCCACCGTTGGAAATGTCGTCGAGTGCGTGGCTGTACTGGTAGTTCACGGTGAGGGTGAGGTCCTTTGCGCGGTGGCTTTCAGAGAAAACCACGCCATTGAAATTTCCAGCGGATGAGCTCGAAATCTCAGTGACGGCGGCAAAGTTTGGATTTGGAGCGGCCGCGGGGAGTTCCGGGAAGCCTGGTGCGCCGGCATTGAAGGCGTTGACGCCGTTGTTCAGCTCCGGCTCATGATAACTGTGGTTGCCGACATACATGACGGTGACAGAGTCTTTTTTGCCGAGCTGGTGCTCGATGGCCAAGCTCCACTCAACGTAGCTTGGGTTGTAGATTTTCGACACCGCGGTGGAGATATTTGGCGCCGGAAGTCCGGTTGAATTAGACCCGCCTGCCGCGTAGCCAGCGACAAAGGAGGCGTTAGCGGCGATAGCAGCCGAAGACGCGCTACCCGGAGCGGTGGGGAGAAGGGTGGTGTTGCTGCCACCGAAGGCCGGCCCATAAATCGTGAACGGGACGTTGGTCGGGGCATTGTTGAGGAATTGATCGGCGATTTGTCCTGGGAACGCATCCGCAAACATGCCGAATCCACCGCGTACTGTGGTGTGGCTCTGGGCGCCGAACGGGAGGAAATCAAACCCGGCGCGCGGCTCATAGCCGATCTTCTGGAGGCTGGGCAGCGCCTTCGACAATCCTGAAGTGATGAGCTTGTTGTAGGGGGTGGTCGGGTCGGTGCTCTCGCTGGCGAAGTTCGAGGCCAAGTGCGCGAAGCAGGCTGTACGGCAAACCGGGTCGGAGTTGTGCTCCATACGCAGGCCGTAAGTAAGGGTCAGGTTCGGCAGGGCACGCCACTGATCCTGGACATACCAGCCCATTCCATAGAGAGCGACGGGCTGTGTTGGACGGGTTGGGAAGTTCTCCGCCCACAGGTCGACATAGCCTTGCTGGAAGCTGGCGTTGGTAACGACCGCCTCCGGTGAGCTTGTAAATTCCTCAGGGCTATAGTCGGTAATGTCGTCGCGGCGGATGTCCCAACCGATGCTGAGAGTGTGCTTGCCCTTGGTCCAGCTTACGTCGTCCTGGAACTGGTAGCCGGTGACATCGCGCCCCTGGGGCCAGATGATGTTGTAGCCTCCCGGCCATGCGCCCGGTGCATTGTTGCCCAGGTCGCCGTCAGCGAAGATGAGCGAGAAGGGCGCGAGCTTTTCCGAAGCGGCTTCATTGGTGTTGGAGAACACGGCCTGGTACCAGTTGGTCGCAAACAGGAAGGAGTTCGAGAGCGAGGGAGAGAAGATATGCTGCTCACCAAGCTGACCGTCCCATGCGGGCTGCGGGCTGGCTGCATTGAAGAGTGGATTGAGCACGCTGGTAAACGTGGCCTGTACGCCATCGTCGTAGGTCATGTGGCCGAACAGATGATCCTTGTCGCTGATGGTCTGATCGATGCGACCGTTGAATTTCTGCTCGTGCGTGTAGTTGCCGGCTTCGCCGTTAAACACAACCAGACCGTAGCCACCGGTGCTTGCGTCAGTGGCCGTAGGGTCAACAGTTGCGCTTGCATAGTGCGGGTTGCTGGTGTACAGGCTGAAGATGTTTTGATAGCCCGGGATTTCAGAGGAGAGACCGTTGGCAGTCAGGTTCGCGAGAGTCTGTTGCTGATAGCTTGCATCAGGGGCATAGACCGTTTGGCGAGTGGGCAGAACCACGCGAAGACCTTCGTAGTTGAAGAAGAAGAAGGTCTTGTCCTTGATGATGGGTCCGCCGATACCTGCCGCCCACTGGTTGACGTTATCGAAGGAGCGGGGATTACCGGCCTGCTTGTCAAAATAATCGTTGGCATTCATCGCGCGGCCATTCCACCAGTAAGCGACGTTGCCGTGGAACTTGTTGCCACCGGAGCGGGAGATTTCAGAAACCTGCGCGCCGCCGAGTCCACCGAACGATGCGTTGTAAGCATTGGAAGTGACGGTCACCGAGGCAACGTCGTTGTTTCCAAGCGTCAGGTTGGTCGCGCCGGAGTTGTTCACGTTCAGGAACGGGTCGTTGTAGTAGCCACCGTTCACGGTGAAGGTGTTCGCCGTGCCGGGAAGGCCGAAGGAGGAGAAGTTTCCATATCCGCCCTGGGTGTTCATGACGCTTCCGGGAGCGGTCTGGGCAACAAAGGTGAGATCGTTGCCGGGGTTGGGAAGGTTCTCAACCTGCTCCATAGTGAACGTGCTCGAAATCTGAGCATCGTCCACGTGGATCAGGGGAACTTCTCCGGCAGAGACCTCGACAGTCACGCTGGATTGTCCGATCTTCAATGTGACATTCGCTGAGGCGATGGCGCCCGCGCTAACCTGAATTGTCGTTTTTGAACCTTCAAACCCTTTTACTGAGGTCGCAACCGTGTAGCGTCCCGGAGGAAGCTGCGAAACGCGAAACTCACCGCTGGCGCTGGAAGTCGTCGCACGCGCGGAGCCAGTCTCTAAACTGGTAACCGTTATGGTGGCGCCCGGAACGCTTGCCCCCGTTGAATCGGAGACGATTCCAGCAACATCGCCCGTAGTGTTTGTCTGCCCGTGAGCAAGAGGCGCCACAGTGATTGAGACAAATCCGGTAACAGCCAAGAGACTTATCCCTAAAACCGCGTTCCGCAACCGTAAGAATCGCATCGAAACTCCTCCAAAATTTAGTGGGGATCGAAACCAACTTGAACATCTCGATCCGTGTATTGTGCTTTAGCGTGTCGGGGAAGAACAAGCCCGGTCCGCAAGTGAAAAATGCAACAAGTGTTAAAGCGTTAAGAAAGGGGGCTCGGCTCCATCCTGCGTGTCATATCCATATCGAAACATACCGAGGAAATGCCGGATACTATTTTGTCCTAATGAACATTGCATGACGAGTGCCAATCTCCACGATTGGACGAATTATTTGTCTGTTATTGAAAACAAATGGGTTGTGGGCGTTCCCACCTGACCACCCCGATAGCTCCAATATGAAATTGCGGATAAAGTCGCGCCAGTATTCCAAAAATGGGCACCGGATCTTGTTTTTGGGGAATCGCTTCCATTCCATCCTCCTGTTTCCGGGTGCGTTCGCGTATGCTGCCCCCATGAACCTTGCGCTCGCCTATATTGGAGCCCGGCCTTCCCCCAGGGATCCCCTGGATGCTCTCACAAAGGCGTACGTCGAGCGGTGCACGCCGTGGGCACAATGCGTCACTGAAGCATTCCGAACAGAAGATGCGCTGTTCGATTGGCTGCAGCGAAAACAGGGGCGCACCAGGGCGGTTCTGGTGTTGTTCGATAGCCACGGCAAGCAAATGACGTCAGAGGCCTTCGCCGCATGGTTGGGAGCGCGCCGAGACGATGGAGCTCAGCACATGGTTTTCGCGGTGGGCCCTGCCGACGGCTGGTCAGAAGAATCCAAAGCCAGGGCACAGCTTCTGCTCTCGCTGGGTCCCATGACAATGGCTCACTCGCTTGCCCGGCTCGTCGCGGCGGAACAACTCTACCGGGCATTCACGATTCTTGCCGGCCATCCCTACCACGGCGGACACTAAAGAGATTGCAGTTTACAGATGACAGGATGCGGATGACAGTTAAGAGCAAATGCCCGGCCGCTTCACCGTCATCTGTAACCTGTAATCTGTAACTGCGATGACGGATACGCGTAAAGGTCTGCTGCTGATCAACACCGGCCCCGGCAAGGGCAAAACCACGGCTGCCATGGGTACGGCTTTGCGCGCAGTGGGCTGCGGCATGAAGGTGCTGATGCTCCAGTTCATCAAGGGCTCCTGGCACTACGGAGAGCTGGATGCGGTGAAAGCCTTTGGTTCCGATTTTGTACTGAAGCAGATGGGCCGCGGCTTTGTGAAGGTGGGCGGAGCGGAGACCGACGCTGAAGACGTTCGTCTCGTGGAAGCCGCATGGGCAGAGGCTCGCGAGGCCATCTACTCCGGTGAATGGGACATGGTGATACTGGACGAAATCAATTATGCAATCGGCTATGGGATGCTCGATCCGGCGATGGTTGCGGACGCTTTGCGTGATCGGCCGGAGATGGTGCATGTCATACTCACGGGCCGCAATGCTCATCCCCTGCTTATTGAGTTGGCCGATACGGTAACCGAGATGCGCGAGGTCAAGCATGCTTATCAGAAAGGCATTCTGGCCCAGCGCGGCATAGAATATTGAGAGCACGTTGCGGAAAATCGCATAGCGGTGAGCTGACCTTAGAGGGAGTTTGAATGTCCTGGTTCAAGCGTGAAAGCGGCGACTACGAATCCGATCCTGGCGGCAACGGCCCATCGGATCCTGGCGGCAAGAATGTTCGTACTGAAGGCTTGTGGACCAAGTGCCTGGGATGTCGGGCTGTGCTTTACAAGGGGGAGTTGGAGTCGAATTTATACGTGTGCCCCAAGTGCCAGCATCATTTCAAAATTGGTGCGCGGCAGCGGATCGACCTGCTGCTTGAACCGGGCTATGATCTCGTCGACACCGGGCTTCGCTCGACAGACCCGCTCAACTTCAGTGACGTCAAACCATATAAGGAGCGGCTGCAGAAGGCCCAGGAACAAACGGGACTCAGCGATGCGGTACTGAACGCTGTGGGCCAACTCGGACCCCATGATGTTGTGCTGAGCGCGATGGAGTATGGATTTATTGGCGGTTCTATGGGCGCAGTCGTTGGGGAAACGATTGCGCGCGCCGTCGACCGTGCGCGTGTTGATCGCAAGCCGCTGATCGTTGTTACTGCATCGGGCGGTGCGCGCATGATGGAAGGAATCGTGAGCCTGATGCAGATGGCGAAAGTCTCAACCGCTCTTGGCCAGTTGGACGATGCGAAGGTGCCTTACATCTGCGTGCTCACCGATCCCACCTATGGCGGCGTTACTGCGAGCTTTGCGATGCTGGGCGATTTGAATATTGCGGAGCCTGGGGCGCTGATCGGCTTCGCTGGGCCACGTGTGATTGAGCAGACAATTCGGCAAAAGCTTCCTGAGGGATTTCAGCGTGCGGAGTTGCTTCTCGAGAAGGGTTTCCTGGATGCTGTCGTACATCGGCGGGATTTGAAGAGCTATCTGAGCCGCGCTTTGGAGTTTCTCAAAGCACCCGCGGTTGCCTGTTGAAGCTAACACCTCGTCGCTTTACTTATAGCGGCCCCTCATGCGTAAGGCGGCGGTGACACTAGCCACGGGCATGAAGACTTCAAGGCGAGCTCCGGTTGTGGACCTGGCGAAAGACCTAACTGCCGGAACGTCCCGACACAGGAACCTTCCCCAAAAAGTCGCCTTCGGGTTGCGCGTAACTGGCATGGTCGAACCAAGTTCGCTCCCGGAGCATGAGCTTTCCTTTACACGCGACAGACGAGCTTCGAAACTTTGGAACGTAGCGCAAATATATGAAATTGTGTAGATTGTCGGCTTTTAGGTTCCAAGAACGACCTAAATTCAGGTATGAAAATCGAGTTAGGATGAGCCGCAATACCAAATTATGGTTTCTTAATCAGTACATTACGGCAATTTCACAAGAAAATGCGATTTGGCGAGTGAATTGCTAGGTCAACTTCGGCCATCTTCTCCACTTTCGCTTCAGACATCGCGTGCGGGTAGATCGCCTACAGTCTCCTGGTTAAACGTTCTCTGCGCTTGAGACTGAGTCAAAGCCACCCGATAGCAAACCCCCGTTTGTTCATAACAAGCCATTTGTTGGAGGAAAAGAATTGACTCTGATCAGGAGAACTCTATTCGCGATCGTCCTCGCTTTGGTTGGCGTGGCGACGGCTGCCGCACAAACGTCCAACGGAACAGTCATCGGTTCAGTGACTGACACAACCGGCCGCGCGGTCGTCGGCGCCACCGTGACCGTCGTATCCACCGACACCGGAGCAGCCCGTACCACATTGACCAACCAGGAGGGTACCTATCGCATTGAGTCATTGATGCCGGGCACCTATGACGTCTCGGCGACAGCCACCGGCTTTGAGACAACAATCAACAAAGGTTTGCTTGTGCCAGGTACTGCCATTGTCAGTTCGAGCCTGGTAGTCAAGGTGGGTAAGACCGCAGATCAGGTCGTTGTCTCCGCAGACAATTCGGTGTTGAATACAGATAACGGCCAGATCGACGGTACCATCAGCGAGCAGGAAATCAGCAGCCTGCCGATTGCCAGCCTGAACCCTTATGAACTCGCCCTCACACTCCCCGGTGTGATGAACACCCAGGTCGGCGGCTTCTCCAACGGTGTTAACTACAACGTGGGCGGCGGTCGTCCTCGCGCCAACAACTTCCTAATCGAAGGCCAGGACAACAACGACGCCGGCATTCAGGGGCAGGGCCTTCAGCCCGGCAACGACGAAGCTGTCAAGGAAGTCGTAATCATTGAGAACGCATACACGGCTGAATATGGCCACGGTGCCGGCTCCGTTTCCAATCTCATCTTCAAAAGCGGCACCAACCGTTATCATGGCTCCGTCTACGAGCGTTTGCAGAACTCTTCGCTCGATACGGTGGACAAGAACGAGATTTTTAATGGCATTACGAGCGTAAACAAATACCGCGAAAACATGCCTGGTTTCAGCATCGGCGGTCCCATCCTTCACGATAAGCTGTTTGGCTTCGCATCGTATCAGTGGGATTTCTATCGCTCGACTGCTAATTTGGCCCAATTGACGGTTCCTACTGCAAATGGCTTTGCAACGCTGGCCAACTACTCGTCGAATCCTCGTGTGACGAACCTTGTCGCGGCGTATGGCGGATTGGTTGGCACCAACGGTGGCTCAAAGATCACGCCACCAGCGATTGCCCTCGGTCCTGACCCGGTCACAGGCGTCGACCGTGGCACCGTCGAAATGGGAACTGTAGAGCGCAACCTTGGCGCCGACGACAACGCACCCGAGATCGACCTCAAGGGTGACTACATCGCCAGTGAGAAGGACACTCTAGGACTCCGCTTTATTCGGAATCGCTTCACTGCACCTTACGATGTGTTCAATTTCACAGGCCAACTCCCCGGCTTTGACTCAGACCAGGACGGCACTTCATACAACACTGGCCTCGTTGAGACTCATGTGTTCTCACCCAAGGTTGTCAATGAGGCTCGCCTCTCTTACGGTCGCATCGGCTTCGCCTTCGGCCTGCCCGCCACCACTTTGGCGAACCCCCTATACGACCAGCCTGCAGTGTCGGTATCCGATATGACCGGGTACGGCATCCCTGGGAATATCCCCCAAGGCCGCTTCCACAATACCTTCCAATTACAAGACACGGTGAGCTGGACCCACGGCAAACATTTCATCAAAATCGGTGAAGACATTGCCGACATCCGCGTCAAGGATCAGATTCCCTTCAATTTCTACGGAGCCATTGGCTACGCCAAGGACACAAGGGCGACTCCAGTCAACGAAAATGAATCTTTCACTTACACGGGTTTAGCCAATCTGATTGACGACTACGGCGGGCCCAGCACCACGGTTTCCCAAAACTTCGGTAGCCCCATCGCTCAACCCAGGCTTTTCAGCCAGAACTACTTTGCGCAGGATACGTATCGTCCGATCCCAACCTTGAGCCTTGATCTCGGCTTCCGCTACGAATACAACGGCGCCCCGTTCAATGCCACAGGCACTCCGTATCCAGGCATCGATGAATCCGACCCCTCCTGCTTCCCGTTGACACCCGGCTCCACCTGCAACACCAAGCAGAAGGCCGACGGCAGCCAGTGGGGACCGCGCGCCGGCATCGCCTGGAGCCCAACCCTGTTCGGGCAGCACAAAACCGTCATCCGCTCCGGCTTCGGCGTCTTCTACGATGTGGTCTTTACCAACATCATCGACAATATTCAGGCCAGTGCACCCAACGCTGCTTCGCCGGTCATTACCAGCAGCACCACTGCCAACGGAAATCGCGGCACGGGCTCTTGGGCTGAGCAGTTCTCCAACCTGAACAAAAGCGCTTTGCCAACCAATACCTCCGAGCCGATCGTCGATCACCTGCTCTCACCCCGCACGATGCATTGGAACCTCAACATCGAGCAGGAGCTACCGTGGGCCACAACTTTCCAAGTAGGCTATGTAGGTGAGCGCGGCGAGCACCTCTATGGCAACACAAACCTGAACCCCTACGTCAACGACACTGAATCGGCTGCGCGTGTAATCCCAACCCGCGGCTCCATTGTTGTCCGCGACAACTCCGACGATTCCGAATATTCCGGCCTATGGTCAGAGCTCGATCACAAGTTCAATCACCAGGTCCTCTTTCGCGCCTCTTATACGCTGGGACGCGCATTCGATGACGGCTCGGAGATCTTCACCACTGCAAACGAGTCTTCGTACCAGTTCAGCACCTACCCCACCCATCGCGGGCTTACCGATTGGGGCCCGTCGGAATACGATCATCGCCAACGGCTTGTGCTCGCCTACATTTGGAGTCCCGCCGTCTGGCACACAGAAGGCGCCATGAAGGTTGTGGGTAACATCGTCAATCGCTGGGCGCTAGCAGGCATCTCCCAGTTCCAGTCGGGGTCCGTACACAACGTTGAGGACGGCTTCGACAATGATGGCGACGGCATCGGCAATGACCGCCCGATGCTTGGAAACGTCAAGGCTCCGATGGCAACATACGCCTTTGACGCCTCCTGGCTTGGATATCCCACCGGCAGCTACTGCTCTGGACCCAGCGTTTGGTACACCAACGACGACTGCCATCCCGTCGATGCCAATTCTGTACACTGGCTCATCGGCCCTTACGGCACCCATCCCGCTACCCCAATTGGCCGCAACTCGTACACCGGCCCTGGATATCAGCAGTGGGATATGAACATTCAACGCTCGTTCAAGATATACGAAGGGCTCACCATGGATTTCCGCGGCGAACTCTTCAATATCTTTAACCACGGACAGGTCGACACAAACGGTTACCTTGAAAACACGACGCTCACCAGCGGTATCAACACGGATACCTACAACAACAATGGCACCAATACCTTTGCCTCACCGTATTCTGACGTCAACGGACACCGCCACGCTCGTCTGTTCCTCCGCTTCCAGTTCTAACTGCATCGTCGCGACACAGAAAGGGCGGCCCCCAGCGGGCCGCCCTTTCTGCGTTCGGAAACAATCGAGGACAATTGGTCTGTTCGCACAATCTTCTTCGGCAACGTAGACTGTTTCCTTTGAGCCGCAAGCAGAGGACAACACGATGTATAGCCGACAAGCATCATTCTGCATGGCATTGAGCCTGCTTCTTGCTGTACCTTCCGCAATCCACGCTCAGACCTTCAATTCCGTTCCCGACATCGCATTCGATTCGACGGGTCCGGTTATTCGCGCGCACAC
>Ga0302278_10001405_pt1 | contig 29481 bp, 24 predicted proteins | sample III_Bog_N3_2_FD_194543 | JGI IMG/M metagenome (GOLD analysis project Ga0302278, IMG submission 194543) | Peat permafrost microbial communities from Stordalen Mire near Abisko, Sweden - III_Bog_N3_2 | ecosystem: Environmental > Terrestrial > Soil > Wetlands > Peat | place: Sweden: Abisko... | reverse complement strand
CGAGGAGGATGTAAAAGTGGTGTGCCGGCTCACCCTGGTGGGCGAGAAAGTCGTCGGCCTCCAGGTGGAGCGGCTGTGCTTCCACCAGGCATTCCAACTCGCTGGTTGGGAGGCCGGTAAGGATGGGCACGGCACGCAACTGGTCCAGCAGGGCATTGTTCATGCCTGGCGTTTGGCTGTCGACGGTCTGGGCAAGCTCACTCACAACTGGATTGGATTGCTATCGGGTGTAAAAAGCTTCTGAATCTGGTGCTCCAAATGGGGTATTCCCCTGTTGCCGAAAGTGTTACAGGTTACAGCGTAGCCAGGTACTGGTGCATAAACTGGACGGCGATGGAGCCTTCGCCGACGGCGGAGGCGCATCGTTTGACGGAGTTGAAGCGAACATCTCCGGCAACAAAGACACCGGGCATGCTGGTCTCCAGCAGATAGGGATCGCGGTCGAGCTTCCAGGCGCCGGGCGCGCGCACCTTGAGGTCCGGGCCGGCGAGGATAAAGCCTTTTTCGTCGACGGCAATCTGCTTTGGCAGCCAGTCTGTTTTAGGCGCGGCGCCGATGAAGATGAAGATGGAGTTCGCCGCGCGGATCTCTTCGCCCTGCTGCGTTTTCAGCACCAGGGACTCCAGACGACCGTTTCCGGTCATGGCGGTGACCTCGGTATGGGTCTCCACCACAATGTTGGGTGTGGCGGCGATCTGGTCGATCAGGTATTTGGACATGCTGTGGGTGAGCGACTTGCCCCGCACCAGCATGTGGACCTTAGCGGCGTAGCGGGAGAAGTGCATGGCGGCCTGCCCGGCGGAGTTGGCGCCGCCGACGAGGTAGATTTCCTCCTCCGCGCATGACATGGCCTCACTTTTGGCCGCGCCGTAGTAGACGCCGGCGCCGGCGAAGCGATCGGCGCCTGGAACATTCAGCTTGCAATAGGCGACTCCCGTGGCGATGAGGCAGACATGGGCGGTGAGCTCGCGGCCATCGCTGAGCACGACGACGTGGTAGCCGTTCTGTGAGCGGATGCAGGTGACGCGCTGGGTGAGGAACTCCGCGCCCAGCCGGTTGGCCTGCAGGAAGGCGCGCTTGGCCAGTTCGTCGCCGCTGAGGCCCTGGGGGAATCCGAGGTAGTTCTCGATGCGGGAGCTGGAACCGGCCTGGCCGCCGATGGCATCCGGCTCAACGATCAACGTGCGCAGCCCCTCCGATGCCCCGTAGACGCCTGCGCCAAGCCCGGCTGGGCCCGCCCCGATCACGATGACGTCGTAGAACTCTGCGCTGGCCTGGGTGCGCAGGCCGATTCGCTCGGCCAGCTCCCCGGTGGTGGGCTGGACCATCGCGGTGCCGTCGCCAAAGACGACGACGGGCAGCTTGCCGTCGTCCAACCCTTTCTCCTGCAGCAGGGTAACGGCCTCCGGCATCGACTCCGGGTCCAGCCATTTGTACTCGATGCGATTGCGGGAGAGGAAGTCTCGGACCGCGTGGTCAGCGGGCGACCAGCGCAGCCCGATGACGCGGATGCCCTCGTATGGTGCCTTGTATCCTTGCTTCCAGGCCTGCAGCAGGTCGTCGAGGACGGGGTAGAGTTTTTCCTCCGGCGGGTCCCACGGCTTGTTCAGGTAGTAGTGGATCTTGGCGGCGTTGATGGCGCGGATGGCGGCTTCGGTGTCTGCGTAGGCGGTGAGCAGGACGCGTTTGGCCTCCGGGTAGAGCGCCATGGCCTGCTGCAGGAAGTCGACGCCGGACATGCCGGGCATGCGCTGGTCGGAGAGCAGGAGCGCGACCTCCTCCTTGCGCTCGACCAACTGGCGGCAGATGTCCAGGGCCGCGGTGCCGGCTGCGGCGCGCACAATGCGATAGTCCTGCCCATAGTGGCGGCGCAGATCCTGGACGACTGCCTCCAGCACGCTGATGTCGTCGTCGATTGCGAGAAGGATTGGTTTCGGCATGGGTTCCGGGAGTTGCTATTCTAACGCTGGGCCTTGCGGTGGACGGGCAACAACTGCAACATTTGATTCGGACTGGCCGGCAGCGGGTTCAGAGAACGGCGCATTGTGGAAGGCCTGAAATCTATATGCCGGGATGGTTCTGGAATTCGCAAGCTGCTGTACGAATTGTAGACATCACTCCTGCGGGATGCCAGAGTTGCCGATGAGGGGAATGGCGGCACATTGCCTGTGGAGGGTCCAACCTGATGAATCGAATCATCCTTGCCGACAACCAGGCGATCTTTCGGGCGGGCGCGGCCCGGGTGCTTGTTTTGGAAGACGACATGCGCATTGTGGCGCAATGGGATGATGCAGGGCGGCTGTCGAATGCGCTGGAGGCGCATCGGGGCGCGGTGCTGCTGCTGGCGGCCAGCTTGTCGCCGGAGGTGGAGCGCGGAGCCGCCCACGCCAGGGCGGCCGGCGTGCGGACCATCCTGGTGGCCGAGAATGGCTCGGCGGTGGCCGAAGGGGTGGTGCGCGCCGTCGAAGGCGTCGTCTTCCGCGACGTTCCTGGCCCGGAGCTGGTCGAGTGCATTCGGCGCGTGGCGGGTGGGCAGCGCTGCGTGCCGCACTCCAATGTCACGTCCATCCAGGCGCAGGACATGGTGGGCGCGCGCGTCCGCGACCGGTTGACGCCGAAGGAGATGCAGATTGTGTCGCTGATCATCCAGGGCTGCAAGAACAAGCAGATTGCCGCGCAGCTCAATACCAAGGAGCAGGTGATTAAGAACTACTTGCGCAGCATATACGACAAGACCGGCGTATCCGACCGGCTGGAGCTGGCGCTGTTTACCATCCACCACCGTGTGCTGGCGGAAGCCGCGGCGCGGGCGAGCGATTTGCTGAACGCCAAGTCCGCCTGAAGGGCGGCCAAGAGCGAATCACAGAGGACACGGAGTAAAAAGAGAGAACACAGTGATTGGTTGGGCGAGAAACGCCCAGGGCTGAAGCCCGCTCTTTTGGGACTGCTTTACCGTGGGCTGAAGCCCGCTGCTACTCCGTGAGCTTTTCGGCGATGGATTTGGCCTGGGTGAAGAGGAGCAGGTAGTCGGGGCCACCGGCCTTGGAGTCCGTGCCGCTCATGTTGAAGCCGCCGAAGGGATGTGCGCCGACCATGGCGCCGGTGCACTTGCGGTTGAAGTAGAGATTGCCGACGTGGAACTCGTCGCGGGCGCGGTTGAGCTTGGCGCGGGAGCTGGTGTAGATGGCGCCGGTAAGGCCGTACTCGGTGTTGTTGGCGATGGCGAGGGCGTGGTCGAAGCTGGTGGATTTGATGATGGCAAGGACGGGGCCGAAGATCTCTTCGAGCGAGATGCGGGCGGTGGGCGCGACGTCGGCGATGACGGTTGGTGCAATGTAGAAGCCGTAGTTGGGGTTGTTCTTCGGGGCCTTGCCGAAAGCGATTATCCGACCTCCCTCCTTTCGGCCGATCTCGATGTAGTTAAGGATCTGCTCGTACGCGGATTTGTTGATGACCGGGCCCGCGTAGAAATTCTCCGTTGGGTCGCCTGCTTCGATGTGCTTGACGCGCTCGCTCAGGCGTTCGCAGAAGGTGTCGTAGAGGTCGGCGTTGACGATGGCGCGGGAGCAGGCGGAGCACTTCTGGCCATTGAATCCGAAGGCAGAGGCGACGACTCCTTCGACGGCGGCGTTGAGGTCGCAGTCGGGCTCGACGATGATGGAGTCTTTGCCGCCCATTTCGAGGATGGTGCGCTTGATGAAGTGCTGGCCGGGCTGGGTTTTGGCGGCGCTCTCGTGGATTTCCAGGCCGACGGCCTTGGAGCCGGTGAAGGCGATGAAGCGGGTTTGCGGGTGTGCGACGATTGCGCTGCCGAACTTGGCGCCGGCGCCGGGGCAGAAGTTGACGACTCCGTTGGGCAGGCCCGCTTCTTCGAGCAGGCTGAAGAAGATGGCGGCGATGGTGGGCGCGTCGCCCGAGGGCTTGAGGATGACGGTGTTGCCGCAGACGATGGCGGCGGCCGTCATACCGGCCATGATGGCGAGCGGGAAGTTCCACGGCGGAATGACCGCGCCCACGCCGAGTGGAATGTAACGGAGTTGGTTGCGTTCTCCGGGTAGCTGGATGGGCGTGGTGGCGGCGTCCAGGCGGAGCGCTTCGCGGGCGTAGAAGTTGAGGAAGTCGATGGTCTCGCCTACGTCGGCGTCGGCCTCTCCCCAGTTTTTGCCGACCTCGAAGGTCAGCCACGCGCACATCTCGAACTTGCGCTCGCGGATGAGGGCGGCGGTGCGGAAGAGCAGGGCAGCGCGCTCGGCGGCGGAGGTGCGCGACCAGGTGGCGAAGGCTGCCTGGGCGGCGGCCATCGCGGGCTCGACGTGCTGCTCGTCCGCGCGCTGGTGGATGCCGACGTCCTCGGCTGGGCGGGCCGGGTTGATGGAGATGATCTTTGCGTCTGTGCGGATGCGCTTGCCGCCGATGACCAGATCGTACTCGCGGCCGAGCTGGGACTTCACCTTCGCCAAGGCGGCTTCCATGGAGAGTTTGGTTGCGGCATCGGCGAAGTCGAGGAATGGCTCGTTGACGAAGGGAACATTGGGTGACCCGACGGGGATTGTTTGCGGCCGATCTTCCGAAGTCTGAGCAATCGTCATAGCTTAAAATTCTATGCCAATCCAGGAAATTGTAGGATTACTTTTTCCAAAAGTATTGACAAAAAGAAAAGTATTTTGTACAAATGTAATTGTAAAGGAGTCCCTATGAAGACTGGATGGAGTGAGAGAGTGCGGGAAGTTGCTGAGCGTGAATACGTGGCACCGGCGCGGAGCCGAGGTGGATATATAAGGATTCGTTTTGGCGATCTCAAAGAGAAGATGGTGCAGCTTGGGTTTCCGGCGACGAATTCAAATCAAATAGCGAGTCCCTTGGAATCAGAGAAGTTTTGGAGGCCCCGACAGTTGGAGATGTGCACACCTAAAGGGCAGGCGCGCACCAACGACACGATCTTCGAGTTCAAGTTCAAGGATGACAGTGTCTTGTCGAACGCGACAACAAAGGAGAGTCCTGCCGAGCGGGCATTCCGTTTGACGGAGAAGCTTCGCGGTCTGATGAAGGACGAAATTGCTGCGCGTGGTGGGACCGAGGGCTTCATGCGCTGGGTCCGGTCCGATGAGGAGGACGCAGCTTGAGCCGCATCTTCTGGGACACGATGCTGTTTGTTTACCTGCTTGAGGACAATAAGCAGTTTGCCCCGCAAGTGAGAAAGGTTTTGGCGCGCTCGTACGAGCGGGGCGACACTCTGACGACGAGCTATCTGGCGCTTGGCGAAGTGATGGCGGGCGAATCTCCGGGCGATGACACTGCGCGCACTGCGCGTGCCGTCATTGAAGAGATGGGATTTGCTTTCCTGAACTTTGACGGGCGCTGCGTGGATACATTTAGCAGAATGCGTTCCAAGGTCGGACTGAAAGCTCCGGACGCAATCCACATTGCCTGCGCTGCGGCTGCTGGGTCGGACTTGTTCCTGACGAGCGATACAAAGCTGTTGAGCAGACGGCTCCACGTTCAGGGCATCCAGTTCATCGTCGATTTAATGTCACCGATTCTTTAGGGCAGTATAGGGATCGAAGTGACCTGGTTAGGTAGGCGCTCGCTTTCAAAGTGGCGGCGGATTTTGGTGGCTGTGGGGGCGTTGACTACGGCGGTTAGGGCGTCGGGATTTTTTTCTGCGGCCTGGCGGAGGGCGCGGACGCTGCCGAAGTGTTCCAGCAGGCGCTGGCGGGTGCGGGGGCCGACGCCGGGGATGGCGTCGAGTTCGGAGTCGCGGTCGCGCATCTCGCGGCGCTTGCGGTGGTAGGTGACGGCGAAGCGGTGACTCTCGTCGCGAATCTTCTGGATGAGGTGCAGGACGGGCGAGCGGCGGTCGAGGACGACGGGGTCGGACTCCTGCCCGTGGACGTAGATGATCTCCTCGCGCTTGGCGATGGAGGCGAGTGGCTGCAGTGCGACGCCGATCTCGGCCAGCGCGTCGGCGGCGGCGTGCAGTTGGCCGAGGCCGCCGTCGATCAGTATGAGTGAGGGGAATGGCTTCTCGTCGTCGAGCAGACGTTTGTAGCGGCGGCCGACGACCTCGCGCATGGAGGCGAAGTCGTCCACGCCGGTGACGGTTTTGACCTGGAATTTGCGGTAGTCGGACTTCTTCATGGCGCCATCTTCCCAGACGACCATGGAGGCGACGGTTTCGGCGCCCTGGATGTGGGAGATGTCGAAGCACTCGATGCGGCGGGGGAGTTCTTCGAGGGTAAGGGCGTCCTGCAGGGCTTCCTGGATGGCCTTGATGCTGGGCTGGAGGACGCGGAATCGCTGATCGTAGGACTGCTTGGCGTTGAGGCAGACGAGGTCGACGAGGGAGCGCTTTTCGCCGCGCTGCGGGGCGAGGATATCGATGCGGCGGGCTGTTCTTTCCGTCAACAAATCGGCAAGAATTGCGCGGTCGGGGAAGTCGACCGGCACGAGGACGGTGCGCGGGACGTATGCCTGATCGAGGTAGAGCTGTTTGAGGAGCGAGGAGAAGAAGGCGGATGGGGAAAAGGCGTTGTCCGTTGCCGGTTGACCGACGTCCGTTGGGTCGGTGAGGACGGAATGTTCTTCGGCGATGGGGGAGTCGGCGTGGATCTCGGGGAAGGTGTGCTCGGGATCGGGTTCGAGGCAGGGAAGCAGCTCTTCGGTTTCGGGTTCGGCGCAGGGTTCTGCGGCGCGCGACCCCACCCATGACGGTGAGGCCGTAATGAATGGGGCACCCGATTGTGGGGCACCCGGTTCGGTGGCGGGATCGGTGGGTTCGTTGAGGGATTCGTCGATGAGATCGGGCAGGTCTTCCCAGAAGAAGTCGCGGCGGTCGACGATCTTGCCGCCGCGCATATGGAAGAGATTGACGGCGAGCATGCCGTTCTCGTAGTGGAAACCGAAGACGTCGGCGTCCTCATTGTCGGTGGTGGCGATGCGCTGCTTGTCGTGCATCTGGTGGACGGTGACGATCTGGTCGCGTAGGCGTGCAGCCAACTCGTACTGCTCTGCGGCGGCGGCCTCTTCCATTCGCCGGGTCAGGCTTGCCTCCAGTTCGCTGGGCTTGCCGTCCAGGAAAAGCTGCACGTCGCGGACGGTCTGTTTGTAGGACTCGGGGGTGGTGAGGCCTTCGACGCACGGGCCCAGGCAGCGCTTGATGTAGTACTGCAGGCAGGCGCGCGGGTGATAGCGCGACAGGTCGACCTTGCAGCTGGGGATGAGGAAGCTGCGGTGGATAAGGTCGACCAGGCGGTAGGCGAGGTTGCCGGGGAAGTACGGGCCGAAGTAGGCGCTGCCGTCCTTGCGCAGTCGGCGGGTGACGAAGACTTTGGGGTAGCGGTCGCCGAGCGTGAGCTTGATGTAGGGATAGGTCTTGTCGTCGCGCAGAAGGATGTTGAAGCGCGGCTTGCGCTGCTTGATGAGGTTGTTCTCGAGGGCGAGCGCTTCATGCTCGTTGGCGACGGTGATGTAGTCGAGGTCGACCGCCTCGCGCATCAGGGAGCCGGTCTTGGCATTGGCTTGCGAGGCTTCGAGGAAGTAGGAGCGGACGCGCGCACGCAGGTTCTTCGCCTTGCCGACGTAGATGACTTCGCCCTCGGCGTTTTTGTAGAGATAACAGCCGGGCGAGGTGGGGAGGGTGCGGATTTTGGCGAGGAGGTCCATTGGGTTCCGTGGGGCCGCAGCTTTAAGTCTAGCTGGAATGCTGCCGCGCCGTTTCCGGGTTCAGTTTGCCAGAGCGGCATGGAAAGTTTGACTTGGAGTCGGGCAAAAGTTACGCAGAGGCACCAGTTTGCGGGCTGGTAGCGCGACCACGGGTGTCTGTTATCATGCTTAGTATCAGCAACTTATCTGGAAGGTGGTGGGATGGCAGGACGATTGCACTTGCTAAAGTGCCAAGGCTGGGGCCAACAGCCGGACTTATAGGAGATGTCCCTCATGATCGTCGCATCCGTTGAACGCAGATTCCGCCTCGCATCCAGCCCATTCTTGTCCAGCAGGGTCTTTGGCACCGCGATGCTGGCCAGTGCCGTTGCGCTTACTCTAGCCACCGGCTGCTCCACCAAGAATTATGTACGTTCGCAGACCGGGCCGCTGATCCAGCAGACCAATGATCTGGACGCCAAAACAGCAGCCGATCATCGCACCATTACAGATACCGATCAGCGCGCCCAGGCGGGCATCGCCCAGGCCAATGACGCAGCCGGCGTCGCGGATCAGCATGCGACCGCGGCGGGACAGGCGGCGGACAGTGCCGGGCTGTCCGCGCAGGATGCAGTCAACCATGTGGACACACTCGCTGGCGTAGTGGCGAACCTGGACAACTACAAGCAGGTGTCGGGGGTCAGCGTGACCTTCGGCTTTGACAAGAGCGTGCTGACCAAGGATGACAAGGCACAGTTGGACCAGGTGGCCAACAGCCTGGCCAGCACCCGCGGCTATCTGCTGGCGCTGACCGGCGGGACCGACTCTGTGGGCGACGCGGACTACAACTTTCGGCTGAGTCAGAAGCGTGCCGATGCGGTCGTCAACTACCTGGCAACCAAATACAACATTCCGCCGCACAAGTTTTATCTGATCGGGATTGGAAAAGAGAATCCAACTGCCGATAACAAGACCCGTGTGGGGCGCGCCGAGAACCGTCGCGTCGAGGTGAAGCTGATGTCGAACATGGCGCAGCCCACCTCCACCCAAGCTGCTTCATCGGGCGGCGAATAATCCTGGGCAAACGGATTTGCGCACGATGAAGTTACGACGCGCCCGGTCATGCCGGGCGCGTTTCCTCGTCTGCGGTCGATTCGGCTTGGGGGTAAAGTAGTGCTATGGCCGAAATCGCCGCAGCGAATACGGAGCAGCCGCTGGCGCAGCATATGCATACGGTCGATCCGCTGGCCGAGGCGATTGCCATTATGGCGCGGCTGCGTGGTCCGGGCGGTTGTCCGTGGGACCGCGAGCAGACCTTTGACAGCATCAAGCGGCATACGCTGGAGGAGACCTACGAGGTCTTCGACGCGATTGAGCGGCGGGCATGGCCGGAGCTGAAGGACGAACTCGGCGATCTGTTGCTGCAGGTTCTGTTCTATGCGCAGATGGCGGCGGAGGCGGGCTACTTCGATATCCTCGACGTGGCTGCCAACCTGAACGCGAAGCTGATACGGAGGCATCCGCATATCTTCCCCGTGGACGGCCAACTGGCCGACGCGGCGGACGCCAAGGCCGTGTTGCGCAACTGGGAGCAGATCAAACGGGTGGAAAAGCTGGAAGCCGCGGCGCAGAAGGCAGAGACTGGCCCGGCATCCGGGTTGGACGACATTCCGCGAACTATGCCGGCGATGCTGGAGGCGGGTAAGCTGGGGTCGCGTGCGGCCAAGGTGGGGTTCGACTGGCCCGACTCCGAAGGCCTGTTTGCCAAACTGCAGGAGGAGATTGCGGAGCTCCATGTGGAGGCCGCAAAGGCTGACAAAGAACAGTATCATCGCGTCGAGGAAGAGCTTGGCGATCTGCTGTTTACGACCGTAAACCTCGCGCGTCACATTAAGGTAGATACCGAGTCCGCGCTGCGCTTTGCCAATGCAAAGTTTCGCGCGAGGTTCCGGGCGATGGAGGCGGTTGCGGGCGGATATGACGCGCTGGCGCTGCTGGGACCCGCCGAGCTGGACGCCCTGTGGAACCGCGCCAAGCGCGCTGGTGACTCGGCGGAATCGAAAGGAACGCCACGATGAAGCAGCTCGCACCGCAGATTCAGCCCATCGACATGCAAGGGACCTCCGCGATCCGCATTGCCCCGGCGTCAGAACTGGCGGATTTCGAGAGCTGCGTCGATGTGCAGCTTGCAGTGTGGGGCTACAGCGACGGCGACCTGATCCCGAAGCGCGTCTTCATTGTGGCCGGGCGCATCGGCGGGCAGGTGATTGGGGCTTTCGCGGGGGAGCGGATGGTGGGTTTTGCCATGGCCCTGCCCGGCTACCGCGACGGCAAGCCTTATCTGCACTCGCACATGCTGGCGGTGCTGCCGGAGTTTCGCAACGCGGGGTTGGGGCGCAGGCTGAAGCTGGCGCAGCGCGACGATGCGCTGGCGCGGGGCTTCGACTGGATGGAGTGGACCTTCGATCCGCTGGAGATCAAGAATGCGCATCTGAACATTGCCCGGCTGGGGGCGATTGTAAGGCGTTATATCCCAGATTTTTACGGCCCGTCGACCTCGCCGTTGCAAGGCGGTTTGCCCACAGATCGGTTAGTGGCGGAGTGGTGGCTGCGGTCTGGGCGCGTGCGACGGATTCTGGGCGAAGACATGGCGGAACCGGCCGCAGAACCTGTGGAAAAAGTGGAGGAAATCGTGGAGCGAGTGACGATCCCATCCGCTATCTACGACTGGAAACGCAACCCGGAGCAGCGTAAGCTGGCTGAGTCGCTACAAACCAGCAATCGGATTGCGCTCGAATCGGCTTTCGGACGGGGTCTCGCTGTCACTGGATACGAGCGCAATGCTGAGGGCGATGGTTGTTTTCTGCTGGGCCCGGCGCGCAGACTTGAGGAATTGGAAGCAGGCAACCGGATCTAACGACCTGCCTCTAAGGTTGTAAGCATAGTGAGGCTTGAACTTGAGCGTGGGCGGGAGCGAAATACGGGGATTCTTCGCTGCGCTCAGAATGACAAGCCAAAAAGTGAATGACAGGCCAAAGAGCGAATGACAAGCCAAAAGTGAATGACAGGCCAAAGAGTGAATGACAAGCCAAAGAGTGAATGACAGGCCAAAGAGTGAATGACAAGCAAAAGAATGAGTGGGCAAGCAAAAGAGTGAATGACAAGCAAAAGAAGGATGGCATTCAGAAGAATGCCAGTTAGTTCAGAGATGGGACACTAGCAAGCAACAGAAGCACGACAGGACGAAACTCCATGCTGACCATTGATGCTGTGCATTTGCGCGAGATCAATATGCCACTCGCGTTCCCGTTTGAGACGAGCTTTGGCGTTACAACAACCCGGCGCATACTGCTGGTGGAGATTGAGTCCGAGGGGCTGACCGCCTGGGGCGAGTGCGTGGCCGGCGAGCACCCATACTACTCCGATGAGTCCATCGACACTGCCTGGATTGTGACCGAGAACGAACTGGCCCCGCGGCTGGTAGGGCAGGAGGTTGCCGGCGGCAGTGGCTGCCCCGAGCTCTTCCGCCAGGTGCGCGGACACCGGATGGCCAAAGCGGCGCTGGAAAATGCTGTCTGGGACCTGGACGCGCAAAGAAAGAAGACCCCGCTGGCCGATCTGCTGGGTGGCACTCGGGACGTGATTCCGTGCGGCGTGTCGATCGGCATCCAGCCGTCGCCGGCAGCACTGTTCGACAAGATTGAGCAGGCCCTGGCGGAGGGCTACCAGCGCATCAAGCTGAAGTGTAAGCCGGGGTGGGACACCAAGATCTTCGAGCAGGTACGCACACGCTGGCCGAACATCCTGCTGAGCTGCGACGCGAACTCCGCCTATCGAGTGCGCGACATCGACCACATTGTGGAATGGGATGAGTTCAAGCTTCTGATGATCGAGCAGCCGCTGTGGTACGACGACTTCTACTTCCACTCCATGCTGCAGAAGCGCCTGGAAACGGCGATCTGCCTGGACGAGTCCATCCGCAACCGGCGCGACGCGCTGGCGGCCATCGATATGGAGTCGTGCCGCATCATCAACGTGAAGGTGGGGCGCGTGGGCGGATTCAGTGAGGCCATTGCCGTACACAATGCCACCGCCGAGCGCGGGGTCCCGGTGTGGTGCGGCGGTATGCTGGAGACGGGCATCGGCCGGGCCCACAATATCGCGCTCTCCTCGCTGCCGAACTTTTCGCTGCCGGGGGATGTCTCCGCGTCCCGGCGCTACTGGGCGGAGGACATTATTGAGCCGGAGGTGACCGTCAGCGCGAGGGGCGAGATTACCGTGCCGGATGGCATCGGCTCGGGCTATACCGTGCTGCGCGACCGCATCGAGGCGTTGACGGTGCGTCGCAAGACCGTGCGTGCCAAGGCCCGCGTGATGGCGTAGGGCTACTCCTGTTCCGTGGCGAGCGTGGCAGTCCCTCCGCTCATGTCGGTGCCTTTGGCCTCCGGCCCCAGCGCGGTGATGCAGGCTACCGCCAGTGCGACGATAACCACCGTTCCCGACAGCGCAACGTTCAGCAACCCATGATTGTGGTCGTTGGCGTATGCGGTCTGGAAGACACCGTTGCGGGACGAGAGAAGATTGCCGATCTGGTAGGCGAATCCCGGCATAATCGCCCGCACTGGCGCCGGGCAGAGCTCGTTCAGGTGGGCCGGGATCACGCCCCAGGCTCCCTGCACCATCGCCTGCATCAGAAAGCCGCCGACAGCGAGCATGACTGCCGTATGCGACCACGCCCAGAGCGGGATCATGGGGATGGCGAGCAGCGCGGAGCACACAATTGTCCGGCGGCGGCCGAACTTCTCTGAGATGGCGCCGCAGCACACACCGCCCAGCAGCGCACCCAGGTTGGCGATGACCGCAACCAGCCCCACCGCGAAGTCGCTGAGCTTGTGGTCCTGCAGGAACGACGGGTACAGATCCTGCGTGCCGTGCGAGAACGACGTGAAGGCTGTCATCAGCAGCACGATGAAGAGGAAGGTAGGCAGGTAGCGGAGCAGCGCGCGCCAGTCGGTTGGCGGCCGGGTTGGCTTGCCGCCGTCCACGCTGGAGTGGCTGGCGAGCCACGCCGGCGACTCCTGCACATTGAAGCGCAGATGAAAGACCAGCAGTGAGGGCAACGCGCCGATCATGAACATTACGCGCCAGTTGGTGAACATCCCAGTGCCGTGCAGGTGGGTGAAGAGCAAGCCGTACAGCGCGGCTGCCATCAGGTTGCCGATGACATAGCCTTCCTGGAGCAGTCCGGAGAAGAAGCCCCGGCCCTCCGCCGGCAGCGTCTCCAGCGCCAGCGCCGCGCCCACGCCCCACACGCCTCCCATGGCGATGCCGAATAGCGCGCGACAAACGAGGAAGGTGTGCAGCGACGGGGCGAAGGCCGAGGCCAGCTCAAAGAACGAGAAGGCGACGATGTTGACCATCAGGGTGGGCCGGCGGCCGAACCTCTCTGCCATGGCTCCGAACAGGAATGCCCCGATGGGCCGCATCACCAGCGTCCAGAACAGGGCCTCCGCAACCTGCTTGCGCCCGACGTGGAAGCTGACGGCGATTGCGTTCAGGCAGAATGTGAGCAGGAAGAAGTCGAACGCGTCGAGCGTCCAGCCGAGAAAACAGGCGGCGAAGGTGTTTCGCTGGATCCGGGTGAGCGCAGAAAATGGACGAAGCAGAGGCACTGCCGCATGCTACCACCTGGCGGCGGGTGTCGTTACATCTTGGCGCGGAGCGGAGTGAGCTGGTCCATGGGCGGAATCGGCATGTTCTCCGGCTCCTGCAGGTAGCTCTTGAGCAACTGATGGTGCAGGCAGTAGAGCGCCAGCTCCAGCCGGTCGGAGACGCCCAGTTTGTCATACACCTTGCGCAGGTAGTTCTTGATGACCTGCTCGGTGGTTCCGATCTGGTAGGCGATCTCCTTGTTGCGCATGCCGCGGGTAATGCAGCTGATGATGGCCAGTTCTTTCTTGGAGAGCTTGGGCTGCACGCGCGGGTTGGTGAGCGCACTGGCCTGCGAGCGGTAGGCCTCGATCACCCAGCTGATGGACTGGTTGTCGATCCAGGTTTCGCCGTCGGCGATCTTGCGCACACACTTGATGAGCAGGTCCGGAGAGATGGAGCGGGGCACGACCCCGCGCACGCCGCGGCGGTAGAGCTCCACAATATTGGCCTCGTCCGCCTCCACCACCTGGACGATGAGCTTGGCGTCCGGAGACCGTTTGACCAGGTCCGGGATGGCGTCGATGGTGCCGGCGATCAGTTGGCCTTCCAGCAGTACCACGTCAGTCGGATAGCGTTGCAGGGCGGTTTGCAGGTTGGCGAGCGTCTCCGCCTGCGCGACCACGCGGATGTCGTCTTCCAGGGCAAAAACCTTCTTCATGCCCACGCGATAGATGGCCTGCGAGTCTGCCAGGATAACGCGAATCCCGGTGGCGGGGCCGGATTGCTCAAAGGCTCCGTGGGTGGACTTCTCGAGATTCTGGGCCGTCGTCATCGTTATGCCTTCAGTACATACTCGTCAATCACAGCCGCCGCCATGGATTCACCGGCAAACTGTTGATGCCGCACGATTCGTCCCGTGCAGTGGATGGATACATCGCTCCCCCAGCCCATGACCTCCGATGGCATATCCATCGAGAACTCGATGCTGCTGCCCACCTTTGGCAGATGGGTGGATACAAACAGGAGACCGTTGGAGGAGATGTCGCGGGTGGTTGCCTCGACCACACCTTCCTCCGTCATCAGATGAAGCGCGAGCTTCAGCGGAAAGCGCACCGCAGTCCGCATGGCGTCCCTCGCTCCAGGCTTCTGCCACTGCGCCAAGTTGCCTCCTTTGAGAACCACGGAAATCCCTCCGGAAGGGTGCACCGTGGTTACCAAAGTTTATGCTACACGAGCCATTGTGCCACCCTTGAACCGTGGGCACGATGGCACCTTCGTGGCATCGAGATACAACTCTGTGGGAGAAGGTAACCAGTGCGCAGGCGAGGGGGAAGGCCCTGGGGCAACAGGCGCGTTGACCAGGACCGCGTGAATCGTCGCCATGTGGTTGGCGGCGATCCGTCGAAGAGCGCGGAATCCCGGTCTTCGCCCGCGGTTGCCCACTGGGTGTGGTACCCCCCTCCCCCCCGGGGTATATGGTCAAAGTCTAAGAAACAAAGGAGATGGCGGAGGGGAGTCCCTTTCTCGACAACACCAGGATATTGAAAACAAATGAGTTAAGCGAGGGGAGTCACAAAGTAGTTAACATCTCTTCTTGCAAGTGATTGATTTAAATGGAAAGACCCGGCATATGGCCAGGTCTCTCTGCCTTGTACTTCGCTACTTCCAGTATACCAAGCGGGGCATAACTCCTATGCCACCTATCTTTCCTGTGGAATGAGAGAGATGAGGGTTTTTGGGGTGTGAGCAGTGGCCGCACCCCCCACCCGTCCGCAAAGAACGCGTACGAATGGGGCACCCAGGCGTCCGGGGTCAGGGGAGGAAAGGGAAGATTACGGGTGGGCCACCCGCCTTCGTCGGCAACTGCCGCAGAGACCTGCTCGATCATGTGATCGTACTCGATGAACGGCATTTGAAACGTCTGATGGGCGAGTACGTCCTCTACTACCACGACGACCGGACTCACCTCGGTTTGGGAAAGCAGACTCCGGCGGGACGTGACGCAGTGGCCAGCAGTGTTGGCGGTGGCAAGGTGATTTCGATACCGAGGCTCGGTGGGCTGCATCATCGGTACGATCTGGCTGCGTAAGTGTTGCGTTTCGACTTACTACAACAAATTCACACAAAGAGCCACAGGAGAGGTGTGTCCGCTGACTTGCGGCATCAGTCGCAGCACCGCTTCCGTGACTCCTCCGCGTCACCGATCAAGCCCTCTCCAGTCGAAAGTCACCGCAAATCCGGACGCTGAATTCATGCATCGGCTCAGTTTTGTGCCCCGGATACGATTTTGGCGAGGTGCAGGCTGCCAATCGACAGCGCCGCGGTCTGGGAAAGCCGGAGACCTTCGACTTTCTCGGCTTCACGCACCTGTGCGGGAAGACGAGCAGAGGACGGTTCACCGTGCTTCGGCAGACGATCCGCAAACGGCTGCAAGCCAAGCTGCAAACGGTGAAGACCGAACTGCGGCGACGCATGCATGACCCGATCCCTGAAGTCGGCGCATGGTTGAAATCCGTTGTGGGCGGGCATATCCGATACTTCGGAGTGCCGGGAAACCGGTACGCCCTGGCCTACTTCCGTTTCCAGGTGAGCAACCTCTGGCATCACGTCCTGCGACGGCGAAGCCAGAAGGGACGCGTCCCATGGGAACGGATGAAACGGCTCATCCAACGCTGGCTTCCTCCGGCCCATATCTGCCATCCTTATCCCACGCGCCGCCTGCGCGTCACCACCTGAGGCAAGAGCCGGATGCGGGAAATCCGCCCGTCCGGATCTGTGCGGGGGGTACGGCGAAAGCCGTATCCCTACCGCGACCCTATCAACCCGATGCCGTAGGCATCGTTGCTTGGCACAACTTGAGTACAGGACCACTCGGTTCTCAGTTGTCATAAGATTCAGCAAACAACTCATGGCGAAGGCAGAAGCCAGCGGACTCTATAACTGTTCGCGCCCGCTCCAAGAATAGACGTCCCTCTTTATCGGGTTTGTACTTGAAGACAACTCGGAACACAACTGGACGGTTTTCCGCCTCAGGAAACTGCTCCAGGAGTTGGCCGCTTTCCACAAAAGCGAGGTATGTATTGAACTTTGTCTGAAGTATCTTCTGATGCTTAAGGGAATCGATCCAATCCAAGTGATCGCTAATAGTCAGGACTACATTCCCGCTATTTCTATCGATACTCATCATGTCGATGCTGGTCGACTCATCGACTGCCATACAATCCCTCCGCGCGATTGGGCACTACTATGGATCCGGTCTAACCACCTGAACTTTAGTTGGCGGTATAGTTGTTCCTCCAGAAAATCCTGGCTTGCCTTTCCCCATTACGGTAACACCAGTTTGCTCTATCTCCGGGTGCGCAGCCGCCTGCCCCGGCGTTAGGCGTGCAGTCGCGGAAGATTTCGCTTCCCTCAAGACCACAGTGCCGCTGGAGTCTTTTGCCGCTACATCCATTACAGTCTTGGCGCCGCTCTCCGTCTTTAGTGTTATGTTTTGCACTGTCGGACCAATCTCTTTAGCAGTCGCCGCTGCTACGCCCTCCTGAAACGCCTTTCCCTTCGCTGCATTCTGCAGGATACCGGGCGTATCCGGCATCCCCAACGGAACGATCTGCATGCTGCAGTTAGGGCAGTTTCTTGTAGGATGTGTTAATTCGTCATACTGGACCGCGGCATAGTGGAGAACAGCCACATTGGCATCCACGAACCTATCCCACAACGACGGCGGTGGCGGCGCGACCGCAGCGGGCGCTGTCGGATCACCGCAATCAGGCGGGCATCCATGACCGTCAAGGTCTGGCTTCGCTAGGGGATTGTTCTGGACATACGAATACAAATTCAAGCTCTGTGGATTGTCCAGGTGAGCATACGGCACCGGGTCTTCTTTGGCGCTCCAATCTGGGCTCAGGAACCTACCTGTCGCGCTGTTGTAGTAGCGGGCGAACATGTAGTCGTTGCCTGATTCTGCGTCTCTTTCTTTGCCGGTGAAGTGGTGTTCTGTGGCGCCGAGGAAGAAGGTGTTGTTCTGGGGGACGAGTTCGCCGAAGGGGAGGTTCTGGTAGGTCTCTTCCACCTCGCCCGAGATGTTGGTCTGGACCCGGCGCGTGCCCAGCCAGTCCGTGATGTTGGAGTGGAGGCCGTTGGGGTCGTAGGTGGCCAGCAGTTGCCCGCCCACGAAGACGTTGGTGTGCAGCCACTGGCCGTCGCCGCCGGTCTCCGTGACCTGCTCGCCGGCCAGGTCGAGGCCGTAGGAGTTGGTGAGGGTGAATCCGTTCTGGGTCGTGTCGCAGGAGAGCGTCGGCTGCCCATTGACCAGGACCGCGTGAATCGTCCCCTTGGCGACGCGCTGGTCCTCCGCATCGTAGATGTACTGCACCATGGTGGGCGGCCATCCGGGAGCGGCCGGGGGCGCCTGCACCGCGCACACGCGGCCCTCGTCGTCGTAGGCGTACTGGTTGGCGCCGTCCGCTGTCATATCGCCTGCCATGATAGCAGTAGCCGTTTCCCCACCCGTCCGCAAAGAACGCGTACGGATGGGGCACCCGGGCGTTCTGGGTCAGGGAGGATGGGGAGAAGTGCGGGTGGCGGCCGGCTCTTTATTGGTCGAGGAGGATTGCCGGGACTGAAGTCCCGGCCTATCCAAAGCCGCTATTTCCGGCAGCGTTGATTGTGCGAAGGTGGATGCCTGCCTAAGGTGTCGGCCTGTCGAATGCGAGCCGATCTAAGCGGGCAGGGAGTTCAGGTAGTCGTTGATCTCCTGCAGTTCTTCCGGTGGCAGACGGAACTTGGCCGCCGGCCAGATACCCTCCACCTGCTGCGGGCTGCGGCCACCCACGATGGCACCGGTGATGGCCGGATTGCAGAGTGTCCACGCAATGGCGATGACTCCCGCCGACACACCGTGGCGCGCGCCGATCTTGCCGATAAAGTCCGCGATGGCCAGGTTGCGGCTGAGCAGCGGCTCCTGGTAGTTCTTGGCGTTGCGGCGGAAGTCGTCCAGGGGCAGGGCGGCGACCCGCTCCTTGGTCATGGCTCCGGTCAGCAGGCCGGAGTGCATGGGGGCGTAGTTGATGACGCCGATCAGATGGTCGAGACAGAATGGCAGGATCTCCGGTTCGGCCGAGCGGTTGATCATGGAGTAGGGCGGCTGCAACGAGATAATGGGCGCAATGTCCATACAGCGCTCCATCTGCGGGATGGAAAAATTGGAGACACCGATTTGGCGGACTTTGCCCTCACGCTTCAGGTCGGCCAGCGTCGACCAGCCCTCTTCGATGTCCTGGTCTTCCACCGGCCAGTGAATCTGGTAGAGGTCGATGCGCTCCACCTGCAGGCGGCGCAGGCTGTCCTCCACCTCGCGGCGAATCTCCAGCAGCGTGCGCTTGATTTCGCGCTTCTCGTCCCACACCATCCCACACTTGGTAAAGATGAAGGGCTTGACGCGCGACTCCTTGACGGCGCGCCCGACGATCTCCTCCGAGTGGCCCAGGCCGTAGATGGCCGCGGTGTCGATCCAGTTGACGCCCAGGTCGATCGCCTTGTGGATGGCGGCGATGGAGTCGTTGTCATCCTGCGGCCCCCAGGACATGGCCCATTTGTCGCCGCCAATGGCCCATGCGCCAAATCCAATGGGCGTAAGCCACAGATCCGATGTTCCCAACTGACTGATTCTCATCGCCGTTCCTGTCCTGAACTGTATATGTAACACTTTTGCCGCAAACAACTTACGAGTTCCGCAGTGGAAGTCTGCTACTTCCTCGATTGTAAGACCAAAGATGGCGCAGCACACGGGGACTCGCGCGGCCCACATACCAATTGTTGCACGCGGCGTGGCATCCTACTGCGATTGGATGCCGGGAAGGCCGCCGATGGGGCATTGCCTGGGGGGCCCGTTTCGCCACTGAATTGACGTAGCCGTTACGTGGGGCCGCAGGGTACGTGAGATAGTGTCATATTGCATACTATGAGCGAGATGACACCAGCCGAAGCGAAGGCGACTGTCGCAAAGTCGCGCCGAAACAGCAAGCCCCGCACAGCCAGCAAGGCTGCGAAGAAGGCCGCGCCGGAGCCCGAGGCGCGGTTCTTCGGGCGGGACGAGTCCTGGATGCTGTTCAACCGGCGCGTGCTGGAAGAGGCCGAAGACGTCTCCAATCCACTGCTGGAGCGCGTCAAGTTTCTGGCCATTACCGCGAGCAACCTGGACGAGTTTGTGGAGATCCGGGTGGCCAGCCTGCTGCAGCACATTGAGGATGCATCGAACCAGCCGCAGCGCGCCGATGACGGCGGCCTGACCCCGCAGCAGCGTCTTGACCGGCTGAATGTGGTGATGCACGAGTTTGTGGAAGCTCAGTATGCCTGCTGGAACGACCAACTGCTGCCGGCGCTGCGCAGCGCCGACATCCGGCTGCTGGCATGGCGCGTCCTGGACGACCGCGCGCGTGCCTTTGCGCTGGACTTCTACGAGACTCAAGTGGATCCGCTGCTGACGCCGGTGACGATCGACCCGTCGCATCCGTTTCCGCGGGTGCTGAACAAGGCGCTGTGTATCGCGCTGCTGCTGCGGAGCAAGCGCGGCGCCAAGTCATCGCCCAGGCCGGTACCGGCGCTCGGGGTGGTGACCGTGCCGCGCGCGCTTCCGCGCCTGGTCCAACTGCCCAGTGCGGAGGGCCGCTACGACTTCATCATGCTGCACAAGATTATTGAATCGCAGATGGGACGCATGTTCCGCGGGTACGAGGTGCTGGGCCGCGCGCCCTTCCGCGTGACGCGTAACAGCAACCTGTATCTGGAAGAGGAAGAGTCGCGCAGTGTGCTGGAGAGCGTCCGCTCCGAGTTGCACAACCGGCGCAAGGGCGATGCGGTGCGTATGGAGATTGAGGCCAGCGCGGACACGGAGATTGTCGAGCGGCTGCGCATCAACTTCGAACTGGAGCCGGTGCAGGTGTTCCGCACCAAGGGTCCGGTGAACCTGCTGCGCCTGATGAACCTGTACGGCAGCGTGACGCAGCCGGATCTCAAGTTTGCCGGCTTCCACGGGCGGCGCTACCACCTATCATCCAAGTCCGCCAACCTGTTCGACGAGCTGCGCGCCAAGGACATTCTGCTGCATCACCCGTACGACTCCTACTCGACGGTGGAGGACTTTGTGGAGTCGGCGGTTGCGGACCCGAATGTGGTCTCCATGGAGCAGACGCTGTATCGCACCAGCGAGGCGTCGCCGCTGTTTACCGCGCTGACCGAGGCCGCGCAGACCAAGGAAGTGACCGTTGTCGTGGAGCTGATGGCGCGCTTTGACGAGGCCTCCAACATCCGCTGGGCGCGCGAGATGCAGGACGCCGGGGTGGGGGTCTTCCACGGCATCCTGGGCCTGAAGACGCACTGTAAGCTGGCGCTGATGGTGCGCCGCGACCCCGACGGCGTGGTGCGGCGCTACGCCCACCTGGGCACCGGCAACTACAACTCGGTCACCGCCCGTTTCTATACCGATATCAGCCTGCTGACCGCACGCCCGGAGATTACCTCTGCCGTGCAGACCGTGTTCCGCTACCTGACCGCCAAGGCCGACTCCGAGGACTACAGCCCGCTGCTGGTGGCGCCGCTGACCCTGGCGCCGGCGATCCTGAAGCTGATTGCACGCGAGACGGAGCACGCGAAGGCCGGTCGGCCGGCGGTCATCGTGGCCAAGATGAATGCGCTGCTCGACCGTCCTACCATGGAGGCGCTGTACGCGGCGTCCAATGCGGGCGTGGAGATCGACCTGATTATCCGCGGCATGTGCGCGCTGCGGCCGGGTGTGAAGGGCGTGAGCGAGCGCATCCGCGTGCGCTCCATCGTGGGCCGCTTTCTGGAACACAGCCGTATCTTCAGCTTCGCCAACGGCGGCAAGCCGGAGCTCTTTTGCGGCAGCGCGGACTGGATGGCGCGCAACCTGTTCGAGCGTTGCGAAGTAGTCTTCCCGGTAGCCGACCCAGTGCTCGCCTCTCGCCTGCGCGACGAGATACTGGCTGCATACCTGGCCGACAACACCAAAGCGCGGCTGCTGCAGTCCGATGGCCGCTACATCCGCGCACCCCGCAGCGGCACTGCCTTCAACGCGCAGGAACACCTGATGGCGCTGTCGCTGGCCGAGGGAGCAGAGCCGCACCAGCATAGACGCATGCTCGACCAGGACATCTAGGCTAGATCGCGGTGCAGGTGCCCACGGTCACGACAACCTCAATCGGCGTAGCGACCGACGTGACGGTGACGAACCCCGCAGCTGAGATCCCGGAAGCGATCGAACCTGCATAGGTGGGGTTTCCCGAGTAGGAAGCCGCCAGAACCAGAGTGCCGGGGGTCGGTCCGGTGCTGGTGGTGGAAGCAGGGGGGCCGGACTGGCTTGAGCCGCACCCGCTGGCTCCGCCGACGATGGCAACACACAACGCCACCAGCAGCAAGCCGTTGAGACGGCGGCGGCGCGGCAACGAGAGCAAAACCAGGAAGGCGATGGACGCGCCCGAGCCAGCGCCGAGCCAGGAACGGCGCCGTCCGTGGGAGTTGGCGCTGGCGGACTCTATCCCGCTGGCCGGCGTGGTCAACTGAGGCAGCTCCAGCATCGCCAGATTGGCGCAGCTTGTGGTGTAGGTATAGGTGGCGACGCCGGACCCGTTGAGCGCGACCGGACTGCCGACGGTGGCGCCATTGACCAAAAACTGCACTGTGCCGGTCGGAGTTCCGCTGGAGCCCGTGACCGTCGCGGTGAGCGTTACGGTGGCCCCAGCCACGACCGATGTGGGCGAGGGTGTGAGAGTAACGGTCGGTACCGCGGTCCCGTTCGATCCGCTGCCAAGAGGCGTCACCTTGCCGGTTGCCAGCGCATGCGCCATGTTGTAGAGGTTCACACTGCCCCAGCCGGACGCTTGATCGTAGCCTGTGCCTGCGCTGTACCCGATCGACCCACCGGTCAGGCAATTCGCCGTACCCGCCGTGCAGGGCATGGCGTTGTTCCCTGCGGTTACGTCGTTGAAGACCACGGTGGGCAGGGTCGTGATGGTTTGCCCTGCTGTGTAATAGGCGGAGCTGTTGGCCAGCGCGTAGATGGTTGGGTTGATGTTGCCAAGTTTCGACCCGATCTCTTGTTCGACCAGGGCAAGCATGCCACCGAAGATCTGCGAATCGAAAGACGTGCCCCCGGCCGTGTTCAGGTCCGTCGCATACTGGCCGGTGCCGATTCTAAATCCGTTGGCGCTGGTGCAGGAGTCATTGAGCGCCACGTTGTAGCAAAAGAGCAGGGAATCGTGCTCGTCGGAGGCATTGAGCGCGAGATCGGGGACATCGCGGGCAGCATCCGCCGGAACCCCTGTTCCCAGTTGCCATGCGGGTTTGGGGAAGAAGCCGCTGGCGCCTCCGCCGCCTCCTCCGAAGGCCGCGGAGAAGCCTGTCCCGTAATCGTTATAGTCGTTCCAGATAGTTTCCGGGATGTAGGAGAGCGCGGAACTAATCACGTCGGTACCGGAGGTTCCAGCCCAGTATTGGGTGGCAGCCCAGGTGGTTCCGGAACCGCTGGCCGAAGCATCGTTGTAGAACTGCGTCCCGCCCATGCTGGTGACGTAGGGCGAGCTGGCTGGAAAATCGACGGCCAGGCCCTGGGTGGCGGTTGAGGTGTCGCAATCGGTGGAGCCGGCGTCGCCTGCGGACGCAATCACAGTTTGGCCCTGCGTGTTGGCCTGCGCGAAGAGCTGGTTGAAGAGGGTCAGGTCGGTTGTGCCCCACGCGGCTTCGCAGGCGCCATAGCTTGTGGTCACAATCGGCGCCATGTTCTGGTCGATCGCCTGCGTCATTGCGTTGAAGATCACGTCGGGACCATTGACGAAGAGAATATTCGCCGCCGGCGCCATGGCCCCCGACCACTCCAGGTCCAGCGAAGATTCGGATAGATCCAGCTGGTTTGGCGTGCCGCAGTTATTCGATGTCGCCGGCGAACAGCCTAGAGCGTTGCCGGGGTCGCCGCCCTCATGCACCGTTGTGGGCAGAATCGCCGTGTTGAGGCTGGACGCGGTGCGGAACGCAACAATGTCCGCCGGGAAGATGTCCACCTGGCCGGTGACGGCAATGTCTGCGCATTGGGTTGCAGGAGCGATGATGTGGCAGCCGGTGTAGGTTCCGATGCCCGCACCGTTGTATGTGGCCAGCAGCGGCTTCATCTGGTAGATGGTGTAGATGTCACCGGGCGAGACGTAGTGGTTGCCCGAGAGAGAGGACGTAAACCGCGGGCTGAGGGCGTTCAGTCGAGGGGTGAGCCGGAAGTTGTGCAGCCCGGTAATGCCGCCCACCACGCTGGCCAGCACGCCGGGTACGGAGGCACTGGTCACATTGGCAAAGTGGGTCTCGCCGTTCAGCGACAGGGTGTGGATGCTGGTGGAGAACGCTGCCTCCGCCTGCGCCGCTGTGCCGTCGAAGGTGATAAAGGTCTCGCCCTGGGCCACGCCGGTGACCGTGAATCCCTGGCTGGTGAGCCACGCTGTCACCTTGGCGATGTCCGCGCTGCTGACGCCGAACTGCGCCCCAAACTCCGCCGGCGTGAGCCACTGGTGGTAGCGCGGCGAGGACGGATTCTGCAGGTCCACCAGCAACTGGTCCAGCGCGGCCGACTGGGCGTCCGTCATGCTGAAGCGGATCGACATGCCCACCAATTTTGTGTCCGGCGCCGCGGGCCCCAGGTCGGTCGCCAGCGCCACCTTGGGATGCACCGAATTGGGAATCGCCATCGGGTTTGCGTTGGAGATGGCGGTCGGTATGCGGTTCTGGACGGCCGCAGAGGCGGATGGAACGCCCACGAGAGCGACGACGGCAACATACAAGGCAGATGCGACAAGAAGCCGGGGAAGGGAGGTGCCACGCATGGGGAAATCCTTTTGTTTCAGTGAAATGCTGCGCAATTTGCGTCCATAACGTGCAACGCGACCGGTCGCAGGAAGATTCGCTCGATCTCTCGGACGACTTTTTTCCCCGCTCGGCTTACAAGCTTAGACCATTAGGAGTGGAAAAGGTCGCGGTCGGAGTTAGATCGCGTACTTTCCCGCTTTCACCATATACGCGGCAACCTTGCGGCCCAGCAGAATCGTGTTTGTGGGCTCGTGCTTCGCCAGCCGGCGCACAATTGCCATCTGCGTGCGGAGTGTATCGCCCTCCGCCGCTGCTGCAATCACCTTGCGCGCGGCCAGCTCCACCGTGTCCATGGAACGCGCCGCGTACAACTGCGCCAGTGTGACCGCAATCGGCGACTGCGCAGACATCTTCTCCGCCCGGAGCACGGTGCTCTCCAGGGTGAACACTTCGGCGATCATGTCCGCCAGTGCCGCCATGACCTCCTGCTCGTCGGCCAGCTTCAGGTTGAAGCGCTGGGTCGCCGCACCCGCGGCAAACAGCGTCAGCTTCTTCGCGCTCGCCAGCAGGTCGCGTTCCGCGGCCAGCGGGCCTTCGCGCTCCTCCTTCGCCACCGGCCCTGCCATTACCTCGTCCATCAGCGTCTGGATCGCCGGCATCAGCGCCAGTTTGCCCTGCATCGCGGCCTTCAGCATCCAGCCGCTGATGATGAGCCGGTTGATCTCGTTGGTGCCCTCGAAGATGCGGTTGATGCGGGAGTCGCGATAGTGCCGCTCCGCCGGATACTCCTCCACGTAGCCGTAGCCGGCGTAGATCTGCACCACGTGGTCGGCCACGCGGTCGTACATCTCGCTGGCCCACACCTTCACAATGGAGCACTCGACCGCATAGTCCTCGATGCGCTTCTGAATCTCTTTGGTGTCGCTCTTGGCCACCGTGGCCAGTGCGGCATCGATCAGGCCCACGGTGCGGTAGCACAGCGCATCGCCGGCAAAGATGCGCGCTGCGCTGTCCGCAAGCTTCTCCTGGATCAGCCCGAACTCGCAGATTGCCTTGCCGAAGGCCTTGCGCTCCTTGGCGTAGCGGATGCCCTGTCCCAGCGCCACCTTGGACGCGCCCAGCACCGTCAGCCCCAGCTTGTAGCGGCCTACGTTCAGCACGTTGAACGCGATGTGGTGGCCCTTGCCTACCTCGCCCAAAAGGTTCGCCGAAGGAATCTTGCAGTCGCTCAGGATGAGCGGCGTGGTGGATGATCCGCGGATGCCCAGCTTATGTTCCTCGTGCCCGGAACTGAATCCCGGAGTGCCGCGTTCGATCAGGAACGCCGTCAGCTTCTCCTCGTCCGGGCCGCCGTTCTTGCCGGAGCCTGGCACCGCGCACCTGGCAAAGACCGTGTACAGGTCGGCAATGCCGCCGTTGGTGATCCACATCTTCTCGCCGTTCAGCGTGTAGGTGGCGCCGTCGGCGGAGAGGACCGCCCGTGTCCGCGCATGCAGCGCGTCGGACCCGGAGGTGGACTCCGACAGCGCGTAGGCGCCCACCCACTCGCCCGACCCTAGTTTGGGCAGGTACTTCGCCTTCTGCTCCGGCGTGCCGTACCAGACGATGGGCAGCGTGCCGATGCCGGTATGTGCGGTGAACGCGACGCAGAAGCTGCCTTGCTTGGCGATCTCCTCGGCCACAATCGCCGAGCACACCTTGTCCATCTCCAGGCCGCCATACTCCTCGGGAATATCGACGGAGAGCAGCCCCAGGTCGCCCGCCTCTTTCATCAGCCGCCGCGTGACGGAGAAGTCCTTTGCCTCAATCGCGTCGCTGACCGGCACGACCTCGTTCAGGGCAAACTCCGCCGTCGTCTGCGCAATCTGCTTGTGCTCGTCGGAGAAGTCCTCGGGGAAAAAGCAGTCGGCGGGAGTTGCATCGGAGATAAGAAAGCTGCCGCCGGGAATGATCTTCTTTGTTGCGGGAGAGGGAGTCGTACTTGTGGCCATGGTGTTGCCTCTGGGGCGGTGCTTAGTTGATAGAGCCGAATCGATGACAGTGCCCAACGCACATCCTGGTCATCGCATGCTCTACAGCAGCCATAGTATGACGCTTTGGTCGAAAAGATGTGGTGGGCTTACGTGACTTTCAGCCCGGCGGCCTTCGCCAGCTTCGCCTGCCGCTCATCGAATGTCCAGAACTGGTCTGCCTTAAGCTCGAGCGCGGCTGCAACGTGAAGCGAGTCCAGCGTTCTGGTTCCCAGTCTTGCCACATATGTCCGCGCCAGCGCAGCGCCTTTGGTGAATGTAGCCTCGGGAACACCGGTGAGGGCCCAAACACCTGCAGCGCAGTCACGAGATAACTCTTGGTAGACGCGGTTGGCCTGCGCGTCCGCCATACGCCCTTGAAACACCTGCTGGGCGATTGCGTGAGATATCTCAACCTCGTGAAAAGGGGTAAACCATAGTCGAGGATGTTGCGACAGGCGGCGCAATACCTCAGACGTATGTGCGTCTGCCACATAAACTGAGACAAGGAAACTTGAATCGGCATAAACGCTCAAAAGCGATCTTCCCGGTCCTTAATCAGGTCGTCCACCACGTTGAAGACGAGATCTCCAAAAATGTCCTTGAGGCGCGCCTCGAAATCCGGCCATTCCACCGCAGCCGCACCTTCATTCTCCGGCACAATTCGCCCAATCACACGGTTCCGGTCGCGAAGTTCAATGGATTTGCCTTGGCGCAGCCACGCCTTCAACTGCTGTGTGTCCCGCAATCCGCGCATGTTCACAGTTGGCATAGTAAATCCATTGTGACACATAATGTGCCACATGCAAACCGTCACTCGGCGGTCTCGAAGATTCCCGCCGCGCCCATGCCGCCACCGACGCACATGGTCACCATGCCGTACTTTGCGCCGCGCCGCGGCATCTCGTGCAGCAGCGTTGCGGTGAGCTTGGCGCCGGTGCAGCCCAGTGGATGCCCTAGCGCAATCGCCCCGCCGTTGACGTTGATCTTTGCCGGATCGAGCCCGAGCACCTTGACGACGGAAAGTGCCTGCACGGCGAATGCCTCGTTCAACTCGATCAGGTCGATCTGGTCGAGCGTCAGGCCGGCCATCTTGAGTGCCTTGGGAATCGCGAACACTGGCCCAATGCCCATCTCCTCCGGATCGCAGCCCGCCGTGGCAAACGCAATCAGCCGCCCGATGCCTTTGACGCCAAGCTCTGTCGCTAACTCCGCCGACATCACTACTGCCGCGGCCGCGCCATCGCTCACCTGCGATGCATTGCCAGCCGTCACCGTGCCCCGCGTGTGAAATGCCGGTTTCAGTTTGGCCAGCGCTTCCCCTGACGTGTCCGTCCGTGGTCCCTCGTCCACCTTGAACGTCGATTCCACCGCCTTCGCCTTTCCCTTCGCGTCGATGACCGTATTTGTCACTGGGACCGGCACTATCTCGTCGATAAATCGCCCCGCCGCAATTGCCGCTACCGCTTTCTGGTGCGACTGGTAGGCAAACTCGTCTGCCTGTTCGCGGGTAATCCCGTAATGCTTCGCCAGGCGCTCCGCTGTCAACCCCATGGACAGGTACGAGCCCGGATACTTCTCCACCAGCCAGGGATTCAGCGAAGGCTTGTTGCCGCCCATCGGCACGAACGACATCGACTCCACGCCGCCTGCCACAATCGCCTCGGCCCCGCGGCCGCGAATCCGCTCCGCCGCCAGCGCAATCGACTGCAGCCCAGATGCACAGAAGCGATTGACGGTCATGGCCGAACACTCCACCGGCAGCCCTGCGCGAAAACTCGCGATGCGCGCTATGTTCAGACCTTGCTCGGCCTCGGGCATCGCGCAGCCCAGGATCACATCCTCAATCTGCGTGCGGTCCAACCGCGTCACCCGCTCCAGCGCCCCGTTGATCGCGTAAGCCGCCAGGTCGTCCGGCCGCACTGTGCGCAGGGCTCCCCGCGGCGCCTTGCCGATCGCCGTGCGGACAGCCGATGCGATGATCACATCCCTCATGTCAATTCCTCAACGGCTTGCCCGTTTTCAGCGTGAATGCAATTCGCTCCTGCGTCTTCTTCTCGCCGCACAGCGACAGGAACGCCTCGCGTTCCAGGTCCAGCAGATACTGTTCGCTCACCACCGTCCCCGGCGACACGTTGCCGCCGCACAGCGCATACGCCGCCCAGTTGGCTACCTTCACATCATGGTCGCTGATGAACTCGCCTTCGCGCATCAGGTACACGCCCAGCTTCAACGTGGCCAGCACGCTCTCTCCCGGGACGGCGATGTCGGTCCGCGTCAGTGGCGCAGCATAGCCCGCGTCGGCGATCGCCCGCGCCTGCCGGCTCGCATCCGTCAGCAGTCGCGCTCGATTCATCGTAATGTTGTCGCTCGGCCGCAAGAACCCTAGCGTCCGCGCCTCCGCGGCTGAGGTGGAGACCTTGGCCATTGCAATCGTCTCGAAGTTTTTCTTGAGCGCCTCGAACACTGCCACATCGTCGGCACGCCCACCTGCGGGCCCTGCTTCCAGCGCTCGCAGCAGCATCTCCTTGCAGCCGCCGCCAGCGGGGATCAGCCCGACGCCCGCCTCCACCAGCCCCATGTACAGCTCCGCATGCGGGTGCCGCGCGGCGGCGTGCAGTGCGATCTCCGTGCCGCCGCCCAGGCACATGGCATACGGCGCCACCACCACAGGCCGCGGGCAGAACTTGATGGCCTGCGTCATGTTCTGGAACGCGCGCACGGCCAGGTCGACGTCGTCCCACTCCTGGTCCTGCATCGACAGCAGCAGCTGCATCAGGTTTGCGCCGACGGAAAAGTTTGCGCCCTCACCGGTGATCACGAACGCCTCGAAGTCGGCGACCTGCTGGCTTGCGGGCTTGAGAGTCTGCGCAATCAGCGAGACGATGTCGTCGCCCAGCGCGTTCATCTTGGAGTGCAGCTCAATCGCCGCGACGCCATTGCCCAGGTCCACCACGCTCGCGCCCGCATTCTTGCGCACCACGCCGTGAGCCTTCTTGATCGTTGCGAGATTGGCGGTGCCTTCCTGCTGAACCACCGGCTTGTACGCGCTGCTGACGGGATCGAAGCACAGCCGCCCCGACGCCACCGATGCTTCGTCCTTGTACCAGGACTCGCCCACGTTCAGCAGGGCCTGAACATTCGCCGCAACCGGCATCCCCGCGGCGCGCATCTTTTCCGTTGTGGCGCGCACGCCCGCTGCGTCGAACATCTCAAACGGCCCCAACTCCCAGTTGAAGCCCGTGCGCATCGCCGTATCGATCTCGACTAAACTCTCCGCAATGGGGTGAGGCCCAGGGGGAAGTCGGTTGGCCGC
>Ga0302278_10001396_pt1 | contig 29642 bp, 29 predicted proteins | sample III_Bog_N3_2_FD_194543 | JGI IMG/M metagenome (GOLD analysis project Ga0302278, IMG submission 194543) | Peat permafrost microbial communities from Stordalen Mire near Abisko, Sweden - III_Bog_N3_2 | ecosystem: Environmental > Terrestrial > Soil > Wetlands > Peat | place: Sweden: Abisko... | reverse complement strand
GCAAGCTCAGTCGCTCCTGTCCTCGACGGCGACCAATCCGCTTGCTCTCCCCGCGAATGTCTTAATCAGTTTACTCGGTCCACCTGTCCAACCAACGGGGACCACCTCACGACGGCGACCAATCCGCTTGCTCTCCCCGCGAATGTCTTAATCAGTTTACTCGGTCCACCTGTCCAACCAACGGGGACCACCTCAAGGTCGCTAATTGCGACCTCAAGTTCCAGAAGCCGCTTCAGTCACAAACCCGCCATCAACCCTTTAAATCGAAGACCGGAAAATTCAAGATTCCTAAGCGGCGCTCGAATATGAAAGCCAAAATAAAAAAGTAGGCCTCGGCTTTGCGCTGAAAGTCGCCGATATTGTCGAGCGTCTATCTCTTAAAGTCCGTGTACTTGGTTGCGTTGCCCTTCGCAAGAGCGACCGGATATTTGGCAGCATTCATCTTGATCTTGGCTTCTATAGCCTCCTCAAGATCGATCCCCAATTTGTCGCAGAGACGCACAATGTAAATCGCAAGATCGGCTACTTCCTCAGATACATTTGCTAACTTCTTCCGGTCTTTTGCCAGAGACCTCGACTCCTCTTCTGTAAGCCATTGAAAGTGCTCAACGAGTTCGCCAACCTCACCCGCTAGCGCCATAACGAGATTCTTTGGACTGTGATACTGATCCCAGTCGCGCTCCTTAGCAAAGGCGCTTAGTTTCGATTTTATCCCTTTGATATCCATATCGGGAATTGAAACGGAGTAGGTGACGCGTAGCAATTGTTTCGCGCATCGGCAACACTCCGCAAATCTCTCCGGTAGATCGTCGGTTTTTTATGCGGGCAGCCCGCGACCTTCAGCATCTCCTAAAGCGCGCAACGCTTCCAACTGCCGTTTATTAAGCAGAATACTTCGCATCCTGGGATTTGCCACCTGCCCGGTATTAGTGAGCTCGAGGCCGCATTTCGCCAGATGGTCAGCGTTCGTTAACACCGAAACGGCTTCGATCACTCCTGGTCCCAATGTTTGTTGTGGATGGGCCTCGGAAAGCTGCAGTTCACCCCGCTCAATTGCTGCGGCCAGGTCAAACTTCCCAAGTTTTTGAAGCACTCTACTAAAGCTCTTCACCTGTCTGGATAGCATCACATTATGCGCGCGTAATGCCGCAATATCCGCGTCAATCTGTGGGTTCCCTGTCTTTCCGATTACGGATCCCGCGTTTTCATCGTAACGAGTGATCGTCTGTTCACTCGCCCTCGCCTTGACGTATGCGCCCAATTCAAGGGAATTGCGCAATCCTCCTCTTGTCGGTCCGCCATCGGCTCCCTCAGTAAGTATGCCCACGGAAGCCAGGGAAATCCGTTGTTTTAAGGAGGTAAGCTTATCACAAGCCTGCACTATGTTCTCCAAGGCCCGCAAAGTTCGAGGGTTCACCGAGCGTCCCTTCTCGGACTTGCCGCTTCGGATCTTAGATTCAATTTGGCTAGACAATGTAGTCTTATCAGAAGGATTCGTCATTCGGCTGCAATTTAAGGCAATACGGCTCTCTGCGATCTCATGGATCTTAGCTCCGAATGCTTGAAGCGATTCTTGGCGGTTCAAGCGCTTTCACCGGGTCATTCCTAAGCCTCCGCAATTCGTCTCGGTCCGCATTTGCGAGATTCGCTACGACGTTCTCAATTCCCGTTCTGATTGAGCAAGACTCTTCTTCGTTAAGAATCTCGGCAAAACGCCTTTTCCCTTCAAATACATCCTCGATCGACCTGATCGGAACCGTGCGTTCCAACAATTCACCGAGCGCGAGATTAGCCGTTCTTTGAACTTCGAGAGGCAATCCAATTATAAGACCACCGCCATATTCGCCTAGCGCCCGGGCCTGTCGGAGAGCCAATTCGTAGTTAACCTCCTCCGCCAAGGGGCTAGTCTGGGAGGGAAGCAAGTGGTCCATTAAACTCATCTCGCGCAATTTCTCAAAGCTACCTAATTGCTCAAGTGCGGGACGAATTTTTGCACCGCCAGCAAATATCAGCGAAGTCCCTGTTTGTTTCTCAGAACCATTCCGTTTTTCGGCATCCTTGAAAATTTCGATTATCAACTCGAAAAGGCGCTCGGCAGCCAAGCTGCGCACAACATTTACCTGATCTATGCGGTCTGATTCGTTTCTGCATTCAACGACTCGATCTTCACGCCCTTCGGTGTCATAAACTAGCATTTCTTCGTAGAGTGTCTTTTGACGCCGCGTCGCCTTAACTAGCAGCTCGATCATTTCATTAAACCATTTGACCATGCCCGGCAGAAAGACGAAGCCTGTGATCCAAAACTGGCAGAGCGGACAAAACCCCTCAGGGACTAAACTACCAACTGCGCGCGAATGAAGGCCAAGCCCTTTGAGGCCTTCCGAACAATCAGTACCGGGACAGATACCTCGGGTGTCGACCCGAATGGCCACTTTCTGTTGAAGGTGCTTTCGGAGAAGTTCCACATTGCCGACTAGACCCGAAATCGTCTCCTCGTCTTCGGCCACAATCAATTTATACATCCGCCCACACGCGTCGCGCAGCTCCGGACGCGTCTTCAAGAAATCAGACATTCGCTTTCGAATGTACTGCCTTTCTTCCTTGAAATAATAAAGAGTCATTGCAAGTGACCGATGCCCGGCGATGCCCGCTACAAGCGATAAGGGCATTCCGCGGCTTAACCGCTCACTGATTCCCCCCACCCTAAGGCAATGAAGATCGTAAACCGGATCGTTCACTTTCCTAGTGGTTTCTATTTTCTGCTTACTACGCCGCCCCGGTCTCGAGCGAAACCCTCTTGATTTGGTGTAATAGCTCTTCGCTACCAAGCGGGGCCAATTTGGTTTCTCCAAGTATACTGCGTCGTATTGTCCGCAAAAATCTTGCCAGAAATAGGAGATCTGGCGCCCAGCAGGAGGGAACTTCCCTTGGTTTTGTGGCAGCCGAAAGAGCGCAACAATCTCGGTAAGATCGCCGTTCGGATCAATCAGCGTTCGTTCCTGCTCGCTTTCCTTTACCAATACTGGGGCGGAACCATATTTCGTCTGCCAATCGATCACCTGTTGAATGACCCAGATCGTGTCCCCGTCCATGTAGGGGATAGTATAGTCAGAGCGTTCAGTCTTGGGCCGCTTGTTCCTGATTACCTGGAAGTCGACGTGGTGGTCTCTGCCAAATCCGTCGCCTACTTCGACGTCGTCCAGAGCGGCTGTAATAACACCACTATCTCTCCCCTTAATTCCCCTTGGATTTTCCTCAAACTTCCTGGACGCCGCGTTATATCGAAATTCATCGAGCTCACCGCTATCCAGCCACAAGGCTTGGCTACTGCGAAGCGGCCATTCAGCCAAAATCCAAAGTACCGCCGGCATGACGGGACAGAATACAAATCCCATCGTTCCATCCGCTCGCCGCACTTCGGCTTGGCAGTATTTCAACGAATGAACATTCTTCTTCCAGCCAATCGGTATCTGGGTCTTTTCGTCTCGTTCGATGATGAAATCACGAATCGAAGCGAGCAAATGTGATGGAATTCGTGCATGGCCGGCTTTTGTCATTCGTCGATCCACATACCGATCAGATTCCAGCATCGGGTTTCTGAATCCGATATTCGTATCGGCAATGAACTGAAAAAACGCCCGAAGTTCGAACAAGGTTTGGTTCCTCGTAAGATTCGAGAGTTCTTTACCATCTCTGTTTGAAGTCTTTGCAGTAAGATGCTGCCAAAACGTCAAAGGAGCTGTGGATTGCTCTACCATATCATTCCTAAACATCTGCCTAGTGATTTCTGTCGGTCCAGGCAGTGCGCCATCACCAAACCTGTTTCGAAGCCATTCAATGAAGAACCGATAATGGCCGCTTTTCCCAGCTACGTTCTTAACGTTCACGACTTGTTGGCGATATTCTGCGAACGCCTTCATCCACGTACCTGAGTTATCGGCATTGCCTAGGTACGCACGAATCCTGCGAGCCCAGGGATCTTCCACTGTTACTAGTTTGTGCCCGTTCGGATCAAATTCCTTGGCGAGCTCCATTAGATTTCGGCTAAAACGGCCGGATGCCGTATAAGAAATGCCATGCTCCCCGCGAAAAGCAGCCACTGCTTCCCAACTGATCTCATCTTCCCGTTCGAGCGAGGTTCTGAACAATACACCAGCAATGGAGACACCGTTCGAAAAGATCGTGTGGTAGCTCAAACCGCTATCTTCGGTTAGGCGAGGCCATCGCCCCTTCGTTAGCTCCTTGAATTCTGAAACCAACAAGGAGCCTGCCATATTCCCGACGGTCTGTCGGTACCTAAGCACGGTTGAGGCCGGCCAGAGCACCGCGCCGGCACTTCGCAGTCTTAGGGCCACCAATAGTGGGAAAGTGTACCCGTATTTACGATCTTGCTGAGCAATGACTCCTTGAAGGCGGCCTATCCATTCTATGGGATCAGCAATGCCGGTAGCGCTTGGAGAGCATTCGATAAATCTCTGATTGAGTAGTATGGGATTTCCCGCGATCAGCGGCCCCAACTTAGAGAAAGATCCAGGCAAGCATGCCTTCAAGAGACGCCTCTGTTCATCAATTGGCTTGTTCAAGATCGAGTCGAGATGCGCTCGTTCATCGCGGTCCAATCTGGAACCGCCGCTAGCAATTTTAGGGACCGGTTTTCCTCTTAGTGCGGCGACAATTGCTTTCCGAATGAAGCGAATGACATTTTTGTCGTCCGTCTTGAACAATCCTGCAACGACGGGTCCCTTCTCAGCCAACAATCGGTCTATGAAGACCGATAGCAGGTCTCTCTCAGTTTGCGCTACAATCGTTTCGATCTCCGTAATCGAAATCTTGCGACAAAGGTAGGGGTTTTCTTCGGAGGAATTAAAAAGCAATTCGGGCCGATCTGGTTGCGCATTTCTGATGCGTTTAATCGCATTGTCTTCGGCGAGCGGAACCACGGAGGCGTTAGTAAATATTTCGGTGGACCAATTCATTTTAGAAAAGCCTAAACGGAAGATCTTTTTCAAGTCCGAGCATATGCTGGTGTCGTTGCACGAGAGTAGAATCGGCAGCTCTGAACCGCTTTCGTGCCTCCTCGCGCGGCATATTGTAATACACGAGGGTTGATTCGGGACTACCGTGGCGCATTCGAATCTGAGTTTCACCGACCGTGATGCCCAGACGGGCGCATTCCGCACCGTACATGTGTCGCATACTATGCGGACCCCTCTCCCTGATACCTGCTCGTCTGCAAGCGACCGACAGCAGTTGGTTGACGTTCAAACGGGTCAACGGGTTGGCACAATTCCGCCCGACATTCATCAACAGATAAGGGTGCCTGCTACGTGCAATGGAGCTTATGCCACTCTTAATTAGCTCCCGTCGGTATTTCAAAATGGCGATTGCAAACATCCGTCCAAACAACGGGAAAAGCCATTCGATCAGTGCCCATCCTCGCTTAGGCCACAAGTCTAGTTCGGGAATTGACTCGTCGGTAGAGCCACCTAACGCCATACCCTTATATCCCGCAAAGAGCGGGTGATTGATCGCCAAGAGATTTCTTGGTACGAGTCCATATTGATTGCAAAGGAAGTCTCGGCGTTTCACCCACGAGCCGTCGGCTGTTTGCACCAGCCCTTCGACTGGATTTGCAAGTGCAACTAGAGTCTCATCGCTCCCAATGCGATTCCTCGCCTCCGAGCTACAATCAGAGGTAAAGTAAACATCGGTCGCATAAAGATTTAGTGCCTCAGAGACGCGACAACAACCGGCGCCAAGCAACAGCCAAAGGCAAAGATCGCGCCAATTTCCAGCAGCTCTTGTCGCTTCTAATAGCTTAAAATAGTCGTCGAGAGGCATTGCTGCCGGTCTGTATCCCTTTCTAGCCTCGGGATGATCAAAAGATCCGTCGTGGCGACTGCGGCTGATTTGTTTGCCCAAATCCCAACGCGGAGTCTTGAGTTTGGTCGCTCTAACAACTTCGAGCCCTCTTCCCACCTGCGTCGTTCGTAAGAGATGGCCAAGAATGTCACGTTCGATCCGCTTTTGCACCTCGCTCCAATGTCGTTTACCAGCGGGCACCCACGGATCCGGGCCAATCATTTCATTAAACCCCGATTGTTCTGTGAGCCAATCCGCGAATTCAGCTACGTGACCTCCATAAATCCGCGCCGAGTTGATCTGAATTTGAGTCCATTTCAATTTTTCATACCCTTCAGCAAGCCTATTTATGAACCCGGTAAAGTAGCTTCTTAGCGCCAATTGAATAGTTTTCTTGGCTGCATCAGGTGCGAGCGGCGTAGGTGGAAAGACACTCACGTATTCGAACCATCGTTGAAGAGCTCGAGCTCGCTTATCCAGTGTCGCGGCTGAACAATTGGCCTCTGCAGCTCTTATCAACCAAGAGCTGGGGTAACGCAGAAGTTGTCCATCAGCCAGGAGTACAGGGGCCGTGACGGTACGATCGTCTACAGCCTTAAACGTTAGCCAGAGTACTCGCGGAGCGATGGCCCCGACATAGCCCTCAGGTTCAACAACCGCACCTAATAGCGTTGTAGGCATCGAGCCTCCCCGAGAATGGCAGCGCCACATCCATATCGCCCCAGAACTCCAAAATTCTGGCCGGCTCCTGCGGCAAGCTTGATCGCTCCTGTCCTCGGAGCCGGCCAAGACACCACCATGAAAGCGTCTCTCTCTAGACCTCGTGTATTTGACCTCCGAAGCACTCTTCGGATGTACTAAACAGAACTTTACGATCAAGCCAAAAAGGCATCCGGAAATGCACTCTCTTCTGCAGAAATAGCCTATTCGATAGCTTCAATGCACTAGACAGAAGCTCCCAGTCCCTCTCGCGCACGAAGGCGAGCACGCGTTCCTTGAGCAATAAAACCGTTGTCGAGGAGTCGGATAATGCGGCCATTGGGACAGCCTGCCGGACGCGGCGCCCAAGCGCAATTGCGCAGAGGGATATGTCATAACTTTCATTTTCACTTGGCACGGGGCCTGCATTGTGCATCGTGTCACCTCGTTCCGATGGCCCAGATCCACAAACATCATCACAGCCTCGCCGGCACTTCGTTTACGAAGGCCTGCGGATTTGGCTGCGCCATGATGCGTCTGGTCGCCATTTCCAATTGGAACAAAACGGCCAGCGCGGGCTTCGCGGCCTAAACCCTCCCACCCGGAAGACGTTTAGAAACCAAGAAGCCCGGAGGCCAAAAGCCCCCAGGAGGCACCTGCTTTTCCCACCATGAACACGAGATACCACACCACGAGCACACCCAGCCGTCATCGCAGCGCGTACAAGGCATCCAATGCCCTGTTTCGCCAGCCGAGCTACGACTGCCGTGAGCTCCCTGACGCCATCAACATTGTCGTCTATGTACCCGGTGTGGGTGCATCGGGCGTGGAAATCGAGGCCACAGGTCCCGACCTAGTCATCACCGCGAACAAGACCCGTTTTGTGCGCGTGAACTGGCAGGCCCTCAACCTCGAGGGATCGCAGCGCGACTATCGTCTGCGGCTGCGCCTCGGCCACGACTTCGATTACTCGAAGCTCGAGGCCGGGATCGATGACGGCGTGCTCACCCTGACCGTGCCGAAGTTCCAGGAAGCCCTGGTTCCGGCCTTGCGCCTGGGACGGGTCGCCTAAAGCCGACAACCCTCCAGCCCGCGGGCAGCCCCACCGCTCTTTTGCGGCGGTCGCCGCCCGCGGGTGCTCGGAGGATTTCACATTTTTGGAGATTTTTTGGTACATTTTGACTGCCCGCGTGTCGTAAACATCACCATGACACCGTACGCGCCCACCTTCCGCGCGAGACCGCTGACTACCGAGAACGCGACCGCTCGCGTAACTCCTCGTGAAGACGTGATTTGGACCCGACACGTTTTCAGGCCTCCCCCACTCAACGTACAGCCCGCGCGCCCGGACCTCCGTCACTTGGGCACGATCCAGCGCACGGAGCCCTGGGCCTCCTGGCCCCGGCAGAGTGTGGCCGCGAGGTAACTGGCAATCACCCTCGCCTCGTCGTCCATCTTCCATGGGGGATTGACGACGACAACCCCGCACCCCGAGATCCCGGCTGTGCTGGCTAGGAGTTTAAGCTCTGCAGTGAAGCAGGGCCTCCCAACCGTCTTCAGGTAGTCGAGATAGTCGTCGGCTGGCACGCGCTCGGAGAGCGGATACCAAATGGCGTAGGTTCCACCAGGAAACCTGCGCTGGGCCTCGTCCACGGCGGCCTCGATCTGGTGCCACTCGCCCTGCGACTCGAACGAGGGGTCAATGAGGACCAGGGCCCTTCGTTCAACCGGAGGAAGGCATGCCTTCAAGGCGCCGTAGCCATCGGCAAGATGGACGGACACCCGCCGCTCCCCATGGAATTCGTCGCGCAGGGCGTCGCATTCCTCGGGGTGCTTCTCCCATAGCTCGACCCTGTCCTGGGGCCTGGCAAGGGCCTTGGCTATGCGAGGCGAACCCGGATAGAACCGGGGCTCCGCGCCCAGGTTCCCATTGCGCAGGTCATAGTCTCGAACGACGGAGAGGTAGTCGAGCACCTCGGCAGGAAGGTCGGTGCTGCCCCAGAGGGTGCCGATTCCCTCCGGCCACTCCGGGGTCCTCGCCTTTGAATCGCCCATCGACGCCTTATCCAGGTCGTAGCGCCCCCTGCCCGCGTGGGTGTCCACAAAGAGAAACCCCGTCTCTTTTCGCTGCATCGCCCGGACGAGCCGGACCAGCAGGGCGTGCTTAAAGACGTCTGCAAAGTTACCCGCGTGGAATGCGTGCCTGTAATTCAACCTAGTGGGCTTCTTTCATTGCACCGGCCCGCTGCAACCCGATAATCACGCCGCCATGAAATTAATTCCAGCGCTTGCTACCCTTTGCGCGCTCGTTCTGACCTGCGCGCTCTCTGCAGAAACGTTTGAAGGCAAGGTTTCGATGAAGATCACCTCCGCATCCAAGGAGGGCAGCCAGACTCTAGACATGAGCATGAAGGAAGGCTTCATGCGGACCGATATGTCATCCCAAAGAGGTATGGCCGCGGCGATCATCGACTACAAAAACCAGCAGATGATCATCCTGATGGGCCAACAGAAGATGTACATGGTCAGGCCTTTGCCGACGCCGGGCACAGCGCCCCGTCCGCAGGCACCCCAGCCCGCCGCTTCCGATGTGACCGACACCGGGGTCAAGGAAACGATCCTCGGCTACACGTGCACCAAATGGGTCCACACGAGCGCCCAGGGGACTTCCGAGATATGGGTGACCGACCAACTCGGCACCTTTGGGGGCCTTCCTCACGGGGGTGGTCCCGGCAGTTCGCAGCAGACCCCCCAGGCCTGGGAGGCGGCCCTGAAGGGCAAGAACTTCTTTCCCCTGCGCGTCGTGACCAGCAACGGGGGCAAGGAGAAGTTCCGGCTTGAAGTCACCTCCGTGGAGAAGACGAGCCTTCCCGACTCCCTGTTCGCCCCGCCCGATGGCTGGCGCAAGTTTGACTTAGGTGCCATGATGGGTGGCGCGATGCCCGGGGGATTCCCAGGCGCGCGGCCCTCGGACGGAAACAACTGAGTGGGAGCGCACCTTACCCGCGTCATCTCGGACGTTCATTACGCGGACCGTGGAAGCCGCGTGCGCTCGCTCAGCCAGCTTCGGCCGCTGCTGGAGGGGGTGGACGAGCTCGCGATCAACGGTGACACCCTCGACACACGCCCGCAGAGGAACGGTCAGCATTCGACGCAGGCCCGCCGCGAGGTGCTCGAGTACTTCGGGTCGCTCGGGACCCCAGTCACGTTCCTCACGGGCAACCACGACCCGGATATCTCGAGGCTGCACTGCCTCGAATTCGCGAGGGGACGGATCCTCGTCACCCACGGCGACGTGCTCTTCGACAATATGGTGCCTTGGTCAAAGGACGCGGCCGTGATCCGCCAGCGCGTGATTGCAGCCCTAGCGGGGCTTCCGGACGACGGGACCTGCCGGCTCGACAGCCGCCTGGCAGCGTTTCGGTCGGTTGCCGCAACCATACCCCAGCACCACCAGTCCGAGCCCGACCCCCTGCGCTATGCCATCCGCCTAGCCGGCGACACGGTGTGGCCGCCCCAGAGGCTGCTCTCGATCCTGCGGGCATGGAGGGAGGCCCCGGATCGCGCCGCGGCGCTTGCGCGCCGCCATAGGCCCAAGGCGCAGTTCATCCTGATCGGCCACACCCACAAACCCGGGGTCTGGAAGATGGCCTCAGGGATCGTGGTCATCAACACGGGCTCGTTCTGCAGGCCCTTTGGGGCCATGGCAGCCGACATCACTTCGGAGGCGATCACCGTCCGCGAGGTGATCTCCAAGCGCGGGGCTTTCCACGCGGGCAAGAAGGTGGCAGAGTTTCCCATCACATGAGCATGGAATTCGGATGGTGGGTGAAGGATCCCGAGGCGGGAAAATACCAGGTGAAAGCCATTGTGCACGGCGGCAACCTGACATGGTTCCGCAAGCAGGGCCATTTCACGTCATGGGAGGTCCACCGTCCCGGCGAGGAGGACTGGGACAAGCTCATCTCCGAGGCCGAGAGACGCGTGCCACGAAGGCTCCTGTCGCCCAAGCAGTTCACGGAAATAAGAAACCTCCGGGACCAGAGGTAGCCCCGCCGGGTCTCCCCTCCCACACAAGAACCCCCCTTTATGCCTAAAATCGACGTCAACAAGGTCGCCGAAATCCTTAAGAAGAACCAGATCGACCCCGCGGTGCTGCGCCGCGTGGTTGAGGAGATGAACCTGGCGGTCCAACCCGACCCCGGCGAGGGCGACCCCGCCCCGCCGGTGAAGAAGCAGTTCGTCATCCTGCTGAGCGACCCGAACGGGAAGCTCCCCAAGGTGGACTTCACCGGATGGGTCCTCCAGCTGCCCGAGGACGAGAGCCCTGCGTCGGTCCAGGAGCGGCTCCTGAAGGCCACGTACGACTACAACGCCTCGAAGAAGGGCCGCCTCTACCCCGCCAAGACCGTTGGCGACGCCATCGAGGCCGTGCCCGCCAAGTTTTTTAAGGAGGCCGAGCTCTGGATAAAGACCAAGGAGCCGGTGCTGGTGCTCCGCACCGACAACGAGATCCCGAAGGACTAAGCCGGAAGGCCTCGAGAGTTCACGGGAGGCGGTACTTCACCGGGTCAATGCCCCGGGCCTTAAGGGCGTCGGCCACGGCCTTCAGGTCGATTCGGTCGCCGCGTCGGATCCCGTGGGAGGAAAACCAACCTTTCGGCATTTCGAGGGCAAATTGCATTTCGCTGCTGTGGGACGTCACGGGCCTTTCATCAAGGGGAAGGAGAGCGTAGATCTCGGCAATCGAGCCGTCGGAGGTAAGGTAGGCCAGGTCGAGCGGTTCGGGCGTATTGCGCATCCAGATGCTCATCGATTGCGGCTCGGGGTAGACAAAGAGCATCCCGTCGTCCCCTCCAAGGTCGGGCCTCTGCATGAGCCCGCGTTCCTGCTCGGCCTGCGACACGGCCACCTGAAGGCTCGCCGGGTGGCCCCCCACGCCGACCGTGAAATGTTCGAAGACCGTTTTCTGGTCGGAGGCCTGGTCCGTGGACTTGCCCGACCCGCAGCCCACCGCGTAGAGCGACAGGAGCACGGCAGCGGCGGCCCTCAACCCCAGCGAAACCGGATTTGCATTTTTCACGCAGAAAAAGGTTAATTGCCCCATACCCGGTTAGACAATCCCCGTCTCCAACATGGCAACCCTCAAACATCGCGAAATTCTCCTGTATTCCGACACTGCGAGAAGTGCCGACGCCCTCTACTTTGGAAAGGTCGAGGTGCCCGACGCCTTTGTCGCCATGAGCGCCCGCGGCCAGAAGGTCGCCGTCGTGAGCGCCCTTGAATTCGGTCGCGTGAAACGCTCCTCGGACTTTGACCTGGTCCTCCCCCTGGAGGGATATGTCGAGAAGGCGCGCAGGGCCTGGCCCGGCAAGAAGGCCGGGCCCGCCCGAGTAATCGCGCTCGCGGCCAAGGAACTGAAGGTGCGGATGCTCACCGTCCCGGAGGATTTCCCGGCGGGTCTTTACAAGGAGCTTTGCGACCTGGGCCTAAGGATTTCAATCTCGGAGGGGCCCCTCTTCCCCCAGAGGGAGATCAAGACCTCCGCGGAAGCCCTGGCGCTTCGAGAGGGCAACCGCTGCAGTGCGGCGGGGATCGCCGCCGCCGAGCGGCTCCTACGGGAAAGCAAGGTCAAGGGCAGGCGCCTCTTCTACAAGGGAAGCATCCTCACCAGCGAGCGCCTGAGGGTGGCGATCGAGACGGCCTGCATCGAGGCGGGCTCGGTCTCCAACGGCACGATCGTAGCGGGCGGCGATCAGGCCTGCGACCCCCACAACCGCGGCTCGGGACCCATCCACGCCCACGAGCTCGTCATCGTGGACGTGTTTCCCCGCGTGTCGGCCACCGGTTTCCACGGGGACATGACCCGCACCTTCCTCAGGGGAAGAGCCAACGACGCACAGAAGAGGATCGTGGCGGCCGTCCGCGATGCCCAGCTCGCGGCGTTGTCGACGATACGCGCAGGAGTGCATGCCAATGAGGTTCACCGCCGGGTCTCCGAGACGCTGGTCTCCCACGGCTTTGAGACCCGCCACTCGGCAAGCGGCTCGGTCGGCTTCTTCCACGGCACCGGCCACGGCCTCGGGCTCGAGGTGCACGAGCCGCCCAGGATGAACGCTCATTCGGACTACCCGCTAAAAAAGGGCTCCGTGGTGACCGTCGAGCCGGGCCTCTACTACCCAGGGATCGGAGCCTGCAGGATCGAGGACGTAGTCCAGGTCACGGGGGCCTCCCCGCGCATGCTCTCCAGCTACCCCTACCACTGGGAGCTCGGCTAACGCCCACCGGGCAAAACACGCCTTCATGTCCATTTCCCCAAGCAAGGCCAGGGCCCTTCTTAAGAAGATCAGGAGCCTACGAATCCTGGTGGTCGGCGACGTGATGCTTGACCACTACATCTGGGGGGACGCGACCCGCATCTCGCCGGAGGCGCCCGTACCGGTGATCGACATCGCCCGCGACACGTGGACAGCGGGGGGCGCTGCCAATGTCGCGATCAACATCGCAGGCCTCGGAGCAAAGTGCACGGTCTTCGGGTTCATCGGGGACGACGAGGCAGGAAGCCGCCTGCGAGAGATCCTTGGCTCCAAAGGGGTCGACGCAATCTCCCCCCCGGGGAAGACGATGACGATTTTGAAGACGCGCGTCATGGTCCAGCACCAGCAGCTTTGCCGCCTCGACCGCGAGGCGCCGGCGAGTGCGTACGCGGTCAGCCCCGACAAGGCCGGGCGAGCCCTCGCGGCCGCAGTGCAGGAATGCGATGCCGTCGTGTTCTCAGACTATGCCAAGGGGCTGCTCACGGACGCCCTGGTGGAAAGTGTCACCCGCCTTGCACGCGCCGAGGGCAAGTTCATTGCCATGGACCCGAAGCCCAAGAACCAACTCTCGTTCCGCGGGCTGGACCTGATCACGCCCAACAAGCGCGAGGCGCTGCAACTTTCGGGGATCGAACCCTCGCAGGGGGCCCCCTTCCCCGCAGCCGCAGTGTGCGCGCGCCTGAACGAGAAGTACGGGACAAAGTACGTCGTCGTAACGCTCGGCGAGGACGGGATGCTGCTCAGCGCCGACGGGAAGGTGATCAAGACGATCCCCACCGCGGCCAGGGAGATCTACGACGTCTCGGGAGCCGGCGACACCGCCCTGGCCTGCTTGGTCCTTGCGCTCACCTCAGGCGCGGGCCTCGAGGAGGCTGCCCACCTCGCCAACGCCGCCGCCGGTGTCGTGGTCGGCAAGCTGGGCACGGCCACCGTAAGTCCGAAGGAACTCCTCGAGCACCTTTGATCCCTTCGTGAACCGGGCTCTTTTTCTAGACCGCGACGGAACCCTCATCATCGACAAGGTTTACCTCGCCGATCCCTCGGGAGTGGAGCTGATCGCAGGAGCGGCGGAGGGCCTCAGGAGGGCGCGCGCCCTGGGCTTCCGACTCTTCCTCTTTACCAACCAGTCCGGGATAGGACGCGGCTACCACACAATCGAGGCCACCCACCGCGTGAACGAGCGCATGGAGGAACTGCTCGGGCTCCCGAGGCCCGTCTTCGACGAGATCTGCATCGCCCCTGAGGCGCCCGGAGAGCCCTCGCGCTACCGGAAGCCGTCGCCAAGGTTCATCCTGGAGAAGATCGCCGAGCACGGGCTCGACCCCAAGGAATGCTGGATGGTGGGTGATTCCCATGCGGACATCGGCGCCGCGCTGGCCGCCGGGATCCATGCCGCAGCGGTTCGAACGGGAAAGGTGGCGCCCTCTTCCATTCCCGAGGTCAAAGACGGCAGGGTGCCGGTCTTCGCCGATTTCGGAGCCTTTGCGGCGGCTCTTGTTTGACGGGGCCTCCAGGAGGAGGACCAGCGGATCCGGGCGCCCATCCCGGCCTCGCCTGTGCTGGCGCCCTTGATTTCCCCCGCCGAGCGGCGATGATTCGAGCCACCGGACACTCATGATCAACCTGACACTCCACAGGGGGGAGACCCTGGTCCCTTGAAGCGCCGCCTCGACGAAATCCTCGTCGCCCGCGGGCTCGCGGAATCGAGGACCCAGGCCAAGGCCCTGATCATGTCGGGCCGGGTCTTCAGCGGGACCGAGCGGCTCGACAAGCCGGGCCGGGAGTTTGACGACACGGGCTCCTTTAGTGTGGTCCAGCCCCCCCGCTTCGTGAGCCGGGGGGGCGAGAAGCTCGAGGCGGCCCTGGTGCAGTTTTCGCTGGGCCTAAAGGGCGCGAACGTCCTGGACGTCGGTGCCTCGACGGGTGGATTTACGGACTGCGTCCTGCAAGCGGGGGCCTCCTCGGTCGTCTGCGTCGACGTGGGCCGCGCCCAGCTCCACCCGAAACTCCGGGCCGACCCAAGGGTGGTAAACATAGAAAAGCTCAACGCCCGGAACATGACCCCGGGCGACCTGCCCCGGCCCGACTTTGACTTCGTGGTGATGGACCTCTCGTTCATCTCGCTTCGGACCGTGCTGCCCGCCGTATGGCCCCTGTTGCGCCGGGGTGGCACCCTCGTAGCCCTGGTGAAGCCCCAGTTTGAGGCCGGCAAGGCCGAGGCCGACAAGGGCCGCGGCGTCATCCGCGACCGGTCGGTCCAAGAGGGGGTCCTCGATGCCGTTCGCGATTTTGCGCTCACCCGGCTTGCGGGTGCCGAGCTCGTGGGCTCAATGGACTCGCCCATCGAGGGGGCCGACGGAAACAGGGAATTCCTGTTGTGCCTCAGGCGCAGGTCGGCAACTTAGGGTATCAGGCCAAAGCCATGAAGCCCATCCGCTCGCTCGCATTCGTAATCAACGCCGACAAAGCCGGAGCCGTTGACCTTGCGCGCTGCCTGGTGGCCGCGGCGAGAGCCAAGGGCGTCAAGCTCAAGCAGACCACCCATTTCCCGCTGCGCCGCGGCTACCTGAAGGGCTTCGACGCGTGCTGCGTCATCGGCGGCGACGGAACCCTCCTTGGAGTCGTCCGAGAGTCGGCTCTTGAGCAGGTGCCGATCATCGGCGTCAACCGCGGTAGCCTCGGGTTTTTGACCACATTCTCGCCCGACGAGGCGAAGGTGGAGTTCGAGGACATCTTAAGGGGCAGCTTCCACGTTGACCGCCGGGCGATGCTTGAGTGCTTCGTGGGGGACTCGCCCGCGAGCCTCGCCCTGAACGACGTGCTCATCAAGGACGCGCTCAGCACGAGCCTTGTCCATCTGGAGGTGTTCGCCGACGGGGAACTCGTGACTGACTACCTCTGCGATGGACTGATTTTTTCCACGGCGACGGGGTCGACCGCCTACAACCTTTCGGCGGGTGGGCCGATCATCCACCCGGCGGCCAATGTGATCGCGATGACCCCCATCTGCCCCCACACGCTCACGAACCGCTCGATCATTTTCCGAGACACCGTGAAGCTTCGCGTTTTCAACCGCACCGCGGGAACGCGGATCCTGGTGGCCATCGATGGGAAGGGCGACCTGAGGGCCTCCGCGGATGAGCCCATCACGATCTCGATCGCGTCGATCCGCCTGCCCCTCGCCCAGCAGAAGAACTACTCCCACTTTGCCGTGGTCCGGACGAAGCTCAAGTGGAGCGGTGGTGCCGCCGAACGTCGCTGATCCCTAGGGCCTGACGACCAGCTGGGTCCGGGCGGAGGCCTTGAAGTGGAGCCTCGCAAAGGCCGCTAGGTCATCGACCGTGACCGCGTCCACGAGCGAGTCGTAGCGCCTCCAATGGTTGGCCGACCTTCCCTGGAGTACATCGATGGCCGCCTGCATCGCACGGGCCGAGTTGGTCTGGAGGCTCTTGCGCTGGCCGGCCTTGAGCCGGACCTGGCACCGGCGCAGCTCGTCCTGGCCGATGTCGCCAGCCTGGACCCGCTCGATCTCGAGGCGGATCTCGTCAAGAACCTCCCGCTCCTTGCCCGGCTGGGTGCCCGCAATGAAATAGAACATCGCCGTGCTTCGGCACACCAGGCGCCCCGACCTCACGAAATAGGCCAGGCCCTTCTGGTCCCTGACCCGCTCAAAGAGCCGCGAGGCCATGCCGCTGAAGAGCTCGTCCGCGACCTCCCCCGCGTAGAAATCCGGGGCGTCCAGCACGGCACCCGGGAATGCCTCGAGGACGACCGCCTGCTCGCGAGGTTGCCTCTCGAGGAATTCGCCCCTCTCGGCCGGTCCCTCGAACGTGGGCCCGGCTCCGATGGGCTTCCCGCCAGGGATCCTCAGCAGGAGTTTCTCGATCCCAGGGATCAGCTTGTCCGGGGAAAAGTCGCCCGCCACAGAGAACACAACCCCCGGGGCCACGAGCAGCCGTTTCCAGAGCGCGGAGAGGTCTCTTGAGGTGGTCGCCGTGACTCCGGGCTCGTCGCCGCTGGCACTGAGCGCGAACGGGTGGCTCCCGAAGAACTTCTTGCGGAGCATCCTGCGCGCGCAGGAGACGACATCGTCCTTCTCCTCGCGCAGCGCGGCAAGCTGGGCGTCGCGCTCGGTCGCGAGCGTGCCCGGCAGGAACGCAGGCGTGAGCAGGGCGTCCGCCACAAGGTCCAAGGCGAGCGCGGCGTCCGGGGGCAGCACCTCTGCGGCAAGCCCCAGCGTGTTGTCGCCTGAGTACGAGCTGAAGGATCCGCCCACCTCCTCGATGCTCCGGGCCACCTCCGCGGCGCTTCTTTTCTTCGTGTCCTTTGTTAGCAGCGTAGCCAGGAGCGCCGAACTTCCGTGACGCAAAGGGGCCTCACTCACGGGACCCCCGAGGGTCAGGACGCGCATGTGCAGGTTGGGCAGGCGCCGGTCCACCTGGAAAAGGATCCGGGCGCCGTTCTTGAGCCGCACCTCCTCAAAGTCAGGCCTGCCGGCCGTGGCACGGGGGGCCGCCTTCGAGGGCGCCGATACCGAGGCCTCGGGTTCGAGGGATATGGAGTTCTGCCGACCTGGCACCAAGTGTGCCCGAAGGGCCTTGGCCAAGTCCGGGGCCGACACCCGGCCCAGGCGCTCGAAATAGGTCTGGCTGAACGCCAGGTCGCCCACGACGACCTCAGCCATGCCCAGCCGCGAGGCCTGGCCGCTCATCGTCTTGCAGGTGTTGATCTCACCCACGACGGACTGCCGGTAGGCCTTGCGCACCTGCGCCGCGCCGAAGGCACCCGGGGACCCATGCAAAGCAAGGACGCGCATGATGGCGGACTCGGCCGCCTCGCGCTTGCCCGCGTCGCAGGTGAAAGAAATACAGAAGAGGCCGCTCGAGCCGGGGTTCCAGCTGGATGCGTCTATCGAGTGGACGAGCTTCTTTTTCTCCCGGACCTCCTGCCAGAGCACGGAACTCTCCCCACTTCCGAGCACGATCCCAAGGAGGTCGAGGACCGGGGCGGACGGATCGGTGAGACCGGGGATGGGCCACGCCAAGGCGCAGCGCACAATTTCCACTTTTTCATACGCGCGCATCGACCTGGGCCCGAGCTGGAGGGGCTCCTGGGGCACGAGCACCGGGGCTAGCTTTGACCTTGGGGCCTCCCCGAAGTGGCGCTCCACCAGGGCTCTCGCCTCCGCCGCGTCCACGTCCCCGGCGATCACTACCACCATGTTGTTGGGGACATACCGCGCGCGATAGTAGCCCAGGAGGGCGGCCCTGTCGGCCGCCGAGAAGACATCCCGGTGCCCAATGATCGGGTGCCGGTAGGGGTGCTCCCTGAACGCGGTTGCAAAGAGGGCCTCCCAGAGGCGGTTATCCGGATCGTCCCGCGTCATGGCGATCTCGCGCAGGATCACGTCCTTCTCCCGAATGGCCTCATCGGCGGGAAGCGTCGAGTGGAGCACCGCATCGGCCAGCACATCGACGGCAACCTCCACTTTTTCACTTGGAATATCGATGTAGTAAACCGTTCGGTCAAAGGTCGTATAGGCGTTGATGTACCCGCCATTCGCCTGGACGGTGGCCGAGATCTCGCGCCCGCTCCGCTTGGTCGTTCCCTTGAAGAGCATGTGCTCGAGATAGTGGGAAAGCCCTGCGCCGAGCTGGTCGCCCTCGTGGAGGCTTCCGGTCTTTACCCACACCTGGACGCAAGCCAGCGAGGCCGACCTGTCCGTCTTAACCAGGAGGGTCAGGCCATTGGGGAGGACAATGCGCTCTACGGGTTCGCGCCAGAACGCGTCCAGGAGGGCGCGGTCGGACTGCGGGGAATTGGACTTGGGCATCAGGTGGCCCCCTCAAGCGGATCCCAACGCGTCGGCGGTGGAGGTGCCCCTAGGGCGCTGCGTCGGCAGAAATGGCTTCACGAACACCTCGTCAAACTCGTAGATGTCGGCGAAATCCTCGCGCCGATCGTTCTCGGTTTTGCTGAAGGCATTATACTCAATAAGGTTAAATACAATATCCCCAAAGTCCTGGCAGCGGCGGACGCCCCAGGAATTGAGGACCGTCTTGCTGAGCGGCCCAAATTGCTCGAGCGCGTAGATCCTTAGCCCATCGAGCAGTTCGGGGCCGGTGACATGCCGCGACTTCCCCGTCCGGGATGCGTCTTTTTTGCGTATCTCCTTAACGGTGTGGTCGAGCCCGAGTCGGACAAAATCATAGGCCTTCTTGTCGAAACGGGAGTCTTCCTTGTAGATGAGCGCTACAATGCGCGGGAAATCCGAATCTTGCATGTCGTGAGGTAAGGTTGGCAGGGTCCACGCAGCGGCGCAACCTTGCCGTGTAAATGCATTATATCTGCTCCAAACCCGGCGAGTTGCAAAAGAATCGCTTCTGGGCTCGCAAAAGGGGGCATTTACCCCCACTATTTTGCCAAACAATGATCGCCTCCACGCAGACCAATCACCCCATAGCAGGGGTAAAAAATGGTAAGGACCAAAATCCTGTCGAGCTCGCTTGTTACAAGCTGAAGGAGGCCGGTCTGAGGATCACTCAGCCCCGAGTGGCTATCCTCGCAGCGCTGATCAAGGCCGGGCGGCCGACGAGCATCGACGCACTCCACGGGGACCTTGGCCCGAAATCCTGCGATATTGTCACGGTTTACCGGTGCATGGCAGCCTTCGAGTCCATCGGCCTGGTGCGCCGCGCCTTCCTGATCAACGGGACGAGCCTCTACGAGATCAACCTGGGTGACCCGAACCGCTACCACGTCGTCTGCAAGCAGACGAACCAGGTGGAGGAACTCGACTCGGCATCCGCGGAGGAGCTTCGCCGCGCGGTGCAGACCGTGGAGGAAACCCTCCGCGCCCAGGGCTACTCGGACGTCGGGCACATCGTCGAATTCTTCGGCAAGTCGCCCACCCTGAATCGGGTCCAAGCCGAAGTCACGGCGCCGGCAGTCCCGGTCTCCTGACCCGGGCCAGGGGGCCTACTTTGTTAGGCCTTGGCCGTTCCCAAGGCGGCGGCGTAGTTGCGCCCCGCCTGCTCCCAGTCGACCACGGTCCAGAACGCCGCAACGTAGTCCGCGCGCACGTTCTGGTGCTTGAGGTAGTAGGCGTGCTCCCACACATCGATCCCGAGGACGGGCACGGCCCCCTCGCTGATCGGTGAATCCTGGTTCGCGGTGGAGGCTACGCTCAGCTTGCCGGCCTTAAAGGTGAGCCAGGCCCACCCGCTGCCGAACCGCTTCAGCGCGCTCTCGTTCAGCTTGGTCCGGAATGCCTCCAGGTTCCCAAAGTCCCGGTTGAGGGCATCCGCCAGGTCGCCCGTGGGAGCGCCGCCGCCCTTGGGAGAGAGGATCTGCCAGAAAAAGCTGTGGTTCAAGTGGCCCCCCACATTGTTCCGCAGCGTGGTCCGCAGCGGTTCCTCGATCGAAGGGAGGTTGCGAAGGATTTCCTCGCCGGTCATCTGCAAAAGGGCGGGATGCCCCTCCAGCGCCTTGTTCGCGTTCTTTATGTAGGCCGCGTGGTGCTTGGAGTGATGGATCTGCATCGTGAGCGCGTCGATATGGGGCTCAAGCGCGTCGTAGGCGTATCCCAGCTCGGGCAGCACGAACGGTTGTTTCGTCGAGGTCGTTCCTGAGGGAAGGACCGCGTCAGCAGCACGCAGTCCCGAAAGGGCGCCCAAACTGACCAGAGCCGCGCCCCCACCGATCACCTTGATTGCATCGCGTCGCGTCATGGCGCCACCCTAGCCCAAAGGGCCAGTCTGGCAAGTCCGCCGCCGAGTATTGCCCCTCCAACCCCAGCCAAAGCCCGCAGGGCCTAGGAGGCCAAAAGCCGCCGCAGCGTCTCGTCGACGCGCTTCGGGTCCGCCTTGCCCTTGGCGGCCCGCATCACCGGACCCTTGAAGGCATTGAGGGCGCTCTCCTTGCCACCCTTGTAGTCCGCAACGGACTTGGGGTTCGCCGCGATCGCCTCAGCGCACCAGCGCTCTAGGTCCTCGGCGTTGGTCTCGGCCTTGAGCCCCTTCCTGGCGACCACCGCCTCCGGTGTGTCACCCGAGTGAAACATGTCGATGAAGACCTCCTTGGCGGCGTTGCTAAGGATCGTGCCGGCCTCCACCAGCTTGACGAGGCCCGCGACATGGGACGGCCTTACCTTTGAGGCCGAGAGCGCAACCTTGGCCGCACCCAGTTCCCGGAGCAGGTCATTGGTGATCCAGTTTCCCGCAGCCTGGGGCTTGCCCGAGAGGCGCGCCGCTTCCTCAAAGAAATCGCCTAGCTCGCGGTCCGGTACCAGAACCGACGTGATGGTGTAGGGAATGCCGTACTCCGCCTGCAGCCTCCTCTGCCGGTCGAACGGAAGCTCGGGGCAGGTGGCGCGGATCGCGTCCTTCCATGCCTGGTCCACCTCCACCGGCATCAAGTCGGGGTCCGGGAAATAGCGGTAGTCGTGCGCCATCTCCTTTGAGCGCAGCGATTGCGAAGTCCCCGTCTGCCCGTCGTAGTCGCGGGTCTCCTGGCCGATCGTGCCGCCGGACTCAAGGACTGCGGTCTGCCTGCGGATCTCGTGGGCGATCCCGTCCCTCACAAAGGAGATCGAGTTCAGGTTCTTCAGCTCAACCTTGGTCCCGAGCGCGGCCTGGCCGACCGGCCGGATGGAAATGTTCGCGTCACAGCGCAACTGGCCCTTCTCCATGTCGCAGTCTGAGATCCCGCCGTAGATCATCAGCGTCTTCAATGCCGTCAGGTAGGCGAAGGCCTCGTCCGCGCTCCGGATGACCGGCTCCGAAACGATCTCCATCAGCGGCGTCCCGGCGCGGTTAAAGTCGACGAGCGAGACCCCCTCCCCGTGATTGAGCTTGCCCACGTCCTCCTCGAGGTGGATGCGCGTGAGCGCGATCCGCTTGTGCTCGCCCATCACGTTGCGGGCCGCGCCCGGCAGCTCGATCTCCACGGAGCCCCCCTTGCAGAGCGGCTGATCGTACTGGGAAATCTGGTAATTCTTGGGCGAGTCGGGGTAGAAGTAGTTCTTCCGGTCCCACTTGCACACGGCAGCGATTTCGCAGCCCAGGAGGAGGCCGGCCTTGATGATCTTGTCCAGGGCCTCCTTGTTCATCACCGGAAGGGTGCCCGGGAGCGCCAGCACCACGGGATCGGTGAGCGTGTTCTCTGGGTGGCCGTAGCCGGCCTCCGCCCGGGTGAACATCTTGGACCGGGTCTTGAGCTGCACGTGCACCTCTAGCCCTATGACGGCTTCGTAGGTCATAGCTTTGGAAACCTCATGCGCCAGTCGTTGCGTTCCTCGTAGGTGCGGGCCACCGCAAGCAGCTCGGTCTCCTTGAAGGGCTGGCCGATCACCTGCAGGCCCACAGGCAGCCCACCCCCGGTGAAACCGCAGGGGATGCTGATGCCGGGCAGACCGGCCAGGTTCACTCCGATCGTATAAATGTCATTCAGGTACATCGCCAGCGGGTTCGCCGCCTTCTCACCCTTCTTGAAGGCCGGCGTCGGCGAGGTTGGGGTCACGATCGCGTCGACCTGCTTGTAGGCCTCCAGGAAGTCCCGCCGGATCAGCGTGCGCACCTTCTGGGCTCGCAGGTAGTAGGCGTCGTAGTAGCCGCTCGAAAGGACATAAGTCCCGAGGATGATCCGGCGCTTCACCTCCGGGCCGAAGCCCTCGGCGCGGGTCTTGAAGTAGAGGTCGAGCGCATCCTTGGCATCCTTCGAGCGATGCCCGTAGCGGACGCCGTCAAAGCGCGCCAGGTTCGACGAGCACTCGGCCGTGGCGATGATGTAGTAGGCCGCGATCGCGTACTTCGTATGGGGGAGGGACACTTCCCGAATCTCGCATCCCTGCTTGCGGTACTCGTCGATCGCGGCCTGGACGGCCGCACCGACCTCGGGGTCGAGCCCCTCGCCAAAATATTCCTTCGGTATCCCGAGCTTCCACTTGCGGCCCGATTTTGCGAGATCGGCGATCCCCTTGTTGTAGTCGGGGACCTCCATCTTAAGCGACGTGGAATCCTTCGGATCGTGGCCCGAAATGGCGCCCAGCACCGTTGCGGCGTCCTCCACCGACCGCGCAAAAGGCCCTATCTGGTCAAGCGACGAGGCAAACGCGATCAGGCCGTACCGCGAGACGCGGCCGTACGAGGGCTTGAGCCCCACGATGTTGCACAGTGCCGCGGGCTGCCGGATCGAGCCGCCCGTGTCAGACCCGAGCGAAGCAATCGCCTCGCCCGCCGCGACGGAGGCGGCGCTGCCGCCCGAGGAGCCGCCGGGGACCCGCTCCACGTCCCAGGGGTTGGAGGTCACGCCGAAGGCCGAGTTCTCCGTCGAGCTGCCCATGGCGAACTCGTCCAGGTTCAGGCGGCCCCAGCATATGGCCCCGGCGGCCTTCAGCTTGCGGGTCACCGTGGCGTCGTAGGGGGAGACAAAGTTCGCGAGCATCCGGCTGGCCGCCGTGAGCGGCTGGCCCGCCACGGAGATCACGTCCTTGATGCCGATCGGGATGCCCTCCAGCGCGTGGACGGCGGTGCCGGCCGCCCTGGCCTTCGCGCGGCGCTCGTCGGAGGCGCGCGCCTGGGAAAGCGCATCCGGCTCGTCAAAGGAGTTGAAGGCCCGCACACGGTCCTCGACGGCCTTGGTCCGAGCCACGACGGACTGCATGAGCTCCAGGGACGAGACCTCTCCCCTAGCCAGCAGCTGGGAGAGCTCGGAGATCGATTTATTGAAGAGTTCCTGCGCCACGGGAGTTATTCAACCACCCTGGGGACGACGAACATGTTGTCGCGCTTCTCGGGAGCGTTTCGCAGGGCGTCCTCAACCGACAGGCCGGCCTCGGGCACATCGTCGGCCCACACATTGACCACCGGAAAAGCATGCGCGGTCGGCTCCACGCCCTCAACGTTCACCTCGTTAAGCTGCGCGATGTAGGCCAGGACGTCACCGAGCTGGGAGGCGAAGCGCGCCTTCTCCTCCGCCGTGAGGTTGATGCGCGCCAGTTCGGCCACGTGGTCCAGGTTGAAATCCTCGGGTTTTGGCACGGTGGAGTTACTTTCTGATTTGGTAGCCGCTTGTCTTTTCGATCCGGTCCTGGATGGCCCGCAGGACGGTGTTCACCTCGTCGTCGGTCAACGTCCGTGACGCTGAACGAAACACCAGAGAAAATGCGAGGCTCTTCTTTGCCTCGGGGAGCCCCTTGCCCTCGTATACGTCGAAAACCTCCACCCGCTCGACGTTGAAGAGCGACCCGGCCGCGGCCGCCGCAACCTCAGCAAGCTTCGCACGGACGTCCCCCGCCTTGGCAGAAGCATCGACGACAAGCGCCAGATCCCTGAGCGCGGCAGGGAAAAGGCTGAAGTCTCGGAAGCGCAACCTTGGGGCCGACGACGGGAACCGTTCGGGCCTCACCGTGAAGATTCCGGCAAGGACGGAGCCCTCGATCCCTCGCGAGCGCAGCATCGCCAAGTTCACCAGTCCGTACCGCGCAAGCCACGACTGGTCCTTGGAGGAGATGCTGACCGAGTGGCCGTCCTGCCAGCCGAATCCGGGCCCGGTGACGGCCTCCGCGGCCTCGGAGTCAAGGTCGACACCCGCCCTGGCGGCGACCGCCGCCAGGTGATGCTTCACCGTGTAGAAGTCGGCCGGGTCGCGGCGCCTCCAGTGGCGCGTGCGGTCCTCGGCGATCACGAACGCTACGGAGGCCCCCTCGTAGTTGTGGCCGTTGTTCTCGATGAAAATGCGACCCGCCTCGCAGAGCCGTGAAACCGCAACGCCCCGCGACTGGTTGAGCAGGAGTGTGTCCAGCAGTCCCATGATCAGGGTGGGCCTAAGGTGCGACTGGTCCTCGACAAAGGGGTTTGCCAGCGCAAGCTCCGCCGCCGCCGTCTGCGAAACCCACGTCGTGAGCTCGGCGCCCGGCCTAAGCGTCAGGTTTACGCACTCGTGAAAGTCATGCCCGACCAGGTAGGAGACCGCGCTGCGGTTGAACTCGACGACAGGGTCGTCCTCCGCCGCCAGCCCGACTGCATCGACTCGCGATACCGGGATCTTCTCGGTACCGTAGAGGCGCAGGATTTCCTCCACCAAGTCGATCGGTCGGTCCAGGTCGCCGCGCCAGCTTGGAATGGAAACGACCCATTCCAGGCCTCCGTCCGGCGCGGGGTTCTCCCGGAGCACGCGAAGTTCCAGGGCCTCGAGGGCCGCCTTCATCTCCGCAACGGGGATCTCAAAGCCCAGGCGCTCGGTCACAAATCCGCTTTTCAGGGTGATCTCCCGTTTCCAGGGAACGTCGCCCCCGGCGATCGACACGGGCCCCACCACGGTGCCCCCCGCCGTTTCTATGATAAGGTCTATCGCGCGCCGTGCCGCCTCAAGCGCGGTATGCGGGTCCACGCCCCGCTCAAAGCGGTAGGAGGAGTCCGAAGCCAGGCCAAGCGACCTCGAGGTCGAGCGGATGGAGGAGGACTTGAAGATGGCGCTCTCGATCACGATGGAGGTCGTGGACTCGTCGACGCCGGAGTTCTCCCCGCCCATCACCCCGGCAATGACAAGCGCCTTCTCTGCGTCGGCGATGACGAGCGTGCGTGAGGAGAGCGTGCGCTCCTTGCCATCCAGGGTCGTGATTTTTTCACCCTCGAACGCCCTGCGCACGATCAGGCGCCCGCCGGCGATCTTGCGCGCGTCGAAGGCATGCAGCGGCTGGCCGTACTCGAGCATCACGTAGTTTCCGACGTCGACCACGTTGTTGATGGGGCGCAGCCCCACCGCACGCAGGCGCTCCTGCATCCACGCCGGGCTTGGCCCGACCTTGACGCCGGCGACCACGTGGGCCGCGTAAAGGGGGCAGTCCTCAGGATGGTCGACCTGGACGCCGCTGAAGAGCGTGCTGACCGGTGCGCCTTCAAGGTCGCCCAGGAATTTCTCAGGCGGATAGCACAAGCCTCGGCGAAACCATGCCGAGAGTTCGCGGGCAAGACCCAGATGGGAGAGGCAGTCGGGGCGGTTGGGCGTGATCTCGACGTCGAAGACCGTGTCTCCCGGGGGCAGGACCTCGTTGATGGGCGTCCCAAGCTCCGGTCGGCCCTCGAGGATCAAGAGACCCCCGTGGTCGTCGCCCATCCCGAGCTCCCTTGCCGAGCACATCATTCCGTCGGAAAGCTCCCCCCTAATCTTGGACTGCTTTATCGTGAAATTGCCGGGGAGCACCGCGCCCACGAGGGCCACCGGGACGCGGTCGCCGACCTTGTAGTTTTGGGCGCCGCAGACAATCGTCTTCACGCCGCCCGCCACGCCGATATCCACCGTGCAGACCGAAAGCTTGTCCGCATTTGGGTGCTTGGCCCGCGTCAGGACCTCGCCCACCACGACCTTGTCGAGCTTGGGGGCACCCGTGGAGGACACGTGCTCCACCTCGAATCCGAGAAACGTGATTGCGCGGGTCAGCTCCTCGACGGGCGCGTCGAGGGCGACGTAGTCCCAGATCCAGTTGAGCGAGATTTTCATCCGTGGAGTGCGGCGGTCAGATCGAGCCCTTGAACTGCCTCAGGAGTCTGAGGTCGTTCTGGTAGAACACGCGGATGTCATCGATGCCGTAGAGCGTCATCGCGAGCCTCTCGATGCCCATGCCGAAAGCATATCCGGTCCAGACCTCGGGGTCGTAGCCCACGGACTTGAAGACCTCGGGGTCTACGATGCCGCAGCCACCGATCTCGATCCACTCCTTGTTGACCTTCGGAAGGTGCTTGGCCGAGAGATCCACCTCGAAACTCGGTTCGGTGTAGCCGAAGTAGTGGGGACGAAAGCGCGTCTTTGTCCCCGGCCCGAGCAGGGCCTCGAAGAGGTAGTCGAGGAGCGCCTTCAGGTCGCGCACGGTCACGTTGCGGTCCACGTACAGGCATTCGATCTGGTGAAAATTCGCGCTGTGCGAGGCGTCGGAGGTGTCGCGGCGGTAGACCCTGCCCGGAGACACTATCCGGATCGGCGGGGCCCCCTTCAGCATGGTGCGGACCTGCACCGAGGACGTGTGCGTGCGCAGGAGGTAGCGTTCCCCGGGCGTGTGCCGGGATACGTTGCCAAACTGCGCGGTGGCCGGGAAATAGAAAGTGTCCTGGGGGTCGCGCGCCGGGTGCTCAGGCGGCGTGTTCAGGGCATCAAAGCAGTAGAATTCGGTCTCAACCTCGGGGCCGTCGGCGACCACGAACCCGACCTTTCGAAGGATGCGGCAGACCTCCTCGCGCACGAGCGTGAGCGGATGAAACGTCCCGGGACCGGGGTCCGGCGATGGCAGCGTCGGGTCGATCGGGGGGCCGAGCCTCGCCGATAGCTCCGACTCCTCGATCGCCCGCAGCTTCAAGTCGAGGAGGGCCTGAAGCTTCCCCTTGGACTCGTTCACGAGCTTTCCCATGGCCGGGCGAAGCTCCTTCGCGACCGACCCCATCTGCTTCATCAGGGCCGTGAACTCCCCGTTGGGGCCCACATAGCGCGCCTTGGCGGACTCCAGCTCCGGGCGTGTCCGGATCGACTGGAGTTCGGCGCTGGCCTTGGAGAGAAGCGAGGAGAGTTGCTCTTGCATCTCCATCCTGCTCCCGGAGGTCAGGATTTCTTGGCGGACGCCTTGGCCTTCAGCGCCTCGCGGGCCTGCTGGATGAGGGCCTCAAACGCCGTGGGATCGTTGACAGCGATGTCGGCGAGGACCTTGCGGTCGAGACCGATCCCGGCTGCCTTTAGCCCCTCGACAAATCGGCTGTAGCTGATGTCTGCGGCGCGGCAGGCGGCGTTCAAGCGGATGATCCAGAGGGAGCGCCATTCGCCCTTCTTCTTCTTGCGGTCGCGGTAGGCGTACTGCCAGGCATGCTGGACGGCCTCTTTCGCATAGCGGAAGAGCTTGGATTTGCTGCCGAAATAGCCCTTGGCGTATTTCAGCACCTTCTTGCGGCGCTTGCGCGACGCGGGGGAGTTTGTTGCACGAGCCATGTTGTGTTTTTCCTTTTAGTTAGTCGCCGGCGGGTCGGCTTATGGATTCACCCGCCAGGCGTGGTTTGGATTGATGCGGCCTAAACCTCGGTCAGAGACCGAACGGCAAGGCGCGCAAAAGGGGCTTGGCGTGACCAGGGTCAACGAGCTTGTCCTTGGTGGCACGGCGCTTCTGCTTCGTGGACTTGGCCGATAGCAGGTGGCGGAAGCCGGGAGTACGGCGCATCAGTTTGCCGCGGGCCGTCAACTTGAAGCGCTTGGCAATGGACTTCTTGGTCTTTTGCATGAGAGGAGTGGTCGAAACCATAGAGTGGCGGACGCCTTGGCAAGGGGAAAAACTCCGCTCTGTCGCAAACCCTCAGAACCGGGACCGGCCCCGGGCTGCTTAGGGAACCCGGCTGAACGCTCCCCCAACACTTAGACCCACGGCAGCAACGCCTTCCGGGTCCCCACCCCTCCTAGGGCGCCCTCAGCGCCGGCGGGGCCGCCGGGGGCGTCTCCGCCGGGCTCGGCTTGTAGTCGATCGGGATGGCCACGGAAACATCCACGGGCTTTCCCTTGCTGGTCGGCGCGTTGAACTGCCAGCGGCTGACGGCCGTCGCAGCTGCCCAAGCAAAGTCGGCGTTGTCGGTCGATGAGATTCTCGGAAGCTGGGCGTGGCCGGCATGGTCCACGATGAACGCGATGTCAGCCCGGACAGGGACCCCCCTCTTTTCGACTGAGGCGGGGATAATCGGGGCCGGCTGGTATCGGCCCTTAAGCGGAACATCCAGCGCACTTGCGTTTGAGAGCACCGGGCACGGCGTCTTCTTTAGGGCCTTGAGCAACCGGCGCGCCGAGTCGTTCACCGGGAAATCATCATTGCCCAAGTTGAACTCCTGCTCGCGCTTCATCAGGCTCCAGCTCGGCTTGCCGCCCTTCATGGCCGGGTCAAAGCGCCACGCCGCCACCATCGCGGCAGTCGCCGCCCCGAACTCGGGCATCGTTGCGCTCTCCACCTGAACCGCCCGGGGCCTCCCCGAGGGGTCGATCGCAAATCCCACCACCGCGTTGCCCCTGACTTTCTTCGTCAGGAGTTCGTACGGATAGACGGGGGCTCCGATCAAGAGCGGCCGCGGAGGCTCCTCGTACCGGTACGGCTCCGGCAGGCTGCTCGAGGCCTTCCCGGGGATTGACCACGCTTCAACGCCGTTGCGGCCATCGTTGTAGGCGATCTGGAAGAGGATCGGCACCTCCATTCGAGTGAAAACGGGATGGCCGTTCTTGAGGCCAGGCTTGAACTTGGAATTCAGGAGCGCCTCGATCGTCGGAGCCTCGAAGTCGGGATGGGACGACTCGATCACGCTCGGCTGGATCACGTTGCCCTGAGGGTCGACGATGAATTCCACCACAACCTTGCCCTTTATGCCGCTCAGCCTGAGGGAAAACGGATAGACGGGCTGCTCCTGGTAGACTACGACTGGTGTTACAAAGGGCCCCTCGGCCCTCTCTTGCCCGCCCTCTGGGCCGAAGCTGAAGGACACCCGCATGCGCGAATATACGGCGTGGCCTCCCTTCACACCGGCCTCGTATCGCCATTTCGCTGTGGCGGTCATGCAGGCCGCCGCGAGCCTGCCATCCGTCGAGGCTATCACCGTAGATCCGACGACCCTCCCGCCTTCATCATTGGTCGGCGAGGAAACCGGGTCCTTTAGGGCCGGGGGGAATCGCCGTTTTATTGTTTTTGGGTTGCTTCGGACAAGTCTTACGAGACGATTTAGTTCCATGAAGGTGCGGTACACTTTCAGGTTCTAC
>Ga0302278_10001387_pt1 | contig 29791 bp, 15 predicted proteins | sample III_Bog_N3_2_FD_194543 | JGI IMG/M metagenome (GOLD analysis project Ga0302278, IMG submission 194543) | Peat permafrost microbial communities from Stordalen Mire near Abisko, Sweden - III_Bog_N3_2 | ecosystem: Environmental > Terrestrial > Soil > Wetlands > Peat | place: Sweden: Abisko... | reverse complement strand
GCGATAGCGTCACACCCCGGCCAGCCAGCTTGTCGATGTTTGGACTCGTGAGTCGGGAATTGCCGTAGCAGTGAAGCTCATCGGCGCGCAGCTGATCGAGAACAAAGACCACGATGTTGGGTCGCGTACTCTGCGCGGTGAGAATCGCGGGAAACGTTGCAAACGCGAGCCAGAAGCCGGCCCGCGCCAAAGAGCGAGCTATGCTCTTGCTGAAATTCGACGCCATTTGTTCCTACTCTCCTCGAATGAGCTATGCGAGCGATCGCTACTTGTAGCCGCCCTCGACCTTGTACCCGTAATTGACGTTCCCATGCGGGAATCTCTTCTGTACAACGGCGAACATTCCGAGATTCTCTATGCTTACCTTGTAGCCGGCCGGAACGTCGAGCTGATAAGTGAGTGTGTCCGGCGTTCGCGTCCAGCGCATAGTCACAAAGCCATCCGGTGTGGGAATGCGGCCCTCGCATACCTCGAGTGAAGATGGCGTGAACCGCAGATGGATTGTCTTATTGACCATGTCCAGGCGATGAACGCCGAGCACGTCGCGATAGAGGTGAACGATGATGTGCGAGCCAAAAGCGTGATTCATGCTGGCTTCGTTGCTCATGTTTTCCCAGAAGGTACCGGTCAGCTCGGCCATATAGAGGAAGTAGGATTTGGCTTCGGCGACGAGCTGATCGGTGAGTCCGGCGCGCGATAGAAGCTCAAGGCGCATGATGTTGCCCATGAAGGCATTGGAGGGTGCGATGTCGGCGAAGGCTTTGGTCGACAGGCGGGGCGGCCCGAACTGGGTGTGCAGAGTCTCCCAGAGCTTGGGATATTTGTCGACGGACGCAGTGTCGAAGTAGAAGGCGTAGTACTGGCAGGTCTCGGTGCGATTGCTGGTGGGCACGAGCTTGCCGCCTTGGCGCACTGCATTGTCGACGAAGAATTCTCCGTTGTAGGATTGGGCGCGAATGACAGCGCGCAAGGCCTCTGCCTGCTCAACGCGCTGCTGCAAACTGTAGACGCGGCCGACGGCGGCGAGAGCGGCGGCGTAGAGCATGTTTGCCGCGTAACTGACATCCTGCACGTAATCGTTTGACTTGGACCACTCGATAAATACCCAGCCGGTGAGCTTCTCGAGGAGTCCGTCACTGTTCTGAAAGGCCTGGAAGTAGTCGAGCAGCTTGAGGACGCGGGGGCGGAAGGCTTCGACCATTTCGTGGTCGCCGCTGCGCAGTTGATACTGCTCGAGCTGGATGAGGAACCAGAGGCCCCAGGTGGGGCAAAAGCCTCCGTCGTACTGGTCTGCGGGATAGCAGCTGGGGACCATGCCCGCAGGGATGTTGGGGAAATGATCGGGCAGCAGGAAATTCTCGAGGTAACATTTTTCGACCTTGGTGTGGCCGCTGAGCAGCGGGGACACCTGCGCCGTGAAGGAACTGTCGCAGAGCCAGCCGGCGCGCTCGCGTGACGGCGTATCGGTGAAGAGCTCGATTGCGTTGGGGCGATAGGTCTCGATGCCGGCGGTGAAGAGCTGGTTCAGGCCTTCGTCGTTGGTGTGGAAGTGGCCGGACCAGACATCGGGCGCGGTGTATTCGCGAAGGTAAATCTGGCTGACGTCACAGGCGCCTTCAAGAACCATGAGCTTGAGGAAGCGCATGGTGTAGGGCTCGAAGCACTCAAGGTTGTAGGTGCCGGGTGCGAGCGTATAGGCGACGATGTTGACGCACATGAGACGGGTGAAGTCGATGTCGCCCTTGGTGAGGGTTTCGTCGAAGGTGAAGTAGAGCTTGGTGGGAGTGGTGACGGTAACCCTGGCGCCGAAGAAGCCGACGATGTCGGTGCCGAAGTCAAGGGTCTTGAACTCATTGACGTCGATGTGCAGCGATTGATCCCAGACGTATTGCTGGTCTATGCGGTTGTTGACGACCGATTCCGTTTTCTGCAGTTCGAGGTAGGGGATTTCCGGGATCTGCTGCTCGGGAAAGCCGTGAAGGGTGGGGCTGATCTTGGCGCCGTAGGGGACGGAGTGATCTTCCGCGAGGCTTTTAGGGCCGTTTGCACCCCAGCGAAATGTTCCTTCCGCGGCGATCTGCTCGGGCTGACGCTGGAAGAAGCTGGGATGAGGGACGCGGCGCGGGATGAGCTTCTGCACGGGGAAGGTTGCGCAGGCGACGGGCGGGATGGATGCGTCAATGCGCTCGCGCCAGGCAGTCGATTGCGCATCAAGATGGTAGATCTCAGAGAAGGAGCGCTGGAAGGAGTAGCGCTGCACCTTTTGCACGCGCTCGGTGATGACGCGCGCCTTGAAGGGAGCGCCGACGCCGCCGGTTGAGGCGAGCACCGCCGCGTCCGTGGTGACCTCGGCGATGAGGAAGGAAGGCTGATCGAGAACGTAATAGCTGTTGACGTTGTAGCCTGCGACTTCGATGGCGATGAGATTCTTGCCGGGGACCAGCTGCGAGGTGAGGTCGAAGACGTCCACGCGGAAGTGGCCGCGGGCAGTGCGGGCGGGGCCGCAGGAGAAGAACTGCCCATTGAGAAAGATGCGATAGAGCGTGGATCCGGTGAGGCGGAGACGCACGTGATGTCCGGGCGGAGCCTCGAAGACGGCGCGGAAGCCGACGGAGATGTTCATCTCCTTCTCGAGTCCCTGGGGCCAGATGGGCTTTGCAGAGCGGAAGGCGATCACAGGATCGGCGACTGCGGCGCCAGAGATCGCGCTTGGAGCGGCCGTCTCCGCGGCCAGGGAAGGCATCGCCGCAGGCAGTGCGAGTGAGGCAACGGTGACGCTCAGCGAACCGCCGAGAAAGTTGCGCCGATTCAGCAAGGACTTGATGCTTTCATCTTTTGACACTTCAGACACTCCTTCTCAATTGAGCTTGAAAAAGACTGGAGCCGGGTGGCCCACGTAGGATGCAGCGGCCGCCGATTCTGTTCGATCATTGGTCGGAGTTGGGGGCGCTGCGGAGATGCGACCGGAGATGGTCCGGGGGAAAAGGCCTAATGCAGTTGGCACTGTTGCCGCGGTGAGGCGGGGAGAGCAAATTTGCGCGAAAAAATGGGGGAAGGTTTTGAGCCTTCCCCCATTCTGGTTGGACTGGGTTGGTTAGAACAGGAACTTCAGAGACATCTGAATGGTACGGGGGTTGTTGCCCTGGTGACCATCGGTACCGAAGTTCGGGTCGTCCGGGTTGGTGTTTGTGAAGATGTCAACCAACTGGCTGCGGTTGAATGCGTTGAAGAAGTCGGTCCGGAACTGCAGGGAGGACGACTCGTAGATGTGGAAGTCCTTGCGTGCGCTCAAGTCCTCATCCAGGTAAGCGGTGCTGCGCAGCGGAAGGTCGCGCGACACATTGCCAAAGGTGTTGGGTGCAGGATCCTTGAAGGCAGCGGCGTTGATGTAATGGTCGATGCGTGGGTTGAACTTTCCTGACCAAGTCCCCTTCTCCGAGACTCCGGGGACATAGTTGGACCGGAGGAGGTCGTTGAAGATGGCCAGGCCATTGGGGATGGAGGTTTCAAACAGCGCGGTTCCGCTCTGGTAGTGGTGAATTCCAGCGACGGCCCAGCCGCCCAAGACCGTGGCGGCGATGCCGTGGTTGAGCCACTTCTTCTGGTAACCGATGGGGAGCTGGTAGTCATAGGTGACGGTGAGGTTCAGCGGGGGCTGATCGAGAGCTGTGGTGTATTCACCCTCGCGGCTGTAGGTGTCCATAGGACCATCGTTGAACTGGCTGATTTCATCTTCAGCCGTGCTCATCTGCTTGGCCCAGGTGAAGCTGGTCAGCACCGAGAGCCCGTTGTGGAACTGGCGCTGGAGCCTGCCTTGCAGTGAGTTGTAGTTGGAGTGGCCGTTGTTCTGCTTGATCTCGTTGATACCGGTGTACTGAGGGAACTTCCTCAGGGCCTGGCGCACGGTTGCATTGCCACCCAGATCGGCGATGAAGTTGGGGAAGGGCGCCGCAACGCCCGATGCGACGCCGGCGACACTGTTGAGCTGCGCATTCAGAGTCGCTGCGCCGTATTGGACCTGGTCACTGATGGGAAGCTGCTCGGGGTTATCAAGGCCGGAGGCGATATGCTGGGCGGAATTGCCAACATAAGAGACGTCCAGCAGGAAGCCCTTGGGCAACTGACGCTGGATGCTCAGGGTCCAGTCGTTGATGACACCCGGGAGGCCCGTGCCTTTCGGTATCCAGGTGGTTCCCGAGAAGTTGTCAAAGGTTGCGTTGACGAACGGCGGCGGCGTGAACGTTGGATAGCCGCTGGCCGTGGTGAACGCCGGCGTGCCGGTGAGGGGAGCGTTGGTGCTCACGGTAGCATCGAAGCCGTCCGCCACCTGTCCGAAGCCGTTGCCGTTGGTTGATCCGTTGATGCTGACGTACATGCCGTAGCCAGCGTGAACGACGGTTTTGTCGTCGAGTTTGTACGCCAGGCCAACACGGGGCTGGAACAGCTTGAACTCAGTATCGGTTAGCCGAGTGCAGTTGCAAGTAAAGTTGCCTGTGCCCTGATAAACGAGGGCTCCCATGATGTTGTTGGCACCAGGATTGGGCACGTCCGGCTCAAAGCTGGAGGCAACGTGGATGCCGTTGATGGAGTTGTGGACGGTCTGTGTCCAGGGAATGTCGTAGCGAACTCCCAGGTTGAGAGTCAGCTTGTCAGCGATCTTCCAGTTGTCCACGAGATAGGCGTCAAAGTACTGGAAGCGGTTTTCCACGCCGATGGGGTTATCAGTCTGCTGGACGCTGTCGAAGACTCCGGCCATGAGACTGGCAAAGCTGTTGCCCGTGGTGCCATCAAGAGTGCCTGTACCCGCCAGGTAGCCGGCAGTTTCTGCACCGCTAAGCCTGTCAACGACATTATCCGTCGACTTCTGGTTGCCTCCAACGTGGTCATACTCGCCACCGAACTTGAAAGCATGGTGTCCCTTGTTCCAGGAGACAAAGCCGCTCTCGATGTAGGTGTTTTCGTGGTTGGTCGAGCCGCCGGCGCCGCCCGTATCCGCGTAGGCCTGGCAGCAGAAGCCGTCGCCCTGCGTCATGTAGAACTGCGGGGTGATGGGCAACGCATTCGGGATGCCGAACGTGTCCACCTGGCTGGTGTAGGGGGCTTCGCTGTCCTGCGTGTCGTAGTTCCAGCCATAGCCGAGGTGGAGCAGGAGGGTGGATGAGAAGGTGTGATCGTAGCCGAGGCGGGCAAGGCCGAGGTGATTGTTTCCGGCGCCGGCGCCATAGGTGGTGATGGGCGCGAGGAAGATATTGGTATAGCCGTTGTTGTTGATGGGGCCGAGGGAGAAGAAGCCATGGAGCAGGTTCTTATCGTTGATGTTGTAATCAACGCGGCCGCCCCAGCGGTCTTCGGTGAGGTCATTGACGCCGCCGGCAACAAAGTTGTTGCCGCCGCCAAGGCCGGCAACGGGCTGGGGAAGATACTTGACGTACTCGGTTCCCGTGGCGGAGATGGCGCTGGGAGGCATCACGTTGGGCGCGTTATTATAGCTGTACTGGGTGCGGGTGCAGACGCCCGCGTTGTTGCAGGTAGTCGAGTTGGGATCGTAGATGGCCTGAGGATCGGCAGAGAAGTCGCCGGTACGTTCCGCGAGGCTTGGAATGCGGGTATCGCTCGGAGTCACGCCGCCTGCGAGGCGGAAGCCGCTATAGAAGGCGAAGAAGTACATCTTATCCTTCTTGAGGCCAAGGAACGGGATGTTGACCGGTCCACCGATGTTGACGCCGAACTCGTTCTGGTGAGTGATGGTCGCGGCGGTTGCATAGTAGCCGGCCGCGTCAAGGTCAGTGTTTCTTGCGTACTCGTAGGCCTGGCCGTGGAAGCTGCTTCCGCCGGACCGCGTGGAGTAGGTGAGGTTGCCGCCGGGTGTGCGGCTATACTCGGCCGAGAAGTTGTTCTGGACGAGAGAGAATTCGGCGAGGGCTTCAACGGGGACGGGCTGAATGCGATAGTCGCCGCTCTGGTTGGCGGAGACGAAGGGGATGCCGTCATACATGACAGCGCCGCCCCATGCCTGGCCGCCGTTGATGGTGGTGGAGAACTCCTGACCCTGCGCACCGGTCGTACCGTAGCCAATGGCTGACACATCGGAAACGCCGGGCATCAGGTCGGCAATGGCGGTCACGCTGCGCGCGCCGCCAGACATGGCGATGGGCAGATCGTCGAAGGTCTGCTGGTCGATCGTTGTGGATGCCTGGGAGGTGGTGGTCTCAAGCTGCGTGGTCAGTGCTTCCACCTTGAGAGTGGTGCTGGCTGAACCAACCTTCAACGTTTCATCCACGGTAACCGTTTTGTTGAGGCCGACGGTGATGCCGCTCGACTGGACGGTGTCAAAACCAGAGGCCACAACGGTCAACTGATAGTTTCCGATGGTAACGATCGGGAACACATACTCGCCAGAGTTTGAGCTGGTGGAGGTAATTGTTGCGCCGGTGTCAGTATTGGTGAGAGAAATCTCTGCCTTGGGAACGACCGCGCCGGAGGGGTCATGAATGACGCCCACCACGGATCCTCCGCCAGCCTGACCGTACAGGAAAGTTCCGCCAAGGCCTGCAAGGGCGAGACTTCCGAGAACGAATATCTTAAACAGCTTCATTGCGTCTCCTCTTCTCCTGAAAATTCAATATCTAATGAAGCACGCAGTCGGAAACGTTGCTCCGTGCGTACTTCTACCGATCAGTTTCGCGCCGGGAGCTTCAGCCTGCGTGATTGAATCCCAGGCTGGATGCCCCTTGAGCGAAACGGGGAAATGTTTACTCGAAACGCGGACCCAAGGTGCATAAGGAGCACCAATCCCAAAATCTGGCATTGTCTGCGGCAGATGGGAAGATGAATCTCCACTCAAACCGAGTGGTTTTATTGATTCACTTCCTTAAAAACCTGCCGGAACACTCTTAAAGCAGCATGGCAATTGATCTTCTGCGGATCGCTCAAGCGCTTGAACGACTAAGCGCTGAAATTCGCAGATGTGCCAAACCATACGTGAAGGCAGAATCGATTGTCAACAGCGAATTTTAATAAATGATTATCGAAGTTGAGGCAGGTCGAAGTTCCTCCATAATACAGTATTTGGCGGGTGGGACCGATCCCATTTCGTGGATGTTGAGGCGGCTCGGAGGCGGGATTGGGCCCCTGTTGCCCACTGGGTGAGGGAGGCTTCTTGTCCGGGCTTTTTATTTTGCTTAAGCGCTTGGCCGTGTTATGTTGATTCGACTTGAGGCTGGAGAGGGGATCTCTGCATGAAGGCGCTGTATTACCCGGCATGGAATGAGCTGGATGTCCGCGAAGTTCCAATGCCGTTGCCAAACGATGAGGAAGTGCTGCTGCGGGTGGCGAGCTGCGGGGTGTGCGGCTCGGAGCTGGAAACGTTCAAGAGCGCGAGCCCGCGGCGGACGCCTCCGTTGATCATGGGACACGAGTTTTGCGGGGTTGTGGAAGAGGATCGGGGCGCCACGGGTGCAGAGCTGGCGGGGCAGAGGGTGATTTCGCATGCAATTGTGCACTGCGGCCGGTGCCCGGCGTGCCGGCGCGGCGACACCAACCTGTGCGCCGAGCGGCAGGTGTTCGGGATGCACCGGTTTGGGGCTTTCGCCGAGTATGTGGCGGTTCCGAGGCGGATTCTGATTCCCTGGCCTGCGGGTGTGGCGGCCTCTTCGGCCATATTTGCCGAGCCGCTGGCGAATGGCATCAACGCCCTGCGCCAGGGGTCGAGCCCGCGGCGGTCCAGAGTGATTGTGATTGGGGCTGGGCCGATCGGATTGATGTGCCTGTTCGCGGCCAAGCGCGTGTACCAGGCCAACGTGGTGGTGTCTGACCGGCTGGAGGAGCGTTTGCAGGCTGCGGTCCTGCTGGGCGCCGACTGCACGGTCAACGCCCGGCAGCAGGATCTGGAGACCGAGGTCCGCGGCCATTGGGGTGGGGAACGCGCCGAGTATGTGATTGATGCGGTGGGCACAGCGGAGACCAAGCGCGCGGCTCTTGAGCTGGTGGAACCGGGGGGTACGGTGGTCTGGGTGGGCCTGCACGAGGACCAGATGACGCTGAACAGCTACGCCGTGACGCTGGGACAGAAGTGCGTGGCCGGCTCCTACTCCGGGTCGCTGGACGACCTGAAACTGGCCGCGCGGCTGCTGGCTGCGCCGGAATTCGACATCAGCTGGGCGACGCTCTATCCGCTGGAGCAGGCTGCCAAGGGATTTCGCGACCTGTTGGACGAGAAGGAAAAGAAGGTCAAGGCGATCCTGCAGTTTACCGCGGTCTGACAAGCCGAGGCGCGTTGGAGAAGCGCCGGACGGGGCAGGCGGCGGCGAAGAGCTACCTGGCCGGAGGATCCGGCGCTTCATCGACTTGAAGGATGCGGTCGCCGGCCACGTCCTTCAAGACCTGGACAATCCCGCTGGGCCAGCGAATCTCGACCGTCTGGGCGGTTGGATTGGGACCGAGGCCAAAGTGCGGGCGCGGATCGCTGGAAGAGAGATAACTGCCGGCGGTGGAAACGGTGACCCATTGCGCGCCCTGCGGCGTGACGACCTGAATGACGGCGCCGATCCCGTCGCGGTTGCTTTTGTGGCCAACGAGCTTGAGAGTGAGCCAGTGATTGTGGGTGGGGGTGTCGTTGTGGAGCACATGGGCGGGGCCGCCATTGGTGGTGACGACGGCGTCGATCCGGCCGTCATTGTCAATGTCGCCGATGGCCATGCCGCGCGAGGCCCATGCCTCGTGGAAGATGGCGCCGGAGTCCGCTGAAACATCGACAAAGGCCTTGCCCGTGTTGCGCGCCAATAACATGGGTTCCCGGTAGTGCAATTGCGGATAGGTCTTTTCGACTGTGTCCAGGTCGTGCGCCCGGGCAATGAGCAGATCTTTCCAGCCGCTATTGTCGCAGTCGATAAAGCGCACGCCCCAGCCGGAGTGGAGCAGCGTCATGCCACCGATTCCGGTGAGATCGCTTGCATAGTCGAAGGTTCCGTCGCGGTTGTTTCGATAGAGGGCGAACTTCTGATTGGCGAGGTTGGTGACGATCAGGTCGGGGAACCCGTCGTTGTCGTAATCGGCGAAATCCACACCCATTCCGGCGTAGGTCTGCCCGTCACCGTCTACGGCAACGCCTGTCTCCAGCCCTACCTCTTCAAAGGTTCCATTGCCCTTGTTGTGAAACAGGAACTCGGCCATCGAATCATTGGCAACATAGATGTCGGGATGACCGTCGCGATCGTAATCTGCAATCGCAATGCCCAGCGCCTTTGCGGGTTTTGCCAGCCCCACCTTGTCCGCAACTTCAGTGAAGTGGCCATTCCCGTCGTTGTGATACACCAGCATCGAAATCGGTTGAAAATGATCAGGATGGCAATATCCACGGTTGGCAGGCTGGCCGCAAAAAATATCTTCCCAATCCCATGTCACATAGCGAACCACGACCAGGTCCAGGAGCCCATCGTTGTCGATATCCATCCAGGCGGCGCTGGTGGACCAGCCGCTGCCGCCGACGCCTGCTTTGTCGGTGACGTCGGTGAACCTGCAGTTGCCGTCGTTGTGATAGAGGCGGTTACCGCCGTAGCCGGTTACGAAGAGATCCTCATTGCCATCGTTGTCAAAGTCGCCGGCCGCGACGCCCATGCCATAGCCCACGCCGGCCAGACCTGCCTTCTCCGTGATGTCTTCGAACTTTCCATCCTTGGTCTGGTGATAGAGCCGGTTCCAGAAATCCGGGCCGGTCTTTTGGGGAATTGTGCCCTTCGGTGTGGGGTCGCTGAATGGAGCGCCATTGACGAGGAAGATATCGAGTCGCCCATCGCCGTCACAATCAAACAGCGCCACGCCTGAACCCATGGTCTCAATGAGATATTTTCTTGAGGTGTGCGGCGCCTGATGGAGGAAGTGAATTCCTGAAGCTGCGGTGATGTCAGAGAAAGCCGCCGGCTGAGCGGGAGCGCGATTTGCCGCTGGGGAGCCGCTTTGCTGCGCGGCACAAGGGAGGATTAAAATCAGCAGGAGCAGCGCGTATGCCGAGAGCAGCTGCGAGCCGCTCCGACTGGATGGCGCGCCGTTGAGATGGGACGCGGCGAAGTCCGCGGATTGGTCCGTACCGGCTTTCGCCTCACGGCGCCAAGTTGGGTTTTGGTCTTGGTGAGTTATACCGATCGGCATGCTTTGCGGCCAGGGGACCCTTCCATCGATCCCAGTGTACACTGGAGGCGCTGATGATGAATTACCCGCTACCTAGAGCGCTCCGGCACTTGTCACGAAGCGAAGCATGGGCCTATCTCCATAGTGCAAGGAAGACTATCTGCTTGAGATACCGATCCGTATTGTTATTGATAAAGACAATGGCGCCAAGATACGCATATCTCATTCTTATGATCGCGCTGGCGTCGACGGCGTGTTGCGCGGCGACGCCGGAGAGACTCGCAGAGGTGAAGGCGCTGATCGACTCGCGGCAGATCGATCGCGCCGAGAAGATCATTGTGGATGAAATGATGGCTGCGCCGCGGGATTCCGACTGGATCACGTTGCTGGCCGAGGTGCGGCTGGGCCAGAATCGGACGCGCGAAGCGTTGAAGCTGATCGATGACGCCAATGAGATTGGCGGCGTGACCGCTGCGCGGGAGATGCTGATTGCCCTGGCACAGAGCCAGGCCGGCCACATGGACAAGGCCGAGGCGCCGCTGCATTCGGCGATTGAGCTCGATCCCAACAATGCGACAGCTCACTACTTTCTTTCGCGGCTCCTCTATACAGACAATCGGTTTGACGAGGGGATCGAGGAGGGAAAGAAGACGGTGGCGCTGGCGCCAACCTTTGTGCGCGCTTACGAGAACCTGGGGCTCTGTTACGAGGGCAAGCGGATGCTGGAAGAGGCCGAGCGCAACTACCGCAAGGCAATCGAACTACAGGCGACGAGCGACAATAAGACGGAGTGGCCCTTGCTCGATCTTGCAATCATGCTGGTGCATGAGAATCGCCAGGCTGAAGCCAAACCGCTGGTGGAACAGGCCCTTGCCATCAATCCGAGTAACCTGGCGACTCTGGTGCAGATGGGAAGCCTGCTTGAGGAAGGCGGCGACCTGAAGGGTGCGCTCGACGAGTTTCGCCTGGCAATCAAGAGCGATGCGCGAAACCAGCAACCGGGGCTTGGCACTGCCTATTACAAGGCTGCGCGGCTGTGCAAGAAGCTTGGCTATGTGGACGAAGCCAACGACGATTTCAAGAAGTTCAATGACCTTCACCATAAATAGCGAATGCGCTTTGCACCGAGTCACTCAACGGGCAGATCTGAAGTTTCGCTTCGATCAAGCGTGCGCAGCGACGGGGTCAAGGGCTGCGCACGGCCGCGCGGGCCGGAGCCACGCCCGCGGTGGATTCCGCGCATGAAGGCGCATTGCGGACTACCCTGCTGGATTGCATTTTGCGCGCTTTATAGTGGAGCCCAGCAGGCGCCTTCCGGCGAGTTTGCGAACCTTCTCCAGAAGGCTTCATCGTTTACGCAGCAGGCAGACTACTCGCATGCGATTCCGCTGCTTCAACAGGCAATCAGGATGGAGCCTGAGAACGCTTCCGCCAATCTATTGCTTGGCGAAGCACTGCTCCAAACCGGCCACGCGGCAGACGCGCTGACGCCACTACAGAAGGCAGCGAGTGCGACTCCCAAGAATGAAGCGGCGGAAGGATTTTTGGGCGATGCAGCGATGGAGCTGGGCCGTTATGCGATGGCGGCGGAGACATTCCGCAACACGACGGTGCGCTCACCTGACTCGGAACAGGCGCTGCTGTGGTGGACGGACTTCAGCCTGGAACGCTACCGCAGCCTGACCTTCGCGCTGCGCGCCTTCCGGCAAGGGCGGGCTGCTCTGCTGAAAACTGCCGTGGAGACGGGCCATGGAGACGCGAAGTCCAGGGAGACGATGCTGCGACAAGCGGTGGGGCTGACTCCGCGGATCAAGGGGGTCTGGGGTGAACTGGGTGTGGCACAGAGCGAGCTTGGCGAGGAAGCGGAGGGTGAGGCGAGCCTGGCCAACGCGCGCGTGGCCGAGCCGGATGCAGACTCGACATGGGAACTGGAAGCGATGACGAGCGCGGCGCACGGAGACTGGACAGCGGCAAACCAGAAGCTGGTTGCACTGGGCCGGCGCTCGGCGGCTGAGCTGCGAAGGACTCTTGCAGCGTGGCCGCAGAGGCTGACTCCGGACGATGCGGTGAAAGGTGAAGCGTGGGAATGCCTGCGGCGGGCGGCGGCGGATTGCAGGCTGCCGGCGGGCGCGGCGCATGAGGACGCCGGCGTGTCCGCGAAGCGGTTGTTTGACGAGGAACAATGGGAGCGACTGGCGGCGCTCTCCGCGCCCGCTGAAGACAGCGCCGAGGAATGGTTCTGGCGCGGACTGGCCTTTGCGCGGCTTGGCAACTGCGCGGAGGCAATTCCAGCCCTGGAACGAGGGCTGAAGCCGGGCGCGGAGACGGCCGCGTCGTGGCTGACTTATTGCTACCAGTTATCGGCGGTGCGGGCTGCGGATCAGTTGAAGTTACAGGGCAAGGAAGGCGCAGTCCACGAGATTCGCGGCAATATTCTGCTCTCTATCCGGCTGGATGCAACGCAGGCGCTGGCGGAATACAAGCAGGCGCTGACTCTGAAGCCGAACGATCCGGAGTTACTGGAGAAGATTGCGGACGCTTGTTATAGCCAGGGCGACATGGAAGGCGCGAAGCAGAACGCGGAAGCGGCGCTGAAGCTGAATCCGCATCGCATCCAGTTGGTGAAGCTGCTGGCTCAGGCGGCAATGAGCGAGCGCGATTATCCATCAGCACTGGCTTTGCTGAGTCAGTTCGGCGCGATGCGGCCCGGAGACGCGTGGATGCTGGCGCAGCAGGGCACAGCGTATGCCCAGACAGGGCATCCTGATCAGGCAGTGCAGCTATTGAACGCCGCGCTCGCAGCGGGCTATTCCGACGAGAGGGGCGCGCTGCATTTCCTGCTGTCGGTGCAACTGCGCAAGCTGGGCCGCGCTCAGGAGGCGAAGGCTGCTGCCGATGAGGCGGCCAGGCTGGCAGGGGCTTTTCAGACAGAGACGCAAGGCGGGCCGAGCGCGCCGCAGTAACTCGGCCGTGGTCTACGCGCCCAGGTTAGTTCTTCTGCTTTGCTTCTTTGAGGAGCTTGTCAAACTCGGCGCGGGGCATCTTCAACTTATCGCCATGAGCGTCAATCCACTTGGCAAAGGCATCGAACTTGGCGGTGGACCATCCTTCAAAGTCCGCGCCGTTTTTGCCTTGACGATTGAGCTCGAAGTTGTACTCGTCCTGCAGATTGGTGAACTCGGCTGAGCTGATGGCCTCTTCTGCGAGGAAGGCGGGAATGAAGAGCACGCCATCGGTCTTGGCCAGGACCAGGTCGCCGGGCAGCACGATGGCGCGGCCGATGCGGACGGGCACGTTGATGCCGGTCATGAGCACGCGCTGCAAGGCGGAGGGATCGTAGGCGCGATAGAAGCCATTGAAGTTGGGAATCTCGCGATTCTCTTCCTGGTCGCGAATGCTTGCGTCAAAGATGAAACCGGTGTGGGTTCTGGCAGCAACAGCGTTGCCGAGGTTGGAGCCGATCAACGTGCCTTCGACGATTTTGCCGAAGCCATCGGCAACATAGACGTCGCCTTCGTGCAACTCGGCGATGGGCCAACTGTTGGGCAGGCTGGTGCGGCCCTCGGCCTTGCCCTCGGCGATCACAGCGTCCCACATATCGGGGCGGCTGGGCATGTACTGCGCGGTGAGGGCGCGACCGGCAAAGGGCTTTTCAATATGAAGCGCCTGCCAGCCGCCGTCAAACTGATCCTTGTAGCCCTTGTCCCACAGGTAGCCCCATATATCTTCGATGGAGAGATCGACGGCCCGCTTGAGCAGGTCATCGGGAAGCTTGGGACGGCCGTCGGGAAAGCGCTCGCCCTTCCAGTTGGAGGTATAGAACATGATCTGTTCTTTGGTCGTTTTGACCTGGGCGAACGCAGGAACTGCGCCCATGAGCGAGAAAATTGCCAACAATCCTACAATGATTCTTTTCATTCACATCTCCTGTCGATTTCCATCAAGCGGCGGATCGATCTTTTCCTGCTTCGAGAATTCTGTGCACCAGGCCGCCGGGCTGAGTGAGGGCGGTAATGTCTTTGTTCAGGATGGCGGCTGGCGCGTTCCAGATGGACCAGTTGAACCAATAGTCCCAGCCGTAGTTGACTTCGCCGGTATCTCCGGCGGCGCTGCAGCAGTTGGGGCCATCCCACATATAACCCCAGGTTAGATAACTCAGGGAGAGATTCTTGCGCAATAACTCCAGCCCAAAGTTTCTTTGACCTTCATAGATAAAGGTCATGGCATTCCACATGACCTGGTGATTGGTGTAGACATATTCGCCGGTAAGATAGCCGGTCTTGTCCGCGGTCCAGATCGATCCATCGGGCATGGAGTAGAGAGGCGGCATGCCGAGCTTGCTGAGATTGCAGACCTTCTCACGTAACGTGGAGAGCACACGGCGCACATTTTCTTTGGGGAAGACTTCAGGAAGGCCGCAAAATCGGGCCCAGTACTGGCCGTTCAACTGCGGCGAGAAGAAGGCGTCAAGCGACTTGCCGGTCTGCGGATTGTTGAAGATGAGATAGTGGTCGCCCTTCCAGAGATGCTGCTGCATGGCATCTTTACCGGCGGCGATGAGGACGTCAAGATGCTGCGCGTGGTCGCGGTCGCCCATGGCCAGGGCCCAGGCTTTGATCATCTCCGCGCCGGCAATGCGCAGGCCGCCGGGGTGGGTGACATAGCCGGACATGGAGCGGTCTTCAAACCATTCGATATCGTTCCAGGCGTGCTCGCGATGCGGTGGCATGGCGATGATTTGCGATGGGCCGAGATCGGGGCGCTGACTGAAGGAGTACTCGAGGGCCTTTTTGACGGAGGGATAGAACTCTTTCATGAAGGCCTGGTCGCCGGTGATCTTCCAGTGCAGATAGGCGGTTGAGGCGTAGCAGAAGCCGGACATGACTTCCTGATAGTCGTAGGACATGGGGTTGGCGGGATCGGCCCAGCGGCCCATCAGTTGAGCAACGTCACCGTTCTCGCGCTGCGTGGAACGAATGGTGCGCAGCAGGGACAGCGCCAAATCGGGGAAGAAGAAGGAGAGCGTGGGGCCCTGCATGGCGATGTTGGAGAGCGTGCTCATGTGCGGACAGGCGCGCGGGGACTCCTCGAGCGCGAAGAGGCCGTCCTCGGGCTTGCACCAGGGGCCGATGGGATCCTTGGCCTGGGCCCACATGCTGCACGGCGCGAAGTAATAGAGCGAGTTAATGAGTGAGTCGGCCAGCCAGCCGGGGAGGGTTGTGTCGCTATAGATCTCAGACTGCCAGGCGATGACGCGGCGGAGTAACTCCTCGTGGTTTTGCCCGAGATAAGTGGCGACCTGGCCTGCATCCTGAAAGCGGGAGGCGTACATGTGAGTGAAGCGCTTGCCGGTGGTGGAGACGGCGAGGCCTTCGGGAGCATAGGTGGTGATGGGCTCGCCGCCGGTTCCGGGGTTGCCGTTGCCCTCCCACTGGGGCGCATACCAGGCGAGGACGATGCGGATGATTTTTGATTCGCCGGGAGCGATGTCGTAGGCGACGGCGAGAGAGGCGCTGCCGTCATCCTGCGCGCCGGGCGCGGGGAGGTTTTTTTCTGCCGCATCCCAGTGGCGGGGATCGACGCCAAAGCCAGAGCCGGTGCGGACGGAGTGATCGCCGATGGCGGCGAGCACATAACTCATGCCCCATGCCTTGTCTTCAATCCACGTGCCGGCGAGGCCGGCGGGAGCGCTGCGCCGTGAGACCTGCGAAGGGGGCATGGAGGGCTTCATGGGCAGGTCGGGCCAGCCGATGGATGTGTCTCCCGAACGATGATCGGCAAAGCCGGGAAAGTTGAAGAGCAGACTTCCCTTTTGTGCTATTGCCGCGGTGTTTCTGAGATGGGCCTCGAAGACGGCGCCGGGCGTGTTGGAAGCCTTGGCGTCGCCGGGGATGAAGGGCGACCAGCAGCGCAGGCCGACCTGGACGGGCGCGTCGGACTTGTATTCGATGTCGGCGATGGGATAGTGGCCCCAGTAGTCGCTCTGCTGCATGGAGCCGAGGACTTTTATGCCCATGCTGGGGCGGTTGTTGCCTGCGTAGTTTTTAGTTTGCGCGGTGCCGAAGACCCACGACCTGCCGCCGCTGGCCAGGCCCATGTAGGGAACGTTCAGCGGGCCGCCGATGGGCGTGAGGTGATTGAAGATGGAGGTGTAGCCGAGCGAGCCGGATGGCTCAAGATACAAGGCGCCGGTATCGACGCCGCCCAGGGGCATGCCGGAGCAAGGGAACGGCTTGTCGACATAGCAGGTGAAGTAGCCGGCAGTCTTGGTGCTGTAGCAGATGCCGGAGACGTCGTGTGCGTATCCGCGAGCCTGGAAGGTGTTCCACTGGTTGCCTTCCAGGCCGGGAGAGAAGAGGCGGTTGAGAGGCTCTTTAGCCGGACGGGGCTCCGGCGCCTTGGCCTGCGCCGTGGAGCCGAAGCTCTTGAGGCGCGACCAGTTCAATGTTCCTGCGGCGCCAGCGACGCGCAGGAAGTTACGCCGGGAGAATCCGAATGCCATACGTGCCTGTCCTCTTTGTGGGCCGTGAACGCGCGCCCTGTTCTACTTTGACGCGGGGAAGTTATCCACCGCAGTTACGGCATCGGGCTTGAGGTCCGAGTCGAGTTGATAGGGCACCTTGGCCTGGTGAAAGTCGTTGCCGATGAGATGCAGGTCGTGGGTGTTGGCTCCGGCGATCTTGAGGAAGACATTGGTTCCCTGCGGCGCATCCATGTTGCGCAGGGTTGCATTGGAGACGTTGCTCAAGTTGAAGGCGGGAATATTGCGGTCCGGGAAGGCGGCGTTGCCGCTGAAGCCATCGACCTGCACGCCGTCGGCGTCAGAGATGGAAAGCGCGCTCTGCCACTTGTCGTAGAACGGCTTCTCCCAGTTGACTTCAATATTTCTGAGCTTGAGGTCCCGGACATAGCGGAAGGCGAGCGCGTTGTCTGCGATGTCATAGGGTGAATCGGGATTGCTCGACATGAAGAACTTGATGTTCTCAAAGGTGAGGCCGCTGAGCCAGCTCTCGGGATGTCCGTAGATGGTGGAAGAGCCCTGGCTGTGAATGATGATGTCGCGAAGGATGACGTTGTGGATGGAGCCGGGGCCGGTGTCGCCGGCCTTGCAGGGCACGCCGTTCCACTCGCACTGGCGCTTGATTTCAAAGTTGAAGGCATTGCCGTCGCCGGCCCAGAACCAGTCGAAGCGATGCAGGTCCATGGTGATGTTGGAGATGACGACGTTGCTGATGTCGCCGCCGGTGGCGATCTGGAGAGTGAGGCCGCGGTTGGAGTTGAAGATGACACAGTTGGAGATGGCGATGTCGCGGATGGAGAGGCTGTTTCCCTCACTGAACTTGATGGCGGCCGAGGCCGAGGAGAGGCGGCAGTTGGTGACGGTGATGTGCTGGCAGGGCTTGACGGGGCCCCACTCGGGGATGTCGGAGACGAAGATGATGCAGTCGTCGCCGGTCTCGATGGTGCTGTTGGAGATGCTGACGTCGTCGCAGTCGACGATGTCGATGCCGTCGGCCCACACGGCTTCTTTGAGGCTGGTGTAGACGTAGATGCCATCGATGATGACGCGCGTGCAGTCATAGAGCGCGAAGGTCCAGCTGGGCGAGTGGAGGAAAGTGACGCCGGTGACGCGGACGCTCTTGCAATGACCGAGCCAGAGCAGGTGCGGATAAACGGAGCGGTCGGGGTGGCCGGCGGGATAGGTGCGCATCTCGGACTTGCCGAGGGTGTGCACGAGGTACTTGTGCCGGTAGGCCATGGTCTCGCTGTCGTCGTTTTGCCAGATGTATTTCTGCTGGCCGTCGATGGTGCCGCGGCCGTCGATGGAGATGTCCTCAAGATTTTCGCCGAAGAAGAGGGCGTCTTTGGACTGCGCCTTCTGCTTATCGAAGTCAGCAGCTTTCTCTGACGCGTAGAGTGTCGCGCCGGACTCCAGATAGAGATTCACGTGGCTGTGCAGGTCGATGGTGCCTGAGGTGTACGAGCCGGGAGGAAAGTAGACAACGCCGCCGCCGGCAGCAGAGGCAGCGGCGATGGCCTTTTGGATGGCGGGCAGTGCATCATCGGCCTTGTTGCCGGTGGCGCCAAAGTCGCGGATGTTGAAGACGGTTTTGGGCTGCATGATTTCGCGGCCGCGCGCCAACAGGCAGGAAGGGCCTGCCAGAAAGAGTAGAAGAATTGCGCCGATGAACAGCGCCTTTGAATTAGACCGTGCCATGATGATCCCGTCCTCTCAAGTAACTTGGATTTCTATTTCGTTTGGCTGCGCGGCGCACGCGATTGCGCGCAATCACTGCCCTATTTCTCGTACGATTCATGCCCGGCGCTTAAACCGCGGAGCACTTCACTGTTACCGTTGCCGGGGTGAGGCCGTCTGCGGTTACGCGCAGGGTGATGACGCCCTCGCGACCGGAGGAGCGCAGGATGGCGAGGCAGCGGCCGCGAAAGGTTCTTGCGGTTGGCTCGCGGAAGCTGGTGACATCTTTCGGATTGGCACTGCCCGCTGCGGCCAGCTCGCCGGCGCCTTCGACATGGAAGCTGATTTTGCGGGCCAGATCGGGGATGGGCGCGCCGGTTGCATCGGTGATCTGGACGGTGACGAATGCCAGTTCTCCACGATCGGCGCGGATGGCGGTGCGATCGGTTTTGAGGCGCAACTGCGCGGGCTTGCCGACGGTTTTGAAGGTCTGCGATGCGATCTCTACGCCGTCTTTGAAGGCGATGGCGCGCAACTCGCCGGGAGCGTAGGGCACTTCGAAGGCGGCGATCAGCTCGGCCGACTCGGGCACAAGCCTGGCGCCGACCTGTTTGCCGTTGAGCAGGAGCTTGACCTGGTCGCCGGTGGTGAAGACGCGAACCTGGATAGGCGTGCCTTCATAGCCTGTCCAGGTCCAACTGCGCAGGTCGTCGCGCCAACCCCAGTTGGCCAGCTCTTCGACGCGTCCGGCGGGCAAGGGGCGCTGCACGGCGATCTCGAGCTTGCTGTTGCCCCAGAGAACATCGCGATAGTAGGACTGCGGCTTCTTGTCGCCGATGACGTCGATGTCTCCACAGTAGGCGTTGAACCATGGATACTGCTGACGCCACCAGCCGGGGGTCTGGGAAAGATTGGAGTGGCCGAGAGCGGACTCGCCGAAGTAATCGATGGCGGTCCAGACGAAGTCTCCGAGGACGTAACTGAGCCGGTCGGCGTTGCGCCAACTGCCGTAGGCCTCGTAGGGATACGACTCCGTGCCCATGATGATGCGGTTGGGGAAGCGCTTGTGATCGATATCGTACTGCTGCCACTGGTAGTTGTAGCCGCAGACGTCGAGATGGAGAAACGCGGGTTCGTTGGCCTGCCACTCGGGGAGGTTGTGATCGTAGGGGCCGGGGACGGCCATGGTGACGGGGCGCGAGGTGTCAATGCTCTTGACGGCGTCACGCAGTTGCTTGGCGATGGCGACGCCGGCTGGAGTGCGGCGGCCGTCGATTTCATTGCCGATGCTCCAGAAGATGACGCTGGGATGATTTCTATCGCGGAGCAACATGCTCTTGATGTCGCGCTCCCACCAGGCGTCGAAGTAGACGTGATAGTCATCGACATTCTTGCCCAGGTTCCAGCAGTCGAAGGCCTCGTCGATGACCATCATGCCGAGGCGGTCGCATGCATCGAGGAAGGCGGGCGAGGGGGGATTGTGGCTGGTTCGGATGGCGTTGTAGCCGACGGCCTTGAGCGATTCCACGCGGCGCTCTTCAGCACGATCGAAGGCCGCGGAGCCGAGGATGCCGTTATCGTGGTGCACACAGCCGCCCTTGAGCTTGACCACTTCGCCATTGATGCGCAGGCCGTGCTCGACATCGACTTGAATGCTGCGGATGCCGAAGGTGGTGGAGGAGCGATCGACGGGCTTGCCGGCGACGAGGACTTCGACTTCCGCGCGGTAGAGGTGCGGCGCGGTATTGGACCAGAGCTGCGCGTTGCTGATCTCGATGGATTGCGTGGCCTGCGACTTGCCATCGGCGGGGAGGGTGAGCGGGGCTTCCGCAGTGGCGACGGGTGCGCCGGAGGAGTCGATGAGGCGGGTGCGGAGGGTTACATCCTGCGTGGCGCCGGCGTGGTTCTCAACGACGGTTGCGACCTCGACCGTGGAGGACTCGGCTGCGACTTTGGGGGTGGCGACACTGAGGCCCCACATGGGGATGCGCACGGCGCCGGTGAGCACCAGCCAGGTGTGCCGATAGATGCCGGAGCCGGAGTACCAACGGCTGTTCTGGCCTTCATTGCGGACAAGGACGGCGATCACGTTCTCTGCGCCGCGCTTGAGGAATGGCGTGAGATCGTAGGCAAAGGATGTGTAGCCGTAGGGGTGGGCGCCGAGGGAGTGGCCGTTGATCCAGACCTGGGAGTTCATGTAGACGCCGTCGAAGCGGATCTCAGCCTGCGCGTGGTCATCGAGCGCGGGAACCTGAAAGCGCTTGCGGTACCAGCCGGTGCCACCGACGACCCATCCGGTGGCCTCCTGACCGGCGCTGAGGGCCACGTTGAAGGGACCGATTGCGGTGGGGGTATTGCCGCCGACCCAGATGGCGCCCTCGCCGGTGGCCTCGGCGGTGGGGGTTAGATCTTCAATGCTCCAGTCGTGAGGCAGGTCGACGCGCCGCCATTTGGAGTCGTCGAACGCGGGATCACTTGCGCCGGGTACGTCGCCGCGATGAAAGCTCCAACCGTGATCGAAGAGCTGCTCGCGGGTGTGAATGGAAACCGGCATACCGTGGGCCGCGTGGCTGACGTTGGTTTTCCCCGGAGTGGATTGACCTGGCCCCGGCTCAGCGGAGGCCTGCTGGGCGATCAGCGGTATGGCTCCCAGACTCGCGAGACCTTTCAAGGCGGCGCGCCGATTGATCGTGAGCGAGGCTTTTTCAGGTGGGTTGAGTGGGGGCAAGAGCGCGTCCTTCTGGGGAAAGGTTTACCGAGATAAGCGCTTAAGCGCGTTAAGGCAGCCAGAACCTACAGTAATCCCCGAAATTGGGGCCTGTCAACTGCGCGGGCGGGGTTGCGGACGGCCGTGAGGCGGCGCGGCCTGCGGCACGGATGGGCACCGCAGGCGGGCGAGAAAATTCAGCCTAGTTGCAGGTAGAGCGCGGTATACCGGGCGGGGTTTTCGAGGCGGATGTGGGCCCTGCCGTCGCGGTGGGTGAGCTGCAGGTTCCTGGTCTTGGGCCACACGACTTGCGCGCCGGTGACGTGCAGGCGGCCGGTGTCAATGGAGATTTCGAAGGCGGGCGTGGTGCGCATTTCGCCCTTGGTGACGAGCTGAACTGTGTCGAGCACCTGGACGAGGATCATGTTCTTGTCGCGGTCATGGAAGAAGGTGCCGTGGACGTACTCCGAGAAGGGATCGATGCGCAGCTCGGCGATGGGACGGGGCGCGAGCAGGCGGATCAGCTCGGGAATCCATTGCTGGATCCAGTAGGCGCGGAACTGGAGGGCCCAGAAGATGGGAGCGCCGATATAGAGCGACTGGCCCTTGCCGAACTTGTTGAGGGCGACGGCGGTACCTGCGGTTTTGGGTCCCGGAGGCGGAGGGCCCCAGCCGACCCAGAGGTCGTGCGCGGGGTCTTCTGCAAGCAGGGGCAAGCGGTAGTGCATTACTTCTTCGGCGGTAGTCTTTTTGAGCGACAGGAAGGGGCCCGGCAAGCCGACCGAGCTGCGCGCCAGAGACGCGGCGAGAGGATGGCCGGAGGACTCAAGGAACGTGGAGATGGAGTTACCCTCCTTCTGCTTGCCCTTGTCGTCGTAGGCATAGTTTGTTACTTCGGAAACATAGTCGACGCCGAAGACATCGGCGAGGGCGAAGTTAGCGCGCTGTTGATTGTGTTCGTCCATAAGTCCGGAGCGATAACTGGAGATAAGTGTGCCGCCGTCACTTACCCAGCGGCGGATTACTTGAGCCTGGGCATCGGAGAGGGTGGAGACCTCGGGCAGGACGAGGACTTCGTATTGGCTGAGTATCTCGGGCTTGAGATTGAAGTCGGGCAGGCTTTCGACGGGGCGGCCGGCATAGGTCATGGTCTCAAGCGCGCCGAGGGTCGAGTGCCTGAAATCATATGGCTTCTTGTCGGCTTCAAACTCTCTGCGGGTGAGGTCGCTGTAGAGCATGGCGGTGCTGAGGACAGGCTTGAGCTCGGGGCCGAGCAGGCAATCGACATTGCGCACATCGGCCCAGGTATCTTTGGCGACGGCGAACCAGCGGTTGGAGAAGCCTTGACCGTCGACTCCGCTGACCACGCCGGCATCGCCCACAAAGAAGCTACGGGCGTTCTGGAGCAGGAGGGCGTTGGCCTGAACGCGACCGAGGTCACCGGGATACTCGTCGGAGTAGCCGTAGTCAGTAAAGATGCCGGCCTGATAGTTGGGTCGGCCCCAGCCGCGCATGAGGATGGAGCCGAGGGCGATGCCTGAGGGGCACTCGAGCGGCTCGGCGTAGATATAACTGACGCGCTGCATGATCTCGTCGGGGAAGATCTCCGGGCCGCCGTTGAGGGAGACAAGCAGATTGGGGCGGTGCTTGCGGGCGACGGCGATGATCTCATCGAGCATGTCGATCATGGTGCGGCGCTGCTGCCAGTGGAAACGCTTGTCCCGGCCTTCGCGGGTCTTGAAGCCGTCGCGGTACGGATCGCCGGGAAACTCGGTGTTCCAGGCTTTCTCAGTATGCGGGCAGAAGCAGAAGGGACTTATACCGCTCTGGTAGTACATGTAGAACTGGATGCCGAAGATATCGAGGAATAGCTCGTCTGCCTCATAGCGGGAGAAGACTTCGTCCATCATGGCCAGGACATATTGGCGATAGGGCGAGTCCATGCACATGATGTGCCACTTGCCGTAGAAGCGCTGCGGCACGCCCTCCTCGTTTTGCCAGGTCCACTCCGGATGATGGACGGCGCACTGATTGTTGAACTGGAGGCTGTAGTAGGTCATGACGGAGATGCCGGCCTTGCGGGCCAGGGCACACTCGGTACCGAGCAGGTCGAATTTCAGATTGGGATGGCGAAGCGCGGTATCGCTGGGATAGAAGGCGTAACCCCAGTGGTCCTGGATGTAGAACATGAGGCTCTCTGCGCCGGCGTCGCGCGAGGCAGCGATTGCACCATCCAGGTTGATGTCGAAGGTCTGCATGGCGGGGGTGTGAAACTCCCACTCCATGGCGCGATAGGTGCGGCCGGGCGAGACAAGGCCGGATTGCTCATGGGCGCGGCGCAGGCGGTCGAGGTCGGGGAATGGTTTCTGTTGCGCGAAGGCCGGTGCTGCGCCGGAAAGTGCGAGGCTGCCCGCGCCTGCGCCTGCGAGCTTGAGGAATGTGCGCCTGTCTGTTGCGGAGGGATTTGCTGTGTCGCCCATGGCCGATTTCCTTTCGCGATTCCGCGTGCCCGGCGACGCGAAGCAAGCGGTGGAAGGCTTGCGGGGCGGCGCGGGCTTGATGCGGGCCTAACGGGCCATGTAGCCGCCGTCGATGACCCAGTTTGCTCCGGTGACGGTGCGCGCCGCGGAGCTGAAGAGAAACGAGACCAGCTCGCCGATCTCTTCAACCGTGATGAAGCGCTTGATGGGAGTGCCGGCGAAGTGGGTCTCGGGATCGATCTGGCCCGAGTCAATGAGCTTGCCGGTGACATAGGTGTGAACGCTGCCGGGTGAGACGGCGACGAAGCGCATGCGTGGCGCGAGCTCGACGGCCAGCGCACGATTCATGGAGACGAGCGCGCCCTTGGTTCCGGCGTAGGCGGTGAGGTTTGGATTGCCGGCGAGGGCGTTGACGGAAGCGATGTTGACGACGCAGGGATCCTCGTCGGCCGGTTGTAACTGCGCGGCGAAGTGACAGGCGAGGAAGTAAGGCGCGCGCTGATTGATGGCGACGACGCGGTCGAATTCCTCGACGGTGGTTTCGAGCGCAGGTTTGTGAAAGCTCCACGCGCCGCAGTTGACGAGGCCGTTGAGCGAGCCGAGGGCGCGCACGCTTTCACCGATGAGCCAGCGGCCGGCGTCGGCATCGGCGAGGTCTTTGACGAGGGCAAGGGCGCGGCCGGCGAACTCCGGCTCCTGAGCGCGCTCGCGGACTCGCTCGTCCACGTCGGCGAGGACGAGTTGCGCGCCGGCGGCGGCGAGGATGCGGGCGATGCCGAGGCCGAGGCCGTTGGCTGCGCCGGTGACGAGGATGCGGCGGTGAGAGTGATTGAAGCTCATGGGTTCATCCGGGTTGGTGCGTTTGGACTAAGGACGCATTCGTTGGCTGCGGGCTGGTGGGGTGGCTCTGAGGTTTGTCGAAGAACAACCGCAGATCCTTCAGTTCGTTCAGCGACTGTCTGGTCGGCGGGATTCGTGGTTTCCCACCCATCGAGCAAAAAGCGCTCGATGGATGGGGCACGGGGCGGTTGTGGCGAAGATACGAGGAAGACAGCGTTCGACTTTGGGCAACGGTCTCATGAGACAGGACACCAGGATGCGGTTACCTGCACATGATATCTTCCCACTCGTCGGAGAACATGTTGAGCTTGGCGTCGGGGTCTTCGGGGTGGGCGCGGATGAGCTCTTCGTCGACCTCAACGCCCCAGCCTGGCTTGGTGGGGATGTTGTAGTAGCCCTGCTCCACGCGCGGGGTTCCGGGGGTGAGATCGCAGCGCCACGGGACATCGTAGTCCTCGAAGGTTTCGAGGATGTCGAAGTTGGGAATGTTGGCGCAGAGGTGCATGGCGACTACGGTGCCGAGGGGTCCGCGGCAGTTGTGCGGAGCGACGCTGACATAGAAGGTTTCTGCCATGGCTGCGATCTTCTTCGACTCAAGAAAGCCGCCGCTATAGATGATGTCGGGCTGGATGAGATGGACACCCTTGCGCATGAGCAGGTCGAGGAATCCGAAGCGGCTGTAGGTGTGCTCGCCGGTGGCGACGCGGAGCGGAGAGGCGGCAACGACCTGGGCCATGGACTCGTGATTGTGGGCGGGGATGGGCTCCTCGCACCAGCGGGGGCGATAGGGGACCATGGCGCGAATGGCTTCAAGCGCCATGATGGGGCTGAAGCGGCCGTGGAACTCGAGCATGAGGTCGATGTCTTCTCCGACGGCGGTGCGGACGGTGTCAACGATGCGGACGGCGTTGCGGAGCTCCTTGCCGGTGAGCTCGCGTCCGCCGGGACCGAAGGGATCGAACTTCATGGCCTTGTAGCCGCGGGAGACGACCTGGCGGGCGCGATCGGCGAGCTTGCCGAGGTCGCCCTGGAAGGCATACCAGCCGTTGGCGTAGACCTGGACTTTCTTCCGCACCGCGCCGCCGACGAGGTTGTAGACGGGCTGGCCGACGGCTTTGCCGACGAGGTCCCACATGGCTGTCTCAATGCCGGCCATGGCGGCGTACATGATGGGTCCGGTGTTGTGCTCGACCTGGTAGAGCTTGAACCAGAGATCCTCAATATTGAAGGGGTTCATGCCGATGACGTAGCGGCGGCCGAAGTCGAGGATGAGCTCGCGGACGGCGGCTTCCTTCCACTCGAGGGTGCCGTCGCCCCAGCCGACGAGGCCCTCATCGGTGGTGAGCTTGACGAAGACAAAGTTCCGCCAGGTGGCGCCGGTGAGAAAGACTTCTACATTCGTGATTTTCATTCGATCTTTGCTCCATGCGATTCGATGAGCGGTTTGCGGCCCGGCTGAAGCCGTGCCCTTGTTACAAAGCGCGTCTGAAGAGACTTTTTCGCAAGCTGTGAGACCCAGAGCCTTCAAGAGCCGGGCACCGAGGGCTATCTCCTGCGACTGTTAGAGCTGGCCGAGGCCGGCGAGGATCTGGCGGAGCTCTTCGCTGACGGAGGCGTCGACGGGGCTGAGCGGGGCGCGGGGCAGGCCGATGGGGATGCCGCGGAGGGTGGCGCTCTCGCGGCAGACGGAGAGCCAGTGGGGGCTGGCCTCGGCGGTGCCCATGGCGCGGTATTCGACGCGGATGATGGGCAGCAGGCGGAGCCAGAGGGCGCGGGCTTCATCGAGATTCTTGTCGACGCTGAGCAACTGGCAGAGCTTGACGGCGAGGGCGGGGGCGATCATGGGCATGCCGCCGATCCAGCCGTCGGCGCCGAGGGCGAGGGCGGAGAAGGCGGTGATGTCGATGCCGGCGAAGATGGCAAAGTCGGGGCCGCAGAGCAGGCGCGTGTCCTGGATGCGGGAGATTTCAAGATGCGACCACTTGACCGAGTTAACGACGCCCTCGGCGGCGAGCATCTGGATTTCTTCCGGGGTGATTTCGACGCCTGTGAGCACGGGCACGTTGTAGACCATGATGGGCAGGCCGACCTTGTCGTGGACGCGGCGGAGGTGATTGAGCACGTCCTGCTTGGGCGGACGGAGGAGATAGGGGGCCATGAGCATGAGGCCGTCGCAGCCGATGGAGCGGGCATGGAGGCTGAGCTCGATGGTGGTGGCGGTGGAGTAGTCGCTGGTGCCGGCGTAGATGGGGACGGCGCCGTTGGTCTCCTCAACGATGGCTTCGAGGGCCTGCATGCGCTCAGCGGTGCTGAGGGCTACCGGCTCACCGGCGCTGCCGAGGGGGGTAAGGCCGTGGACGCCGTTATCGAGCAGGAAACGCACAAAGGCGCGGGTGCCCGCGACGCTGAGAGAGGCATCGCTGTTGAAGGCGGTGACGGTGGGAGCGAAGACTCCGGCGAGTTTGGTTTTCTTTGCAGCATTCGTGCTCATGGGTTCCTCTGTGTTGCAGTTAATTTCTCTTGCGTTAGTCAATGACGGTCCATCCTGCGGATGGAGAAGCTAGGGAAGGGCGAAGGCGACGTAGACGGCGCCGGGCGGGGATTTGGGATCTCTTGCTCCGCAGGTGGCGATGACGATGTATTGCTTGCCATCGACCATGTAGGTGGCTGGGGTGGCGACGCCGGAGAAGGGCAGCTTGCCCTCCCACAACAGCTCTCCGGTGCGGCTGTTGAAGGCGCGTATCTTGCGGTCAAAGTCGGTGGCGGCGATGACTACGAGGCCGCCGGCGGTTACGATGGGGCCGCCGTAATTTTCAGTGCCGGTATCTTTGATACCTTTGGCGGCCAGCTCGGGATACTCGCCGAAGGGCAACTTCCAGAGATACTTTCCGGTGTTGAGATCGATGGCGCTAAGAGTGCCCCAGGGCGGAGCGACGGCGGGATAGCCCTCGTTGTCGTCGAAGCGGGTGTAGCCGGTGATGCTGTAGGGCATCTCGGGCTGGGCGTCTTGAGCGGCCGCGGTTTGCGGATTGACGCGAAGAAAGTGGAGCAGGTTGTCGAGCTGCTGGTCTTTGAGCGACGGAAAGGCCGGCATTTTGCCGCGGCCGTTATGAATGATGGCGGCGACCTGGTCGGCGTTGAGGCGGAGGCCGACGCCGACGAGCGCCGGGAAAGCCGGGGGTTGGCCTTCGCGCTGATCGCCGTGACAGGCGGAGCATTTGTCGGCGTAGACATTGGAGCCGGCGGTAAAGGCGGGATCGTTGGCCGGGGCTTCGTCTTCATCGTCGAGAGCGGGCGCGGGCTTGGCCGGGGCGCCGGTGACGGCTACATCGCTGGCTGGGGCCTGGCCTGCGTCCTTGCCGGAGCGCAGGTATTCGAGCAGGGCGTCGAGCGTGGCGCCCTGGATGCCGGGGAAGGAAGACATTCTGCCGCGGCCCTGGTGGATGATGTCGGCGATCTCCGCGGCGGTGTGGTGGGAATAGACATCCGCAATGGAAGGGTAAGCGGGCGGCGCGCCGGCGCGGTCGACGCCGTGGCAGACGGCGCACTGGGTCTGGTAGGTCTTGAGGCCGAGGCCGGCGTTGGGATCGTTTTTGACGAGGGTGGTGGTGAAGGCCACCTGGTTGGCGTTGATGTAGATGACGCCGGTATTGGGATCGACGGCGGAGCCGCCCCACTCCGCGCCGCCGCCGACGCCGGGAAAGATGAGCGTGGGCTTGTTGAGGACGCCGGGGGTGAACTGCTGGCCGCCGGCGAAGGTGCGGAACTGCCGGAGGGCGGCGGCGTGCGCCTCGGGGGTGCGATTGGTGAGGGTGGCCTCGGTGACTTCCTGGCGGGTGAAGGGCGCGGGGAGGACGGGAATGGGCTGGGTGGGCGAGGTGTGCTCGCCGGGGACGGTGCTCTGCGGGACCTTGCGCTCCTCGACGGGAAAGAGGGGCTTGCCGGTTGTGCGGTCGAAGAGGAACATCCAGCCCTGCTTGGTTGTCTGGGCTACGGCGTCGACGCTTTTGCCGTCGCGCTTGACGGTGACGAGGGTGGGCGGCGAGGGGAAGTCGCGATCCCAGATGTCGTGATGGACGCCCTGGTAGTACCAGAGGAGTTTGCCGGTAGCGGCGTCGAGGGCGAGCATGGAGTCGGCGAAGAGGTCGTCGCCGGCGCGGTCGCCGCCGAAGAAGTCGTAGACGGCCGAGCCGGTGGGAGCGTAGACGATGCCGCGCTTTTCATCGACGGCCATGCCGGACCAGTTGTTGGCCGCGCCGGCGGTCTTCCAGGCGTCTTTGGGCCAGGTGTCGGAACCGGTGTCGCCGGGGTGGGGGATGGTTTGGAAGCGCCAGCGCAAGGCGCCGGTGTGGACGTCAAAGGCGCGGATGTCGCCGGGAGGCGCAGGCGGGGCCTCGGGATCGCGTCCGCCGACGATGATGACGTCTTTATAAATGGCGCCGGGGCTGGTGAGGCCGATGGACTGAAGGCGGTAGTCGCCGCGGAGGCCTTTGCGGAGGTCGATGAAGCCGCCCTCGCCGAAGGTCTGGATGGGTTTGCCGGTGGCCGGGTCAAGGCAGTAGAGCAGGTTGCGCATGCCGGCGAAGAGGCGGCTTTCCTTGCCGTCGGTCCAGTAGGAGACGCCGCGGCTGGCGTCGGGCTCGCGGGCGCCGGAGTCGAAGGTCCAGAGGAGCTTGCCGGTGACGGCGTCAAGGGCGACGACCTTGAGCGAGGGCGTATAGGTATACAGCACATGGCCCACGATGACCGGGGTGGTTTCCATGCTGCCCACCTCACCGGTGTCGTAGGTCCATGCGACTTTCAGGTTTTTGACGTTTTCGCGGTTGATCTGGGCGAGGCTGGAATAGTGGTCCTGCGCGGAGTGGCCACCGTAGGCGGCCCAATCCTGATTCTGGGTCTGGCCGGGCTGCTGGCCTTGCGGCGCGGCTGCAGCGCGCACCACGCCGAGGGGAGCCGAGCACCATCCCAGGCTCAGAGCCGCCAATGCCACGGTCGTCCCCCTTCCCGCCCATCGGCTTCCGGTGAAAGCGCCGAGTTTCGAACGATTCATGAATGATTCCTGATATGGGGGTAAGGGACGACAAGGCCTGCTTGCCGAACTCTTCTGGTTGGTCGCAGGCCTTGGGATGATCATGAAGCAAGCAGAACGGGGAACGGCCTAAGCGCTTGGGCGCTCAGCATGTATACTCTACACCAAGGCGGGTCCTGATTTCCAATTTGCGCTTCTTTCCTGCTTGCAAAAGCGTAGAATCTTCCAGGATTTCTGCATCACTGACGCAAACGTTTTCCCAGGGAGCGGCGCCGTCGCCCCATTGAGGTCAATACCAGGGCTTTATCCATCCTTTTGCACGGAAAGAAGACCAAGGCGCCTTGTCCATGTCTCTCACCCCGCTTGATCTTGTTATCTGTTGTATCGCCGTCGTCGCCAGCATCGCCACCGGA
>Ga0302278_10001383_pt1 | contig 29901 bp, 30 predicted proteins | sample III_Bog_N3_2_FD_194543 | JGI IMG/M metagenome (GOLD analysis project Ga0302278, IMG submission 194543) | Peat permafrost microbial communities from Stordalen Mire near Abisko, Sweden - III_Bog_N3_2 | ecosystem: Environmental > Terrestrial > Soil > Wetlands > Peat | place: Sweden: Abisko... | reverse complement strand
CCTGTGCTCAGGGACGGTCATTCGACCAGAGGGATGTCGGGAGCCGCTCGCCCGCGGGGGAGCCGATGCCTCGGCTCCCCCACTGCAACAGTTTCAACGAAACCGCCGCTAATTCAGAGATACAAGGAATGCCTTCGTTGAGAAGTGACACTGATGCAGGCCTTCCTTAATACGATCGTACTGAATTCACAATGCAAACAATCACGGTTCCGCGGCCGATGGATGGAAAGATTTACAGCCCCCGTCTCATCTTGGCCGCCCGCGCCGTGTTGGCCATCAGCATCTTCGGCTTTGAGACCGCATCGGGTCGAAAGCCGATCTGCCGGGTTGGCTTCTCCGGTGGCATGGCGAGCACATGGATCGCCTTGACGATCTCGACGATCTTGTGGTCGTGTGTTTCCAGCCGTTGTTCCAACTCGGTAAGTTTGGCGGCGAGCTCCTTGTGGGTGGCGAGCACCTCACGCAGCCGTAAGAAGGCGCGAACCACGTAGATGCTCATCTCTACCGCACGCGTGGAGTTGAGCACGCTGGCAGCCATGATGGCTCCGTGCTCGGTAAAGGCGTAGGGCGCGTAGCGGCGGCCGCCACGGCTGCTCTTTGAGGTCACAGTTTGTGACCTCAAAGCCTCGTTCTCTTCCGCCGTAAGCTGAAAGACGAAATCCGGGGGGAAACGCTTCTCGTTCCGCTTGACCGCCTGATTGAGCGCCTTGACTTCTACGTCATACAGCGCTGCCAGGTCGGAGTCGAGAAGGACCTTCTGGTCGCGAACCAGAACGATCCGATTCTCAATGGAATTCGGCACAAGGACGCTCTCGCTGGTCATCCCGCCTCCTGGCTTGAGATCACTGCCCTCGCCGCATCTTCGCCGCCCGAACCGTGTTCGACATCAGCATCGCAATCGTCAGCGGACCCACCCCGCCCGGCACCGGCGTATACGCCCCAGCCACCTCAAACGCCGCCGGGTGCACATCCCCCACAATCGTCGAGCCCCTCTTCGCAAACGTCGCCTCGCGCTTCGCATTCCCCGCAAAATAGCGATCAAATTCCTCGCGAGTCGTCACGCGGTTAATCCCCACATCGATCACCGTCGCCCCCGGCTTCACCATGTCCGCGGTAATAAACCCCGGCCGACCGATCGCCGCCACCAGGATGTCCGCCTCCCGCGTTACCGCGCCCAAATCCCGCGTCTTCGAGTGGCAAATCGTCACGGTCGCGTTCTCGTGCAGCAGCAGCATCGCCGCCGGCTTGCCCACAATGTCGCTGCGCCCCACCACCACCGCATTCTGCCCGGAAATAGCGATTCCGCTGCGCTTAAGAATCTCGATCACTCCCGCCGGCGTGCACGGCGCCAGAGCCGGCCGTCCCGCCTGCAGCCGCCCGGCATTTACCGGGTGAAATCCATCCACATCCTTCTCCGGCAACACAGCGTCCAGCAGTGCTTTCGTATTCACCTGCCTCGGCAGCGGCAACTGGATCAGAATTCCGTCAATATCGTCGCGGCCGTTCAGACTCTTTACCAGGTCCAGCATCTCTTGGGTCGTCACCGTCTCCGGAGGCGCAATCAACTCGCTATACAAGCCAAGGTCAGCGCAAGTCTGCACCTTGCTGCGCACGTAGATCTCTGAAGCCGGAACATGCCCCACCAGCACCGCCGCAAGGCCGGGCCGAATTCCCTGCTCCGCCAGCCCGCGCACTTGCTCCGCCACTTCCGCCTTGATCGCCGCGGCAATCGCCGCCCCATCCAGAATTCTTGCCATCTTTCGCTCCCACCCCAATCCTATCGCTTCCCGCCAACCTCTCCGTACAGCACATTCGCCTCTTCGTTTCCCCTGAAGCTGCACTTCGCAAGGAAGTGAGCCATCTCACTTCGTGCGCCACCACTCCTCCGGCAAAATCCCCCCATGCCCACCTCATTCTCACGCAACAGCAAACCACGTCACATGAGCATGTGATTCCTCTCACATACAACCCTCTAACCAAATCCCTAGGTTCATTCCCACCAGAGATCTTTCACCGCTTGCGCAATCCTGCGTGGAACCTCCGGGCATGAACATTCGAGCGAGGGCTTGATGAGCGTCTTCAAGGATGCAGGACATCTTTTCCGGTTTGCGGGGCTGTTTGTCCTCGCCTTTTTAATCTTCCTGGTGGTCCGCCACTTCGTCGTTCCCAAAACCTTTGGGCAATATGGCCACTATCGCGCCGCCGCCATCGGTGAAATCGCCGCACACCCCGTCAGATTCGCCGGCCACGACACCTGCGAAGCCTGCCACTCCGACGAAGCTGACAAAAAGAGCAAGGGCAAACACGCCCATGTCAACTGCGAGGCCTGCCACGGGGCACAAGCCAAGCACGCCAATGCCGACGACCCATCCACCGTAAAGCCGGTCCTTCCCGACACCACCATCCTCTGTGCCCGCTGCCACACCGCCAGCGCCGCCAAGCCCAAGGATTTCCCGCAAGTTGTGCCCGCCGACCACTCCAACGGCATGCCCTGCGACACCTGCCATCAGCCGCATAGTCCCGCCATGGATGCAGCGACGCCCGATGCGACCGCCAAGGCGCCAGATAAGACCGCTAAACAAGCGAGAGGTGCGAAATGAACATCAATCGCCGTCAAATGCTCATCCTGCTGCCGGCCGCGGCCGTCGCCTGGAAGTCCGTCCTCGCCGGAACCCCGGAAGTGTCGCCCAACTACCACATGACCGATCACTGGTGGGGCATGTTGATCGATATCCCCAAGTGCATCGGCTGCGGCAACTGCGTCCGCGCCTGCCAGACCGAAAACGATGTCCCCGACGGCTTCTTCCGCACCTGGGTCGAGCGCTATCACGTCGACGACTGGGAGATGAAGAATCCCCAGGACATCCTGGTCAACCCAATGACCGACCCCACCGTCATTTCACCCGACGGGGGCAAGGAAGGATTCCCGGTCGCCACCGACACCTCTGGCAAATACTTCTTCGTCCCCAAAATGTGCAACCACTGCGCCGATTCTCCATGCACCCAGGTGTGCCCCGTAGGCGCCACCTTTGTTGCTCCCGACGGCGTGGTGCTGGTCGACCAGAAGTATTGCCTTGGCTGCGCCTACTGCGTCCAGGCCTGCCCCTACGGCTGCCGCTACATCCATCCGGAAAAGCACGTCGCCGACAAGTGCACCCTTTGCTATCACCGCATCACCAAGGGACTCACCACCGCCTGCTGCGAGGCCTGCCCCACCGGCGCACGTCAGCTCGTCGATCTCAAGAATCCCAAGGACCCCATCCACGAATTCATGAAGACCCACAGCCTACAGGTGCTCAAGCCGCAGATGGCCACCGGCGCCAAGGCCTTCTACAACGGGCTCGACGGCTCAGTGCGCTAGTGAACCGCACGCTTGATGTTAACTGTCATCTGCAATCTGTCATCTATGGTGAGCATTATGAACGGTGTTGAAGGTTTCATGTATCCAAACGAGATCGGCCTGCAATGGAGCGTGCTGATCGTCCTCTATCCCTACATCACGGGCCTCGTCGCCGGCGCTTTCATCCTTGCCTCGCTGGTGCGCATCTTCCGCGTTGAAGCCATCGAACCCACCTACCGACTCGCGCTGCTCACCGCACTCGCGTTCCTGCTGGTCGCGCCCCTGCCCCTGCAGTTACACCTCGGCCACCCTGAGCGCTCGCCGGAGATGTACTTCACACCCCACAGCACCTCTGCCATGGCCATGTTCGGCTACATCTACCTCTGGTACCTCATGGCCGTCCTGGTGCTCGAAATCTGGCTCGACTACCGTCGCGAAATCGTGCTCCTCTCGCAATCGAGCCATGGCCTGCTGCGCATGGTCTACAAGGTCATGACGCTCGGCTCCACCAACATCAGCCCCCGCTCGCTGGCCATCGACAACCGCGTCGGCTGGATCGTCACCCTTATCGGCATTCCCTCTGCCTTTCTGCTGCACGGCTATGTCGGCTTCATCTTCGGCTCCATCAAGGCCAACCCCTGGTGGTCGTCTCCGCTCATGCCCATCGTCTTCATCTTCTCCGCCATGGTCTCCGGCATCGCCGCCGTCATGCTCCTCTACATGGCCACCACCAAACTCCGCCACCAGAAAATCGACGTCCATTGCGTCGACTCCATCGCCATGTACCTCTTCTACATTTTCATCATCGACTTCAGCCTTGAAATGATCGACCTGGTACACCGCATTTACGAGGCCGACGAATCCTTCCGTTCCCTCAACTTCCTCGTCCACACCCAGCTCTACATTCCCCACATCGTCATCCAGATATGTATCGGCACACTCACGCCGCTGGTGCTGCTCTTCATCACCCAGGTCGTCAAACTCCCTGAAATCGCTCGCAAGCGTATGTATGCCGTCTCCGGCTCACTGGCCCTCATCGGCATCTTCGCCATGCGCTGGAACGTCGTCATCGGCGGCCAGTTGTTCTCCAAGAGCTTCCTCGGCTACACCACCTACAAAATGGCCCTGGTCACCAAAGAAGGCCTGCTCGTAGCCGTCTTCCTCACCCTGCTGCCCCTGTTCTTCCTCTGGATTCTCGTCAAGCTCCTGCCACCCTGGCCGGCAAACTCAGCCCACGCCCACGCCCCCGGAGATTGATTCGCAACTTGTCTGCTTTTTGCTGGTGGAATGTATGAACGATCTTCCCGGCACGATCGACGAACTCAAGACACGCCTCGAAACCCTGGAGCACCGTGTCTACGCCCTGGAACATAGAACTCCCGAAGCCAGTGCAGCCGCCCCCGCCCCTTTCACCATCGCGGCCACCGAGCACCCGGATGCCAACCCCGTCACCGGCCAATCCTTGCCTGAGGCCGGCAGCCTCTTCCCGGTCCTCGGCCGAGCCATGCTCGGCCTCGCCGGCGCCTATCTCCTGCGCGCAATTGCCGAGTCCACCGCGCTCCCACGGCTCGCCGTTGCCGCCATCGCCATCCTTTACGCCGTCATGTGGCTCGTCTGGGCCGCCCGCACCAAGGCGGAAAACTGGCTCCCCGCCGCCATTTATGCAGGCACTTCCTCGCTCATCCTCGCTCCCATGCTGTGGGAACTCACCCTCAGCTTCAAAGTGCTGTCCCCGTCGGCCACCGCAGCCATCCTTGCCGCCTACGTCCTTATCGCGTCCGCCCTTGCCTGGAAGCGCGATCTTGCCCCCGTCCTCTGGGTCGCCAACGGAACCGCGAGCATTGCCGCCCTTGCCCTGGCCATCGCCACACATCAGCTCATTCCCTTCATCGCCGCGCTTCTCCTCATGGTTCTCGTCTGCGAAATTGCCGTCGAGCTCCATCACGAACTGAGCCTCCGCCCCTTCCTTGCAACGGCCGCGGACCTCGCCATCCTGGCCTTGGTCTTTATCTACTCCCGCCCACAGACCGGACAAACTGACTATCCCCCTCTCGCTCCGTTAACCCTACTGGCGCCCGGCTGCCTGCTCTTCCTCATCTACGCCGCGGGACTCTGCCTTCGCACTGTCATGCACGGCAAGATCATCACCGCCTTTCAAACCCTCCAGGCCATTGCCGCCTTCCTGCTTGCCGCCTCCAGCCTGCTCTCCTTTGAGCCGCAATTCGGCGCCACCGCTCTCGGCGTAGCTTCCCTGCTGCTCGCGCTTGCCTGCTACGCGCTTGTCTTCTTCGCTTTTCGCCCTCGCGATGCCGGCCCCAACTTCCAGGTCTTTGCCGCCTGGGCCACTGCCCTTCTCTTCACCGGAAGCCTGCTCTGCCTGCCCCCGCTGGCCATCGCAATCTGTCTTGGACTCGCCGCGGTCGCGTCCACCCTCCTCGGCATACGCATGCAGCGGCTCGCGCTCCAGGTCCACGGCCTCTTCCTTCTGACCGCCGCCTCGGCCGCCTCCGGCCTGCTCAGCTACTCCGCTCACGCTCTGGCCGGAACCCTGCCCGCTGCTCTCACCCCCGGCCTGTGCATCGTTGCCGCCTGTGCGCTCGCCTGCTATGCCATTTCAAAACCAGCGCCCCCAGGCCACTCCACACAGCAGTTGCTTCTTCTCGTCCCCGCGGCCTTAGCCGCCTCTGCGCTCGCTGCATTCCTTGTCCAGGCGCTCCTCGCCCTCATTGCGCTACGCTTCCCTCCCGATGTCCACCACATCGCCTTCATCCGCACCTTGATCACCTGCGCCCTCGCGCTCTCCATCGGTTTTGCCGGCTCCCGTTGGCGCCGCACTGAACTCACCTGGATCGCCTACACCACCCTCGCCCTGGTCGCCGTCAAGCTGGTCTTTGAAGACCTGCGGCACGGCCACCTCGAGTTCATCGCCGCATCCCTCTTCCTCTTCGCCATCACCCTCATCGCTGTCCCCCGCCTCGCCCGCTTCTCCCCAAAACTCCCAAACCCGCAATCCCATATTCCGCATTCTTAGCAAAGCTTAAGTCACGAAAAATCACTGCCCTGCCGACAAACTCATTACCGGGCCGCACTGGCCCGTTTGGAGTTTCAAATGGATTCCTTGCCTCTCAAAGGCGCGTTGCAGACCCCTTCGAACACACGCCCGCCCTGGGCGCATCTGCGCTTGCCACCGTTTCCCCAGGTCGCCATCCGCGTACTGCAGCTCACCAACAATCAGAATGTTCAGCTCCACCAGCTCAGTGAGCTCATCTCCTCTGACGCCGCCTTCGCCAGTGAAGTCCTGACTGTCGCCAACTCCGTCGTCTACGCTCCCCGCTTTCCCGCGCAGACCATCCTCCAGGCAATCGCCGTTCTGGGCGCAAATCATCTTCAGGGAATGTGCCTCACCGTCGGCATCCGCTCGTTCCTCGGTCGCGCCCTCAACCAGCCACTCATCCGCGCCATCTGGCGGCACAATCTGGCCTGCGCCATGATCGCCCAACAAATTGCCGCCGCTGGATTCATGGACAAGGACACCGCCTACACCTCTGGCGTCTTGCATGATATTGGCCGCCTTGCGCTCGCCGTAATTCGCCCCGAGGACTATGCCAGCCTGCTCAACACCCACGCGGGTGCGGGCTCCAGCATCCTGCCGCTGGAGTCAGAGCTGTTTGGTTGCGATCATTGCGAGGCGGGCAGCCACCTGATCCGCGATTGGCGCCTGCCTTCCGATTTCGACCCCATCGTCGCCGACCACCACTGCCCCCGCCGCGTCGATGGCGCCTGGAGCATGGCCGAGCTGATCAAGATCAGTTGCCGATTGGCGGACGCCGTGGGCTTCAAGGCTTTTCCAGGGTGCGAGGTCACCCCTTTCTCTGAGCTTGTTGAGGAACTCCCGCCGCGCGAACGCAGCGGCTTCCACTCTACCCTCGAAGCTCTCTCCGCCGAAATCGCTGCCAGAATCGAATCCGTAGAAGCCCTTTAGGTTCGCAAAGGGATGCTCCCTTAAGGAACCTCGCATCAAGTCGAAGTTTTGAAAGGGCACGACTTCAGTCGTGCCGCAAAATCAACTGGGCTTCACAGGCTGCGGAAAAACTACCAAATGGCCGAAGTTTTGAAAGGGCACGGCTTCAGCCGTGCCGCAAGTGGCTGAAAATAAACGCTGGGCTTTAGCCCCCGAGGCATGCCTTCGTTAAGAAGTGACACTCGTGCAGACCTTCCTTAAAGGCTCCGCCCCACCGCCGTAGCAATCAGCTTCAGCTCACCAACCAACTGCGCAAACTGATCCAGATACAGCGTCTGCGCCGCGTCGGAAGCCGCCTTGTCCGCATTGGGATGGATCTCAACCAGCAACGCGTCCGCCCCCGCCGCCACAGCCGCTTTGGCCATCGCCGGAACCATGTCGCGCCGACCCGTGCCATGCGATGGATCGCCCACAATCGGAAGATGCGACAGCTTCTTCACCACCGGAATTGCGGAAATGTCCATCGTGTTCCGCGTCGCCGTCTCATACGTTCGAATGCCCCGCTCGCACAGAATCACATCGTAGTTGCCGCCCGACATGATGTACTCGCTCGAAAGCAGCAGCTCTTCAATGGTGGCCGCAATGCCGCGCTTCAGCAGCACCGGCTTCCTTACCTGCCCCAATTCCCGCAGCAGGTTGAAGTTCTGCATGTTCCTCGCGCCCACCTGAAAGCAATCCACATATGGCAGCATGGACTCGATCTGCGCGATCTCCATCACCTCGCTCACCGTCATCAGCCCGTATGCTTCCGCCGCCTCGTGCATCAGTTGCAGCCCGGGAATCCCCAGCCCCTGAAAGGCATACGGCGAACTGCGTGGCTTGAACGCGCCGCCGCGGAGAAATCCGCCGCCGGCAGCCTTGACCGCCGCAGCAATGGCAAAAATCTGGTCCCGATTCTCGATTGCGCACGGTCCGGCGATGATTGACACCTGTTCCCCGCCAATCTTTGAGCCATTGGGGAATTCCACTACCGTGCCTTCCGGCCGGAACGCCCGCCCCGCCAGCTTGTACGGCGACGTAATCCGGTGCACATACAGCACCCCTGAAAGCAGTTCGAACTTGCGCAAATCCACACCGGCCGTCGGTCCCACTCCGGCTAGAATCGTCTGTACCGCGCCCGTGGTTCGGTGGACGTTCACTCCCGCTTCCACCATCTGATCGATCACTGCATCGATCTGTTCTTCGGTGGCCTTTTCCTGCATCGCTACAATCATTGCTTGTTCCCTGTCTCGGCGTCTGATGCGCCAGTTCCGTGGCCCGACTGGTGAGCCTGGGCGTTCCTCTCCGATGCCAACTCGTCCCGCTGCAAGGCTCGCATCACGTCGATGATGCGCTCGTAGATATGCGTCAGCTCGATGTCCGGCAGCGGCCCCTTGTTGTACGCGCGCACGTTGGCATAAATGACCTTCTCACGCGATGGCTCGTAGACCGGCAACTGCGTCGCAGCCTTGAGATGACCTATCATCTGTGCCGCACGCGCCCGTTCGCTCAGCAACTCCACCAGTTGCCGGTCGAGAACATCAATCTGCTTCCGCAATTCTTCCAGCGTCATTCCATCCTCGTCATGAAAACCTTGACCCTCGATCAGGAAACATGCCTGTCATCCTGAGCGAATGGGGCCCCAAACGTTTTCCAGTTTGGGGGTGGTGAGTCGAAGGATCTGCTTTTGTTCTTCAGTGAACTCTGGAAAACCAGGCTAAAGGCTAAAAGCTGTATAGGGTTCTTTTACCGGGCCAGCGCCGCCTCAGGCAGCTGCAGGCCCTTGATAAATCGAGCCACTGCCTCAGGAGCTGTCTCCGCTGTGGAGTTTTCAACCAACTCCACAATTTTGCTGCCGATCACCGCGGCATCCGCGAACTCCGCCACCTGCGCGACCTGTTCCGCGTTGGAGATGCCGAACCCCACGGCCACCGGCAGCCCCGTAGTTCCAGGTTCAGCGCATCGCCGAATCCGCTCCACCAGCCCCCGCGCGTCTCCGGTCATTGTCTGTTGCGAGCCGGTAATCCCTACCCGCGAAATCGCGTAAATAAACCCTTTGGAGTGCTTCGCGATCGCCTCAAGCCGCCCGTCCGGACTCGTCGGAGCCGCCAGAAACACCGGCGCCAGCCCCGCCCGCTCCATCTCCGACAGGTATTCCCCGGCTTCTTCCACAATCAGGTCCAGCGCCAGAACGCCGTCCACCCCAGCCGCCGCGGCCGCATCCACAAACTTGCGCATTCCGAACCGCAAAATGGGATTGAGATAAGTGAAAATCACAAGGCCTGCCTTGGGTCGCGCCGCGCGAATCTCCGCAGCCAGCGCCAGCACGTCTTTCAGCCGTGTTCCCCGCGCAACCGCTCGCTCGCTGGCCCGCTGAATCACCGGCCCGTCGGCCAGCGGGTCGCTGAACGGCACACCCAGCTCAATCACATCCGCACCGGCATCAATCGCCGCCAGCGCAATGGCCCCGGTCGCCTCGAGACTTGGGTCCCCAGCCGTCAGGTAAACAACCAGACCCGGTTTGTGATTGAAACAGATAGCCATCAAAAAACTCTCAAACTACTGACAACGTCATCCTGAGCGACCGAAGGGAGTCGAAAGCCTGCCCTGAGCGTAGTCGAAGGGGACCTGCATTTGCATTCCTCTACTCACCTACACACCCTCAGTGCCCCATCCATTCGCAGCTTCATCGCGAATGGGTGGGAAACCTCAAATCTCAATTGCCGCCTAGGCGGCGTCTGCCCCAACGCAGGTGGTTACAGCTTCAACTCCCGAGCCAATATCCCCATATCCTTGTCGCCACGCCCGGAAAGATTCACCACCAGTATGTCATGGGCCGCCATCGCGGGAGCAATCTTCAGCGCCTCGGCAACCGCATGCGCGCTCTCGATGGCTGGCAGAATTCCCTCCGTCCGCGCCAGCCTCACCACTGCATCCAGCGCCGCCGCATCGTCCTGCGACGTATACTCCGCGCGACCCGAATCGTGCAACGCCGCGTGCTCCGGACCAATCGACGCATAATCGAGGCCGGCACTCACTGAATGCGTCAGCGCAATCTGCCCGTCCTCATCCTGAAGCACATAGGAGTACGTCCCCTGCAACACCCCCGGCGACCCGCCCGCAAACCGCACCGCATGATCCCCCAGCCCCGTTCCGCGACCGCCGGCCTCCACGCCAATCAGCCTCACTTCGCGGTCAGGCAAAAACTCATAGAACGCCCCAATCGCATTCGACCCGCCCCCCACGCACGCTATGATCGCCGTCGGCAGCCTGCCTTCCTTCTCCAGAATCTGCTGCTTCATCTCCCGGCTGATGCAGCGATGAAAATCCCGCACCATGGTCGGATAAGGATGCGCCCCCAGCGCCGACCCCAGCAAATAATAAGTCGTTCGAACATTCGTAACCCAGTCCCGCATCGCCTCGCTGATCGCGTCCTTCAGTGTCTTCGATCCGGACGAAACCCCGCGAACCTCAGCCCCAAGCAGCCGCATGCGCAGCACGTTCAGCTCCTGCCGCTCCATGTCCACATCGCCCATGTAGATCACGCACTCCATGCCCAGCAGCGCGCAAACCGTTGCGGTGGCCACCCCATGCTGCCCCGCGCCCGTCTCAGCGATAATCCGCTTCTTGCCCATCCGCCTGGCCAACAGCCCCTGACCCAGCGCGTTGTTGATCTTGTGCGCCCCGGTATGCAGCAGGTCTTCGCGCTTCAAATAGATCTTCGCCCCGCCCAACTGCTCCGTAAGCCGCTTGGCAAAATACAGCGGCGTCGGCCTCCCCGCGTAGTCCTTCAGCAGCCCGGCCAGCTCCGCCTGAAATGCCGCGTCTTCTTTGGCCAGGTTGTACTCCTGCTCCAGTTCAACCAGCGCCGCCATCAGCGTCTCCGGCACATACCGCCCGCCATACACACCAAACCGCCCCGGCCGAGACTCCGACGCAACCGCTGGAACAATCACCGATGCCATTTTTGAGGCCTCCTGCACGTTTACCCAGGATTGGGGAACTCTTCAGTGTACTAGGAGGGACGGAGCCGAATTTGCGGGATTTCTGTCACTACAGCTGATGGCGCAAAGATGTTGCCGCGCCACCCATAGCTCTTTCTTCCAGCTTGTAATTCCTGTTTAAGTCGAAATTGCGTACAATTCGCAGTGTGAAGACTTCGTATTCTGGTCCGCCCATCGACGACCCCGAATTGCTGAGCTTCCTGCCAGTGGGGATCTCCGATGCCTTGCAGAATGAAAATGGCTTCATCGCAGCGGAGGGCGGGTTTCACGTCCGCGGTGCCTGCTTGGCTCCGAAATGGCACTCAATTAGAGCGGCCTGGGAGGGTGACCTTGCTCTGCATCGGCTCTTTCCGCAGGTTAAGGGATCTGATATCCCGCTCGCCGAGGACTGCTTTGGTGATCAATACCTCTTGCGTGACCTTCGGGTGGTGAGGCTCCTTGGAGAGACCGGGCAGATCGAGGATACGCAGCGAATGTGGGAAGAGTTTTTGGCGTGCGCCGAGGCTGACCCGATAGGTTTTCTTCAGTTGTCCCATCTCAGTCGATTTCAAAAAGAGGGCGGGGTATTGACGCCCGGCTTTCTGCTGTCTGTGTATCCGCCTTTTATCGCGAAGGAATGTGTGAATCCGTCCTTGCGGGCCATTCCAGCCTTGGAGCGCAGGTCGTGCCTGGCCGATTTCTCACGGCAAATCGAGAATATACAAGACGGTCAGAGGATAATGATCAAGGTAGTTTAGCTGTGGATTGCTACTCCGGCCCTCCCGGCATCTCATCAGGCCACTTTTGCGCGCCATGAAGCACCCGCAATATTCGTACCGTGTTGCCCCGTATGCGATAGGCGGCAATGTAGGGCGTTCCGGAAATGACCAACTCGCGCGTTCCTTCAATCCGCCCCGGGCGGCCCATCTCCGGGAACTGAGCCAACCCCTCAACACGCGTCTCGATTCGATCATCAACGGAGATTGCGGCCCGTGGGCTATCCGCCTCAATGTAGTCGAAGATCGCCTCACGATCCTCAAGCGCGAAGATCGACCACTCCAAATTCACAGGCTACCCTGGGTCTTTCCGAATCGCGTCGGCGCGCCTTTTGGCGAAGTGCGCCTTCACCTTTGCGTGAGGAATGGCGGGACGCAGATCGTCCAGCGCCTCCTGCACCTTGGCGCGGAACCATGCATCGTGTTCTGCCGCGTTTTGGGTGAGCGCGAACGGCAGCGCGCCCTCATTCGCGGTTCGCGTCAGTAGCATGCGTACCGCGTCGGAAACCGTAATCCCCAACCCGCCCAATACAGCCGCCGCACGCTCTTTCACGGCGGGATCGATCCGTGTTTGCACCAATGCGCTCGCAACCATAAGAACCTCTCCGGACTATATTGTAATTCACTTGCATTACGTTGTCGAAATCTGTGTCAAAGAAATCGTTAGCTCCCGAATCAAGCTCTTGTCGCGCGGCGCGTCGGTTTCTCACTCAGTTCCGAAGCCACCAGCACCACCGGCTCCTGATCCGGAAACGTCGCAATCAGCGTCAGATGCCCGCCCATAGCCGCCACCGTGCGCGCCATGGTCGACAGCCGCGGGTCCTTGCGCTTCTCCAGTCGCGAAATCTGCATCTGGCCAATTCCCAGTGCTTCCGCAACTGTAGCCTGGCTGATCTTGCGCTCCTTGCGCAGCTCGGCCAGCGTCATGCGCCGCCTCACCTTGGCCACCAACTCTTTTCCTCTCGCTTCAATTGCCTTTTGCCGTTCGATTGGCAAAGTGGCAATCCAATCATCCACTGAAGTGTATCCACGCATAGCAGCAATCTCTCCTGATTAAAGGTCGTCGAGGTGTTCTTTGTACCGAGAATCAGCCTTTTCGATTAACCGTTTGTAGAATTTCGCTTCGCTCACGCCCGATTTGTCCGCGGCCACAAGCAAAATTGCATTGCGCCGTGGGTTAAAGGCGAAGGCGACTCGCCAGACGCCCCCATCCGCCCTGAAACGAAGCTCCTTCATGTTCGCGTACTTCGATCCATTCAGCGTGTCAACATCGGGCCGTCCCAAGGAAGGTCCGAACTCCCGAAGTGGCGAAAGCGCGGTGGCCAGCGCGTCCTGCACCGCATCTGACAGCTCATCGACCTCTGCCTCGAACTTCGGATGGAAGTAGGCGTTCCAACTCACAGCCACAATTATGCCACAAAGCGCATTATGCGCAAAAGAGCATTTATCCGGCCCGAAGCCCCGGCCCCGCCGCCCCCCGCAACCGTCTGTTCATAGGCTCAGAAAACCACCGCGCCACCGCCCATCCCAGCGGCGCGGCCAGCACCACCTCCGCCGGAATCCACACCAGCGGCGAACCCCAATTCCCCCCGCCCCGATGCACCCGCACATACAGCATCGTCACCCACACCACCACAAACTCGTGCGTCAAATAGACCTCGTAGCTGTGCCACCCAAACCACCGAATCGGCGCAGTCCACGCCCTTCCCGTCCGCCCCCGCAACACCGTCCCAAGAATTACCATGCAGGTAGCCAGCGCCAGCGCCGTATCGTCCGTCCCGCTGCGTCCCAACCACTTCATCCAATGCCACGGCGGCCAAACTGCGATCAGTGCCATCATCGCTGCACCCGCCGCCTGAATCCCCAGCAGCACTCCGTCGCCAAGCCAAACCAGCTTCTCCCGCTGTAGCCAATCCACCAGCAGCGCCGTCAGGCACCCCAGCGCGATGTCGCTCATTCCAGCAATGTAATTCGTCCCCTGCCAAATCTCGTTCCCCGACCAAACCGTCCGCGCAAACGGCCCCATCGCCACAAACGCCAGCAGCAAAGCCGCAAAAACCAGCCCTCCGCGCCGAATCTTGAAAAGAAGAACGCAAGCCAGCGGAAAAAAGAGATAAAACATCTCCTCAATCGACAGCGACCACATCACATCCCAGTTCGCCGGCAGATACCCATGCACCGCCTCAAACCAGTTCACCCGAAACGTGAGCGCCGCAAACAGCGCCTGCGGCAGCGTCCCGCACGCGGGCTCGATCACGAAGCCGCTAGCACCCACCAGATGCAGCACGCCAAGCACCGCCAGCAGCGCCAGAAACAGCGGCGCAATCCGCGCAAAGCGTATGCGATAAAACTTGCCCGGACGCATCCCCTCGAGCGACCCAAACCGCCGCAGCGAAGTCAGCGTAATCAGGAAGCCCGAGATCGCGAAAAAGACCGTGACCCCATTCCCGCCGTTCCAGAAAAAGAGCCGCATCCATCGCGGCGGCAGCAGGGAGTTTATGTCGATGTCGTAGCTGAACCGCAGCCGGATCTGCCCATGCAGCAAAATCACCGCAAGAATCGAGAGCCCGCGCAGCAGATCCACACCATCAAAGCGCATCGTCGCAGCGGGCTCAGCAATGCGCCCATCCGTCTCTTCGAAGTCCATCCCACCAGCCTACCCGACCATCCCGCAGCGGAATCTTCAGCCGACCGGAACAGCCCGCACCCGCGCCACAAACGCCCGCACCTTGTGGGCATCCTTGCGTCCTGGCGCGGCCTCGACGCCACTCACCACATCCACGCCCCACGGCTCCAGCGCCGCAATCGCCTCCGCCACATTCTCTGGGCTTAACCCGCCCGCCGCAATCAGCTTCGGCCCTCCGACATCGCCAAACACCGTCTTCCGCGCTTCCGCCCAGTCAAAGGCCACGCCCGTTCCCCCCACCGCGGCCGCCGTCCGCGAATCCACCAGCACCCCATGCACATGCGCATCCTTGGCTAGCTTCGCCACCTTCTGCGAAACAAGCTCCCCAGCAGCCACGTCAAAATGCACCACCCGCAGAATTCGCACATGAGGCCCCAGCCGCTCATGCAGCCGAGCCGGGAAATCCGCCGCCGCGTCGAAGTGCAGTTGCACCCCCGTCAGCCCGCATGCCCGCACCGCCGCGTAGATCTGCTCCAACCCGGTATCCACGAAAACGCCAATTTTTTCAATATTTTCCGGCAGATGCGAGCAGATTGAAGCCACTTCCGCCACCGTCATCTGCCTTGGGCTCGGAGCCAGCACAAACCCCAACGCATCCGCTCCGGCCTCAACCGCCAGCCGCGCATCCACAAGCGAAGTGTTGCCGCAAATTTTGATCCACACGCTCATCGCGCAACCTGGACTCCTGCCACCAGCCCCGCCAGCGCCGCCCCCGGATCCGCCTGCCGCATTAGACTTTCGCCAATCAGAAACGCGTCAAACCCTGCCGCCCGCAGCCGCGCCACATCCTCCGGCGTCGCAATCCCGCTCTCCGCCACTCGAACCACGCTCGCCGGAATCCCCTCCACCAGTTCCAGCGAGTTCTCCAGCCGGACCGCGAATGTCTTCAAATCACGATTGTTCACCCCAATCGCATCTGCCCCCGTCTCGCCCAGCGCGTCCATCACCCGGTCCAGTTCCTCGCCGGTATGCACCTCCACCAGCACATCCAGTTCCAGCCCCCGCGCCCTGGCCGCAAACCGCTTCATTTCCTCATCGCTCAGGCCAGCCGCAATCAGCAGAATCGCATCCGCCCGGTGCGCTCGAGCCTCAACAATCTGGTACTCGTCCACCATGAAGTCTTTGCGCAGGCAAGGCAGCTTTACCGCCTTCGACGCCAGATCCAGATTGCGCAAACTGCCCTGAAAAAACGGCTCGTCGGTCAACACGGAAAGCACCGCCGCGCCGCCCGCCTGATACCGCCTGGCCAGCCACTCCACGTCAAAGTCACCGCGAATCAGCCCCTTGGACGGCGAAGCCTTCTTGATCTCCGCTATCACTGCCGGCCCCTGCACCGCGTGCCGCCGCAATGCCCCAGCCCATCCTCGAGGCCGATGCGCAGCCGCCCGCCGCTCAAGCTCCGCCACCGGCACAAGCTTCTTCGCCGCGCCTACCGTGGCCCGTGTTGAGGCAAGAATTGTGTCGAAACGATTAGCCATACACTCGTCTTGAGTATACGAGCATTCCAACTCGTTACGAACTCCTGATCTCTGACACCTGCCGCCTCAAATCCCTTCGTGGAAATCCCCAATCACCTTTTCGGTCATCACCCGCCGCTCCACCGGAGAGGAAAGCACCGTTGAAGTCGAAGTAGTCCCAAAGTGCCCCAGCCGGTCCAGAAACCGCTCCAGATGCTCCACGGAAACCACCCGCGCCTTCAGAATGAACGAATCCGACCCCGTCACCCGGTGACACTCCAGCACCTCCATCCACTTGTTCACCTGCGTCTGGAAACTTCGCACCATCGACTCCGATCCACCGATCGACAGCCTCACAAAAATCAGAATCGGCATCCCCAGCCGCTCCAGGTCGATATCCGCATGGAACCCGCGAATCACTCCCAGCTTTTCCAGCCGATAGACCCTCTCCGCCACCGCCGGCGTCGTCAACCCCACCCGTCGTCCAAGTTCCGCCCAGGACAGCCGGGCATCCTGCTGAAGCTCCTCAATAATCTTCCAGGAAATCCGGTCCAGTTCCGCCGGCTCGTACCGCGGCCTGTTTCGACTCGTAGCCATCTATCCACCCTTTCGATTCAAAGGACATTAGCATTCTTTTCATGCGAAAGTAAATGCGTTGCCTTGAAAAGGCTATCGAATCGGATTGTCAGTCGTCCCAACCGGGTGCGATACTTCCCGTCGTCGCACTCGCAGGTCGCGCGACCACGGAGCTTCCCCATGGCTCAGCTGCATTATCTGTCCGGCTTTGGCAACGAGTTTGCCACCGAGGCCCATCCCGGCGCATTGCCGCAGGGCCAAAATGCCCCCCAACAAGCCCCCCTCGGTCTCTATACCGAACAAATCAGCGGCACCGCCTTTACCGCCCCGCGCCACCTCAATCGCCGCACATGGAGCTACCGCATTCGGCCCTCCGTGATGCACAAGCCCTTTCACGAGTTCGCCCAAAGCACCTTTCTGCGCAGCGGCCCATTCAACGAACTCCCCACCCCGCCTAACCAGATGCGCTGGAACCCGATCCCTATCCCCACCCAGCCAACCGACTTCATTGAAGGCATCGTCACCCTCGGCGGCAACGGCGACCCATCCATGCAGGACGGCGTCGGCATCCATCTTTACGTTGCCAATACCCCCATGCACAACCGCTTCTTCTCCAACGCCGACGGCGAAATGCTCACCCTCCCCCAGCGGGGCCGCCTGCTGCTGCGCACCGAGCTTGGCATCCTCGAAGTCTCCCCAGGCGAACTCGCCGTCATTCCACGCGGCATCAAGTTCCGCGTGGAACTGCCTGACGGAGAGGCCCGCGGCTACATTTGCGAGAACTACGGTCAGACTTTCCGACTCCCCGACCTCGGCCCCATCGGCGCCAACGGTCTTGCCAACTCCCGCGACTTCCTCACCCCCGTCGCCGCCTACGAAGACCGCGAAGGCGCATTCGATGTGATCTCAAAGTTTCTGGGCCGCCTGTGGCGCGCCGAGATGGACCACTCACCGCTGGATGTCGTCGCCTGGCACGGCAACTACGCGCCTTACAAGTACGACATGGCCCGCTTCAACTGCATCAACACGGTCAGCTTCGACCATCCCGACCCGTCCATTTTCACCGTCCTCACCGCGCCCACTGGCCTGCCCGGCACCGCCAATGTAGACTTTGTCATCTTCCCGCCACGCTGGATGGTCGCCGACCACACCTTTCGCCCACCATGGTTCCACCGCAACAGGATGAACGAGTTCATGGGCCTGATCCTCGGCCAGTATGACGCCAAAGCCGAAGGCTTTCTGCCCGGTGGAGCCAGCCTGCACAACTGCATGTCTGGCCACGGCCCTGACGCCGAAACCTTCGAGCGCGCCAGCAAGGCCGAGTTGAAACCGCACTACATCGACGGCACCCTAGCCTTCATGTTTGAGACCCGGCTCCCCGTCCAGCCTACGAGATTCGCGTTGCAAGAAAAAATCCTCCAGCATGAGTACTATGAGTGCTGGCAAACCCTAAAGAAGAACTTCAAGGCCCCGGCGAGCTGACTTCCCCGGCATCCGTCTTGAAGATGCTGTCATCCTGAGCATCCTAACTTGCATAGCAAGTTACATCCGCAAGGAACACCAATACTGTCGAAGTCGTTCATAGAGAGAAAACTGTCATCCTGAGCGAAAGGGGCCCCAGGCGCACTTCATTTCCGGGGTCCCCGGCGACAGGTCTTCGTCGCTGGGGTGGAGTTCCGGGGTCCCCGGCGACAGGTCTTCGTCGCTGGGGTGGAGTTCCGGGGTCCCCGGCGACAGGTCTTCGTCGCTGGGGTGGAGGTGGGGGGTGGTGAGTCGAAGGACCTGCATTTGTTCTTGCCTCGCCAGCCAATTGAAGATTCACATGGAACTCTTTTCAGCACCCGAATGGCGTCGCACCAGCTGGCTCGATTCGGCCAACGACCCCACCTGCGGTTTTCCCCTGCAAAGCCTCCCCTACTGCATCTTCTCCGATCAAGACAACCGGCCACGACCCGGCGTAGGCATTGGCACTTTCATCCTCGACCTCCGCTGGTTAAGTGGCGCAGGCCTCCTCGAAGGTCTTCCGCCCTCCCTCCACGCCGCCCTCCAGGCGTCCACGCTCAATCCGCTCATCGCCTGCGGTTCCCGAGCCCACTCCGCCCTGCGCGGTCGCCTAACGGACCTACTCGACGCCACCGCCGACCAAGCCACCCGCGATTCCGTCGGCGGCGCCCTCGTGCCGATGCAATCCGCAACGCTGCTCAAGCCCGTCCACCCACCCAACTACACCGACTTTTACGCATCCATCCACCACGCCCTGCGTGTCGGCCGCCTCTTCCGCCCGGAAAACCCGCTGCTGCCCAACTACATGTACGTCCCCATCGGCTATAACGGCCGCGCCTCCTCCATCGTTGGCAGCGGATCCCCAATTCGCCGCCCCAGCGGCCAATCCAAACCCTCCGCTGCCGGCGAAGCTCCCAATTTCGGCCCCAGCAAATTCCTCGACTACGAAGTCGAAGTCGGCATCTATATTGCCGAAGGCAACCCGCTCGGCGAACCAATCCCCATCCGCCAGGCCGGCAGGCACATTTTCGGCCTATCCCTCCTCAACGACTGGTCTGCCCGCGACATCCAGTCCTGGGAAAACCAGCCTCTCGGTCCGTTCCTGGGTAAAAGCTTCGCCACCAGCGTCTCTCCCTGGGTCGTTCCGCCTGCCGCACTCGCCCCTTTCCGCGTTCCCGCCAAACTGCGCCCTGCCGACGATCCCGGCCCGCTCCCCTATCTCTGGGACGCCGTCGATCAATATACCGGCGCATTCGACATGACCGTTGAAGCACACATCCTGACCCCAGCCATGCGCGCCGCCGGCCAACCGCCTCACCGGCTAAGTCAGGCCAACCTCGCCGAACTCTGGTGGACACCCGCCCAGCTCATCGCCCACCACACCAGCAACGGCTGCAACCTGCTGCCCGGTGACCTGCTCGCCACCGGCACCATCTCCAACCATGCCGACGAATCCGCAGGCTGCCTTCTTGAAATGACTGTCGGAGGCAAGCAACCCATCGCCCTCCCCAACGGCGAATCCCGCTCCGCCCTTGAAGACGGCGACGAGGTCATCCTGCGCGGCTTTTGCCGCCGGCAAGGCTATCCAGACATCTCTCTCGGAGAGTGTCGAGGCTTGGTTCTGCCAGCGCTATAGGCCAACCTTTGATTCTTAAGCCAATCCGCCCCTTCACTTCCAGAATGGCAAGTGCATCGCCATCTTTTTCGATAAACCGGTATTCATTGTCGTCATTCCGTCGGCCTATCCTCATGGTCAGTTGGTCCAGTTGGTTCAGGGAACTACCCCGCAGTTTCTTCCCCTCGCCAGCCACCCGGAGGTCCCGATGGCTACCTTTGCCCCAAGTACCGTCACCAGCAGTCAGGATTTCCTGCCCCTCAAGGGCACCGATCACGTCGAGTTCTATGTGGGGAACGCGCGCCAGGCGGCCTATTTCTACCGAGCCGCCTTTGGCATGAGCATGGTGGCCTATGCCGGCCCCGAGACGGGACAGCGCGACCGTGCGTCCTATGTCGTGCAGCAGGGCAAAGTACGTTTCGTTCTGACTACTTCATTGCGCCCCGGCTGCCCCATCGCCGAGCATGTTGCCCGCCACGGCGACGGCGTCCGCGTCATCGCCCTTGAAGTGGACGACGCCCGCCAGGCGTGGCTCGAAACCACCGCTCGCGGCGCACGCTCGATAGCGGCCCCCGTGCAGACAGCCGACAACTTCGGCCGAATCACCACCGCCTCGATCGCCGCCTACGGCGACACCATCCACACCTTCGTCGAACGCGGCCACTACAACGGCGCATTCCTTCCCGGCTTCCGCGCCGAACCTGCCGACACCGTCGCCCGCCCCACCGGCCTCAAGCATGTAGACCACATGGTGGGCAACGTGGGCTGGCACGCCATGGACGAGTGGGTCGAGTTCTACTCCCATGTGATGGGTTTTCAGCTTTACCAGCACTTCGATGAGAAGGACATTTCAACGGAATACTCCGCTCTCATGTCGAAGGTGATGGCCAACGGCAACGGATTCGTAAAGTTCCCCATCAACGAGCCGGCAGAAGGCCGCAGGCGCTCCCAGATCGAAGAATATCTCGACTTTTACCAGGGCCCGGGCGTGCAGCACATCGCCCTCGCCACCGACGACATTCTCGCCACCGTCTCCCGCATGCAGGCTCAGGGCATCGAATTCCTCACCGTCCCCCACACCTACTACACCGAGCTCGTCCGCCGGGTGGGCGCCATCGACGAGCCAATTGAAGAGCTGGAGCGCCTCGGGATTCTTGTCGATAGAGACGACGAGGGCTACATGCTCCAGATCTTCACCCGTCCTGTCGAAGACCGGCCGACCCTGTTCTACGAGATCATCCAGCGCAAAGGCAGCCGCAGTTTCGGCAAAGGCAATTTCAAGGCTCTCTTTGAAGCCATCGAACGCGAGCAGGCCCTGCGGGGGAACCTCTAATGGCTACAGCAGTTGCCCAACCCAAAACCGCGCCGTTTCTCCCCAAGGCCGCTCCCTTCCTGATAGCACAGGATTATGACGCTTACTCCACCGAGCAACATAGTGTCTGGGCGGAACTGGTGCGCCGACGCATGCCACAGCTTGAGCGCCACGCCGCGCAGGAATATCTCGACGGCTTCGAATCGCTCTGCCTGCCCTATGACCGTCTCCCAAACCTGGCCGCCGTCTCTGCCAAACTCGAGCGCCGCACCGGTTGGAACGCCACCCCCGTTAGCGGATTCATGCCCGCCCCCGCGTTTTTTGAGATGCTCGCCGCGCGACGCTTTCCCACCACCACCTGGCTGCGCGGTTCCAACTCGCTGGAATACACCCCAGAGCCCGACATCTTTCACGACGTCTTCGGGCACGTTCCAATGCACGCCCACCCGGTCTTCGCGGACTTCCTCGCCCATTACGGCCAGCTCTGCGCACGCATTCGCGATGAAGCAATTCTGGAACGCATCGGCCGCGTCTTCTGGTACACCGTCGAATTCGGACTCATCCGCCAGAGTGGCGAAATCAAGGTCTACGGCAGCGGGCTTATCAGTTCCAATGGCGAATGTTCCAACGTGCTCGAAAGCGGCTGCGAAGTGCGCCCCTTCAACCTCAACGAAGTGCTGCGAACGCCGGTCAGGGTAGACCAGATGCACCACCTGCTCTTCGCCATCGAAAGCTTTGACGAGATTTACCACGCCATGCACACGCTCCAAGCCCGCATCGACGCTGGTGCCCGCCTCCGCGACTGAATCCATGTGGTCCATTCAGTGCCCATCTCTCATCCGTCTGTCCTTTTCAGCAAGGTGAATCTGTGCCCCATTCATCGCGGTTTTATCCAGATGAGTGGGCCGACACAAACCTTTCGATCCCTGTTCTAAACTCACAAAGTCCCCAACCCTGCATCCAATATCCACAGACGCAGAACACATGCTATAGTCGTCGAGTTTTCAAGAAGAGCGCAATCAGGAACGGTGGAATGGCGGAAGATCTGAAGTTTGACAACAGTCTGCAATCGAAGCTCGATGTAGAGTCGCCGCGCTCCAAAGCCAACCGCGCTGCCCTCGCCGAACTCATGGCATCCACGCGCACCGAAGAAGATTCCATCCGTCTCGGCGGCGGCGCAAAAGCAGCGGAAGCGCAGCACTCCAAAGGCCGCCTCACCGTGCGCGAACGGCTCCGGCTTCTGCTCGACGAGGGAACCGAGCTTCTCGAGCTTGGCCTCTGGGCCGCTTATGGCATGTACTCGGATTACGGGGGCGCCCCCGGCGCAGGCGTCGTTACTGGCCTTGGCCGAGTCTGCGGCCGCCTCTGCATGATCATTGCCAACGACGCCACGGTCAAGGCCGGCGCCTTCTTCCCCATGACCGCCAAAAAGGTCCTCCGTGCCCAGACCATCGCCCTCGAAAATCGCATCCCCACCCTTTATCTGGTCGACTCTTCCGGCGTCTTTTTGCCTCTCCAGGAAGATGTCTTCCCCGACACAGACGACTTCGGCCGCGTGTTCCGCAACAATGCCGTGATGAGTTCGATGGGCATTCCGCAAATCACCGCCATCATGGGCATGTGCGTGGCTGGCGGCGCTTATCTCCCGGTGATGACTGACACCGTTCTCATGACCGAGGGCTCCGGCCTGTTTCTTGCCGGCCCATCGCTGGTTCAAGCGGCCATTGGCCAAAAGACCGATCCCGAAGAATTAGGCGGCGCATCCATGCACGCCGAAATCTCCGGCACCGTCGATTTCAAGGAGCCTAACGATCATCTCTGCATCGCGCGCCTGCGTTCCCTGGTCCATAAGATCGGACAACGGCAATCCGCAGCCGGAATTTATAGCTCACTGCCATTCGATCAAGCACACGATGCGCCAAAATTTCCGCCTGACGACTTATACGCTTTGTTGAATCCCGCTCCCGGCGCCAGCAACGTCTACGACATGCACGAAGTGATCGCTCGCATCGTAGACCGCAGTGAGTTCGATGAGTATAAAGCCGACTTCGGCCGAACTCTCCTTTGCGGTTATGCGCGCATAGGCGGCCGCGCCGTCGGCATTGTCGCAAACCAGAAGGTCAATCAAAATCAGACCGTCGCCATGGGCCCCGCGGCCGGAATGCAGCGCATTGAAGTCGGCGGCGTCATCTATACAGAGAGCGCACAGAAAGCCGCCCGCTTCATCATGGATTGCAATCAGAACCTCGTTCCGCTGATCTTTCTGCATGATGTCAACGGATTCATGGTGGGCAAAGATGCCGAGTGGTCGGGCATCATCCGTGCCGGCGCAAAGATGGTGTCCGCAGTCAGCACCAGCGTCGTGCCAAAAATCGCCGTAATCCTTGGCGGCAGCTTCGGTGCGGGCCACTACGCCATGTGCGGCAAGGCTTACGACCCACGATTTCTTTTCGCCTGGCCCACGGCGCGCTATGCCGTGATGAGCGGCGCGTCAGCCGCCAACACCCTCGCCGAGGTACGCGCAAAGCAGTTGGAACGCGGCGGCAAAACGCTTTCAGACACTGACCGTAAAGCCATCTACGACGAAATCAAAGCCACCTACGATGCGCAGGCCGATCCGCGTTATGGCGCAGCCCGCCTGTGGATTGACGCCATCATCGATCCCGCAAAAACAAGAGACGTGCTTATCCAGGCATTAGCCGCATGCGCCCTCAACCCCGACGTCCCCAAGTTCAACCCCGGCGTGCTCCAAACCTGAAGCTTCGCCGGGACCCCGCTACGACTCTCTGTGCCCCATCCATTCGCGTCCTTTGCGAATGGGTGGGAGGCGGAAGTCAATGATGAAGGGTACGGGCTTCAGCCCGTACAACGATCCAAGCAACAAACCTGGGCTTCAGCCCCCGAGGGAATGCAACCTTTCCCAGCCAATCGGCCCCTCCAAAGGAACTCAAATGACCGTAACCACCCAACCCGTTTCAAGCCTTTACCCCTTCGTCCTCAGCGAAGACCAGGAGCACCTCCGCCGCGAGATTCGCGACTTCGCCGCCCGCGAGATCGCGCCCAACATCATGGCCTGGGACGAGGCCGGCGAATTCCCCTCCGCCGTCGTCAAAAAGCTCGGCGTCATGGGCCTGCTCGGCGTCATCTTCCCGCCTGAGCTGGGCGGTGCGGGCCTCGGCTATGTTGACTATGTGCTGGCCATCGAGGAGCTCTCCGCCGTCGACGGCTCCATTGGCATCATCGTCGCCGCCCACAACTCACTCGGCACCAACCACATCTTCCTCGCCGGCAATGAAGCCCAGAAGAAGAAGTACGTCTCGCGTCTCGCATCCGGCGAGTGGCTGGGCGCATGGGCGCTGACCGAGCCCGGCTCCGGCTCCGACGCCAGCGCCGCCAAAACGACCGCCGTCAAAAAAGGCGACCACTACGTCCTCAACGGCAGCAAGACCTTCATCACCAACGGCCGCTACGCCGACGTCGCCACCGTCATCGCCGTCACCGACAAGACCAGGGGCACGCATGGTCTGTCAGCGTTCATCGTCGAGAAAGGCACGCCCGGCTTTCGCCCCGGCAAGAAGGAAAACAAGCTGGGCCTGCGCGCCAGTGACACCAGCGAGCTCATCTTTGAAGACTGCGAGATCCCCGCAGAAAACCTGCTCGGCAACGAAGGCGAGGGCTTCGTCGATGCCATGCGCGTGCTCGACGGAGGCCGCATCTCCATCGCGGCTCTCGCGCTGGGCATCGGCCGCGGCGCGCTCGACGCCGCAACAAAATACGTCAAGGAACGCCGCCAGTTCGGCAAAGCCATCGCCGAGTTTCAGGGCATCCAGTGGAAGCTGGCCGACATGGCCACGGAGCTCGACGCCGCCCGCCTGCTCACCCAGCGCGCGGCCGTCTTGAAAGACGCCGGCCGCAAGGTTACGCGCGAGTCCGCCATGGCCAAGCTCTTTGCCAGCGAAGTCGCCGTGCGCATCTGCAATGAGGCTGTGCAACTTTTCGGCGGCTATGGCTTCATCAAGGACTATCCTGCCGAGAAGTACTACCGCGACGTCAAGCTATGTACCATCGGCGAAGGCACAAGCGAGATCCAGCGCATGGTCATCGCCCGCGAGATCCTCAAGGTCCACCCATCGCGAGGTTAACCAGCCGTAAACTTGCCTCCATCAACCAATGGCTCATGAATGAATCAGTCAAACTCGTTGAATGTCCACGCGATGCCTGGCAGGGGCTTTCCGCACAAATCCCCGCGCAACAAAAAGCAGACTACCTGCGCCGCCTAATCGCCGCCGGCTTCACGCACATCGACGCCGTCAGCTTCGTCTCCCCCGCCGCGGTCCCGCAAATGGCCGACTCTGAAGAGGTGCTGCGACTTCTCGATCCCTTCAATAACGTGGAACTGATCGGTATCGTTGTCAACGAAAAAGGCGCACAGCGTGCCATCGCCACTGGCCGCGTGCGAACACTCGGCTTCCCCTGTTCCATCTCCCCCGGGTTCCTTCGCCGCAACCAAAACCAGACGCCTGAGCAATCTCTACGCACCTTGCAATCGGTTGCCAAACTCGCTCGCGCAGCCGGACTCGATGTAGTGGCTTATATCTCAATGGCCTTTGGCAACCCCTACGGTGAAACCTGGTCCATCGACCATGTCGCTGATGCATCCAGCCTGATCGTCGAATGTGGCGTCAACCAAATCTTATTGGCCGATACTGTAGGCGTTGCAACGCCTGAGCGAGTTGCAGAGACTGTAGCCGCCGCGCTCGATGCCCAACCAGGCGAACAAATCGGCGTCCATCTCCATGCCCGCCCACAAGACGCGGGCGCAAAAATCCGAGCGGCCTATCAGGCCGGCTGCCGTCGGTTCGACTCCGCGATTGGCGGTCTCGGCGGATGCCCCTTCGCACAGGACGCGCTGGTTGGAAACATTCCCACAGAAATATTGATAGCTGAACTCGCACAACTAGGGGCACAGTTACCTGCCTTACAGACACTCGATGAACTGCTGAACAGCACCGCCGAGATCGCACGCGACTTCAGCGCAGTTCACGATTAAAAAAGCATGATGGCGAAAGTGTTGGAGGATTCAATTGAGTTACACAACGATCCTGGTTACCGAAGAAGCAAACGTCCAGACAATTACGCTGAATCGTCCCGAGCGCCGCAACGCCATGACTCCGGAGATGCAACTTGAACTCACCGCCGCTCTCGAAGAAGCAGCCGGCGGGCTCTGCCGCGTAGTCGTCTTCAAGGGTGCCGGCGATGCCTTCTGCTCCGGCCTCGACCTCACTGCTCTGCAAAAGATGCATGACAAATCCGCAGACGATCGTCGGGCTGATGCAGAGCGAATTGCGAAACTTTTCCGCACCCTCTACGAGTGCCCCAAACCAACCATCGCCGCGGTTCATGGCCCGGCCATCGCCGGTGGCACCGGCCTCGCCACGCTCTGCGACTTCACCCTTGCCGTGCCTGCAGCCAAATTCGGCTACACAGAAGCGCGCATCGGCTTTGTGCCGGCATTGGTTTCTGCGTATCTCGCGTTGCAAATCGGCGACAAGCGCGCCCGCGACCTTTTGCTCACGGGTCGCTTCTACGACGCCGCAGAGGCATATCGTCTCGGCCTCGTGAATGAAGTTGTGCCGCCGGAGCTTTTGGATGATCGCGTCCGGGCGCTTGCTGAGCAGCTAGCCGCGAACAGCCCGGCATCACTCGCCGCAACCAAGCAATTAATGGCCGCTCAAAACAAGGCGTGGCTCCATCACGCGATCTCGCTTGCAATGGAAGCCAACGCGCAAGCGCGAGAGACAGCCGATTTCCGCGAAGGCATCGACGCGTTCCTTGCGAAACGAAAACCCGTCTGGTCAAGCGAACGCTGACATCGCCTATTTCACAAAACCGGCCAGGCCCACCGCCGCATCGGTCTGCCGTGTCACCTGCTCGCGCGTCACCCCGTCCGCTAGCTCCACCAGTTCAAACCCTGCCGACGTCACATCCAACACGCACAGATCTGTAATCACCCGCTGCACCACCCGCGTCCCGGTCAGCGGAAGCGTGCATTCCCGCAGCAACTTCGCGCTGCCGTCCTGCGCCATATGTTCCATGATCGCAATCACGCGCCGCACTCCTGACACAAGGTCCATCGCCCCGCCCATCCCCTTCACTCGCTTGCCCGGAATCATCCAGTTGGCCAGATCCCCGTGCTCTGAAACCTGCATCGCCCCAAGAATTGCCAGGTCAATGTGCCCGCCGCGAATCATTGCAAACGAGTCCGCACTTGAAAACGTGGACGCCCCCGGAAGAAACGTCACCGTCTGCTTTCCGGCGTTGATCAAATCGGCGTCAACCTCATGCTCGCGTGGAAACGGCCCCATCCCCAGCAAGCCGTTTTCCGATTGGAGCGTCACCGTGATCCCCTCAGGAATATGGTTGGCCACGAGTGTCGGAATGCCGATGCCGAGATTCACATAAAATCCATCCTTCAGTTCCTTTGCCGCGCGCGCGGCCATCTGATGTCGACTCCAAGCCACAGTTCTAACCCTCCCGCGTGGTTCTTTTTTCAATCCGTTTTTCGGCGTTAGGATTATGCACAACCCGGTGCACAAATATCCCCGGCGTGTGAATCTCGTCCGGATCAAGCTCACCCGGTTCCACCAGAATCTCAACCTCGGCAACCGTGATCTTTCCGCAGGTAGCCGCATTGGGGTTGAAGTTGCGCGCCGTGCGCCGGTACACCAGGTTGCCAAGCCGATCTGCCTTCCATGCCTTCACCAGCGCAACATCGGCAACAATACCCCGCTCTAGAATGTATGTCAGCCCATCAAAATCCTTGTGCTCTTTGCCCTCACCAACCACGGTGCCCACGCCTGTCCGCGTATAGAAGCCGGGAATTCCAGCACCTCCGGCCCGCATCCGTTCCGCCAGCGTTCCCTGCGGGCAAAACTCAATCTCCAACTCGCCGGCTAGATACTGCCGCTCAAACTCGTTGTTCTCGCCAACATAACTTGAAATCATCTTCTTTACCTGCCGCGTCCCGAGTAACATTCCGATGCCCCACTGATCTACGCCCGCGTTGTTGCTGGCGATCGTCAAGTTGCGAACACCGGAGTCGCGCAACGCGGCAATCAGCGCGTCGGGCACGCCGCACAAGCCAAAGCCGCCAATGGCCAGTAACATTCCATCCCGCACAATCCCATCCAGCGCAGCCCGCGCATCGGGCCATACCTTTCTAAATCCCCATCCGCTCTCCGCGTTATACTCCCGCATCCCTTCCTCCGCCGACTCCAACGCACCACCCATCCTACTCTCTAAAATCAGACACCCGTGGACAGAAAAAGGCGGCGTATCGTACCGGTGCAAAGATGTGATCTCCTTATCGGTGCCGAGACTGGCTCGCAATCGCGGTCGCTGTTTTGGCAGGCGAAGGCAAGCCAATTCTCCGCTGCGATTTTGAGCTTGAATCGCAACACCATACAATACTCATTAGCATCGGGAAAACAGGATCGAACGCACTCGGCCTCCTGCGAATTGTCGGGCACAGGTGCATTGTGGGGCGCTGGATACGCTCTTCCGACCCCGTAGACTGTGAGCTAAAATTCGAACCGCTGCGATTGCGTGGCATCTCCTCAGTAAGCGAGTCAAAGCGGCAGTTACCAGCTACACTTCCTACCGCATTCGTCCAGGAAGTTGGCGTTAGTCATTGAAGGGCCTGTAGCTCAACGGTTAGAGCAGGGGACTCATAATCCCTTGGTTGGGGGTTCGAATCCCTCCGGGCCCACCATTCCATCGACAACTTGCGCGTGGTTCTTTTCGCACACTTCAGGCCGTGTGACGTGGATTGTGACGTACCAGAACTGGTCCCTGTTTTTGCTGGGGGGTTTCTTTCGGTTCGACAAGCGGGCTACAAAGGCCACTTCGACGATCCCAAGACCAGGCAGAGCAATCGCCGCATCCCTCACGGCCCGAAATTTGTCGAGAGTCTTACGGCTTTGAAGTCAACCAAAGCGGTTCCAACGGGCTTGGTGTCCTCGGCTCGGAACGGTTCCCCGCTCAGTCAGCGCAATCTGCTCAATCGCCAGCTCAAGCCGACTTGCGGAAAACTTGAGTTGACGGGCGTCAATTGGCACTGGTTCCGGCACGCCCACGCTACCTTGCTCGATTCGGTGGGGGCGCCTATCGGCACAACCCAGGCCTGCTTGGGCACTCGTCTTCGGCAATCACCCGAGACAGATACATTCACTCGGCCCCAGCGGACGAGCGTCGGGTAGTTGGAGACGTGGAAAAGCTTATTGGACCCAAGTGAACCCAAGTTCCGATTCAGCCCGGAACGGCGATTTCTCTAATTCAATGAATCTATGAGACTTCTTGGTCGGGACGGGGAGATTTGAACTCCCGACCCCTCGCACCCCAAGCGAGTGCTCTACCAGGCTGAGCCACGTCCCGACACAATTGCGCCGGCCCGCAACAGAAGACCGGCTTATTAACTACTAACTTAGTCTACACCAGTGATCGCCCGCCGCGCCGCACCCTGCCCCAACAAACCAGCCAACGAACAGGCCAAACGCATTTGAAAATCGATCGAACCACTGAATGTGCCTTCAGGCAGGCCTGCAACCCGATCCCCCATACCCCATCCAAAAAAAAGCAACCCCCTCCCCCAACC
>Ga0302278_10001376_pt1 | contig 30043 bp, 12 predicted proteins | sample III_Bog_N3_2_FD_194543 | JGI IMG/M metagenome (GOLD analysis project Ga0302278, IMG submission 194543) | Peat permafrost microbial communities from Stordalen Mire near Abisko, Sweden - III_Bog_N3_2 | ecosystem: Environmental > Terrestrial > Soil > Wetlands > Peat | place: Sweden: Abisko... | reverse complement strand
GGGCCGCGCACCAGTGACGAACTACTCCAGGCCGCCGCCACGGCTTTTGCCGCCGTCTCTCCAACCGATTGCCTCGGCTTCTTTTCTCACGCCAAATACTCTACATGATTTATGTAAATGCTCTAAGATCGCGCGCTGAATTTTTTAGCGAGAATTTTCCAAACCTTGTCTGCGTCTGTGGGTTGTCCAAATAACCGGGATGGCATTTTCCCTCATGCGTGCTGCCGACGGTGCGGGTTTCACGGGCTTTTCTTGACTTATTACAATAAAACGATGCCTGACATTTGTCATATTGCGTGCAAGGTGAATTATACTGAAAATGTTGAGCAAATTCCACATGGACAGATGTATGAAAGCATTGTTTGCGAATACCGCCTCGCCAATGCCGGCGAAACTGAGTTATGGTTGCTTTTTGAGACGAGACAAATGATCCAATAATGAACACGAGCCAAAACGAATACTTCCGTGACGCCACAGCGTCAAAAATGAAAATTCCAATAAGGATTTTTCAGCACATGGGTATGCTTTATCTCTGCGCCCTCGGTTTACTTCAGGTGTTCGGGAACGGCTCGCTTTCGGCAAGTGAGCCCGTCAGTTCGGCGGCCCCGGTGCTGCTAGAAACCAATAATTTGCGCGGCTATGGCGCTCTCTCAGGAACGTATCGGACGCTGCCCTCCATGCCGGGCGCATCCGTGCTTGTGATCGTTTGCGAGTCCACCGCCAAGGCGCAGTTGGTGGCGGCAAAATATTTATCCGACCTGGCTTGTCTTCCCGGTGTTACGGACGCGGCGTTGCCTTCCACGCCACCCATCACGGCGCATCAGATCGCGGGCCAAGGTGCGGTTGCGGCGGTCCGACTCGATAGCAAAGTTTATATTCTAACTGCGGCCGACTTGAAGGCGTTGGCGACCGTCGTTACGAGCGCGCTGCCGGCGTCGGGCACAGAAATATCATCGAAACCTGAAGTGGCTGTCCCCATGTATCTCGACCGCTGGGATAAGTTTGGTTTCCGGTTCTATTACCGCCCTTGGGAACAATTCAAGAAGCAGCCTGCCGGGCAAGTCTATGATGTCAATCACGAGTTCGAATGGGCCAAGGCGCAGGGCCAATCCGGAATCGTCTTTTGGGATGGCATGAACACCATTGACTCGGCCGAAGGCATCACCGGTGAAACCTGGTGGGATTGGGCGGAAAAGGCGGCGAAGAAGAACGAGCTGCCAACCGCCATGAACGATTCGTTTGGAAATGGCGAGGTCAACCGCTATCGCGATCAAGAAGCGCAGCGACAGCCACAATTCGTCGGCGGTGCCTACGATATTGCCCGACAAGACATTGATGGTGCCGGAATGCAATCATGGAATGCCACCACGGCCGCCGACGAAGTTTTGGGTTTGTTGCAGAGCACGATTCGCGACTTTAAGGACGACTCCAACATGGTTTCATGGCTCGAGCCGCACGGCGAAATTAAGAGCGGTGCCAATCAAGTCCTTATGGAATGGGGGCCGGCTGCGGACGCAGGCTATCGCGCTTACCTCAAAGAGACTTATGGTTCGCTGGCTGCAATCAGCCAACGATGGTATGGCGAGGATGGACGTCTTCGTTCATGGGATGAGATTCGTGTGCCGGAAGTGGCGTCATTTCTCGGTTGGAACTCCAATGCCATTGACCTGACTGGCACCTGGCGCATCGGTTACGAACCATTTACCGGCACAAAGCCCAGCGATCAGGCGCTGAGAGTGATATTTAACCGTCGCGTCGAAGGCACCACGCCAGCCCCGGATGCGTGGTATGCGCCGGACTTTGATGACAGTTCTTGGCCGACACTCAAAGCGCCCGGCAACGATGCCATGATGTTCTTGTCGCACCGTCCAGCCGTTTTTCGCCGGACGCTTGACGTGTCGGACACCTGGCGCGCGAGTCATCCTAAAGCATGGCTATACGTCTTTGACTTGAGCGTCGTCGCGGACGACGCGGTGCGCGTCTGGCTCAACGGCGTGGAGATTGCCAAAAGCCCCACCTTGTCTAATACGCCGCATTGGTGTGCGGTGGATGTCTCGGCATATCTCAAGACTGGTTCCAACTCCGTCGCACTGCGGTTACCAAAAGGCTACATTGCCTATCGGTCATATATCTCGCCCGACGCACCCGTCCAATATCCCAATTTAGGGATTCACAAGAACGCGCAGTGGGTTGATTTTGCAAACTGGCAGCAATGGTGCCGCATGAACATGATCAAACGCGGGATGGAGATGATCCGTCAGGTTGACCCCGACCGTAACATTACGCAGATGCACCCTGATGAATATTCAGACGGACTAAAGGAGCTATGTCGAAAGTATGGGGCGGAGTTCCACAATACAGGCTACATGGCAGCCTTTTTCGCCGACCTGAATCCATTGTTGATGAACGGCGCGGATCTACCTTGCTCACTCGAACCCGGCAGTCCTCCGCCGACGTTGATAGCCTACAAGAATATGATGGGGCTTTATTACAGCGAAGGAGTGCAGGGCGTGGACTATTTCATCCACATCGGAGACGTTCTCTGGCACGACGATATTCGGGACTATTTTGAAAAAACCCAGAATAAAGTCCACCTATTCGGCAAATATCATGCTCCCAAGGCTCAAGTTGCCGTGCTCTATGCCTACAAGGCAAATGCCGCTAACATCTTTCCATGGGACAGCGATCCGAACGACAAGCTGGCTTCGGGTTACTGGGCTTGGAATGTTGCCGCGCCTCTGCTTGGACGATGCAATCGGGACGCGCTTAGCGATTCAGACTTTACAAATGGAGCCGCCGGCGCTTACAAAGTGATCATTGACTCAGATACCTCGGTGATGGATGACACTCTGGTAAATCAGATAGACCAGTATGTCCGCAACGGTGGAGTGTTTGTCACCTTTGTCCAGACCGGCCGCCACACTCCGCTTCAACCCGACAGTTGGCCCATTGCAAGACTGACTGGCTACAAGGTGTCACACATTGACAAGCTTGGCGCCAATGGGAATCCGCTGGAAACACGCACCTTGCTGGCCGCGCCGGGACAGAGTATCTACGACAATGCGGCGCTGACCGATTTCAATGCAGCTCGCGCGAATGGCCTCTCGCTACAGCCACAAGCCGCCGACACCCATGACTTATTACTCTGGCCAGATGGAACTGTTGCGGCCGGCTACCGTCAGCTTGGCAAGGGTATCATCGTCGAGCTTGGCTGCAAATGGACAGGCACAAAGATGCCTGACCACATTGGTCCGGGCGGCAACTCGACTCAATTCAAGGCTGTCAAAACTCTGTTGTCACGGTTGATGGACTGGCAAAAAATTCCCCAACTGCCGGGGCGATTGGTTACCGAAAACGAGCAGGTTTTAGTGAGGCATTATCTGTCAAACAATGGTTTGTATGATGTATGGACTTTGTGGAATCAGAGTTCGACTGATCCGCAAACTGTTAGCCTCACAATTAATGGCGCACCAAAGGTTGCCTTTGATGTGGACACCTCGCTTCCAGTCGAGTTGTCCGCTTCGCCCACAGGCGGGCAATTGAATGATATTAAAATCGAACCCAAGGAGACTAAAATCTTTCTGGTGGCACGCGACCAGATCGCCACTGCCCCGCTGGACTGGTTCAAGCTTCAGCGCAATTGGTGGCGCGGGACAACCAAAGCTTCGTTGACGCCGCTGCCGCCGCCCTCGCACCGATTTACCGTGGATCTCGGTCGTGACTGGCAATGGCGCGCGCTTACCGAAACGGACCAAGCCGAGCAAGTCGCGAAGCTATCAGCCGATACCGGCTGGGAAACAATGCGACTAGGCATTTGGACGATTCCAGATCACACAAATATTCAACATGGATTGTTCCGCCGCTCCTTTACTGTTCCGGCTGGGTTTGAAGGAGGCCGGGTCAGTCTCTGGCTTCAGAGCCAAAGCGATTCGACGTTTGTAGATCGAGGCCGGGTTTGGCTTGATGGCGTGCTGGTGCGAGATTGGGGACGTGAGGGCATCGCGGGCAATGACTTCGGTGGAGCGCTTAAACCCGCCACAACGCACACCTTGGCGGTTGAGATTGACGGCACTGGTGCGTTAGTCGGTTCGCGTGGGACTTGCTGGATCGCCTGGAAACCGTCGCCACTCACTTCAATCAACTTAGCCGGAGAGTGGACGCCTAGTCGCGATATGTTGAGATATAGTTCCCCGCTCAAAGTGCCCGGCCAATATGAAGCTTTCTCAATCCGGCGAACTATTGCGATACCCGCATCGTTCGCAGGACAGACCATTATCATTAGTGTGAACGGTCATGCACCGCTGTCCGGCTTGCTGGTCAACGACCGCTGGGTCCAGCGAAAAAATCCCATAGGCGATGAATGGAGCCTAAATATCACGCCATGGGTGAAACCAGGCGAGGCTAACAAGTTCGAATTGGTCAGTGCCAATGGTCCTGGCAAGGGCACCGTATCATCGGTCGCCTTGGAGGCATATACCTCTGGCTCCTACCCGTGAAAACGGTTGGGTGCGGCTGGTCGCCGCAGCGAGAGATGATATGTCTGGTCCACAATTCAGTTGGCGATTAAGCATGAAGCAGGTAACCATTTGGCGAAGTTAAGTCTAATGAAAACAAGCACAATTCAAATAATAATAACGGCAGGTTCACTCTTGTTGGCCCCGGTTTTGGTGCCTGCACAGGGAGCATCGTCCGCCGCAGCCGAAACTAAGGAACATCGCGCTGCTCGCATGGCCTGGTGGCGCGAGGCGAAGTTCGGCATGTTCATCCATTGGGGCGTGTATTCCGTGCCCGCCGGTTATTATCAAGGCAAGCCCGTGTCCGGCATCGGCGAATGGATCATGAACAAAGGCAAGATCCCGATGGCCGAGTATCAGCAGTTCGCCAAAGAATTTAACCCGACCAATTTCAACGCCGACCAATGGGTGAAGATTGCCCAGGACGCGGGGATGAAATACATCGTCATCACGGCCAAGCACCATGACGGATTCGCGATGTTCCCTTCGCAGGTTAGCTTATGGAACATCGAAGCCGCCACGCCATGGCACCATGACCCGTTGCAGGAGCTAGCCGTCGCCTGCCGCAAGCGTGGCATTAAACTTGGGTTCTACTACTCACAGGCGCAGGACTGGAACAACGGCGGTGCCGCTGCTGATGGCAAGTGGGATCCAGCCCAGCAACATAGCATGGACGATTACATAGACCACATCGCAGTGCCGCAGGTGCGCGAGCTTCTAACCAACTACGGCAAAGACATTCCGGCAGTCGTGTGGTGGGATACGCCCATAGACATGAATCCGGAGCGGGCGGAGAAGCTCTACAACGTCGTGCAAGATTTGCGACCTGAGCTTATTATGAACAACCGTCTCGGTGGCGGTTACAAAGGCGACACGCAGACTCCGGAGCAGAAAATTCCCGCCAAAGGTTTCCCGGGTCGCGACTGGGAAACTTGCATGACCATCAACGACACCTGGGGTTACAAGCGCGATGACCACGATTGGAAATCTGCGCAAACCCTCATCCGAAATCTTTGCGACATCGCCAGCAAAGGAGGCAATTATCTCCTCAATGTCGGCCCGACGAGCGAAGGACTCATCCCCCAGGCGATCATTGATCGGCTCGCTGAAATCGCCGCGTGGATGAAGGTCAACAGCGAAGCCATCTACGGCACCAGCGCCACGCCTTTCGGATCGGAACTGGGCGTGGCCGTCAAGGCCAAGGATGGTTATGGAGGGGATACCACCGTATCATCTGCCAACGACTGGCGCTGCACCTGCAAACCCGGCAAACTCTACCTGATCATTTTCAACTGGCCGGCAAACGGCAAATTTGAACTGCACGGCCTGCAAAGCAAAGTCACCAAAGCCTACGTGCTCGCCGACCGCAAGCATTTGAAATTCAACCAGAATCCCGCTGGCGTGAGCCTTGATCTACCTGATCGGGCACCGGATAAAATTGCGTCCGTTGTCTGCGTCGAGATCGTGGACGCAGTCGCGAAAGTTGCTTCAGTGGATTCAAAATAACCATATTTTATTATCGTCTACCACGCGCGTCTGCCTATAAGTCTAACAGTAGCAATTGATTGGGGTTAACAGTTGGTGGCACGTTGAACTCGGTTTCCGTAAACAATTCATGCAAAGGCACTTTCTCAAAAGGGTGAACGCTCAAAAGTTGCAAAGTTCTGTGCAAGTTGCCGGGCAGTCCCAGTTGCTTGTGGATGATGGCGACCAGCAAGTAAGTCGTCACCGCGATCCAGATTTGCGTCTTCACCGCGTTGGGACTCGTGCCGAAAAAATGTTTGATGCGCAAGTGGCCTTTGATCCAGCGAAAGAACAGTTCGATCTGCCAGCGCCGTCGATAAATTCCGGCGACCACCACGGCGGGGATTTCCAGATGGTTGGTCAGGAAGATCAAATCGCGCTCTGTCTCCGCATCGAAGTAATGCACTTTCCGCAAAGGCCAGGGAAAAGCTGCGCGCGAGTGCATGAGGGTCAGTTTGCCAATTTGATCGCTGCGCACTCCGGTCGCTGCGTCGGCTGGCAGGGAGCGATGGCGGGTAAAGCGCAGATTGTCCTTGGCTCGGGTCACGAAGAAAGCCCCCGTCGTTGCGATCAGACCGAGCCGTTGAAAATCCATGTAGCCACGGTCCATGACGTAAAAAGCTCCCGGCTCCAAGACCAATTCGTCGAGCCAAAGAACGTCGTGCTGGCGGGCGTTGGTCACATGAATGCAGGTGGGAATCGGTCCGCGCAGATCGAGTTGCGTGTGGATTTTCACGCCCGCTTTAGTCCGGCGAAAATCGGCCCAGGGAAACAACGTCAGCGACAGGTCGATGGTGGTCGAGTCCAACGCGTAAACGGTGTGCTCCAAATCGATCCCCAAGTCTTCCCCGGCATAAAGAGTTCGCGCTTGGCTGATCAGTCCCTTGGCCAAATCCTCCCACAGTCGCCAGTCGCGCTGTTCGTTGGCTTCGGCCAAGGTTGCGCGCGCCACCGGTTCGCGGAACCCAAGATGATACAGCGCTTCGGGCCTGGCATTCAGACAGGTCACGATGTCGCGCAATCCCTCCCGCCAAGTGAGTTGGGCAAACACCATACAGATGAGTTGCTGCCGACAACCAAAATGTCTCACGCGCGTCTCGGTTCCGTAGCGCGCACTCAAGCGCTTGAGCGTCTGCCAGTGAATGTGCTCGAGCACTTGCGAAAGAACGTAGCGACCGGAATTCATGGGTCGGCAGCGTGCGCCGAACGGCCGGAAAATTCAAATGCCTCACATCCGTTTGCTCTTGTAACTTCCTGTTCATGAAAGCTTATCCAATTTTAAACCGTCGCTCAACCAGACGCCCGTGATCGTCTACATACAAAATGAATATAATCAAACAGGTTCTTTTTTTGAATTTAGCCTGCCTCGCCACCGCCGCCAGTCACGGCGGGCCTTTGTTTTCGAGTCACGACCGGCAGGTTGACGCGCTACTGGCGCAGATGACGCTCGACGAAAAAATCGGCCAGATGGTGCAGGCGGATTCTGGCGCGCTGACAGATAAGGAAGACGTCAATAAATATTTTCTCGGCTCCGTTTTGAGCGGCGGCAATTCCGATCCGGCCACCGGCAACACGCCCCAGGACTGGCTACATTTTGTCACAAGATTTGAATATCAAACGCTCAAGACGCGGCTGAAAATTCCGCTCCTCTACGGCATCGATGCCATTCACGGCCATAACAATGTTGATGGCGCGGTGATTTTCCCCCATCACCTGGGCATGGGCGCGACACATGACCCAAAACTGGTCGAACGTGCCGAGCGCGTCACGGCCGAAGAGGTGGCGGGCACCGATATCCGCTGGGTTTTCGCACCGTGTGTCGCCGTCCCGCAAGATGCACATTGGGGGCGCACCTATGAAGGTTACAGCGATGATTCCGCGCTGGTTTCCAAACTGGGCGCGGCCGCCATTCTTGGCTTACAGGGCGAAAAACTTTCTGCGGAACCAGCGTCCGTTCTCGCTTGCGCCAAACATTTCATTGGTGACGGCGGCACAATGAACGGGATTGACCAAGGGAATACCATCTGTGATGAGGTAACTCTACGGAGACTCTATTTGCCGCCCTATCGCGCCGCAGTCAAGGCTGGTGTCGGATCCATTATGGTCTCCTTCAGCAGTTGGAACGGTCAGAAGATGCACGGCGACAAATATCTGCTCACCGACGTGTTGAAAGGCGAACTTGGATTTCGCGGGTTTCTGGTTTCCGACTGGGCGGCGATTGACCAAATTTCGCCCGACTACAAGCACGACATTGAGCGGTCCATCAACGCCGGATTGGACATGATCATGATTCCCTACGGTCCTGACCATACGAACAACTACGTTGAATTTATTGCAGATTTGAAGCAACTGGTGGCGGCGGGAAAGGTTTCGCCGGCACGCATTGACGATGCCGTATCTCGTATTTTACGGATCAAATATCAACTCGGCTTGTTTGAGAACTCCACGATGGATCCAAAATTAACAGCTAATATCGGTTCCGCAAAACACCGGCAGGTGGCGCGCGAATGTGTCCGTGAATCGCTCGTATTGCTCAAGAACCAAAACCATGCTTTGCCGCTCTCGAAAAAAATCAGGCGCCTTGCCGTCGTGGGCGCGGCAGCCGATGATCTGGGAATGCAATGCGGCGGTTGGACGATTGGCTGGCAGGGCGGGCATGGCAACGTAACGCATGGTGGCACGACTATTCTTGCCGCCATCCGCGCGACGGTTTCGCCGGAAACACAAGTTACTTTCACGGCCGATGCCAGTGATGTGAGAGACGCCGAAGCCATCATTGCCGTTGTGGGCGAAGACCCTTACGCCGAGATGATCGGTGACCGCCCTGACTTGAACCTGTCTGCCGCAGATGCGGCATTGATAGCCAAGGCCAAAGCTGCGGGCGTGCCGGTGGTGACAATTTTGTTTTCCGGGCGCCCGCTGGTTTTAAACTCGGTGCTGGCGGACGGCAATGCATTGGTGGCCGCATGGCTGCCGGGCACAGAAGGTTTGGGGGTGACGGACGTTTTGTTTGGCGACTTCAAGTTTACCGGCAAACTTCCGCGCAACTGGCCTGGCAAAGGCGATTCTTCCGCCAAGCCAATGTTCCCTTTTAGCTATGGCTTAAATAATTAATTCTCCAAAATGGACTGTAGATTCCCGCCCACGGCGATCGGGTTGGGTTTTCCGCATCAATCCGCCCCAGCTTCAAACGACATGTCTGACGTTTGTCATATTGTGGACAGGACAAATTACTAGTAAATTTTAAAAAATTCCCTCATGAATAACTGTCATGAAAAATGACCGGCGAATATTTCAACAACTGAAGATTTCGTCCATTTCCGATGAATCCACACAAGGGTGTGGCGGATTACGGAGGGATGCTTTTGTGGCAGCGGTTAAGGAAGTAGCAAGAGCATTGGAATTCTTTGAAAAGGTCCAAGAGAACCAAACAGAGCCAATATCTAGATTTAGAAAATAAAAACATATATGAAAGCAATCGAATTAAATTGTGATAAGGGCTCTTCAAGAGTTAATGGTTTTACCCTCATCGAGCTGCTGGTGGTCATTGCGATAATCGCCATCTTGGCGGCGATGTTGTTGCCGGCCTTGTCCAAAGCCAAACTGAAAGCAACCGAGGCCGCCTGCTTGAGCAATGAGAAACAACTGGGGCTGGCATTTACCATGTATTCCACTGATAACAGCGACCGGCTCATTGAGCCAACGTTTTCCGCCGGAAATAACGCCGATGGGTTTTGGGGTCTTGACAGCAGCGCCCCCGGAAGCTGGAATCAATCTCAGACTCTGGCTCTCGAGGATGTCCAAGCTTGTTTAAGAACTAATAATTTGTTCTTTCAATACGCACCAAGTGCCGGAGTTTATCATTGCCCAGGCGATGTCCGGTTTAACAACCCTGTTGGCATCTCACCTTACGTCGGTTGGGCTTATGATAGTTATGCTGTGACCATAAATGTTGGAGGCGCACCTATGGGTGGGCCTTATGTGAGTCCAAATACAACTTACCTGAAATTAACCCAGATACAACGAACTTCGCAGTGTTTTATTTTTGTGGAGCAGGCCGATTCCAGAGGCTACAATGATGGTCCATTTTTGATGAGTGCCACTTCCACCAGTGCAAGCTATACGGATTTGTTTGCCACGTATCACGGTAACGTTGGCACGTTTTGTTTTGCCGATGGTCATGCGGAACCCCGGAAGTGGACGGATCCGGTGATCGTCGGCGCGGGAAAAACGGCCAATAAGGCAAGTAGCGGAGTTTACTCATATCAGGTGTATGGGTCATCGCCTAGTTTGACAGGAGCCGACACGGCATGGATAATCCAGCACTGGCTAACTCCATCCAATCCATGAATTCATTAGCTGCTGACGTTTTGGGCAGAATGGAGCACGTTTTGTCCGATTCTCCGCATCCACGGCTGACAGACCGCGACCGAAATGTGGAACTGGCTGTTTGTAGCGCAGACCCACCCTCTCGCTTATGACCAACTCCGCTACCGGAAGCACCCTTACCATTATTCCGTTGCGTGGTGCGTGACAAGCGAAGGCTACGCGATCATGCGCGCGTTGCCGATGGGATTTCCTGCGGACAAAAATATCTGGAACATTAGAGATGAATACATGTTCGCCCCGACATTGTTCATGCGCCCGTGACCGAACTACAGGCGACCAACAAAAATGTTTATCTGCCCGCTGGAATAAGCTGGGTCAATTCCTAGAGCGGGCAAACTTTTGCCGGCAGACAAACTTTAGCGGTGGCTGCGCCGCTGTTGCAAATGCCTTTATTCGTTCGCCCAGGTTCAATTATTCCGTTCGATCCATAGTTGCAATACGCAACGAAAAACCCCGCCGACCCGATCGAACTTCCAGAGCAAGGACACACGGCCATAAATGGCTTTACGTTGCAGTTGACCACGTCATGATTCCAATCGCCTGGCTTTGATGACTACGATATCCTATGAAAACCCACAAGTTGCTCTTGGTTTTACCTGTTGCACTAGCGTCGAGCCTGTATGCCGGCACGGTCACTGAGTTGCGTTGCGAATATCTTGCCAACCCTATCGGGATTGACGCGGTTCAGCCACAATTAAGCTGGAATATTGATTCCGACGCACGTGGCGATCACCAGACGGCTTATCAGATCCTCGTCGCCTCGACGCCGGAGCAGCTTGACAAAAATAAAGGCGATCTCTGGGACAGCGGCAAGGTGGTTACCGACGAGAATGTATCGGTGCCTTATGACGGCGCGGCGCTGGCATCGCGCGAACGTTGTTTCTGGAAAGTGCGCGTGTGGGATCGGTCCGGCAAGGTTTTGGATTGGAGTCCGGCGGCTTCGTGGACGATGGGTTTGTTGCAGCCGGAAGACTGGACCGCGAAATGGATAACACCGTCGCGCTGGTATATGCCGCCCAACTTGCGGCCGCCCGGTTTGGTCATTTCCATCGGCGGCTGGGCGGATGTGGATTTGGGCGGGTCGTTCCCGATTGATTCGATCAAACTTTATTTTTCAAATCCCAATGCTGCGCCGAAGCGGTTCAAGATTCTGGGTGCAGATGACATTCAATTTTCCCACCCGCAAGTTCTCGTGGACCGGTCGGCCGCAGATTTTAAACCGAACGGCACCGGACCACAGGTGTTTGCGGTGAATGGTGTCAAGTTCCGCCGCATCCGGCTCTGGCTTACCAGCCCGTCCGCCCAGGAAAACCCGATGACGCGGCAAGTCCAGACCGGGCCGAGCCGTCCACCCGTCCAAGTCGAAGTGCGGCAGATGGAAGTCATGTCCAGCGGGAAAAATGTTGCGTTGATGCGGCCCACACGCGAGATCGGCACCCAATGGAATCACGGCCACGCAGTCTTTCTCGTGGACGGAATGCCATCAGCCGGTGACGGCAATGCGTGTCCGTCGGATGCGTGTCCAACGCCCGTCGCCCCGCTGCTGCGCAAGGCGTTCATGGTTTCTCAGCCGGTCAAACGCGCGACGCTCTATGTGGCTGCGCTCGGCATGGCCGATGTAACCATCAATGGTCACTCCGTGATGGACGACGTGCTAGGTCCGCCATTCACCGACTACACGGAGCGGACGGTTTATATGACGCGCGATGTCACTGCGCTTTTGGTCAATCGTGAGAACGTCGTTGGCGCGACGCTGGGCAACGGATTTTTCAGTCCGCCCGCCCGTGGCTTTGGCGAACGTAACGGCGGCAACGGTCCGCCGCGCGTGTTGATTCAAATGGAAATTGAATACGCGGACGGCACGCGATATAAAATCAATTCTGATGACTCTTGGAAATGGGCGCGAAGTGAGATTGTGGATAACGACACCTTCGCCGGTTACATTGAAGATCGCCGACTGGCCAAGCCGGGCTGGGATCGTCCCGGCTTCGACGACAAGGATTGGCAACCGGTCGCGATCAGCAGTTCGCTCGGCGGAAAACTTGTGTCGCCCATCGGGCCGCTGATTCGCGTGGCCGGCGAATTAAAGCCGGAACGCGTGGCCGGCGACCGCGCGTATTTCAAAATCTTGAGCGCCGGCTGGCCGCGCGTGCAGGTGAACGGTCAAGCCGGGCAGACCATCACCATCAGCGGTCACGCTCCCGGTTACAACACGCCGCCACTCACCTTTACGCTGGCCACGAACGGGCCGACCGTGTTGGAACCGCGTTTCATGTATCTCTCTGGACCGTTGGAGATCGAGGTGAAAGGATTGTCCCAGCCGCTCGCGCCGGATGCGGTGACAATTCAGCTCGTCCACGCCGATTTGAAAATGGCCGGGACTTTTTCATGCTCCAATCCGTGGTTCAATCAAATCTACGCCACGCTGTTGCAAACCCATCTCAACTACAACGGCGACCAGCCGATGGATCCGATGCGCGAGAAACAGGGTTGGACGCAGGACGCCCAAAATATGTTTGAGACGGCGGCGTATTTGACCGACGTGTCGGGCTTCTATCGGAAATGGTGGCATGACTTTGCCGATGGCCAGGATGAATCGGGCTATGTTGGCTCGGTGCTGCCACTGGTGGGCCGCCAGGTTTATGACTGGAATTCGCCGTGGTGGAGTGGGGTGGTGGTGCTGTTGCCGTGGCAGCATTACCAGTTCTACGGCGACCGCCGGATGCTGGTTGAAAGCTACGACGCCATGCGCCACTACGTTGATTTTCTTGGCCAGCTCACCGCCAGCGGTTCGGTGCGTGGCTGGGATGATTATCCGTATTTGAATTCGGGCGACACCAATTCTCCGGAAGCCCGCGATGGCATCTTGAGTTGGATGGGCGCCGGCGACTGGCAAAATCCTTTTGGCGGCAAAGCGGCCGTGGCGGCGCCGCTGCTGGATATGCCCGCTTGGTATCATTACGCCACCATCGTCAGCAAGACGGCGGCCCTACTCGGCAACAAGGCCGATGCCAAAAAATACGCCGCCCTCGCGAAAGCGGTGCAGCAGCGGTTCAACACGAAATACCTCAACCTCACCAATGGACTTTACGGCAGCAAGGCCTACGACCAGACGGCGCAGGTGCTACCGCTTGCATTGGACGTGGTGCCGGAAAATTTGCGCGAGCTGACGTATCAGCAATTGCTCGCGGCCATCCACGCGCACAAGGATCATCTGGGCACCGGCTTTGTCGGGCTGCCCTTTCTGCTCGCGACCTTGACCGAGCATCGCGCAACGGCGCTGGCCAACAAAATCGTGAACCAGCAGGATTATCCGGGCTGGAAAACGCTCATCCACGACGGGGTTCTCGCCGAAGGCTGGAACGGTGGCGGCGCACAGATGCCATCCTGCGGCGGCGCAATTGGTTTGTGGTTTTACCAGTCCGTCCTCGGCATCCGTCCCGATCCCACCGGGCCGGGCTTCAAAAAATTCATTCTTGCGCCGCAACCCGATCCGGACACCGGCCTGACTTGGGCGCGGGGCAGTTATGATTCTGTGTATGGAAAAATTGTGAGCGACTGGAAAATTGAAGCCGGACAGTTCACGCTCAACGCCACCATTCCCGCAAACACGACCGCGACGGTTTATGTCCCGACGCAAAGCGAAAATTCCGTGAAAGAATCCGGCCAGCCCGCCGCACAAGCGGAGGGTGTGAATTTCCTGCGAATGGAAGATGGCGTGGCAGTCTATGCCGTCGGCTCTGGAAGCTACAAATTCGTCGCCAACTTGTCCGAACCGCCAGCGAAATAAATATTCTTTTAACAAAGGCCATGGAATTGAACAATTGTTTACCGGACAGACAGTGACTACCATAACGCTTAAATCCGCTGACGGTCGCACGAAGCCGACGCTGCATTTTCCAGAGGATTTCAAAAATGATTATCATCGGTTCACTGCCCGTAAGTGCCACGAAAATCATTGTCTTCAACGGTCGTTTAGTGAAGGAAAAAATTGGCAGTGTTGTTCAAGCGTCACCGCCTCCCGGAAACTTTGCTGAAACTACAAAATAAACATTCCTGCATGAAAACTTCCCAAATCAAATTCACTTTGTTCTTGGCCATGCTTTTGCTGGCAGTCGCGGTAAGAACCGTTGGTGCGTCTCCAGCCACCGCATTGACCGCGGCGCCCGCGTGGCCGGAGGCCGATCCCGCCGCAGTTGCGCGCTGGCAGGCGTTGCGCTTCGGTATGTTTATTCACTGGGGGCCGGTGAGCTTGACGGGCAAAGAGATTGGCTGGTCGCGCGGGGCAGAAACACCGATTGACGTTTATGACAATCTTTACAAGCAATTCAACCCGACGAATTTCAACGCCGAAGAATGGGTGAGCATCGCCAAGGCCGCCGGCATGAAATACATCGTGTTGACAACGAAACACCACGATGGGTTTTGTCTCTGGGACACGAAGCTGACCGATTACAACATCATGCACACGCCATTTCACCGCGACGTGGTGAAGGAACTATCCAGCGCGTGCAAAAAACAGGGCCTTGCATTCGGCGCGTATTATTCCGTGACCGACTGGTATAACACCAACTGGCCCGTGACCAGTCCCGCCGGCAAGGTCAAACGCGAGCAATCCGACCTCGACGCTTATGAAAAATACCTTCAGGGCCAGATTACCGAACTTATCCAAAACTACGGTCCGCTCCTCACGATTTGGAACGATGTGCCAGCCAGGTATGGCAATCGTGGCGCTGACACCATCAAGCTGGTTCGCGCACTCCAGCCGGATATCTTGATTGATAACCGCACCGGCGACGGCGGCGACTACGACACGCCGGAACAGAAAATCGGCAAATTTCAATTTAACCGTCCGTGGGAATCCTGCATGACCGTTTCCGCGCACAACGCCTGGGCGTGGGGAGGCACAAACGACGGCGTGAAGTCCACCGCTGAGTGCCTGGACATGCTGATTCGAGGCGCAAGCGGCGACGGGAACATCTTGCTCAACGTCGGCCCTCGTCCTGATGGCCAGATTGATCCCGCTCAAGCAAATTTATTGAAAGACATTGGCGCGTGGCTCGCTAAAAACGGCGAAAGCATTTACGGCACGCGCGGCGGCCCTTTCAAACCAGGCGAATATGGCGGTTCGACGCGCAAAGGCAAAACCATTTATGTCCACGTTTCCAAGTGGCCGGATAAAAAACTGAACCTTCCACCGCTCCCGGTGAAAGTCGTGAGCAGCCGCGTGCTCGGCGGCGGCAAGGCGGAAGTGAAGCAAGCGGACACCGGATTGGAAATTTCGGTTCCGGAAAGCGACCGTCAGCCGATTGACACCATCATCGCGCTCGAACTGGATGCCGACGCGTTGGAAATTCCGGCGATGTGACCGGGTTGTCGTCCACGAACCTGATGTGTTTCATTCTGGTTAACCTTCCGAACCATAGCCGATAACTCTAATTTTCTCTTTGCGGCGAGTGTTGCTCGGACTTTTCCTGTCTTTCACAATATAAGGATGCCTGACATTTGTCATATTGCCTGAGAGTAAATATATTGTAATGTATCAAAGCCCTAATACCTCAATGAAAAAATTCAAACCCGGTGTCATCGGTGTGGCGGTCTATTTCGGAGTGTTGCTTTTGCCGCTGCTCGCCCAAATGCCGCTGGTTTTTCACGCGACGCAAACGGCCTTTCCCGGTGACATCATCGGGTTGCAGGGCGGGAATTTTGGGACGGCCCCGCAGGTGTGGATGCAGCATGTCATCGGCACGGAACCGTCTCTTTCTCCTCTAGTCCAACTGCCTATGCTTAACAGCAGTGTTTCGAACAACTATGTCGCCAGCCAGATTCCCCTGACGGAGACCGTCGGCTTATACGCAATCTGGGTGAAGAACGGGAGCAATTTGAGCACACCGATTTTTATCAATCAGGCCAGGGCCTGGGGAGCCAATGATCTGGCTGGAACGAAAATTGATCCCAGCCGGTCATTTCGTCTGTTTGGCCGCAACCTGTTTATTCCGGGAGCGACACCAACGGTGAATTTTGTGAACGGAGCGACAATATTGCCGGCAACGGTCACGACGAATGGCAGCGACGCCAATGCTCTACAGGTCACGGCACCGGCGGGATTGGTGGCGGGGGCGGTCTATACTGTCAATGTTCTGAACGGGCTGGGTGGAAGCTATGGACAAACATCTCTGAGTTATACACTGACGGGGCGCGCCGGAGGGACGGATCCGTTTGGCTTGGGCGTTCCCTGGGGGGCTGATTTCACATTTTACACCAATGTGTATAATATCAAAACCGATCAGCGGTTGACGCTGCATGCCGTGGGTGACGGGACCAATGACGACACCCCCGCGATTACAGCCGCGATCAATGTCGCCAATGCCGCTGGCGGTGGGGTGGTTTATCTTCCGACGGGCACTTATCTGGGCAAGACGAGCTTGACCTTGAAGTCAAAGGTCGTGCTAAAGGGCGACGGGCCGACGCTTTCAACATGGAAATGCCAGTCGACCAATCTCATGAGCGGTTATGCTTTCTATGAGCAGGGCATAACGAATGCCGGTTTATTCAACATCTGCATTTACAACACGACAAACGGATACGGTTATAACAGCCGGGGAATTTATTCCTCCAACCTATTCATACTGAACAGCACGCTGAAGACAGATGTGGGAAAGAACACGGATTGGGGAGCCAATTCCCAAATCGTGCTGAAGAATTCGACCTTTATTTCGACCCAGACGACGACCAATCCGGGAGCCTTTGGGCAGCCTGTTTTAATTCAGAGATGCACCGATGAGGTTTTCAGCGGCAATACGGTCGGGTGGTATTTCTGTCGTGCATTTCAGGATTATTGCACGCGCACGCTGATTGAAAATAACAACTTCACCCGCTATGTGTTTGGCACGACGAGTTCAACCGAGAGCGGTGGAATTTCGATCGGACAATCTGATTCATTGGTGCTGCTCAATAATGTCTTTAACAAAGGAGGCTCCGGCCCGCTGGCTTGGAATTATAACGATGGCGAAACCATTTTGTGCCAGGGAGGCGGTTCACCGCCACTCGTTCTTTACAGCTTTGGGACGGTGAGCAGCGCCACGGCTACCACGTTGACCGATACCACCCAGTCCTGGACGAACAACTATTCGCTCCCTGAGTCGAGCACCCAGGACCACCATTATTACATCTCGATTGTTTCGGGGCCGGGTTTGGGGCAGCTTCGCCAGGTGGTCAGCAATACGACGACCACGGTGACGATTGACAGTCCGTGGGACATCATCCCGACGAGTGCGAGTGAATATGCAATCAACCCCGAGGGCGCGCGCCATGTTTTGGTCAAAGGCAACAGCCTGACGGGAAATCCCCGGGGACTGGAATTTTACAAGACGAGCACCGAAGACCTCTCGATCATCAATAATACGCTCACTGACAATGGCGCGATCTGGCTCTGGCCGGTCTATGCGACCGCCGCTTGGTGCGATGTCCAGATGGACACGGAGGTGGTGGGTAACTACGTGAGCAAGTCCACGAATTTATATTCGATCAACTACCCGGGATCCTTGACGAAAATCTTTGTCCAGACGAGTGCGGGCGTGACCGATATTGGCACTCATGTTTTTGGCATGGAGTTCCGTCACAATACCATCCAGCCGATGAGCCCCAACATCGCGACCGGCTTTGGGGGGGAAGGTTTTGCCGCCGAATCGGATGCGGTCAATAATACCAACGTGGGCATGTTGGGCGTGATTTTCCAGAACAACCTCGCGATCAATTCAGACACGGCCTACTGCATATCCACGGGCGATTACGCGACCACGCTCTGGGGCAACAGTGCGTCGAACGTCAACGCCTACCTCCTGGACTATGAGTATCCGGGGACCACGCTTGCCTCGACCAGCACGGAGATCAGTGCGCCACCGGTCATGATGGGAGCATTAGTCAATGGACAGTTCGTGCTGACCTGGAGCGCCGGCTTCCTCCTACAATCAACGACCAACTTGGTCAACCCGGTTTGGATGGTCGAGGCCCCTAATTCTCCGCTGACAATTATTCCAGGGGCAACGGGCAGCAAGTTTTACCGCGCGGCCATGTTGACGCGAATTAATGACACTGATCCTGGCATCACCTACAGCAGCGGGTGGGTCTATTCTGCAAACCGGGGCGCGGGGGACTACTACAATGATGTTCATGACACGAGCGTTAATGGAAATTACGCCCAGTATGCATTCACCGGCACAGGTGTCCGTTATGTCACCGAGACCTATTCGGACGAGGGGAATGTGGACGTGTATTTGGACGGCGTCTTCCAGAGAACAGTCAATTGCAACACGGCGACTCGGCAGGTTCAGCAGTTCATGTATTCCGCGACGAATCTGGCATATGGCTCGCATACGATCAAGATCGTCAAAACAAGCGGAAACTACATATTGCTCGACGCTTTTGACAAGTGGTAGATGCGTGACCACAGACTCTGATTATCTTGCCGTTGCGTTATCAATGTCGACGTGAAATTTCCCCGCGTCCTTTTCCGCCGCCATCCTTGCGATGCCGCCCAGATATTTCAGGGTGGCCTCCGTTCGGCAATGCACATGGAGTTTTTCATAGATGTGCTGGAGATGAATTCTCACCGTGCCGGAACCGCATTCCAGGTGCGAAGCGATTTCCTTGTTCGCATAGCCTTTGGCGAGCAGTTGCAGAATTTCGTTTTCGCGGGCAGTCAGTTTTGCCTCCTCTTGGACTTTGGAATTTGATTTGCGAAAAACCTCGATTACTCGCCGGGCGATCTGGCCGGTCATGGGTGCCCCGCCGGTGACGACTTCAAGGATGGAATTGATTAGTTCCGGTGAAGAGGTGCTTTTGAGCAGATAGCCGCTGGCACCGGCCTGAAGTGCTTCAAAAATGTAGTCGTTGTCGGAATAGGCGGTGAGCATGAGTATCTGGACGGCCGGCAATTTTTGTTTGAGCAGGGCGGCGCATTGAATCCCGGACATGCCCGGCAAGTTGATGTCCATCAGAACAACCTGCGGGCACAAATCGGGAATCCGCTTGAGCGCCGCCTCGGCTGACTCGCAGGTCGCAATACACTTGATTCGTGGATGGGCCTCCAGAAGCTTGGCCCAGCTTTTTCGCGTGTCCGCGTTGTCCTCGACAATCGCCACACTGACATTCGCATCGTTCAACACAGTTTTAGCCATGCCCTTGATTTTAGCACTCATTGATAACGTATCCTATATTTAATATGTCATATGACATCGTTTATGAAACAGCGGAAGGAACTACCTGTAAACCGGCCAGCGGCACTGACAAGGTTACCGCTGTGCCTTTGTCGGCCTCACTTTGGATGGCGGCCCGCCCGTTGATAAGAGTCATCCGCTCCACCAAGTTGGAAAGTCCGTCACCATCCGCTCTGACATCAGTCATCTCGAACCCGTGACCATCGTCGGAAACAATGACTTCCAGATTTCCGGCTTGGACGTGAATTTTCAGATAAATGATTTTGGGATTTCCGTGGCGAACGGCGTTGTTGAGGGCTTCTTTGACCGCCAGCAGCAGATGATGGCGGATTTGTGCCGACACGGGCAGGGGTGGAAAATCTGGATCCAGTTCCAACCGGTAGCGAATTTCCGTAGTGGCGACAAAGCGTTCGGTGTAGTCGCTCAAGAAAGCGACCAGGTTTGGAAGCGAGTCGTTTTTCGGGTTAACGGTCCAAACCACTTCGTCCATTGCGTTGATCAGTTCGCGAACGCGGCTGGTGATCAAGCCGAGTTGGGATTTCATGGCGGTGGGCGGCTGGTTTTCCCGCATCGCCAGTTCGCCAAGGTTGGCAATTCCCGTCAAATGGGATCCGAGATTGTCATGCAAGTCGCGGGCAATGCGACGGCGCTCGATTTCAACTTTCTGTTCCATTCTAAATCGCTCCAGCTTGCGTTTCGCCCGGGTCCGCGCCACCGTCCAACCCGCCGAGGCGATCAGACCTACGCCCAGCAGAACTGCCGCGGCCTGCAGCCAGCGCAGCTGCCACCACTGTGGGATAATCACGAATGGCAGCCGCGTCGGCTCGCGCCAGATTCCAGCCGGTCCGCTCACCATCACTTGGAATTCATAGTGTCCCGGTGCCAGACGGCTATAAGTAGCAATCCGCTGACTGCCGCTGTTCACCCAATTCTGATCCAACCCGTCCAGCCGGTAGCGAAACCGGAGCCGTCCGCCTGCCTCTAAATTCGGCGACGTGAAGTGAATTTCAAACCGTTGCACTCGCGAACTTGCCTGCACCTCAAGATTGTCGGCCACCATGAGCGGTTCGCCGTCGGCCAACACCTGGTCCACCGTGGCCGGTCGCAGACTGCCTTCGGCGGGAAGATCCTGTGGATTGAACACCGCCAAGGTTTGGCGGTTGGGGAACCAGAGTCTGCCGTCCGCAGTTTGCGCCACCACGGGTTGGGCGAAGCCGGTGCAGAATTTAGATTCCATCCCGTCCTGGACCGAAACGCGCCGGCAAGGCAATGGGGGGCTTTGTCCCGGCACATAGGCGTCGAGTGCCGACTTTGAGCAGGCAAACACACCGTTATTGGAGGCGAACCACAGGTTCTGTTTATCATCCCCGATGACGGCATGAATGCCGTTATCCGGCAGACCATCGGCGGTGCTCCATCGCCGAAAATGTCCACCCTTGATCTGAACGAGCCCGACCTCGTAGCAGGCAATCCATAGCGCGCCTTGCGCATCGGCGTAGAGCGAACGCACTCGCTGCTCCTCCGGCCATTGGCCTGCCGCATATTGCTCGAAGCGCGCGCCCTGTTGTAGAAATAACCCGGCTCCCGGTATCGCCGCCCAGACGCGATCTTCCGAATCCTCAGTCAGCGCTAGAATATGTCCATCGGGAATACCTTCGGAGCGGCTGAACACCTTTGTCTGGTTATGGTCAATTCGGATGAGGCCAGTGCCAGTTCCAACCCAAAGCCGGCTTTGGCGGTCTTCCAGCAACGAATATATCAGTCCTTGCAATGGGCTTGGACCAGAGACGCGCTCAAACCGATCTTGGTTTAAACGGTAAAGGCCGCCCTCCGTGCCCGCCCATAGATTGGTTTGTCTGTCTTCGAGCAGAACCCCGACCTCCAAGTTGTCCAAGCCCTGTTCCTGGCCGTAAGCCTTCAAGGTGCCAGCTTGGTATCGAAACACACCGGCCCCGTCCGTCCCCACCCAGACGCTGCCGTCCTTCGCCGCGCACGCCGCCAACACAATGTTTTGCCTGCCAGACGGAGGGAGCTTCAGTGCTCGCACCGGCTGGGGGCGGACCTCATAAAGGCCTCCGGCAAAAAAGCCGAGCCAGACTCCCCGCTTTTCGTCCGACTCAATCACGTCAACAACAAGTTCCGCCGTTGGCCCTTCGGTTCGGAGCAGATTCCAAGTTCCTGCCGTCGGCCGATAATAAACGCCACTGCCGAAAGTGCCCACCCAGAGGGTGCCCGCTTTGTCTTCGCACAATGTCGTAATCCTCGTCCTTAAATTGTCCTGCGACCACAAATACGGACTCAGTTCGGTCAATTTAGAATCCGGGCCAAGGTGAAACAAGCGCCTTGAGTTATTGGTGGCTTGCGGCCCGGAGAGAGTGGCCACCCAAATTCCGCCTTGCCGTGCCGGAGCGATTTCCGAGATCTGAAAGTCAGGCTGATCAAAATGGCTGACAACTTCCCACTTGTCCTGTCGCTGATGGACCAGATGGCCGTCCATCAGACACCAGACTCCCCCATCGCGGTCACAAACCACGCGCGTCGCGTTCAGAAAGGGCACGCCATTGCTGCTGGTCTGCCACCCGTTCCGGCTGCGTCGCAGCAATCCTCGCCCGCAAGCGGCCGCCGGGAGGGTGTCGTCGGCGACGAATTGCAAAAGCGATGCGCTCCCGGCCGCTCCCCGCGCGGAAGTGGCCACCAAAAGGGTGCCATCCGCGTCGAGGGCCATTGAGCGAATGTGAAATTGGGGCGTGGTCGTTTCCAGATCAATGGTCTCCAGCCGTCCATTTTGTAAATGGTAGAGGCCCGCCGGCTGCGTGGCCACCCACAAACCACCTCGCTCGTCGGCGGCCAGACAGGTAATCTCCTTGCCACGCAGCACCTGTAACGCCATCGGGAGTGGGTCTTGGAAACCATTACCATCGAAGCGCGCAAGACCGTTGGGCGTGCCCACCCACAAAAATCCATCCGGTGTGTGGGCGATGGCGGTGACGGTTGCAGAAGGCAGCCCTAGTTCGGTGTCCCAGCTTTGCAAGAGAAAGTCTGTTGGCGGAATTTGCTCGGCCTGGCTGGTTGCCGTGCCCACGAAACAGAGCAGGGCCAAGCTGACGCGGCGGAACCAACCCGTTGCCGCACCCGACAAATGACCCAACCAGGCAGGTCGAAACATCAAGCTGAATGGAAGTTGGGTTTTCAAGCCTTGAGAGTCTATCAAAATGGCATCCTCTCAGCAAGTCACGGCTGGAAATGGCAGGGCCTTAATTTGAATTCTTGGAGCGTGACTATGCGCGAAGCATCAGCCGCAGCAAGTGGAAACGCCACGGCTAGTTTTTAACCCAGCCGCGCTCCGCTAAATAAAGCACTACTCTGGAAATCTGCGCCTATGACATTCGTCATATTGTGCGCGCGAGGGGTTCGCTTTATATTGCATACATAATCCGTATGAATATCAGTCAAAAAGTGGTAAAACTATTTCTTTTGCCAAAGATTGACGACACCAAACTTTGAGAAAATTATGCAAGCCCGATGATTTGAAAAATTGCATCCTCCTTCTTGCTGCGATCAGAAGCAAGGTGACTCCGACAATGATAACCAAATCCAAAGCAACCCCAAAATTACAAAGATATTCGGCTTGAAAACAAAAAAATAAAAAACCAAGTATGAAAACCAAACAAACCTCAAAATCCGGAACGCAGTTCATAAAGCTACCCTTTTCAATAAGTCACGCACTTGCCAGCGCGATCATGACCTTCGTGCTGCTGTGGCTGCCGGCCAGCGCATGGGCCGCCAATGGCACCGCATATTACTTCGATGTCAACGGCACGACGGCGGGATTTGGCTCGCCATCAGGCAGCACTAACAACAACTCATCCGTCTGGAGCACCAGCAGTGCCGGGACTACCGCCCCCGGGGCTTACGTTACTGGCGCCCAATTAACTTTTGGTGCGAGCCCATCCGATTTCAACGGCAACACTTGGACAGTCGCTTTTCCTGGTGCCACCACATGGGCAGGCCTTCTCGTCAACTCCACCAATGCGAACATCACTTTTAACGGAACCGCCAACGCCGCCTTGAGTGCGGCGAACACCTGGACGGTTCCGGCGGGATCGACATTCAATGAAGACATTACCTTTAACCCAGGCACTGGAGCCGGCTTGAATTGTAACAATTCGGCGGTGACCTTATACGGCGGCGGCACGATTAATTTCCAATCAACTTTTGGTTACAACGACACCAGCCCCTTTACTGAGAACATGACGAATGGGACGGTAAACCTTTACACCGCATATACTGGCGGGACGACAGCTGAAGCTGGTTACATTCTGATTGCCGGCGCGCTTAACTTCACCACGACCGCTTCCGCCAATTCTTTGAATGGTTTGCAGGCAGGGAAGCTTTTCAGCATTCTTGGCGGCACGATTGACAACACCAGCGGTTCGCCGTTGGTTCTGAGTCTGGGGGCGGGCACCTACAGCATCAGCAATTTTACCTTTAATGGATCAAGCAGTTTGGATTTCGGCCCGGCGAATGTGAATGAAGGCACGAATACGTCGGTGATTACGGTCAACAACAATACCCTGACCATCAGCGGTGCAATCACCAATCTTCTGGGCGGAATCGCCAAAGCCGGTCCGGGCACGTTGACGCTGGCCGGAGTCAGCACTTATACCAACGGGACTCTGGTCTCCGCCGGCACTCTCATTGTGGGCGGCAGCGGGTCGGTGAATAGCACTATTACCGTCAATGGTAGCGGGGCCAAACTGGTTCAACTCAGCGGCACACCCGATCCAGTAAACCTCACCTTGGGCACCCTGGACGGCACCGGTAAGCTTGGCAATGTGACGGTGGCTAATAATACCAACAACGTCCTGACGGCAGGGAATGGCGGGACGGGTGCGCTGACGATAAGTAACTTGACCTTCAGTGGAGCTGCGACCATAAATGGTGTGAATAACGCCGTCATTAACGTCAGTAATGTGTTGACTGCCAACACTAACATAATCACGCTCAACGCCAGCAGTTATGGTGGTTGGGGATTTAATAGCACAGCCCCCCTCACCAACATTCTGCTCACTTATGGTAGCTTAGCCGGGGGCGGAACCAACAATTTCGTTTTGGGAAATGTTTCAGGTTTGAGCCCGCGCCAGTCCGCCTCAATGATATTATTGCCCGGGACGGTTGGCTTGCAGATTGTCGGGGGCGATATTCCCGTCTGGACTGGTGCACAGAATAATAAATGGACTACCAATGCCGTGGGTGGCTTGCAAAACTGGAAAATGCAAAGCGCTGGAACTAACACGGAATTCTTGAACGGTGACTATGTTGTGTTTGATGACACCCTGGTCGGCTCGACCAATGTGGTCATCTCCGATGCCAACGTGCTGCCTAACAATGCGACTTTCAGTAACAACAGCGAGGGATACCTTTTGTCCGGCAGCTTTGGCATTGGCGGGGGTGGTAGTTTGACCATGAACGGCACCGCTAAGGTGACGATTACGACCAGCAATTCCTACAGTGGCGGGACAACGATCAATTCCGGGACCGTGCAATTTGGTGACGGCACGGCCATTAACGGCTATGTTCAGGGAAACATTTCCGACAATGGCGTGCTGATTTTTGCGAATCCAAGCGCCCAGAGTTTGAGCGGCATCATTAGTAGCAATGGTTCGGTTACCAAGATTGGCGGTGGTGTGCTCACTCTTTCCGGAGCGAGCACCTACACGGGCGGGACTACAATAAGTGCTGGCACAGTCAGCATTGCCAATGCAAACGCCCTGAGTTCCGGCACGATTGACTTTACGGGCAATTCCGCATTACAGTGGAACGGAATCAACAAGGATTTATCGTCGCAGTTGATAATCGAGGATGGCGTGACGGCCACCTTGGATACAATGACAAACATCGTCAGCCTGAAGAATTCCGCGCTGCAGTTTGGTGGAAGCCAGACTGGTGGACTTACAAAAGTTGGGGCGGGCACGCTTGTCATCGGCTCGGTTCCGTTTAATAACTCTTATTCCGGCAACACGACTATCAAATCTGGCACGCTGGTGGCTGGCGCTAATAGCGGGTTCACGGGGATTGGTAATAATACGACAGTCTATATCGGAGACACGAGCGCGTCTTCAAATGCTACTCTGCAACTGGGGACAAATACTACCACCACCTACAACAACAACATTAACGTCCAAAGCGGCAATACAGGCCTGATGGCCTTGATCGGGTCTGGCAACATCACGCTCAATGGCACTGTGACACTGGGTTTGCCTAGCGGAACTGGAAAAGGCCTCACAATCGCCGACACCGGTCCGGCGAACAATTTATTAAATCTCAATGGTGTCATTCAAGATCCGTCGGGGCTGACTCTTGGGACGGCCGGGGTGGTCATGGTCGGAGTTGCGGCCAACCAAGGACAGGTGAGGTTGAGTGCCACCAACACCTACACCGGAAACACGCGCGCTGCATTCAGCGTGTTAGGGCTGAACAATACCGCTGCACTGCAAAACAGCACTCTGGATATGAACGCTGCTGACTCCGGTGCGGTGAGCTTTATTAACACTGGCAACTATACGTTGGGAGGGCTCCAAGGCTCCCGCAGTCTAGCCTTGGGAGCAAGTTCGCTAACTGTGGGTAATAACAACCAGTCCACCTTATACAGCGGTGCCTTGAGCGGCGGCGGCGGGATTACCAAAATTGGCAGCGGAATTGTGGCTCTCGCTGGCACTAATACTTACACGGGCAATACCACCATCAGTGCGGGAACACTGGCCCTGACCAATAATGGGGCGATTAGCGGCTCTACCAACATCAATGTCGCTGGAGGTGCAATTCTAGATGTCTCCGGCCAGTCTTCGACCTACAAGCTCGGGACTTTTCAGACATTGTCTGGCAGCGGCACGGTCACGGGTTCGGTGGCCACGCTGTCCGGAGCGACGATTTATGCGGGCACGTTGGGCACGGCAGGAACCTTGGCATTTTCTAATAATGTGAGCTTTACTAATGGTGGAAATGCAGGGCTTGCGCTCACCACCAACGCTGCCAGCGGCAACAGTCAGTTTACCGTAGCTGGCAACCTGTCGCTCAACAGCACTAACACTATTTTTATTACTGAAATCGGGACGGGCAACTTGGACACCAACACGCCCTATGTCCTCTTCGCTGTTGCGGGCACAACTACCATGGCTTCAACCCCGGTTTTGGTTTTCACATCGCCACAACCGACCAATGCCGCTCACTATTCTCTGGCTCTCACCGGGAATAATGTCGTGATGCAATATAATGCCGTTGCTGGGCCGACGGTAGTCGCTTCTGTTAGTCCCAACCCCGCCTTGCGCAATCAACCCGTGACGATCAGCGCGGTCGTTACCATGGGCGACAATAGTATCTCCGGGGTCACGGTTGATTTGAGCAGCCTGGGCGGATCTTCGACGCAGGCCATGACTACTAGCGACAATACCAATTACTCCTATACAATTGCCATTCCGGGCAGCCAGGCGCCGGCAGCCGTAAATATTGGAAGAGTCACCGTGACGGATACCGCGACCCCGACGCCTCTGAAGGGTTACTACTATCCTCCGACGTTGGTGATTAACTCCTCGACCGAAATCTGGGACGGCAACGCCGTCAACCAGAATTTCAGCAGCAATACGAACTGGGTGAGCGATTTCGCGCCGGGATTGGTTGGAGACTCACTGGATTTTGGTGGTGCAACAGGGCTGACACCGAATATGGACCTCTCTTACACGGTAAACGGCGTTGTATTTGATTCAAGCGCCAGCAGCTTCACGATCGGGAGTTCAAGCTCAACCTTGACGCTTTCGGGCTTTGGCACCGGGGTGACGAATAACTCAGGAGTGGTGCAAATGTTGAACGTGCCAGTCGTCATGAGCACACCGCAGACGTTCGATGCCGCGTCTGGGGGCATCGTTTTGGGCGGGATGGTTTCCGGCACAAATTCTTTAACGACGATTGGGGCAAACTATACTTTGTGGTTAAACGCGTCGAACACATACACGGGCGGCACCTTCATCACCAATGGCACACTCAGCATTTCAAATGCCTACGCCTTGGGATCCACTGGCACTATTGACTTCACAGGCAACTCGACATTGCAGTGGAACAATGGCGTCAGCACGGATTTATCATCTCGGCTACAGATTAACGACGGAGTGAATGCCACACTAGACACGACAACCAACAACGTGACTCTCGCCAGCGCCTTAACCTGGGGTTCGTTAAAGACCGGCACACTTACCAAAGCTGGTAGCGGCGTGCTGACATTGTCCGGCATAAACAGTTATAGCGGATCGGCCACGGTGGCAGGCGGCACGCTTAGTCTTACAGGTCCGACTACTCTCGTCGGTCAAAACCTGACAGTCGGCAGCCTCAGCAGTGTCAGTGCAGTCGCCAAAATATCGACCAATGCGACAATTAATAGTCTGTTCATAGGCACCACCGCGGGCACCGCCGGTGCGACTTATATCACGGGCGGCACGGTAACGAACACAGCGTCGGCGTCAGGGATTAACTTTGCTGTGGATGGATACGGCTACCTTAACATCAGTGGCGGCACTCTCGCCGGACCGCCGTTCTGGCAAGGTGGGTATCTCAACGGCAGCCATCCTAACGGCGTGGGTATAATCACACAGACCGGCGGCACGTTCAACCAAACCGGATCTACACCGTCGCCTTTCGTCATGGGTGGCCTTAACAACGACGGTGGAATCGGGGTGTATAACCAAACCGGCGGCAGTTTGAATGTGATTGGGGGCGTGAGCGGGAGTTCAGGTGCTTATATTGCATCGGGCTGGGACACAAGCAGTGCCTATGGACGTGGAGAGTTTAACTTTAGCGGAGGAACCGCGACAGCTGCGGGGTTCTATTTCAAAGGAGGGGTGACAGGCGTATTGAACTTGTTGGGTGGAACATTGGCCGTGAACACCGTCGCGACCCTTACCACTTTTAATAATACAAACGCCATTGGCTATGTGAACTTCAACGGCGGCACCCTTCAGGCTTTAACGAATGGCGCCCTAATTAATTTGATTGCGGCTGGTGTCACTAACAATTTGATCATCTACAGCGGTGGTGCGACCATTAATACGGGCACCAACAATGTCAGTATTGTCAATCCTATCAAAGCTCCGTCGGCCAGTGGAGTGTCGGGCATTGCGTTGATCAATGGCGGGACCGGCTACATTGGCGAGCCTTATGTGCAACTCACCGGTGGCGATGGCTTTGGTGCCACCGCGCGGGCGCAAATAAATCTGGCCATTGGCACGGTTACTAACATCATCATCACCAGCCCCGGCACCGGTTATACGGTTGCGCCGACGGCAGCACTGCTTGGAGGCGGTGCTACTGTAAACGCTACCTTGGGAACGGTCGCTTTGGCCAGCAATATTGGCGGCGGTCTGACCAAGACCGGCACCGGCACCCTGACCTTATTGTCAGCAGCCAACACCTACGTTGGGGCGACGACGATCAGCAACGGCACTTTGCAGGTGGATGGTTCGCTGGCGGCAGGTAGCGCAGTGACAGTGGTGGGCGGCACCTTGAGCGGTGTCGGCACGATTAATGGAGCGACGGCGGTGAATGCCGGTGCCTATCTGGCGGCGGGCGACGGCGGCATTGGGTTGCTGACCTTCAACAACAACCTGACGTTGAATGCCGCCTCCACCAACCGGTTTGTGGTGACCACGGCCGGCGGGGCGAGCAACAGAGTGCTGGTGACCGCCGGCACGTTGACGCCGAACGCCAGCCGGATCGAGATCAACACTGCCGGCGCTGCGAATCTGGGAGCCGGCACGAACGTGCTGTTCAACTATAGCGGTAGCACCCTGGCCAACGCGTTTAACCTGACCCCGGTATTCGACACGGCGCAAACCGGGCTGGCGACCAATGCGTATGTTTATGACACCGGTTCAGCCATTGAACTGGTGGTGACCAATCCCGCCAGCTTGATCAGCACGGACGCGAGCCTGAGCAATCTGGTGGTGAACGCCTCGGTCTCGCCGACGTTCGTCCCCGGCACGACGAATTATTACGCGACGAACGTCAACGCGAACCCGACGGTGACGGTGTTGGTGACGAACAACTCGGCCTTTGCGACGAACGTGCTGTATGTGAACGGCGTTTCGCTGGCGACGAATGCTTACACGCTGTCGAACACCGTGCCCGTGAATGTGGGCGACAACCAGATTCTTGTGGTGGTGACGGCGCAGGACGGGCTGACCACGAGCAACTACTTCGTGACCGTGACGCGGCTGCCGAGTGCGGACGCGAGCCTGTCCTTCCTAGCGTTGAGCCCGGCGGGAACCTTGTCGCCGACGTTCAGCTCCGGCATGACGAACTACACGGCGACGAACGCAAATGCCAACACATCGGTGTCGGTGACGGCGACGA